>ENA-OQLI01000309-OQLI01000309.1-human-gut-metagenome-genome-assembly--contig:-NODE-309-length-65791-cov-6.324546_pt1 | contig 65791 bp, 57 predicted proteins | sample MGYA00242805_ERZ504812 | MGnify/ENA primary metagenome ERZ504812 (study PRJEB26092, sample SAMD00036430) | human gut metagenome | host: Homo sapiens | study: EMG produced TPA metagenomics assembly of... | reverse complement strand
GTGCAGAAGGGCAAGTCGCCCATCGAGCGCAAGGGCCATGGCCTGTTCCGCCGTGAGGATGCCTGCAAGAGGATCAAGCGCTGCAACGACTGTGGTGCGGGCGGCGTTTCCGTTGCCATCGGCGAGCTGGCCGACGGCCTGTATATCGACCTGAACAAGGTCACCAAGAAGTATGACGGCCTGGACGGCACCGAGCTGGCCATCAGCGAGAGCCAGGAGCGTATGGCAGTGGCCCTTGCCCCCGAGGATGTGGACAAGTTCATCGCCATTGCCACCGAGGAGAACCTTGAGGCTACCCCCGTGGCAAAGGTCACCGAGGAAAAGCGCCTGAACATGGTGTGGAACGGCGTGTCCATCGTCAACATCAGCCGTGAGTTCCTGAACTCCAACGGTGCGGAGAAGCACCAGAACGTCCATGTGGAGCAGGGTACCGTCTGGCAGCCCCAGTGGGCCGGCATCACCTTCAGCCAGAAGATGAAGAACATGGTGGGCGACCTGAACATCTGCAGCAAGAAGGGCCTTTCTGAGCGGTTCGACAGCACCATTGGTGCCGCCACCGTCCTGATGCCCTTTGGCGGTGCTCACCAGCTGACTCCCCAGAACGCCATGGTGGCAAAGCTGCCCGTGGATGGCGAGACCAACACCTGCTCCGGCATGGCCTGGGGCTACAACCCCTACCTGATGAGCGCCAACCAGTATATCGGCGCACGGATGGCCGTGGTGGACAGTGTCACCAAACTGGTGGCCTCCGGCTTCCGCTATGAGGATGCCTACCTGACCTTCCAGGAGTACTTTGAGCGCCTGGGCACCAAGCCCGAGCGCTGGGGCAAGCCGCTGGCCGCTCTGCTGGGTGCTCTGGATGCCCAGATGGGTCTGGGCATTGCCTCCATCGGCGGCAAGGACAGCATGTCCGGCTCCTTCGAGCAGCTGGATGTGCCCCCCACGCTGGTCTCCTTTGCCACTGCCATCGGCAAGGCCAGCAAGGTGGTCTCCACCGAGTTCAAGAAGCCCGAGAGCACTGTTGTCCTCATCCGGCCCATTCTGGACCCCGAGACCGGCTGCCCCAACTTCTTCTCCCTGAAGGCAAACTACAAGATCGTGGAGCAGATGATCGAAGAGGGCATGGTGGCATCTGCCTGCGCCGTGGGTTACGGCGGCATTGCCGAGGCTCTGTTCAAGATGGGCCTGGGCAACCGCATCGGCTTCAAGATGCGCGCTGATATGCCCACCCACCGGATGTTCGAGCCCATGTACGGCTCCATCGTGCTGGAAATGGTCTCTGATTCCCCCGCAGGCGAGCTGCTGGGCGAGACCACCAGGGAGTATACCTTTGAAAGCTGCGGCGAGATGCTGGATATGGCAGAGCTGCAGGAGATCTGGGAGAGCAAGCTGGAGCCTGTGTACCCCTACCGCAAGGCAGGCCCCACCGTGGAAAAGATCAACGGCAAGCTGAACGCCCCTGCTGCTCCCAAGATCGGTGTGGCAAAGCCCAAGGTGATCATCCCCGTGTTCCCCGGTACCAACTGTGAGTACGACACCGCCAAGGCCTTTGCCCGCGCCGGTGCTGACCCTGAGATCCTGGTCATCCGCAACCTGACCCCGGCGGACGTTACCGCCAGCTGCGAGGCACTGGTCAAGGCCATTGGCGAGAGCCAGATCGTGATGCTGCCCGGCGGCTTCTCCGGCGGCGACGAGCCGGATGGCAGCGCCAAGTTCATCGCCTCCTTCTTCCGCAGCCCTGCGGTCACCGAGGCGGTCCGCGACCTGCTGCAGCACCGCGACGGCCTGATGCTGGGCATCTGCAACGGCTTCCAGGCCCTGATCAAGCTGGGTCTGGTGCCTTACGGCGATATCCGCCCCATCACGGCCTATGACCCGACCCTGACCTTCAACACCATCGGCCGCCACCAGAGCATGCTGGTGCGCACCCGTGTTGCATCCACCGGCAGCCCCTGGCTGTCCCACTGCGATGCAGGCAGCGAGTACGAGATCGCCATCAGCCACGGCGAGGGCCGCTTTGTGGCACCCCAGAACGTGCTGGATCAGCTGGTTGCCAACGGCCAGGTGGCTACCCAGTATGTTGATCTGGAGGGCGAGCCCACCATGGATCAGCGCTACAACCCCAACGGTTCTCTGCTGGCCATTGAGGGCATCACCAGCCCGGACGGCCGCGTGTTCGGCAAGATGGGCCACTCGGAGCGCAGCGGCGAGTACCTGTACAAGAACGTCACCGGCGATAAATATCAGCCGATCTTTGAGGGCGGCGTAGACTATTTCAAGGTTTGATGGTAGAATAGAGAAAAACTCCTTCCGTCATCGCTGACGCGATGCCACCTCCCTCTCCGAGGAAGGCTGAAAGGCCCCCTCTTCGAGGGGGCTGTCGCCGGAAGGCGGCTGGGGGAGTTACTTTCAGGAGGAAACAACCAATGTCACAGCATGATCGTTATATCAGCCCCTTCTCTACCCGTTATTCTTCCGATGAGATGCAGTACATCTTCTCGGATGACAACAAGTTCCGCACCTGGCGCCGCCTGTGGGTGGCGCTGGCCCGGGCCGAGATGGAGCAGGGCCTGACCAATATCACCCCCGAAATGGTGGCCGAGCTGGAAGCCCATGTGGACGATATCAACTACGAGGTCGCCATTGCGCGCGAGAAGCTGGTGCGCCATGATGTGATGAGCCACGTTTACGCCTACGGCCAGCAGTGCCCCAAGGCAGCAGGCATCATCCATCTGGGTGCCACCAGCTGCTATGTGGGCGATAACACCGATATCATCGTGATGCGGCAGGGCCTGGAGCTCATTCGCAAAAAGCTGATCGGTGTGCTGGCAAAGCTCTCCCGCTTTGCTGAGGAGTACAAGGACATGCCCTGCATGGCCTATACCCACTGCCAGCCTGCACAGCCCACCACCGTGGGCAAGCGTGCCACCCTGTGGGCCAACGAGCTGGTGATGGATCTTGCCGAGATCGACCACCGCCTTGCCACCCTGCAGCTGCGCGGTGTCAAGGGCACCACCGGTACGCAGGCTTCCTTTATGGAGCTGTTCAAGGGCGATGCCGACAAGATCCGCGCCGTGGATGCTTCCATTGCCAAGGAGATGGGCTTTGCCCCGGATGCCGTGATCCCCGTGTCCGGCCAGACCTACAGCCGCAAGGTGGATGCCTTTATCCTGAACGCTCTGGCAGGCATTGCCCAGAGCTGCATGAAGTTTGCCACCGACCTGCGCCTGCTGGCCAACTTCAAGGAGATGGAAGAACCTTTTGAGAAGAACCAGATCGGTTCCTCCGCCATGCCTTACAAGCGCAACCCCATGCGGTGTGAGCGCATCTGCGCCCTGAGCCGCTACCTGATGGTGGATGTGCTGAACCCCAGCTTCACCACCGGCACCCAGTGGTTTGAGCGCACTCTGGATGACAGCGCCAACAAGCGTGTTGCCATGGCCGAGGGCTTCCTGGCTGCCGATGCCATCCTGAACATCATGCTCAATGTCACCGATGGCATCGTGGTCTACCCCAAAGTGGTGCGCAGCCGCCTGATGGCAGAGCTGCCCTTCATGGCCAGCGAGAACATTATGATGCAGGCTGTGGAAAAGGGCGGCAACCGTCAGGAACTCCACGAGCGCCTGCGCCAGCACGCCATTGCCGCCGGCAAGCAGGTCAAGGAAGAGGGCCTGCCCAACGATATGGTGGACCGCGTTGCCGCTGACCCCGCCTTTGGCCTGACCAAGGAGGAGATCGTGGCCGGTCTGGTGCCCGAAAACTTTGTGGGCCGTGCACCCCAGCAGGTGGAGGAGTTCATTGCAAATGTGCTCCAGCCCATCTTTGATGCCAACCCCGATGCTGTGGAACAGCACGCTTCTCTGAGCGTTTAAGGGTGTGGCCCGGCAGCTTTCTCCTCGGACACGGCTCGGGCCATTCCATCGCCCGCCCTACTGCCTGCGGCAGCAGGGTCCCACCCCAGCGGACGGTCCTCGGAGAAACTCCCGGTCCACTGAACTGCAAAATCTATCGCTGCGCTCCGCCTTTGGGCAGGGCGCAGCTTTGCTATAACCGGAAAAGGAGAACCTATGCGACTAGACAAATATCTGGCCGAGACGGCGCAATGCACCCGGAGCGAGGCAAAGACCCTGCTGAACAGGGGACGGGTGACGGTGAACGGCGCGGTGTGCAAAAAGGGGGACACCCAGCTCAGGGAAGGGGACAGCGTGGCGGTGGACGGTGCGCCTCTTGCTTATCAGCAGTTCGTCTACCTGATGCTCAACAAGCCTGAGGGCGTGGTGAGCGCTTCCACCGACAAGCGGGATACCACCGTGGTGGATCTGATCGGGGATGCCTACCCCCGGCGGGAGCTGTTCCCGGCCGGCCGGCTGGACAAGACCAGCACCGGCTTTGTTCTGCTGACGGATGACGGCGGCTTCGCCCACGAGATCCTTGCCCCGAAGCGCCACGTCTCCAAGACCTACACGGTGGTCATTGACACACCGCTGACCGAGGAGATGCGCAGGGGCTTTGCCGAGGGCGTGACGCTGGCGGATGGCACCGCCCTCTCCCCGGCAGAGGTGGAAGCCCTGACCCCGGACGGCCTGACCGTGAAAGTCAGGCTCAGGCAGGGGGTGTACCACCAGATCAAGCGGATGTTCGGTGTGTACGGCGCGGGCGTGAACGCCCTGCATCGGGATGCCATCGGCGGGCTTGCGCTGGATCCGGCCCTTGCACCGGGGCAGTGGCGGGAGCTTTCTGCGGAGGAAGTGACAGCAATTACCACCGGAGCCTGACTGCTTTTCACCTGATTTTCAAAAAAACATCACATTTTGCCGGTAAAATATTCACAAGAACCACGCAAAACAGTGCTTTTTGGGCCTGAAAATACCCCTGAAAGATAATTTCACCAAGAAAGTCAAAAATATTTTGGTGAAATATGTTGCAAAAGTAAATTCTTTTGTGTAAAATAGATAATGTAAAGCGGCGAAATTGTTAAAAACGACAATCTCGCCCCTGCGGCTTGCACAAAAGAGGAAAAGGGGTATCCATTTATGGCCAATAGAGTATTCCAGAGCGTGATCTACCAGATGAAAGACGCCATCGATCGTGTGGTCGGTGTGGTGGATGAGACCGGCGCTGTGATCTCCTGCTCGGAGCTGAACCTGATCGGAGAGGTGCGCGAGGGTTTTATGGCAGAGCGCCTGACGGCCGGTGACCGCTTTGTGCGGGATGGCTACACCTATCAGCAGTTCTCCAGCGCAAAGCATAACGACTATGCCGTGTTTGTGGAAGGCGCGGACGAGACTGCGGGCCAGTTTGCGGCCCTGCTCTCCATCAGCCTGCAGAGCATCAAGCAGTACCACGATGAAAAGTTCGACAAAGCCAACTTCATCAAGAACGTGGTGCTGGACAACATCCTGCCCGGCGATATCTACGCCAAGGCCCGTGAGCTGCACTTTGCCACCGATGTTTCCCGCGTGGTGTTCATTGTGCGCGTGACCTCCGGCGGCGACATCTCCGCTTACGATGTGGTCAGCAGCCTGTTCCCGGACAAGCAGAAGGACTTTGTGTTCAATATCAGCGAGACCGACACCGTGCTGGTCAAGGAGATCCGCAAGGGCATCGACCGCACCGATATGGAGAAGCTGGCTGCCAGCATCGTGGACACCCTGTCCGGTGAGCATTACATCAAGGCTGTGGTCGGCATCGGCACCCCCATCTCCAACGTGAAGGATCTGGCTACCTCCTTCAAGGAAGCACAGATCGCCATGGAGGTCAGCAAGGTGTTCGACACCGAGAAGCAGATCATCCGCTACGACAACCTTGGCATTGCCCGCCTGATCTACCAGCTGCCCACCACTGTCTGCGAGATGTTCCTGCGCGAGGTGTTCAAGCAGGGCAGCATCGAGAGCCTGGATCAGGAGACCCTGTTCACCATCCAGCGCTTCTTCGAGAACAACCTGAATGTGTCTGAGACCAGCCGCGGCCTGTTTGTCCACCGCAACACGCTGGTGTATCGTCTGGAAAAGATCAAAAAACTGACCGGTCTGGATCTGCGTGAGTTCGACGATGCCATCGTCTTTAAGGTGGCGTTGATGGTCAAGAAGTACCTGTCCAACAACCCGGCCAAATATTAAGCAAACGCTTGCGGCGCAAAGCCGTCGGCGCAGAACCGGCCGCTCGAAACCGATGCTGGCCGGTTCTTTTTGGTTTGGAGAAAATTATTGGGAGCGAAAAATGCATGATAGATTTTGAACACGTTTCAAAGCAGTACAAGCACAACGCAAAGCCTGCCCTGGAGGATGTCAACTTCCATGTGGATGACGGCGAGTTTGTTTTTCTGCTGGGTCACTCAGGCGCGGGCAAATCCACCCTGCTCAAGCTGATCCTGCGCGAGGAGACCCCCACCGAGGGCCGCGTGCTGGTGAACGGGCAGGATGTTGCCCGCCTGCGCCGCCGCAAGATCCCCTACCTGCGCCGTCAGATGGGCATCATCTTTCAGGATTTCCGGCTCATCCCCACCATGACCGTTTACGAGAACATTGCCTTTGCCATGCATGTTACCAACATCGGGCACAAGCAGATCAAGGAGCGCGTGAATTACATGCTGGAGCTTGTCCACCTGGAGGACAAGGCAAAGGTCTACCCCGACCTGCTCTCCGGCGGTGAGCAGCAGCGTGTGGCTGTGGCCCGCGCCCTGGCCCACGCCCCCAAGCTGGTGATTGCGGACGAGCCCACCGGCAACATCGACCCCGAACTGAGCCTTGAGATGATGGAGCTGCTAGAGCGTGTCAGCGAGATGGGCATCACTGTGCTGGTGGTCACCCATGAGCACGAGCTGGTCCGTCACTTTGACCGCCGCGTGGTCACCCTGTCCGGCGGACACATCATCTCCGATGTGCCCACGGGCTCCATGATCCCTCACCCGCCCGTAGACCCGAAGGAACTGGAAATGGAGGTGTCGCTGGTATGATGAAGCCTTCTACGTTCGGTTTCCTTGTGGTGCGCGGCGTGCGCAACCTGGGCAAGCACTGGGCCATGACCATTGCCTGCATCGCCTCCCTGAGCGTCTGTATGACCCTGAACACCTTTGCCACGCTGGCGGAAGTCAATGTGAACAGCATGGTGAACTATCTGGGCCAGCAGAACGAGATGGTGGTCTATGTGGACCCCGAAGCCGACGATGCCACCATCCAGTCGGTAGGGGAGCGCATCACTGCCACCCCGGGCGTGAGCCGGGTGCAGTACATGTCCAAGGAGGATGTGCTCAACCAGTACCGTGGCTACATGGCGGACTACGCCGTTCTGCTGGACGAATTTGAGAATGATAACCCCTTCAAGGCCAACTACCGTGTCTCTCTGGCAGACCTGAGCCAGATGCAGACCATGAGCCAGAACTTCCAGAGCATCCCGGGCGTGTACAGCGTTACCGCCCCCATTGAGATGACCCAGACCTTTGTGGAGGTCCAGCGGGCCGTGACCAAGGTGGGCCAGATCGTGATCCTGGTGTTGATGGCGGTCAGCATCATCACGGTGGGCAGCACCATCCGCCTGAGCGTTTTTGCCCGCCGCCGTGAGATCGAGATCATGAAGTATGTGGGCGCGACCAACCACCTTGTCACCCTGCCCTTTTTTGTGGAGGGCCTGACCATGGGCCTGATCTCTGGTGCCATCACCTCGGTAGCCGGTATCTTCGGCTATGCCTACATCGTGCAGGCCTCCAGCACGCTGGGCGGGTTGTGGCAGCTGCTCATGGGCACCGCCATGGTGCCTGTGGATGCCGTCTGGCCCACCATCCTGACGTACAGTCTGGCCGGTGGTGCGCTGGTGGGTGCGCTGGGCAGCATGTTCTCCATCCGCAAGCATCTGAATGTGTAAGCGAAAGGAGCCTTCTCTGTGAAACAAGCAAAACACTCTGCGGGCTTCCGCCTGCACCTTATGTATACCCCCACCCACGCAAAACCCGCCCCCGGGCACAGCCGGGCCATGCGTGCCGCCAGCCTGTTTCTGGCAGCGGCCTGCCTGCTGCTGAGCGTTTCGGTCTACCCGGCCACGGCGGCTACCAGCATGTCCAGCCTGCAGAACAAGCTGGATAAGCTCTCCCAGTCCATTGTACAGCACAAAAAGGAACTGTCCAATGCAAAAAAGAAGGAGCAGGCCGCCAAGGCGCTGGAATCGGAGCTGAAGGAAAAGGTCACGGTGGTCCAGAGCCAGATCAGCGTGCTGAAGGGCCAGATCGCCGAGGTGCAGAACAGCATCGGCCTGAAGGAACAGGAGATCGCCGCCAAGGAGCAGCAGATCACCGAAAAAGAAGCGGAGATCGCCGACCAGTGGGGGGATTTCAAGCAGCACATGGCCGCCATGCAGGAGCTGCGGGACGGCGGCAGCGTTGCCATGCTGTCCGCGGTGAACGACCTGTATGAATTGCTGACCTTCAACGAGGTCATGCAGGACATCTCCATCAAGGATACCGAGATCCTGGACAACATGAAGAACGCCAAGGAAGCGCTGGAAAGCGATAAGCTGACGCTGGAATCCCAGCGCAGCGAGCTGCAAAGCAAAAAGGCAGATCTGGATGCCCAGAACAGCCAGATGCGTGCCAAGCAGAACGAGCTCAACTCCAGCGTAGCCGCCGCCCAGATGAGCGCTGCCGAGGCGCAGCAGGCCCAGAAGGACGCGCAGGCCGCCATTGAATCGGACGAGATGAACTATGAGGCGGTCAAGAAGCAGATCCAGAAGATGATCGCCGCGGCCGCTGCCTCCAAGCCCACTCTGAGCTTTACCGGTTTCATCTGCCCGCTCAAGAGCTATAGCCGCATTTCCAGTGAGTACGGCTGGCGCAAGAACCCCGTTACGGGGGTCAACAAGCTCCACGCCGGTACCGACTTTGCCGCCCCGGGCGGCACGCCCATCTATGCAGCCGCCAGCGGTTATGTGCAGGTGGCGGGCTGGTCCAGCGGCGGCTACGGCAACTATGTGATCATCTACCACGGCAAAATGTCCGATGGCAACCAGTACAGCACCCTGTACGGCCACATGCGGTCGGTCGCCACCTCGGCGGGCAAGTATGTCCAGCAGGGCGAGATCATCGGTTATGTGGGCAGCACGGGCAACTCTACCGGCAACCACCTCCATCTGGAGGTCTGGAAGGGCGGCTCCAAGGCCAATGCCGTCAACCCCCGTGGTTATATCCCCATGAAATAATCTGCATTGTATCAAAGGAGGCCGTCAGGGCTTATGAAGGAAGAAAAACGCAAGCGCATCCTGCGCGTGGGCTGTCTGATCCTGGCAGGGATCTTTGCACTTTCCATGCTGGGCAGCGTGGTTATGATGCTGCTGGTCTGACAGAGGAGGGAAGAAGATGAACCGTAAGATATCGGTCGGCATGGCGGTCAGCATCGTCATCCTGGCCATGACCGTTACCTTTTCCATTACCATGCTGGTGGCGATGCGCCTGTTTGACAGCACCGTTTCCAGCGTGAAGGAAAAGGAAAGCATGTACAACAAGATCGCTGAGGTGGACCGCTATGTCCGCAGCAACGATTACTATCCCATTGATGAGACCACCCTCTACGACCGCCTGACGGCTGGCTACCTGCTGGGCACCGGCGACAAGTACGCCCGCTATTTCAGCGCTACCGCCTATACGGAGCTGATGAACACCCAGAACGGCACCCTGATCGGCATTGGCGTGGAGCTGGCTGTGGATCAGTCCGGCTATGCCAAGGTCATCAAGGTCTACGATGAATCCCCCGCCAAGGAGGCCGGCATTCAGGTCGGCAACTACATCACCGCTGTGGACGGCACCGATGTCAAGAGCATGAGCAGCGTGGATGCCATCCAGACCCGCCTGCGCGGCGAGAGCGGCACCACCGTCAATGTGACCTGGCTGGACAGTGAGGCCTCCGAGCATACCGCTGACCTGACCCACTCCGGCTACAGCTCCACCACCGTGGATTACCAGATGGTGCAGGGCAATGTGGGCTACATCCGGATCCGCCAGTTTGATTCCACCACCCCCAGCGAGCTGGATTACGCCATCCGCAGCCTGAGCGCCAACGGCGCGGGCAGCCTGGTGTTTGACCTGCGTGATAACGGCGGCGGCCTGCTGGACGATGCCATCCAGTGCATCGACCTGATCGCCCCGGAGGGCACGCTGGCCTTTGCTGAGGACAAGAACGGCACCCAGACCCTGCTGGGCACCAGCACCAGCGAATCCCAGATCGGCCTGCCCGTGGTCTGCCTGGTCAACGGCAGCACCGCCAGCGCTGCGGAGCTCTTTGCCAGCAGCCTGCGCACCCTGAATGGTGCCCGTCTGGTGGGCACCACCACGCAGGGCAAGGGCACCATCCAGAGCAGTCCCCAGCGCCTGTCCGATGGCAGTGCTGTGGTGGTCACCGTGGCAAAGCTGGTCTGCGGCGACGGCAGCTGCTTTGACGGCACCGGCCTGACCGTGGATGTGGAGCGCCCCCTGACTGCGGACGAGCAGACCGCATACTATGATTACACTGTGGAGAACGATCCCCAGATCCAGCGTGCCGTGAGCACTGCCCAGCAGATGAGCGGCACCACCACCGTGAGCGGTGTCAACGAGGCTGCCTCCAGTGAAGCTGCCGACAGCGCCGCCGCTGAGAGCGTGGCGGAAGGGGACGCTGAGGCTGCATCTGCCGAGAGCACCCCGGCAGAGACCGCGCCCGCCGAAAGTGAAGCAGCAGGGGAGAGCACTGCATCCAGTAGTCAAGAATAAGAGAACAACCCTCTCCGTCAGCGCTGACGCGCTGCCACCTCTCCCGAAGGGCGAGGTCTTGGCAATTCATGCAAAGTTTGCGGTTTTGTCAAAAGCTCCCCCTTTGGGGGAGCTGGCGAGCGAAGCGAGACTGAGAGGGTTATTTTGGAAAAGAAAGGATAGAGCCATGCCCGAACTGACCGACCTGTCTTATGTGCGCGCCCTGTGCGAAAAATATGATTTTGCCCTCTCCAAGGGCTTTGGCCAGAACTTCATTGTCAACCCCGGCCTGCCCCCCAAGATCGTGGATGCCAGCGGCGTGGACAAGCGCTACGGCGTGCTCGAGATCGGTCCCGGCATCGGCGTGCTGACCCGGGAGCTGGCAAAGCGGGCAGCAAAGGTGGTCTCCATCGAGGTGGACGAACGCCTGCCCCCCCTGCTGGCCGAGACCATGGCCGGTGTGGACAATTTCAAGCTGGTATTGCAGGATGTGCTCAAGGTGGATCTGAAAGCCCTGATCGCGCAGGAGTTCCCCGGGATGCCGGTGGCGGTCTGCGCCAACCTGCCCTACTATATCACAAGCCCTATTGTGATGAAGCTGCTGGGTGACCGCCTGCCCATCGAGAGCCTGACTGTGATGGTGCAGAAGGAAGCTGCCGATCGTCTGGCCGCCGCCCCGGGCACCCGGGCCTCCAGCGCCATCAGCTGTGCGGTGAGCTATTACGCGACCTCTAAGATGATGTTCACCGCCGCCCCGGGCAGCTTTTACCCGGCCCCCAAGGTGACCAGCGCTGTGGTGCGGATGGAGATCCGCCCCACCCCCGCCGTGCAGGTGGAGGACGAGGAGGGCTACTTTGCCCTTGTCCGCGCGGCCTTTGGCCAGCGGCGCAAAACTGCCGCCAATGCCATTGCCAGCGGCCTGGGGATGCCAAAGGATGCCGTGACCGCTGCCATTGAAGCCGCCGGCTTCGATGCCCGCATCCGTCCCGAGGCCCTGACGCTGGAGGATTTTGCAAAGATCCAGAGCACACTGGCCCGGTGACTTGTTTTAATAATTCGGTTTTCCAAAAGCAGGGGCTCTTCGCAAAGCGTGGAGCGCCTGCTCTTTTAGAATATAAAGCAAAAATACAGTGTCTTTTTGACGAGAACAATTCCGGTTGTTTTGTCTGTGGCATTGTTTGTTAAATTTCCTGCACGCTTTACCATCTAAAAGCAAATATATTTCATCGTTTTTGCGCGGCAGACTTTGCTTTTTGAAGAAAAAGCTGTGTGTGCTCCATTGACATCTTTTTATTTCAATGGTACAATATATGACGTGTTAAGGTTTTGCGGGAGGAGCACAGGTGCAGACAGAGGGGTCTGTTTCTGCGCTCTTTTGTATTCCCTGGCAATACAGGATTCAAAAAACCTCCGCAGAATAGTGGGAAAACAGCAGGACATCCCGCCCTGCACCATGCACTGAAGCACGGAATTATTATAGGGAGGAAAACACAATGAACAACAACTACGAGTCTCATGCAATCAGCCGCCGCAGCTTTCTGAAGGCTTCCGGTGTCGTTGGTGCCGCCGGCATTCTGGCCGCCTGCGGCGGCAACTCTGGCAGCAGCTCCACCGCTGCTTCCTCTGGTGCTACCAGCGCTCCCAACACCACCGGCGCTACCCCGCTGAAGGAGTTCATCTCCTGGGAGAGCACCAACCGTGAGCTGGAGAGCTGGAACATGCTGTACAGCCAGATGGCTTCCGACATGAATGTCACCACCAACCTGTGGGAAGGCCTGCTGAGCTTTGACTGCTACGGCAAGGCTGTGCCTTCCGTGGCCAAGGAGTGGAGCCACAATGAGGACTCTTCCGTTTGGACCTTCAACCTCCGTGACGATGTGGACTGGGTGGATGTCAACGGCGAAGTCAAGGCTCACCTGACCAGCAAGGACTTCCTCGTGGGTCTGGAGTGGGTGCTGAACGCAGCCAAGAACCAGGCCAACAACACCTCCATGCCCAACGAGACCCTGACCGGTGCTGCTGATTACTATCAGAAGACCAGCGATATGGGCGATGCTGCTGCCGACCTGACCTACCAGGATATGCTGGACGCAGGCGTTGGCGTTGAGGCTCCGGATGATTACACCCTGGTCTTCACCTGCAAGGATCCCTGCCCCTACTTCGATACCGTTGCTGCCTACACCAGCTTCTACCCCGCCTCTGAGGATCTGATCAACGAGCTGGGCGTTGAGGGCTTCCGTGCCTGCGACTACACCAACATGTGGTACAATGGTCCCTATGTGGTGGAGGAGTTCATCAGCCAGAACACCAAGAGCTACATTCCCAACCCCAACTACTTTGGTGCAAACGATGTGTCCCGCTTCGACCGCTTCACCGTTACCATGATCAGCGACCAAACCGTTACCTTCCAGCTGTACCAGAACCGTGAGCTGGACGAGATGGATGTGGGCGAGAGCACCCTGACCACCATCCAGGCTGATCCCAACAGCGAGTACAATCAGCAGCTGTGCGAGAAGCGCCCCAAGAAGTTCAGCTACCAGATGCACTTCAACTACCAGAAGAACAACGAGGACGGCACCCCCGACGACAACTGGAACAAGGCGATTGCCAACACTGCTTTCCGTCAGTGCTTCTACAAGGGCCTGGAGATGACCAACTGGTATGCACGTACCAACAAGATCAACCCCCTGAAGTGCGAGAACGACTACTACACCATGCCCGGTGTCTGCTACAACACCCAGGGCCAGGAGTACTCCACCCTGGTTGCCAAGGAGATGGGCTTCGACAAGGAAGCATACGATGGCAAGACCATGATCCGTCTGCGTGCCAACAACGGCGACATCGCTGACCTGAAGAAGCAGGCCATGGACGAGCTGAGCGCCATCGGCGTCACCTTCCCCGTCCACGCTGCTTACTACATCATCGCCGGTTCCACCTCCGCTCTGGATAACGCTACTGTCCTGAAGCAGTGCTTCACCGACAGCTTCGGCGATGACTTCATCGTGCTGGACATCAAGACTTACGTCTCCTCCATCACCCAGGAAGTCCGTAATCCTCAGCTGCAGAGCTTCGTCATCAACGGCTGGGGCGCTGACTACGGCGATCCCGTCAACTTCGTTGGTCAGGAGATCCTGCACGACGACAACGCTTACTACAGCTGGTACTACTCCAACATCGCCAAGGTCGTCGAGGCCGGCCCCGCTGACTGGCAGAAGGATCTGGTGGCCTGCTACGAGGAGTTCACCGATCTGGTCAACACCGCAAAGGCCATCGTTGATGATACCGATGCCCGCTACGCTGCCTTCGCAAAGGCTGAGGCCAGCATGCTGAACAGCGTTCTGGTCTGCCCCTGCTACTTCGAAGTTTCCTGGACTCTGACCCACGCCAACGAGTACAGCAAGATCAATGCTATGTATGGTCCCTGCAACTACAAGGCTGTGAACTGGGAGACCAGCGAAGAGCCTTACACCACCGCACAGTACGAGGAGTTCGCCGCTGCATTCGATGCAGCTACCAAGGCTTAAGTTCCCCGTTTCCCCGCCCGAAAGGGTAGAAATAAAAGTTAAGGGTTCGATAACATGTTAAAATACACGGTTAAGCGGCTGCTCCAGTCGCTTGTCACAATCTTTCTGATCGCAACAGCAGTTTTCCTGATGATGCGCTGCCTGCCGACGGACTACTACTTCACTGAGGAACAGCTCATGAAGTTTACCGATCAGCAGAAGACCGCCGCTCTGGAAGCAGCTGGCCTGACCGATCCCATCCCCACCCAGCTGGTCAAGTTCTATAACAACCTGCTGCATCTGGACTTCGGCACTTCCCGCCGCATCCAGAACGGTGCCCCGGTGGTCAAGGTCATTGGTAAAAAGTTTGGTGTCTCCATGCGTCTGGGCCTCACCGCCTCCGGCATCTCTCTGGTGATCGGTGTGCTGATGGGCATCCTGCAGGCGGCATTCAAGGACAAGGTATTCGACTGGATCGGCACGGCCTACACCGTGTTCGTCAACGCGGTCCCGTCGCTGGTGTCGTATTCTCTGGTGCTGGTCTTTGGTTCCAAGTACCTGGGATTCCCCACGCTGTATTCCACCCGCAATGTGAGTGCTTCCAGCGTGCTGCCCATCACCTGCCTTTCGCTGGCATCCATTGCAGGCTATGCCCTGTGGACCCGCCGCTACATGGTGGATGAGCTGACCCGCGACTATATCAAGCTGGCCCGTGTCAAGGGCCTGAGCTCCCGCGAGATCATGTTCAAGCATGTTCTGCGCAACGCCATGGTCCCCATGGTGCAGTATATCCCCCAGTCCATCCTGCTGACGGTGGGCGGCTCCCTGCTGATGGAACGGTTCTTCTCCGTTCCCGGCATGGGCCCCCTGCTGACGGATGCCATCCAGCGCTATGACCTGAATGTCGTTCAGACCCTGGTCATCCTCTACGCCGTGCTGGGCATCGTGGGCGTGTTCCTGGGCGATGTGCTGATGATGGTGGTTGACCCCCGTATTACTCTGACCGGAAAGGAGGAGGCTCGCTGATGGCTAAGGCATCGGATTTTGAGGGCAAGAAGCCCGAAGAACTGTTCTACTTTGTGGATTATTCCCCGGAAGAAGCTGAACGCATCGGCTACTCCAACTATTCCTACTGGGGTTCTGTCATCCAGAACTTCTTCAAGCAGAAGGTCGCTGTCTTCTGCCTGATCCTGTTTCTGGCGCTGACGGTGTTCTCCTTCATTGCGCTGAGCGTTGGCAAGTATCACTTCACCAGCCTGGTCTCTGATTCCAGCAAGGCTTTCATCAGGCCCAACAGTGAGTACTGGTTCGGTACCGACAACCTGGGCCGTGACTACTGGTGCCAGGTGTGGTACGCCACCCAGGTGTCCATCCGTCTGGCTCTGGTGGTCGCCGTGGGCGAGAGCATCGTGGGCGTGATCTTCGGCCTGATCTGGGGCTATGTGCGCAGCCTGGACCGCTTCTTCACGGAGCTGTACAACCTGATCGACAACGTGCCCTATATCATCTATATGACCCTGATCGCCCTGATGGTGGGCCAGAGCTTCTGGATCATGGCCATCTCCATGATCGCCATCAACTGGCTTTCCATGGCACGCCGTGTCCGCAACATGGTGTTCATGTTCCGTGACCGCGAGTACAACCTCGCGTCCCGCTGCCTGGGCACCCCGCTGTGGCGTGTGCTGACCAAGAACATCCTGCCGTATCTGGTCTCCGTTATCATCCTGCGTATGGCACTGTCCATTCCGGGCACCATCAATCTGGAATCCACGCTGTCCTACCTGGGCCTGGGCCTGGGCATCGACACGCCTTCTCTGGGCCTGATCCTGAGCAAGGTGCGCGGCTTCTTCCTGGATTATCCGTACCTGCTGGTTTTCCCTGCATCCATCGTGTCCATCATTTCCATTTCTTTCTATATCATGGGCAACGCTTTGTCGGATGCGGCTGATCCGCGCAACCACGTTTGATAGATTGGAGAGAGAGACGTAAATGGATAGACAACCGATTATCTCTGCCAAAGACGTGGAGATCACTTTCAGCCTGCGCGGCCGCAAGCTGAACGCCATCCGCAAGTGCTCGCTGGACCTGTACGAAGGCGAGACCCTTGCCATCGTGGGCGAGTCCGGTTCGGGCAAGTCCGTATTCACCAAGACCTTTGTGGGTATGCTGGATGCCAACGGTAAGATCACCGGCGGCTCCATCATGTTTGAAGGCCGCGATATGACCAAGTTCACCGAGAAGGATTGGCTGGGTGTCCGCGGCAAGAAGATCGCCATGGTCATGCAGGACCCCATGACCAGCCTGAACCCGCTGAAGAAGATCGGCAAGCAGATCCAGGAGAGCATTGAGCACCACCAGGGTCTGAAGGGCGAGGAAGCCAAAAAGGCTGCCATCGAGATGCTGGGCAAGGTGGGTATCCCCGACCCCGAGCGTCGGTACGAGCAGTACCCCCACGAGTTCTCCGGCGGTATGCGTCAGCGTGTCGTCATTGCCATTGCAGCGGCCTGCCGCCCGCAGGTCCTGATCTGCGACGAGCCCACCACTGCACTGGACGTGACCATTCAGGCACAGATCCTGCAGCTGATCCGCGACCTGCAGAAGGAGCTGGGCATGTCCGTTATCTACATCACCCATGACCTGGGCGTTGTGGCAAACGTGGCAGACCGTGTGGCCGTGATGTATGCCGGCCAGATCGTGGAATACGGCACCGTGGAGGAGATCTTCTACGACGCATGGCACCCCTACACCTGGGCTCTGCTGCAGGCTCTGCCGCAGCTGGGCACCAAGGGTGAGGCCCTGCCCAGCGTGGACGGCACTCCCCCGAACCTGTTCAACGAGATCAAGGGTGACGCATTTGCGCCCCGCAACAAGCATGCGCTGGCAATCGACTTTGTGCAAGAGCCTCCGTTCTTCCAGGTGTCCGAGACCCACGCCGCAAAGACCTGGTATCTGGACCCGCGCGCTCCCAAGATCGAGCGGCCGCACTCCATCCAGAACCTGCGTGAGAAAATGGGAAAGATGGGAGGCGCCAACTTAAATGGCTGAACGCGAAAAGCTGATTGAGCTGAAAGACCTTCAGATCACCTTTGGCTCCGGTAAGAAGAAATTTGTTGCTGTCGATCATGTCAACTTTGACATCTATAAGGGCGAGACCTTCTCGCTGGTCGGCGAGTCCGGCTCCGGCAAGACCACCATTGGCCGTGCCATCTGCCGCATCAACCCGACTTCCGGCGGCGACATCTTCTTCAAGGGCCAGAAGATCAACGGCAAGATCTCCAAGGAACTGGACAAGGAAGTCATCCGTAAGATCCAGATGATCTTCCAGGACCCCATGGCATCGCTGAACGAGCGCGCCAAGGTGGAGTATATCATTGCCGAGGGCCTGCTGAACCATCATCTCTACAAGGATCAGGATGACCTGCACGAAAAGGTGATGAACGCCCTGCATGAGGTCGGCCTGCTGCCGGAGTTTGCCTCCCGTTTCCCCCATGAGTTCTCGGGCGGCCAGCGCCAGCGCATCGGCATTGCCCGTGCTCTGGTCATGGAGCCGGAGTTCATCGTGGCCGATGAGCCCATCTCTGCACTGGATGTCTCCATCCGTGCACAGGTGCTGAACCTGCTGAACGAGATGAAGAAGAGCCGCGGCCTGACCTACCTGTTCATTGCACATGACCTGTCGGTGGTCCGGTTCATCTCGGATCGTATCGCCGTTATCAGCAAGGGCCGCATCGTGGAGCTGGCTGAGGCGGAGGAGCTGTTCCTCCATCCGCTGCATCCCTACACCAAAGCCCTGCTGAGCGCGGTTCCCATCCCTGACCCCAGCCTGGAAAAGCACAAGAAGCTGCTGGTCTATGACCCCTCGATCCACGATTACAGCGTGGATAAGCCGGTCTGGGAAGAGATCGCAAATGGCCACTTTGTGTATGGCAACCAGCGTGAGCTGGAAGGCTATCGCAAGGAGTATGAAAGCCAGCTGTAAGCTGAACCGCTTTCCTGTATTTTAACACAATGACCCCGCCGCGCTGGGAGCTTTCCCGTGCGGCGGGGTTTTGTGCTGTCAGGAAGCAAAAAAAGAACCGGACGCTTCAAAAACGTCCGGTTCTGCTTTTGCGATTGGTTATTGGTCCACTCGATCAGGCCTGAGCGGCTGCGTCGTATGCGGCAGCAAACGCATCGTACTGTTCGGTGGTGTAGGCCTCCTCGCTGGTCTCCCAGTTCACAGCCTTGTAGTTGCAGGGACCATACATTGCGTTGATCTTGCTGTACTCGTTGACGTGAGTCAGGCACCAGGTGATATCGTAGACGGTGGGGAAAATCAGGTTCTCGTCCAGGAAGTAAGCCTCGGCCTTGGCAAATGCTGCGTAGCGTGCATCGGTGTCGTCAACAATGGCACGGGCCTCGTTCACCAGATCGGTGAACTTCTCATAGGCAGCCACCAGCTCGGTCTGGTAGCTGGCGGGACCATTGTTCACAATGCCTGCAATGTTGGTCATGTTGCAGCTGTAGTAAGCGTTTTCATCGTGAATGATGATCTGGGTCAGGAAGTTGATGGGATCGCCGAAGTCAGCGCCCCAGCCCATGTGGGTGAAGCTCTGCAGCTTGGGAGCCACGACTTCCTTCATGGTGGAGGATACGAAGGTGTTGACATCCAGCACGATGAAGTCATCGCCGAAGCTGTCGGTGAAGCACTGCTTCAGGACGGTGGCGTGATCCAGAGCGGAGGTGGAGCCGGCCAGAACGTAATAGGAGCAGTGGACAGGGAAGGTGACACCAATGGCGCTCAGCTCTTCCATGGCCTGCTTCTTCAGCTCAGTGATGTCGCCGTTGTTGGCGCGCAGACGCTTCATGGTCTTGCCATCGTAAGCCTCGCCGTCCAGACCCATCTCCTTGGCCACCAGGTTGGTGTAGTCGGTGCCATCAGAGGTGTAGCACAGGCCCTTCATGGTGAAGAAGTCGTTCTCACACTTCAGGGGATTGATGGGGTTGTAACGGGCGAAGAACTTGTTCAGCACCATGCCCTTGGAGAAGCACTGACGGAAGGCCTTGTTGGCAATGGCCTTGTTCCAGTTCTCATCGGGGGTGCCGTCGGTGTTCATTTTGTCGTAGTTGAAGATGAAGCAGTAGCTGAACTTCTTGGCACGCTTCTCACACAGCTGCTGATTGTACTCGTTGGAGGGATCGGACTGAATGGTGGTGATGCTGCTCTCGCCCAGATCCACCTCGTCCAGCTCGCGGTTCTGATACAGCTGCAGGCTGATGGCACCGTCGCTGATCATGGTGACAGTGAAACGCTCAAAGCGGCTGACGTTGGCAGCATCGTAGTAGTTGGGGTTGGGGATGTAGCTCTTGGTGTTGCCCTGGATGTACTCCTCCACCATATAGGGTCCGTTGTACCACATGGTGGTGTTGTCGCAGCCACGGAAGCCATCGATACCCAGCTCCTCGATCAGAGCGGGAGCCACGGGGTAGAAGCTGGTGTAGGCAGCAACGGTATCAAAGTAGGGGCAGGCGTTGGGGCAGGTAAACACCAGAGTGTAATCATCCGGAGCCTCAATGCCCACACCGGCAGCCAGCATGTCCTCATAGGTCATGTCAGCGGCAGCGTCACCGGCTTCCTTGGTCAGCTGGTAGTACTCGTAAGCACCCACAATGGTGTCGTTGGGCATGGAGGTGTTGTTGGCCTCGTTCTTGATGGCGTTCATCACCCATTCAAAGCCAACCAGGAAGTCCTTGCTGGTCAGGTGAGCCTTCACCTCACCGTTGCAATCCACCCAGTCCACGTCGTCCCGCAGGTGGAAGGTCCAGACGGTGGCATCCTCATTGTGTTCCCAGCTGGAAGCGATGGCGGGAACCACCTTGCCGTAGCAGTCAAAGCTCAGCAGGCCGTCCCACAGGTTGGTGACCACGTTGGCATCCTCAGCCCTCTGGCTGTACAGCATGTTCCAGCTTTCCAGCTCACGGTTGCCGCTCTCAAAGGAGATGAACTCCTTCAGGGGGGTAGCGCCGGTGGAGTTGGGGGCAGCAGCACCGCTGGCGGCAGCGCCATTGCCGGTGTTGTTGGACTTTTCGCCGCAGGCTGCCAGCAGGCTGGCGGCACCCACAGCACCTGCACCCTTCAGGAAGGTGCGGCGATCAAAATTGAAGCTCATTGGATGATCCTCCCAGATCTTGCGCGGACAGAGCCGCGCGTTTTTCCTTTTCCTAAACGCAGTGAGGCTGTCTGCCTTTCCCAAAAGTGCACAGGAAAGACAAAAGCCGCACCACTGTATATTTTAGCACTTTACTGGAAAGAAGTCAATCCGCCGCAGCACTGAATTGGAAACAAAACGGTGACAAACACTTTCGTGGGAAAAGAATATGGAAAAAATTACTATAAAATGGAAAGAACTGTATATCTGTGAAGAACAGGCAAAAGAGAGAAACTGTTCACGCCGTGCGCACAAAACAGCTATCTTTTTTCACAAAAACATGATACAATAAAGTGTATCTGTATCAATAAGGAGCGCACCATGAAGAAACTGACCTCGATGTACAAACGCTACATGTTCCACCCCATTTTATATAAGACCGTGACCCGCACCTCCATTGTGGCCGTGCTGATGCTGCTGTGGCAGCGCTATGTCAGCGATGGCACGTTTACCATCTGGGAGGCCCCGGGCTTTCTGTGCGGCGTGGTGCTGCTCATCTGGGCCTGGGTGGACTACCTGCGGCTGGATGGCGTGACCATCCACCATCTGCTGGAGGAATTCAAGGGGATGGGCAAGCGGCAGAAAAAGATCCACTCCACCCGCTCCATCATCGACTATGCGGATGAGAAGATCGTCTCCTTTGAGGAGCTGGAACCCGAGGAGCGCACCTATTGCAGCCTGCTCTCCAATCTGGTGCTGGGCCTGCCGCTGGTTGCTGCTGCGCTGATCGCCAGCGTGCTGTAAGGGGGCCGCGGCATGGAACAAGAGCACAAGCAGCTGGTCATCGGCATTCTGGCCCATGTGGACAGCGGCAAGACCACCCTTTCCGAGGCCCTGCTCTACGGCACCGGCACCATCCGCAAGCTGGGCCGGGTGGACCATAAGGATGCCTTTCTGGACACCGATGCGCTGGAAAAAGCACGCGGCATTACCATTTTCTCCAAGCAGGCCCTCTTCACGGCGGGCAATACCGATTTTACCCTGCTGGACACCCCGGGCCATGTGGATTTTTCCACGGAGACCGAGCGGACACTGCAGGTGCTGGATTATGCGGTGCTGGTCATCAGCGGCACCGACGGCGTGCAGAGCCATACCGAGACACTCTGGCGGCTGCTGCGGCGGTACCGCATCCCCACCTTTGTGTTCGTGAACAAGATGGACCTGCCCGGCCCGGGCAGGGAAGCGCTTCTGACCCAGCTGAACCGTCGGCTGGGGGATGGCTTTGTGGATTTTGGGGCAGAGCAGGCCGACCGGGACGAGGCGCTGGCTCTCTGCGATGAGCGGCTGATGGAGACGATGCTGGACCGGGGAAGCCTGACCGATACCGACCTCATCCCCGCCATTGCCCGGCGGCATGTGTTTCCCTGCTGGTTTGGCTCAGCCCTGAAGCTGCAGGGGGTGGACGCGCTGGCAGAGGGCCTGGAACGCTATACCCGCCCGGCCCCCGCGCTGGAAGCCTTCGGGGCCAAGGTGTTCAAGGTGAGCCAAGATGAGCAGGGAAACCGCCTGACCTGGCTGCGGGTGACCGGCGGCGCGCTCAAGGTGAAAGCCCAGCTCACCGGAGAGGCCGACGGGGAGCCATGGGCCGAAAAGGCCAACCAGCTGCGGCTCTACTCCGGCGTAAAGTTTACGCTGGCGGAGTGCATCGGCCCCGGCCAGGTGTGCGCCGTTACCGGCCTGACCAAAGCCCGCCCGGGCGAGGGTCTGGGGGCGGAACGGGACAGCGACCTGCCGGTGCTGGAGCCGGTTCTGAGCTATCAGGTGTTGCTGCCCGAGGGCGCGGATGTGCACGCCGCGTTGGGAAAGCTCCATCGGCTGGAAGAAGAGGAGCCCCAGCTCCATGTGGTCTGGAACGAGACCCTGGGCGAGATCCATGTCCAGCTGATGGGCGAGATCCAGCTGGAGGTGCTGAAAAGCCTGCTGGCCGAGCGGTACGGGCTGGAGGTCAGCTTCGGCCCCGGCGGCATCCTGTATAAGGAGACCATCACCGAAGCCATGGAGGGCGTGGGCCACTACGAGCCACTGCGCCACTATGCGGAAGTTCACCTCAAGCTGGAGCCGCTGCCCCGGGGCAGCGGAATGCAGTTTGCCACCGACTGCCGGGAAGAGGTGCTGGACAAGAACTGGCAGCGGCTGGTGCTGACTCACCTTGAGGAAAAGCAGCATCTGGGTGTGCTCATCGGGGCACCTCTGACCGATGTGAAGATCACCCTCATCGCGGGCCGTGCCCACCTCAAGCACACCGAGGGCGGCGATTTCCGGCAGGCGACCTACCGCGCCGTCCGGCAGGGCCTGATGATGGCAGACCAGATCCACAAGACCCAGCTGCTGGAGCCGTGGTATGCCTTCCGGCTGGAGCTGCCCTCTGACAACGTGGGGCGCGCCATGAACGATATCCAGAACATGGGCGGCAGCTTTGACCCGCCCGAGACCGGAGCCGACGGGGATACCACCCTGCTCACCGGCACGGCACCGGCCTCCACCATGCGCAGCTACCCCATGGAGGTGGTGGGCTACACCCGGGGCAGGGGACACCTGACCCTGACGCTGGACGGCTACCGTCCCTGCCACAATGCAGCGGAGGTCATCGAGGCCGCGGGCTATGAGCCGGAACATGATCTCGACAACCCGGCAGATTCGGTGTTCTGCGCCCACGGGGCCGGATTTGTGGTGCCCTGGGAGCAGGTGCGCAGCCACATGCATGTGGACAGCGGCTGGGGCAAGACTGCAAAGACCGAGGAAGCGGTGCTGGCCCGTCCCCGCCGGATGGCCGCCTACCGCGCCACCCTGGAAGAGGATGCTGAGCTGCTGAAGATCTTTGAACAGACCTATGGGCCCATCAAGCGGGATCCGCTGGCGGCGTTCCGCCCCACCCAGAAGCGGGAACGCCCTGATTTCAACGCCGAGCAGTGGGAGATCCAGCCCGAATACCTGCTGGTGGACGGCTACAACATCATCTTTGCATGGGACGAGCTGAACGCACTCTCCAAAGAGAGCCTGGAAGCGGCCCGCCACAGGCTGATGGACATCCTCTGCAACTATCAGGGCTTTAAGAAGTGCGTGCTCATCCTTGTGTTTGATGCCTACCGTGTGCCGGGCAGCCCCGGCAGCATAGAGCAGTACCACAATATCCATGTGGTCTACACCCGGGAAGCCGAGACCGCCGATATGTTCATTGAGCGTGTCACCCATGAGATCGGCAAGGGCCGCCGCGTCCGCGTGGCCACCTCCGATGGCATGGAACAGGTCATCATTCTGGGCCATGGTGCCCTCCGTGTCTCTGCCCGCATGTTCCATGAAGAGGTGCAGGAGGCGGAGAAGGAGATCCGGAGGTATTTGCAGGGTTAAACCCCACCGTCATCCCTGCGGGATGCCACCGCCCCTAATAGGGGCGGCCTTGGCAAAGAGGGCGAGTTTTACGAAATGCCAAGGGCCCCCTACTAGTGGGGGCTGTCGCCGCAGGCGACTGGGGGGTTGAGCCGCAAGCCCGACTGAGAGGTTGTATGAAAGGGAGCGTGATAAAATGACAATAACTTCCGATTTTGTCTGGCAGGCCATCCAGCCCCGTCCCCGGGACGCGCATAAAGGAACCTTTGGCTCCGTGCTGGTGGTGGCGGGCAGTGCGTCCTACCGGGGCGCGGCGGCGCTGGCCGTGGAAGGGGCCCTGCGCACCGGAGCCGGTATCGTTACGCTGGCAAGTGTGGAGCCGGTGCTGGCGGCTGTGGCTGCCCGCCTGCCCGAGTGCTGTCTCTGCCCCTGCGAAGCGGGGGCCGAGGACGGCATCTCGCCCCAGAATATCGACCGCATCCGGCGGCAGAAGGCCTCTGTCCTGCTGGTGGGCCCCGGGCTGGGTTATACGGCCCAGAGCGCGGCCCGTGCTGCCGAGACCCGAGCGCTGGTAAAAACACTCCTGCCCGGCTTTTCCGGCAGTGCAGTGCTGGATGCGGATGGCCTGAACGCGGCCGCTGACCTGCTCCAAACGGAAAAAATGCTTCACCCTCAAGGGGAATTGATTTTAACGCCCCACCCCGGTGAGATGGCCCGGCTGACCGGACACTCTGCGGCAGAGATCAACGCGGACCGGGAAGGCACGGCGCTGCGCTATGCGAAAGCATGGAATGCTGTGGTGGTGCTGAAGGGGGCGCACACCGTCATTGCAGGGCCGGATGGCCGCTGTGCGGTCAATCCCACCGGCAACCCGGGGCTTTCCCGGGGCGGCAGCGGGGATGTGCTGGCGGGCATGACCAGCGCCCTGCTGGCCTGCGGTCTGCCTGCCTTTGAGGCCGCTGCCTGTGCCGTTTATCTCCATGGTGCAGCTGCCGACCGTGCCGCTGCCCTGCACGGGGAAACCGGGATGCTCCCACATGATCTGCTGGATGCGCTGGGGACCCTGTTTGCCGAAAACGGGCGCTGAGCAAGGGGACGATCCCATCAAAAAAAGAAACGCTTCCTTTCCTCTGGATTTGTGTTATACTGGAGCTATCCAAAACACAACGATCTGCCGGAAAGGAAGCGTTTCTTTTATGGTTCCTGCACTGGAAAAAATCATTGCCGAGAGCGACCGCATTGTCTTTTTTGGCGGCGCGGGGGTCTCCACCGAAAGCGGCATCCCTGATTTCCGCAGCGTGGACGGCCTGTACCACCAGAAGTACGATTACCCACCCGAGACCATCCTGAGCCACACCTTCTGGGAGGAGAACCCCGAGGAGTTCTACCGGTTCTACCGGGATAAGCTCATTGTGAAGGGGGCAAAGCCCAACGCTGCCCACCTGCGGCTGGCAAAGCTGGAGCGGGAGGGCAGGCTGAAGGCCATCGTCTCCCAGAACATCGACGGCCTGCATCAGGCGGCAGGCTCCAAGACCGTTTACGAGCTCCACGGCAGCACCCTGCGCAACTACTGCGTGAAGTGCGGCGCGTTCTACGATGTGGACTTCATTGCCAACAGCACCGGCGTGCCCCGCTGCCCCAAGTGCGGCGGCATCGTCAAGCCGGATGTCGTCCTGTACGAGGAAGGGTTGGACGAGGAGGTGCTCTCCGGGGCCGTGTCTGCCATCCGCAAGGCGGATACGCTTATCATCGGCGGCACCAGTCTGGTGGTCTACCCGGCGGCGGGGCTCATCCGGTACTTCCGGGGCCGCCATCTGGTGGTCATCAACATGCAGCCCACCGGGGCCGATGCACAGGCCGACCTGTGCATTGCAAAGCCCATCGGTCAGGTGCTGAGCGAGGACGTTTTGTTGGAGGACTGAGATGAAAGCTGTCATTCTGGAAAGCTATGTCATGGAGGAAGGCGACCTCGACTGGTCGGGGGTAAAGGCGCTGGTGCCCGATACCACCAGCTATGTCCGCACGGCCTACGAGGAGATCGCCCCCCGCATTGGAGATGCGGACATCGTTCTGCTGAACAAGTGCCGCATGGATGAGGAGATCTTACAGCAGTGCCCGAACCTGAAATGGGTGGGCATCATTGCCACGGGCACCGACAACCTGGATCTGGAAGCCTGCCGCCGCCACGGCGTTGCAGTGGCCAATGTGCCGGGCTACTCTACCTACAGCGTGGCCCAGATGACCTTCAGCCTGCTGCTGGCCATCTGCCAGTGCGCGGAGCGCTACAACCGTGCCGTCAAGCAGGGATGCTGGCAGCTGGATATCCCGGAGAGCATCGGCCTGCTGCCCCAGATGGAGCTCTACGGCAAGACCTATGGCGTTTACGGCTATGGCAGCATCGGGCGGCAGTCGGCCCGCATTGCCAGAGCCTTTGGCATGGAGGTGCTGGTCTGCACCCGCACCGTCCGGCCCGAATACGCCGCCGACGGTGTGGAGTTCGTGGATTATGATACCCTGCTGAGGCGGTGCGATATCCTCAGCCTGCACTGCCCGGCTACACCCCGGACCCGGGGCCTTGTCAACGCGGAAGCGCTGGCGAAGATGAAGCCCGGGGCCATTCTGCTCAACACGGCCCGGGGCGCGCTGGTGGATGAGGAGGCCGTGGCAGCGGCCCTCCACAGCGGTCAGCTGGGCTTTTACGGGGCCGATGCCTTTGTCACCGAGCCTCTGCCCCAGGAAAGCCCCCTGCGGGCAGAACCCCACGCTATCCTCACACCGCACATTGCGTGGACGACCCGGGAGGCTTTGCAGAACCTGATGGACATTACCACCCGGAACCTGCGCACCTGGCTGGAAGGAAACGGCGAGCACATCGTCAACAGATAAAAAGGAGAGATGAATCATGCAGGCAACCATTCACAACGAATTCCTGACCCTGACCGTGGATACCCATGGTGCCGAAGCAGTCAGCCTGAAAAATGCCGCCGGGCAGGAGATGCTCTGGCAGGCCGACCCGGCTGTCTGGAAGCGCCATGCCCCCATCCTTTTCCCCTGGACGGGCAAGCTGACCGGCGGGGCCTTTACCCATAAGGGCAAGACCTACCCCGGCGGTCAGCACGGCTTTGCCCGGGACGTGGAGCACACCCTGCTCTGCGCCGAGGGCGACACCATCCGGCTGGAGCTGCGCTCGGATGAAAAGAGCAAGGCAGAGCGCTTCCCGTTTGATTTTGTCCTGACCAGCACCTTCCGGCTGGAGGGCAGGACGGTGCACCACACCCTGACCGTCACCAACCCCGCCGATGCCGCCGAGGAGCTGCAGTTCGGCATCGGCTACCACCCGGCGTTCCGCATCCCCTTTGATGACAAGCACACCACCACCGATTACGAGTTCCGCTTCGACCAGCCGGAAAGCCCGATGATCCTGGACGCTTACCCCAACGGTCTGCTGACCGGAAAGTGCGGCTACCGGTGGAAGAACGAGCAGAGCATCCCCCTGACAGACGATCTGTTTGAGAACGACAGCTTCTGCATGGCCGGTCTGCGCAGCCGCACGCTGGGCATCTACGAAAAGGACACCGGCAAGGGGATCGTCTGCAATGTGGAGGGCTACCCCTACACCCTCATCTGGTCGGCTCCGGCAAAGCCTGTGCGCTTTGTCTGCATTGAGCCGTGGCACTCCCTGCCCGGTGCCCAGACCGATACCCAGGAGTGGAGCCAGCGCGCCGCTGCCGCCTGCCTTGCCCCCGGCCAGACCTGGGAGACCACCCTCAGCACAACGTTTGAGCGCTGAAGCAAAGTTTGGCAAAGAAATGCAGGAACCCCTTGACAGAGGGGACTGCATTCTGATTTAATTAGAATCGATAAAAGGGAGTAAAGGGCATTCCGCAGGGCCTGCGGGGTGCTGCATGGCAGCGTCATCACGGCAGAAATGCCCGATGTCATGTGTTGGCTTGAGACTTTTGTCACAGACAGAGTGCTGTGGCAGGGGTCTCTTTTTTCTTGCCCGGCACCGGAACACAAGGAGGAAAAATAAACATGGATCTTCTAAACACATTCGCCAGTCTCTTTTCCAATTTTGGGAATCTGACCTGGCAGATGGTGGTGATGTGGGGCATCGGTGCACTGCTCATCTACCTTGCCATCGCCAAAAAAATGGAGCCGAGCCTGCTTTTACCCATGGGCTTTGGTGCCATTCTGGTCAACCTGCCCCTCTCGGGTGCCATCACGCAGGGGGATACGGTGGGCCCCATCTCTGCATTGTTTGAAGCGGGCATGTCCAACGAGCTGTTCCCGCTGCTGCTCTTCATCGGCATCGGTGCCATGATCGATTTTGGCCCGCTGCTGGAAAAGCCGTGGCTGATGCTCTTTGGCGCGGCGGCCCAGTTCGGCATCTTCTTTACCCTGTTTCTGGCGGGCTTCTTCTTTGACCTGAAGGATGCTGCCTCCATCGCTGTCATCGGTGCGGCAGACGGCCCCACCGCCATTTTCGTGGCCAACACGCTCAACTCCCAGTACCTCGGTGCCATTATGGTGGCAGCCTACAGCTACATGGCGCTGGTGCCCATCGTGCAGCCGCCCGTGATCCGGCTGCTGACCACGCAGAAGGAGCGCCGCATCCGGATGTCCTATGAAAAGGGCAGTGTTTCCCAGCTGACCAAGATCCTGTTCCCCATCGTGGTCACGATCATTGCAGGCATGGTGGCTCCGGCCAGTGTGGCGCTGGTGGGCTTTTTGATGTTCGGCAACCTGCTGCGGGAGTGCGGGGTGCTGAATGCGCTGAGCGAAACCGCCCAGAATGTGCTGGCAAACCTTATCACCATCGTGCTGGGCCTGACCGTTGCCGGGCAGATGACCGCCGACAAGTTCGTGCGGCCCGACACCCTGCTCATCCTTGCACTGGGTCTGGTGGCCTTCGTCTTTGACACGGCAGGCGGCGTACTGTTTGCAAAGCTGCTGAACCTTTTCCGGCCGGAGGGCAAAAAGCTGAATCCCATGATCGGCGCGGCCGGTATTTCGGCCTTCCCCATGAGCGGCCGTGTGGTCAACAAGATGGGCCTGGAAGAGGACAACCAGAATTTCCTGCTGATGTATTCCATCAGCGTCAATGTTTCGGGACAGATCGCGTCCGTCATTGCAGGCGGCCTGATCCTGACCCTGATGGCTTAACGGAGGTGATCGCATGCTTCATCTTACTTCGTGGATGACCACGCTGCCGATGATGCTGATCGGGATGGTCGGCATCATCCTTGTCATCGGTATCATTGTTCTGGCAGTGATGCTGCTCAACCGGCTGACGGGCCGGAAATAAAAGAAAAAGGCGATGCAGCTGTTCGAAACTGCATCGCCTTTTTGCTTGTGTAGGATTACAGAGTCTGGATGGCGGCCTTGATGCGCTGGGCGGCGACCTTGGTCTTTTCGGCATCGCCGAAGGCGGTCAGACGGAAGTAGCCCTCGCCGCACTCACCAAATCCGACACCCGGGGTGCCGACCACGCCGCAGTTCTCCAGCAGCCAGTCGAAGAACTCCCAACTCTTCATGCCGCCGGGGCAGCGCAGCCAGATGTAGGGGCTGTTCTTGCCGCCGCAGTACCACACGCCGCACTCGTCCAGCGCGTCAGCAATGACCTTGGCGTTCTGGCGGTAGTAATCGAGGTTGGCCTGGATCTCAGCCATGCCGCTCTCGGTGAACACGGCGGCAGCAGCGCGCTGAACGACATAGGGCACGCCGTTGAACTTGGTGGTCTGGCGGCGCAGCCACAGCTTGTTCAGGTTCATGCCCTCGCGCTCCAGCTCGTGGGGCACGATGGTGTAGCCGCAGCGGGTGCCGGTGAAGCCTGCGATCTTGGAGAAGGAGCAGATCTCAATGGCGCACTCGCGGGCACCCTCCACCTCAAAGATGCTGCGTGCCAGAGCGGGATCGGTGATGAAGCACTCGTAGGCGGCATCGTACAGGATAACGGCGTTGTTCTTTTTGGCGTAGTCCACCCATGCCTTGAGCTGCTCGCGAGTGTAGGCGGCACCGGTGGGGTTGTTGGGGCTGCAGATGTAGATGATGTCAGCCTTCACGCTGTCATCGGGCATCCCCAGGAAGCCGTTCTCCTGGCTGGTGCGGCCGTAAATGATCTTGCGGCCGTCGGTCACGTTGTCGTCCACATAGGTGGGGTAAACGGGGTCCGGAACCAGAACGGTGTTGTCCACATCAAACAGGCCCAGCACGTTGGCCAAGTCGCTCTTGGCACCGTCGGAGATAAAGATCTCGTCCTCAGCCAGCTGGGTGCCGCGGCCTGCGTAGTAGCCCTGAATGGCCTGCTTCAGGAACGGATAGCCCTGCTCAGGGCCGTAGCCGTGGAAGCCCTCCTTGGTGCCCATCTCAGCGGCGGCATCCTGCATGGCGGTGACCACGCACTTTGCCAGAGGCTGGGTCACATCGCCGATGCCCAGGCGGATGATCTCCTTTTCGGGGTGTGCTTCCTGATAGGCGGCCACCTTGTGGGCAATGTCCACGAACAGGTAGCTTGCCTTCAGCTCGCCGTAATGGTGATTCATTTTCATAAGTTGTTCCCTCACTTTATATGATTGCCCGCCCTCTCAGGCCGCTTCGCGTCCAGCTCTCCCAAAGGGAGAGCCGATGCAGCGTCTACGCCAGCAGAAGCTGACCGTTGAGCCGCAATTGCCTCTCCCTTTGGGAGAGGTGGCATTGCAAAGCAATGACGGAGAGGGCGAGGATGTTAAACTTCCGCAACTCCCTCGTACACCGTGACAGCGCTGCCGGTCATCAGCAGCTGCCTGCCGGGCAGTACCCGGATGACCAGCTCCCCGCCGCGCAGCTGCACATGGATATCCTGCCCGGCGGGGCAGATGCCCAGCTCGGTCAGGGCCGCCACGGTGGCGCAGGTGCCGGTGCCGCAGGCCCAGGTCTCGCCGCTGCCGCGTTCCCACACCCGCATCTTCAGGTGGGTGGCATCCACCACCTGCACGAACTCGGTGTTGATGCGCTCCGGGAAGTTGGCGTGATGCTCGAACGCCGGGCCGATGGCTTCCAGCTTCAGGCTGTCCACATCCTCCACCACGGTCACGCAGTGGGGGTTGCCCACACTGATGCAGGTCACCTTCCACACCTTGCCCTCTACGGTGAGCGGCTGATCCACCAGCGGGCCTTCGCCCATGTGGATGGCAGGCAGGTCGGCCGGCAGGGTGCTGTAAGCGCCCATCTCCACCTGCCACAGTTGTGCGCCCTGCCGGGTGATGCGCTTGACACCGCTGTTGGTGTCGATGGTCAGGACAGGCTTTTCCACCCCGTGGGTGTAGAGCCACTCGGCCACACAGCGCACGCCGTTGCCACACATCTGGGCCTCGCTGCCGTCCGCGTTGAAGATGCGCATCCGGCCATCGGCCCCGGGGGTCACAGGGGCGCAGATGCAGATGATGCCGTCCGCACCCACGGAAAAATGCCGGGCAGAGAGCCGCTGTGCAAGTGCGGCAATGTCTGCGGGCACACCGGATGCACGGCAGTCCAGATAGATGTAATCATTGGCACAGCCCTGCATCTTGGTAAATGACAATTTCATGGAGCATTCTCCTTTACAGGCGGGACCTCTGCGGCCATGCTGATGCAGCACGGCCGCAGAGGTTTGGTTCGTCACATATAATCATAAGAATCAAACGGGCTTCTGTCAAGCAAAAAAGAGGGCTTTGTGCAATTTTCATCGGTTTTTTCTGCCCGTAAAGGGCCGGAATGCAAAACAGGGCTTGACAAGATACGGCCCATGGGATATAAAAAAGAGAGAGTGCTTTTGCGCGCCGGAGAGGGCGTGCAGGCAGAGAAGAAAGAATCATTGACAAAAGGAGACCGCGACGATGGATACTTTTGAAAAGATCCGTGCACTGCTGGCAGAGCAGCTGGATATTGACCCTGCTAAGATCACGATGGAGAGCGACATTATGAGTGATTTCGAGGCCGACAGCCTAGATATCGTGGACATGGTGATGACGCTGGAGGATGAGTTTGGCATTGAGGTGCCGGACGATGCCATCGAGAATCTGCGCACCGTGGGCGACGTGGTGGAATTTGTGGACAGCCACAAGGGCTGATAACGGTTTTGCAAAAAGGCCCCGCATCCGCAGCGCTGCACACGGCGGCACTGCAGCGGGGCTTTTAATATGAGCTCGTGCGGAACGGCTGGAACACAGGCGTTTGGCGCACGGCTTAGGAGGATATAACAAAATGGCAAAAGACAACAAGAAGCTTGTGCAGGCGATCACCAGCCAGGAAGAAAACTTTGCACAGTGGTACACCGACATCTGCGTCAAGGCAGAGTTGGTGGAGTACTCCAGTGTCAAGGGCTTCATCATCCTGCGCCCCTATGGTCAGGCCATCTGGGAGCTGATCCAGAAGGACATGGATGCCCGGTTCAAGGCAACCGGTCACGAGAACGTGGCCATGCCCGTGCTGATCCCCGAGAGCCTGCTGCAGAAGGAAGGCGAGCTGGTCAATGGCTTCGCGCCGGAGGTGGCGTGGGTCACGATGGGCGGCTCCGACAAGCTGGAAGAGCGCCTGGCGGTGCGTCCCACCAGCGAGACCATGTTCTGCGACCACTGGTCCCGCGTGCTGCACAGCTACCGTGAGCTGCCCATGAAGTACAACCAGTGGTGCAGCGTGGTGCGCTGGGAAAAGACCACCCGCCCCTTCCTGCGCAGCCGCGAGTTCTGGTGGCAGGAAGGCCACACCATCCACGAGACTGCCGCCGAGGCTGAGGCTGAGACCCAGCAGCAGCTGAACTGCTACGCAGATACCTGCGAGCAGGATCTGGCGATCCCCGTGGTGAAGGGCCGCAAGACCGACAAGGAAAAGTTTGCCGGTGCCGAGGCCACCTATACCATCGAAGCCATGATGAAGGACGGCAAGGCGCTGCAGAGCGGCACCAGCCACTACTTTGGCGATAAGTTCAGCAAGGCTTACGATGTCACCTTTACCGGCCGCGACAACCAGCTGCATCATCCGTTCCAGACCAGCTGGGGCGTTTCCACCCGTCTGGTGGGTGCCATCATCATGACCCACGGCGATGACGACGGCCTGATCCTGCCCCCGGCCATTGCCCCCATTCAGGTTGTGGTGGTGCCCATTGCCGCCCACAAGCCCGGCGTTTCCGAAAAGGCTGCCGAGCTGGCCGAGAAGATCAGCAAGTACGCCCGCGTGAAACTGGACGACAGCGACAACGCTCCCGGCTGGAAGTTTGCCCAGTGGGAGATGAAGGGCGTGCCCCTGCGCCTGGAGATCGGTCCCAAGGATCTGGAAAAGGACCAGTGCGTGCTGGTGCGCCGCGACACCCGCGAGAAGGTCTTTGTAAGCTTGGACGAGCTGGAGACCGCCATTCCCGCCCAGCTGGAGGCTCTGCGCAAGGACCTGTACCAGCGTGCGCTGGAAAACCGCGAAAAGCGCACCTGGGCTGCCACCACCATGGACGAGGTGAAGGAGCTGGCCAAGGCCAACACCGGCTACATCAAGACCATGTGGTGCGGCGATCTGGCCTGCGAGATGAAGATGAAGGAAGAGGCTGGACTTTCCAGCCGTTGCATGCCCTTTGAGCAGGAACAGCTCAGCGATGTGTGCCCCTGCTGCGGCAAGCCCGCCAAGGCCATGGTCTACTGGGGCGTTGCTTACTAAGCAATCGCTTCTCTGAGCCTTTGCGCGGAACGATCTGAAATGGCCGCCGCGTGCGCTTTGGCCATCTTCAGCGGAAAGAATATTTTATAGTTCGGGACAGCGGAACGCCTGCGGGCGTTCCGCTGTCCCCTTTTTACAGGAGGGGTCACAGAGGGAAACAGCTGCCCTATTGCGGACAAACTGCTTGTTCTCTGCTGCGGCACTCTCAACAAAAAAGAACCGTCACCCTGGCCGGTGACGGTTCTTAGTTTTTAAGACGGTTCATCAAAAGGGCTGACCGCTTGTCGCAGTGCCTTTTCTATTTACAGTATACCCGCTTTTGAGGTTTCTGTCAAGAGCACGCCGTTTCGTTTCTGCGTGCTTTTTTCTTACCGGTCAAAGGTGGTGCTGAGGGTGGTCTGCCAGCTTTCGCCGGGGGCAAGGCAGGCGGCTGCGGCGCGCTGCTCCCAGTCCTGCGGGTCGGTGGCAGCGGCGGGCAGGCTGTGCCACGGCTCAATGCACACAAAGCGCACCGGCTTTGCGGGAGCTGACCAGATGAGCGAATAGGGGTAGCCCTCCACCCGGCAGGTGATATTGCGTCCGGTGTCCTTCTCGCAGATGCCGATGGTGCCAGTGCGCAGGCCTGCCATGCAGAAGCTGTCGTTGGCAAACAGGTCATCGGTCAGCGGGATGGCCTGCTGGTTCTTCCACTGGTAATAGCTCTTGCCGCTCAGCAAGCCGTTGGGGCTGGCATCGAGGATGACCGGGCTTTCCGGCCGGTCAAAACGGAACTCGTAATCGGTGGTGGTGTGCTTGGCGTCGAACGGCACATTGAACGCCGGGTGGAAGCCGATGCCGAAACGCAGCTCCTCCGTGCCGGGGTTCGTCACCTGCAAAGTATGGTGCACGGTCTTGCCCTCCAGACGGAAGGTGCTGGTGAGCACAAAATCATAGGGAAAACGCTCTGCCTTGATGGCATCGTCTGCGCGCAGCTCCAGCTGGATGGTATCCCCTTCTGCCCGCAGCAGAGTGTGCTCCAGATCCCGGGCAAAGCCGTGCTGACCGCCCTTCCATGTTTTGCCCTTGGCGGCAAAGGTACCGTCCACCAGCTTGCCCGTCCACGGGAACAGGATGGGTGCATGGCGCTTCCAGATGGCGGGGTCGGCCTGCCAGAGCATCTCTTCGCCTGCGGCATTCTTCAGGCTGACGGCCTCTGCACCGTGGGTGTCCACGGTCAGGGTCAGGAATTCGTTGTGAATGGTTGCCTGCATTTTCAGTATCTCCTTTGTCCTTCTTATTTTCCGGGGTCTTCTGCTTCCAGTATACTCCCCCGTGTGCCAAAAATAAAGCCCCTTCCCATGCTTGCACAAATCGTCACTGGGCAAAAGGCTTCCCCGACCGGGGGAAGCCTTTATTCGGAAGCACGATTTCCATGCTCTGCTTGCTTCAACAGGGCTGTGCCAGCGGCAGGGTAACGGCAAAGGTGGTGCCGTTTTCGCTGCTGCTCTCCACGGTCACGCTGCCGCCGTGCAGTACGGCGATCTCCCGCACAAGGGCAAGCCCAAGCCCCACGCCGCCCATCTCCCGGCTGCGGGACTTATCCACCCGGAAAAAGGGCTGGAAGATGCTCTCCCGGCAGTCTGCGGGGATGCCAGAGCCGGTATCTGCAACGCGCAGCACGGCAGTTTGCTTTTCCTGCCGCAGGGTGACGCGCACTGCCCCGCCGGGACGGTTATACTTGATGCCGTTTTCCACCAGATTGAACACCAGCCGGTAGATCAGCGCATCACTACCCACCATGCCCAGCTCCGCGCAGTCCTGCTGCAAGGAGATGTTGTTTTTCTGGGCAAGGGAGGTCAGGTCGGTCAAGATCTCCTCCACCAGCGGTGCAAGAGCGATCTGGTCGGTGCGGGAGACCGATTGCAGATTGCTCATTTCCAGCAAAGTGCGCACAAGGGCGGTCAGGCGGTCCAGCTGCTCCCGCAGGGAGCTGACCAGCCCGGCGGTCTCGGCATCCATGGCCGGGTGCTCCTCTGCAAACAGTTCCAGTTTTGTCTGCAAAATAGCCAGCGGAGTGCGCAGCTCGTGGGCGGCGTTGCCCGCAAACTGCCGCTGCAATTCAAAAGACTGCGCCAGACCATCCAGCATCCGGTTCACCGACCGGCTCAGCTGCCCGAATTCCTGCACGGTATCTTCGTCCAGACGAACGGTGGCAATGCTGTCCTGATCGACCCGCTGCGCCTGCTGCGCAAGCTGCTGCAAAGGCTTCAGCGCTCTGCCGCTGACAAAATAAGCGATGGCCGCGCTGAGGATGGTGACCACGGCGGTGATGCACCAGCCCTTGCGGCCAAAAACCACCTTTGCATCGTAGACTTCCTGTGAAAAATGCGCCAGCAGGCTGGACATTTCCTCCTGCGGGATCTCGATGGTCAACGAATCTGCACTGCCGGGCTGATACTGCATCATAAAGCCGTTGAGGGCATCCATGCCGGTAACGCCAGTGCGATACAAAAGCAGATTCATGCACACGCAGGCGCAGGCGATGAGCAGCGCCGTCAGCAGAGTGATGCGCCATTGCAGGGACAAACGTTTCATTGTACCTCTCCTCCGATCTCGTAGCCTTCCCCGATGCGGTTGCGGATGGGGTCGTAGCCCAGCGCCGCCCGCAGCTTTTTGCGCAGGGCAGAGATATGTACCCGGATGGAGTTGCTGAAGCTGTCCACGCTGCCGTCCCAGACGTGCTCAATCAGCTCTTCCTGACTGACCGGGCGTCCCTGATGCAGCAGCAGATATTCCAGTACGCCGCTCTCCTTCCGCGTCAAGGCAAGGGTCTGACCGTCCACCGTGGCAACGCGGCTGCGGGTGTTGAAGCTGAGCCGCCCGCAGCACAGGCAGACATCCTGCTGAATAAATTTGCGCCGGGTCAGGCTGCGCACCCGGGCCTCCAGCTCTGCAAGGTGGAAGGGCTTGGAAAGATAATCATTTGCCCCGGCATCCAGCCCCTCCACCTTATCCGCGATCTCACTGCGCGCTGATAAGATCAGCACACAGGTCTCAAGGTCGTGCTGCCGTAAGCTGCGCAGCACCTGCATCCCGTCCACCTTGGGCAGGTTGAGGTCCAACAGTACAAGGTCGTACCGTTCTGTCGCCAGTGCTTCCAGCGCGGCTTCGCCATCTGCACAAGCGTCCACCTCGTACCCGGACAGCCGCAGCTTCCGGGCAATGTCCTCCCGCAGGGAGTGCTCGTCCTCTACCACCAAAAGGCGCATCTTATTTTCCACCCTTCCCATAAAAATTGCGTTTTCTTCATTATAACAGATTATAGCAGACGGTGTTAAGATTCGTGTTAAGATTTTCTTAGCAGAAATTTTATCTCCCATGGTGTATACTGGTTCCATCAAACAACAGGAGGCTATGATGTTCATGACAAAAAAACAGGCGCAGCTGCTTTTGCTTGCCGCCGGAGTGCTGATGCTGCTGTTCGGCGTATGGCGGGGCGAGGCAGACACCGTATTTTCAAAGGCCATCCGGCTGTGTATGGAGTGTGTAGGCATTGGATAAGAAAAAATCAAATCCCCTTGCCCGGTTCCGGGGCTTTATACAGGCCGGGGCGACCCTTTTAACCAACCTCCACCTGCCCAACTTTGCCAAAGGGACACTGTATCAGGGCAGCGGAAAATACGTCTGCGTGCCGGGACTGAACTGCTATTCCTGCCCGGGCGCTGCCGGTGCCTGCCCGGTGGGAGCGTTCCAAGCGGTGATAGGCTCTTCCAAATTCCGCTTTTCCTACTACATCACCGGCATCCTGATCCTCTTCGGAGTGCTGCTGGGGCGGTTCATCTGCGGCTTTCTGTGCCCGTTCGGCTGGTTTCAGGAGCTTTTGCACAAGATTCCCTCCCCCAAGCTTTCCACCAAGAAACTGAAGCCGCTGCGCTATTTAAAGTATGCTGTGCTTCTGGTCATGGTGGTGCTGCTGCCATTGCTGGCGGTCAACGAGCTGGGCATGGGCGACCCCTTCTTCTGCAAATATCTCTGCCCGCAGGGCGTGCTGGAAGGCGCTATTCCCCTCTCCCTGACCAATGCGGGCATCCGCGCCGCGCTGGGCAAGCTGTTCACATGGAAAGCCTGCATTCTGCTGGCAGTCATTGTGGGCAGCGTGGTGTTCTACCGTCCCTTCTGCAAGTGGCTGTGCCCGCTGGGCGCGTTCTATGCGCTGCTGAACAAAGTCTCGCTGTTCCAGATGCGTGTAGACACCCACAAATGCGTCTCCTGCGGCGCCTGTGCAAAGGCCTGCAAAATGGACGTAGACATTACCAAGACCCCCAACCACGCCGAATGTATCCGCTGCGGGATGTGCATGAAAGCCTGCCCTACGGACGCCATTCAGTATAAATTCGGGTTGGGAGACAAATCAAACACTGAAACGACAAAGGAGTAAAACCATGAAGCTTAACCGTGTAACCGCACTTTTGCTTGGCCTTGTGCTGGCCTTCAGCCTTGCCGCCTGCGGGCAGGGCGCGTCCTCTGACTCTACTGCATCTTCTTCCGCTTCCTCTGCGGCAGCAGAAGGCAAGACCGAGGAGCAGCTGCTGGCCGAGGAAAACGAGATCCTTTCCGCAAACGATGCCCTGTGGGAGAAGGTGTTCTCCTCCATGGACAAAAACGTGACTGAGACCACCCTCAGCACGAACTACGGCGATTTTCTGCTGAGTGCCGTGGAAAAGGCAAAAGATCAGTTCTCGGACGAGGAGTACAAGACCCTGACCGCCGATGCAGAAAAGATTCGGGATATCGAAAATCAGATCGCTGCCCTTGCCCCCGCAGAGGATGCCGCTTCCGGTGCTGCCGCACAGGGCACCGCCTTCCCCCAGTTTGAGGGCAACGATTTAGAGGGCAACCCGGTGGACAACAGCCTGTTTGCGGGCAACGCCTTTACGGTGGTGAACTTCTGGTTCAACGGCTGCAAGCCCTGCGTGGAGGAACTGGACGACCTGAACGCCCTGAACGAGAAGGTCAAGGCACAGGGCGGCGAGGTAGTCGGCATCAACACCGAGACGTTGGACGGCAACCAGCAGGGCATTGATGCCGCCAAAAAGCTGCTGGCTACAAAGGGCGCAAGCTACCGCAACATCTACTTTGCCTCCGGCAGCGAGGCCGGCAAATTTGCACTGAACATCATGGCCTTCCCCACCACCTACGTTTTTGACCGGGACGGCAATGTTGTGGGCCAGCCCCTGCTGGGCGGCATCGACAAGGAAGAAAACCTTGCCGCCCTGCAAAAAAATATTGACGCCGCCCTTGCCAAGGACAGCGCCAAATAAGCTTTTCTCCCCTGCCGCCTACGGGCGGCTTTTTTGTTTGCTGCGGGCATTGCCATGCACGCCCGGGCACCGGACGGAATACGCTGGGGCAGAAGCATACTTTTACCAGCAAAGGAGCGTATCTCCATGAAAAACACCGGCACTCTCCGCATCCAGACCTTTGCGGCACGCCAGTCTGCCCCCGTGGAGGGGGTGACCGTTGCGGTGCAGGGGGACGGCTTTACCCTGCACTGCATCACCGATGCCACCGGCAGCGCCGCCGATATCCCCATTGAAGCCCCCGCCTGCACCCTCTCTCTGGACGAGGACAACACTACTCGCCCCTACGCCATTGTCAGCCTGACCGCTGCAAAGCCCGGCTACCGCACCGTGCGCATTGAGGGCATCCAGATCTTTGCCGGGCAGGTAACGCTGGCGCAGCCCCAGATGCTTCCTGTTACCGAGGAAGACCGGGACATCCCGAACGCGCCCATCATCATCCCGCCGCACGCTTTGTTTGCGGGCAGCGGCGGCAGCGGCCCGCAGCCGCGGGAAAACTGCACGCCTAGGGTGCTGGAACAGGTCATCATCCCCAAAAATATCACGGTGCATCTGGGCAAACCGGCAGCTTCCGCCCGCAACGTGACGGTCTCCTTCCGGGATTATATTGCCAACGTAGCCTCCAGCGAGGTGTATCCCACATGGCCGGAGCAGGCACTGCGGGCGAATATCCACTGCCAGATCTCGTTGGCGCTGAACCGCATCTATACCGAGTGGTACCCCAGCAAGGGCTACACCTTCAACATCACCAACTCCACCAGCTACGACCAGTACTACGTCCACGGACGCACGGTGTTTGAGGTGATGGTGCGCATTACGGACGATATCTTTAACACCTATCTGCGCAAGCGTGGCACGGTGAACCCCTATTATTCCGAGTATTGCGATGGCAAGTCGGTCACCTGCCCCGGGCTCAAGCAGTGGGGCACGGTGACACTGGCCAACAACGGACGCAGCGCCTTGCAGATCTTGCGCTACTACTACGGCAGCAGCATCGAGATCGTGCGCACTAAAAATATCCGCTCTATCCCGCAAAGCTACCCCGGCACGCCGCTGCGGCAGGGCAGCCGCGGCACGGCGGTATTCACCCTGCAAAGGCAGCTGAACCGCATCGCCAAGGACTATCCCTTTCTTGGCAAACTGACGGTAGACGGCGTATTCGGCAGCCGGATGGCCGCCACAGTGCGGGCGTTCCAGAAGCAGTTCAACCTGACTGCCGACGGCGTGGTGGGGCGGCAGACATGGTACAAGATCAGCTACATCTATGTATCGGTAAAGGACCTCGCCGAGCTGACCAGCGAGGGCGAGACTTCCACCGGCACCCTGTCCAACGGCACATGGAACGGCACGGTGCTGAGCACCGGTGCTTCCGGCAGCGCGGTGGAGCAGGTACAGTTCTGGCTGAACACGCTGGCGCAGTACGACAGCGCCATTCCATCCGTAAAAGTGGACGGCGTATTCGGCACCGCCACCGCCAATGCGGTACGCGCCTTCCAGCGCAAGTACGGCCTTACGGTGGACGGCATAGTGGGGCAGACCACTTGGAAGGAGCTGTACGATGAGTTTTTGAGCATCCAGTCCGACAACGGCACACCCAACGCCTACCCCGGCACGCCGCTGCGGGAGGGTTCCTCCGGGCAGAATGTGCGGCTGGTGCAGTTCTGGCTGAAGATCGCCCGCACCGTGTACACGAGCCTTGAAAGCGTGACCGTGGACGGAAAATTCGGCGCGGGCACGGCGGCAGCTGTTCGGCGTTTTCAGCGGTACTTCGGGCTGACAGCAGACGGCGTGGTGGGGCGCACCACATGGCAAAAGCTGTACGAGGTGTACAACGATATCGCCAACCGGCTGCTCTCCTCTTCCCTGCGCCCCGGCGAGTACCCGGGCGTGCTGCGCAGCGGCTCCACCGGCACGCCGGTGCGGGAACTTCAGTTTTACCTCTACCTCATGAGTGCCTACGAAAGCAGTATCCCGCCGGTAAGCATTGACGGCAAGTTCGGCGCAGATACCGAGCGGGCGGTGCGGGCGTACCAGCGGTTTGCAGGGCTTACCGTGGACGGCGTAGTGGGGCGCACCACATGGAACTCCCTTTATGGCCGCGCCAGCCAGCTGCGCTCTTCCGGCCCGGTGGTCACCTTAAAGCGTCTGCCCTACCCCGGCACCCCGCTGACAGTGGGCAGCAGCGGCGAGACCGTGCTGTACTACAATCTGCTTTTGCAGCGCATCGCCTATTATTTTTCCAGCGTGGAAGCTCCGCCCCTTGCCGACCGCTATACCGAAGAAACTGCCACCGCCACCCGCAGCGCCCAGCAGCTGCTGGGGCTGGAGCAGACTGGCATTGCAGATGCCGACACATGGACGGCGGTGGAGGCGCTGAGTTTGCAGCTGGCCGCTCACGCCCCGAATCCCGATGGAGACACCCCTCCCGGCACCGCTTACCCGGGACGCGCCATCGCCGAGGGCAGCGCCGGGCAGGAGGTGGGACAGGTGGAGCGCTGGCTCAACCGCCGGGCACAGCTTTCCTGCGGCGAGGGATATGTGGCCGATAACAACCGTTTTGGCGCGGCAGACGCTGCCGCCGTGCGGGCTGTCCAGCAGCAGGCGGGGCTGCAGCCGGTAAACGGCATCGTGTACCGGGAAACATGGCACGCCTTGCAAGCCCAGTGTACTGACCCCTGCGGCTGCGAGAAGGAGGAATGAGGGATGGCACGCCTTTTGATCTATGACGCCTACGAAAACAAGGTGTACACCTACGCAAACCTGAACGAGAACGACCCCATGCCTTACAGCACCCTGACCACCCTGCGGCTGCGGGAGTTCCGGGGCAAATCGGCCAGTCCTACCCTATGGACCACCATTGCCGCCATGGAAGCGTGGAACCTGACCCGCCGCAAATACGGCAGGGGCATCCCGGTGGGGTACGCCTTCCGCCGCATCTGGGAGGGCGGTCACGGCACCCGCAGCCAGCACTACGCAGGGGTAGCGTTCGATGTGGGGCAAAGCCTCAACCAGCGCCAGCGCACCGCCATTTATAACGCCGCCCGCGCTAGCGGCGCGTGGGGCTATGTGGAGCCGCTGAGCCAGACCCCCACATGGGTGCACTTTGACCGCCGCTACGGCACACCGGCGTGCAGCGGCACCACCGCCGGTTACCCCACCCTGCGCCGGGGTAGCCGGGGCTGCTATGTCATGATTTTGCAGGATGCACTTTCCACCCTTGGCTATCAGACCGGCACCCGCATCGACGGCATCTTTGGTGCCCGCACCGAGCAAGCTCTGCGCGGTTACCAGAAGCGCACCAGCCTGCGGGTGGACGGCGTGTGCGGCTGCGACAGCTGGAAAAAGATCTCCACCGCCGTCATCGGCATCGGGCGCACCAAAACCACCATTGACTAGCGTTTGTCCTATATAGCTTATACAGAAAGAGCGGCCGCACAAAACAATGTGCGGTCGCTTTTTTTCACTCACTTTACAGCCTGCTTCAGCTGTTCCAGATCTGCGGCGTCCGGGTGGGAGAGCGCCTTATCGAAGTTTTCGATCAGGGCATCCAGATTGGGGATATGTAAAGGCTTTGCCTTCATGGCCTCGTACCGCTGCCGGACGGACACCGGCATTTTGCCCTGACACATAAAGCTGCCGATGACGGTGTTGCTCCCGTCCAGCGCCTTCCGGGTGGCGGCAAGAATCTTTTCAAAGTAAGGCGCACTGCCGCCAAAGCCTGCGGTGCCGAACAGGAATACCCGCTTGCCGTGCAGCTGCTGCAAGAAATCCAGCGTGTCGGCGTCCGCCTTACCCTTGTCCGTCCAGAAACCCACATACAGGGTGTCTGCTGCCAGCGCGGCAGCATCCGGTGTGCCAAAATAGCAGCAGTCTGCCTGCGGCAGCTGCTCCTGCAGGGTCTGTGCCAGCAGTGCGGTGTTGCCGGTTTTGCTGCTGAATACGATGGCGTAACTCATCACTTTTACCTCCCTCAGAGCAGCGGCAAGGCTGCCGGATGCTCTTGTGCATACGTTATTTTTACGGCAGTTCCTTTGCCGGGAGAGCCTGAAATCATGGAACAGTATAGTACAGTGCCCTGCCAAAATCAAGGGTTGACGATATTTTCGCCTTTCCCGGCCAGAAAGCTGCGCAGATTGCCGGTGGTGATATCCATCAGCCGCTGCAATGCTTCCTTGGTGGTCCATGCAATGTGCGGGGTGAGCACCGCGCCCGGCAGACTGCGCAACCGGCTTTGGGGCGGCAGTGGCTCGGTGGCAAAGGCATCGGCGCCGTAAAAGGCAAGCTTGCCACTTTCCAGCGCATCGGCTACGGCTTCCTCGTCCACCAGTGCGCCCCGGGCAGTGTTCAGCAAAATAGCGCCTGGCTTCATTTTTGCAAGGGCTTCCCGGCTGACCAACCCGCGGGTTTCCGGGGTGGCCGGGCAGTGCAGGCTGAGCACATCGCTGCGGGCAAGCAGGGTGTCAAAGTCCACGAATTCCACCCCATCGGCGGCGTACTCCGGGCGCACCGTGCGGGTGCACACCAGCACCTCCATGCCAAAGGCCTTTGCAATGCGGGCGGTTTGGCGGCCGATGCTGCCGTAGCCGTAGATGCCAAAGGTCTTGCCCAGCAACTCCACCTGCGGCAGCAGACCGTACTCTGCCGGGATGCCCAGCTGCCAGTATCCGGCCTTTACTGCCCGGTCGTACCGCTGGGCGCACTGGCAGATGGCCAGCAGCAAGCTGAAGGTCATCTGCGCCACACTGTAAGTAGAATAGCCCGGCACGTTGGCTACTGCCACCCCATGGCGGCGGCAGGCTTCAAGGTCGATATTATCCGTACCGGTGGCGATGATGCCCACCCACTTGAGGTTCGGGCACTGCGCCAGCACTGCTTCGTCAATGCGGCACTTGTTGATGAGCACCAGTTCTGCATCCCCGATGCGGGGCGCGATGTCGGCGTAGTCGGTGCGCACATAGCTGGTGGTGTCCGGCACCAGTGCCTTTACCCCGGACCAGTCCAAGTCCCCTTCTTCCATCACATAGCTTTCCAGAATCACTGCCTTCATAATTTCCCATTCCCTCTCTGGTTTACGTTATTCCGTTTCTTTCAGCGGATAGAGCGCCAGTGCAAGACTGCCGCCGTAGGGGCGGCTGTCCAGCGCGGCATAGCCCTTTGCCAGCAGCAGCGCCAGCTGCACCCTGTCCTCCAGCGGCACCCACACCGGTGCAGTGCGGACGGGCGCGCAGCCGGTGCACAGCAAAAAGCAGGGCGCAAGGCTTTCCAGCGGGCGCAGCGCCCGCAGCCCGAAGCCCTGCCGAAAATACAGCGGCAACAGCGCTGCCGCCGTTTCGGTGCACTCTACCACCGCCCATGCCGTGCCCTTGCGGCGCAGCCGGTCTGCCCGGGCTGCGGCAATTTCCACCAGCCGGGTGGGCAGCTCCTCGCCGGTATTTACCGGCGGGGTGAGCAGGCAGCCGCCCTCCAGCTGCCGACGTCCCAGCCAGTTGCGCAGTGCCGCTGCGGCGGCGGTATCGGCGGTAAGGGGTAGCACCAGCAGCGCTGCCCCGGCTGTGCCCCACGCCTCGCCTGCGGTCAGCATCCGCAGCACCTCGGAGCGGGGACGGTAAAACCCCGCCCCGCCGCAGCGCACCAATGTAAAAAATTCCTCGGCGGAAAGCCGCCGTACCTGCCGCTGACGCGGCGGGTCACATACCTGGATCATTTGCAGTTCCTCCGTTCTGATGTTCTTTCCATCAGCATACGGAAAACTGCGTGCGAACCGGCGCGAAACAGCGCGCCTTACAGCGCAAAAATCAGTCCAGCGAAACGTCCTCGCTCAGCACCTGCCCGATGGGCTTTGCGATGCACAGGTCGGCAGAAGCATCCGCCCCGGTGGGCTGCATGTTGATGACCACCAAATTATCGCCCCGGAAATACCGGATGAGCCCGGCGGCGGGGTACACCACCAGACTGGTGCCGCCGATGATGAGGGTATCGGCATGACGGATGGCATCCACCGCGCCGGACAGCACCTCCTCGTCCAAGCCCTCTTCGTAAAGCACCACGTCCGGCTTTACGATGCCGCCGCACTCGGTGCAGCGGGGCACACCGGTGCTGTTTGCGATGAAATCCACATCGTAGAACTTGCCGCAGCGGGTGCAGTAGTTGCGCAGGGTGCTGCCGTGCAGCTCGTACACCGTTTTGCTGCCCGCCGCCTGATGCAGGCCGTCAATGTTCTGGGTGACCACGGCCCGCAGCTTGCCCTGCTGCTCCAGCTTTGCCAGCCGCAGATGGGCAGCGTTGGGCTTTGCCCCCTTTACGATCAGCTTGTCGCGGTAAAAACGGTAAAATTCCTCCGGGTTTTCCTCCCAGAAGGTATGGCTGAGGATGGTTTCGGGCGGGTAGTCGTATTTCTGGTGGTACAGCCCGTCCACGCTGCGGAAATCCGGGATGCCGCTTTCCGTAGAAACGCCCGCGCCGCCGAAAAAGACGATGCTGCTGCTTTTTGCAATAATGTCTTCCAGTGCCTTGACCATAGTTGAAACGCCCCTTTCCTCACGGAAATTTTTGTGCTAAGATAATACCAGTATAGCACATTCTTACAGGAAAGGAAGAGGCCGATTTTGAACGTCTGGTATATCAACAGCATCCTTGGTGCCATCTGCTTAGAGGAGGAGAATGACGCGCTGTGCGGGGTACATTTTTGCCCGGACGGTGCGCCGGAGCTGGAACCTCTGCCACGCAGGGTGGTGGAAACGCCCCTGCTGCAGGAAGCCGAGGAGCAGCTGAATGAATATTTTGCCGGGGTGCGCCGGGAGTTCGACCTGCCGCTAGCAGCAAAGGGCACGCCCTTTCAGCAGGCGGTATGGGCGCAGCTGCGCAAGATTCCCTACGGGGAGGTGCGCACCTACGGACAACTGGCGGCGGCGCTGGGCAAACCCAAGGCAAGCCGCGCCGTGGGCAGCGCCTGTCACCGCAACCCGCTGTGCATCGTGGTGCCATGCCACCGGGTCATCGGCGCAGACGGCAGCCTGACCGGCTACGCCGAGGGACTGGAGATCAAGGAATATCTACTGGAACTGGAACAATTTTAAGAGAATGATAAAGGCTGCTGCGCATCGTTTGCGCAGCAGCCTTTGGCGTTTTATGCAGTTTTAAAAGCCCGTAGGCGGGACGTAATAGCTTGGGATAGACCCGCTTTTGGGCGTAGCTGCGGCCTGCTGGCGCAGCGCCGAGCGGGTAACCTCTGCCCAGAAATACTGGGTCATATACTCGCCCCGGTAGGAGTTGAAGGCCGAGCGGTCTCCCCGCAGGAAGTTATAATAATCGCAGTCCACCTTGCTGGTATCCAGCGCCAAGGTGCTGCGGCCGCGTACCAGCAGCCCGTTGACCCCTGCATCCTCCAGCGTATGGCTGAGGTCAAAGATCAAATTGCGCAGGTGGCTGTGCAGCGAGGCGGTGTCGGGCTTATCCTCCCACAGGACAGCCAGCATCTCGCCGTTGGTACAGGTGGCACCGTTGCGGTCCACAAGGTAGGCCAGCAGCTCCTTGCTCTTACTGCGCTTGAAGGAGAGCGGACGTCCGCCCACAAAGATCTCGAAGTTGCCGAAGCACTGGATCTTGATGCCCACAGGTGCCGTTTCCGGCGGGTAACGCAGGTTTTCCAGCACATTGCGCACGTCCGCCTCGTTGGCGGGCTTGAGCAGAAAACCGCTGACGAAGATCTGCAATGCTTCCAACGCATACTCCGGATGCTCGGTGACTACGATGATATTGCAGCGGGGCTGCAATTTCTGGATCATGCGGGCAAGGGCAAGGCCATTCATGCCCGGCATTTCCAAGTTCAAAAAGGCAGCATCCATTGGGCCCTGCCGCATCCACGTCAGGGCATCGTCAGTTGTCATGGCACTGATATAGTCACAGTCCGGTGCCACCCGGCACAGGATGCGGATCAGCGAATTGATCGCAAGCTGACCGTCATCCACAACCAGTATTTTCATAGCTTCACCCCCTATCTGCTTACGCAAAACAATTCCCCGCTGTTAGTTTAGCACGCCGCAAACTTTTAGGCAAGTTTTTTTCCGGAAAAAGCCAAAAAAGAAACGTTTTCGCCCAGATATATGTCCATCTTCTCCTGTCTCTTCAAGACATTTCCGCAGCTTCGGTCGCCTTTTTCGACGAAATACCGGAGCATTGCGCGCTCAATTGATATATCAAATCAGCGCTCATTTGTCCCCGCTTCCCGCCGGAAGGCACGGCTTTTCCCCGACAAACACAAGGCCGCTGCACCGGTCTTGTGCAGCGGCCTTGTGAATAATTTGCGTTTGGCGTGCTCTGCGGCGCGCTCCAAACGTTTTTTCACGGGTTCTTCAATGGAGATCCAGCTCCGGCGGGACATCCAGCTGGTCGGAGACATATTTCCCATTCTTTTTGCGCTGACGCACACACTCGGTAAGCAGATATTCGATCTGCCCGTTCACCGAGCGGAAGTCATCCTCTGCCCAAGCGGCAAGGGCATCGTAGAGTTTAGCGTTCAGGCGCAGGGGCACCTGTTTTTTCGGCTCTGCCATATCAGTACAGGCTACCGCTGTTCACGATGGGCTGGGCATCCCGGTTGCCGCACAGCACCACCAGCAGATTGGATACCATTGCCGCCTTGCGCTCATCGTCCAGTTCCACTACCTTGTTCTCGTTCAGACGATCCAGCGCCATTTCCACCATGCCCACAGCGCCGTCCACGATCATCTTGCGGGCATCAATGATGGCGCTGGCCTGCTGGCGCTGCAGCATGACCGCTGCAATTTCCGGTGCATAGGCCAGATAGGTGATGCGGGCCTCCACCACTTCGATACCTGCCTCGGCCACGTTCTTCTGGATCTCGTCCCGGATGCGGGCTGCCACCACCTCGGAGGAGCCGCGCAGGCTGCCCTCATCGGCTACGCCGTCGCCGGTGGTGTCCACGTTGGGAGAAACATCATAGGGGTACACCCGCACCACGTTGCGCAGGGCGCTGTCGCACTGCAGGGAGAGGTATTCCTTGTAGTTATCCACGTTGAACACAGCCTTGGCGGTATCGGTCACGCGCCAGATGACCGCAATGCCGATCTCCACCGGGTTGCCCAGACAATCGTTGATCTTCTGGCGGGAGTTGTTCAGGGTCATCATCTTGAGCGAGATCTTTTTGCTCATGGACTCGACGCTCATCTGAGCATTCTGGCCGTTATTGCCAAACAGCGCAGCCACGTTGTTCTCCTTGCTGTTCACATCTCCGCTCTGGCTCAGGCGGGTGCCGGCAGCGGGGTTGACGGCGGTACAGAAGGGGTTCACCCAGTAAAAACCCTGTCCCTTCAGGGTGCCGATGTAATCACCAAACAGGGTGAGCACCAGCGCCTCCTGCGGCTTTAACACCTTAAGACCGCAGAACAGGAAAATGCCTGCGATCCAATACGCAATGGACAAAATCAGCAGCGGCACGCCCAGAAGCATCCGGTCTGCATTCAGCAGGGTGATGCTGTAAATGAACAGGGCGATGGCCACCACATAGCCCAGCAGGGTGAGCAGCAACATAGCCATACCGTTTTTGCGGGTATTCAAAATTTTCTCTTCCATAACAGGTCCCTCCTTATCAGGGTCGGAAGCATTTCTTTCTGATATCAAAATCATATCACTTTGTAGAAGAGCTGTCAAGTATTTTCAACAAAAAACCCCGCCTGCCCGGGTAAAGCGGGCAAAGCGGGGTCAAATGTTATAGGAGCACCGGGCAAGCAGGGTTTCAGGCGTCTGCCTGCACTTCTCCCCCAATCAGCACCACGGCAACATCATTGACGTTGGTACCGGTAGCACCTGTGATGATAAGCCCCTCCACCGCCTGCAAGGCGTGGTAGGCATCGTTGTTTTGCAGGGTGTCGAACACGTTCCGGCCCGCTGCTGCCAGTGCGGCGGCGGTGTCGCCGTCCACATAGCCGCCGGCGGCATCGGTGGGGCCGTCGGTGCCGTCACTGCCCACGGAGAACACTGCGGCGTTCTGTCCGGCCAGTGCCGGGGCTGCGGCCAGTGCCAGCTCCTGATTGCGTCCGCCCAGCCCTTTGCCGGTCAGGTGCACCACGGTTTCCCCGCCCGCGATAAAGGCCAGCTTTTTTCCTTGTCCCGCATGGGTGCGGGCGATGGCACCCAGAAAGCTGCCTGCCTCCCGCGCCTCGCAGCAGAGCCGGTCGGTGAGGAGGATGGGCTCATAGCCCAGTTCCCGGCAGGCTTTAGCGGCAGCGGTGCACAGCTCCCGCACACTGCCGGTGATCTGCGTGGTCACGTTGTCAAGGACTTTCGGCGTTTCCAGTGCCAGCAGCGCCTTCGCTTGTTCTGACAGGTTCAGGTGGTATTTCTCCGCAATGGCAAGCGCTTGTGCACAGGTGGAGGAATCCGGCACCGCCGGGCCGCTGGCGATCATATCCAGCGGATCGCCCAGAATATCGCTGAGCACGATGCTGAACACCCTTGCGGGCGCGCAGTGCTGAGCGAACCGCCCGCCCTTGACAGCGGACAACCGCTTGCGGATGGTGTTCATCTCCACGATATCGGCTCCGCTGGCAAGGAGCTGATTGGTAATGTCCTGCAATTCCCCGCCGGAGACAAGCGGCTTTTCAAACAGGGCGCTGCCGCCGCCGGAAAGCAAAAACAGCACCGTGTCCTCTGCGGTCAGCCCCTGCACCAGCGCCAAAGCTTTTTCGGTGGCTGCAAAGCTGTTGTCATCCGGCACGGGATGACCTGCCTCATAACAGCTTATGCCGGGAATTTCGCCCTTCACATGGCCGTACTTGGTCACCACCACGCCGCCGTCCACGCGCCCTAGTGCCTGCACGGCGGCATGCGCCATCTGCCATGCGGCCTTGCCTGCCGCCACCAGCAGCACTCTGCCGCCTCCGGGCTGAAAGTCCTCCAGCGCGCGGCACACGGCTTTATCCGGCAGAACCGCCTGAATGCTGGAACAGATGATCTCATCCGCATCCCGCCGCAATGTGGTATTCATAATACAGCCCTCCTAACAGAGTTTGCCCATCCTCGATCCGAATGACCTGCTGCGCAATTTAGTGCAGCCCTAAAGTTATGCTTCAAACATTTTCCAGCTGACACAGCCGTCCAGCCAGAATTTTCCGTTTCCAGAGGTCATGCGCACCTTATTCTGTGCATCCAGATCGTTAAAGTGCCACCACTCCGAGGCCAGCGGTGTCATGCCTGCATTGGTACAGTACCCCTGCAGCCGCCGCGCACCGTCTGTCATGGATGCCGATGCAGTGGCCCGCTTCCATGCGGTGGCCGAATTAGAAGTTACCGGGCCGGTAAAGCAGGCCGCCGCACTGCTCAGCTCGTGCATGGCAGAGGGCATGGCGTATTCCTCACCGGTCACCTGTACAAAGGGACACCCCGCCATGCTGTGCTCTGTCTGCTCAGTGATGCGCAGCAGGGTCGTGTCCATTGCCACACCGCGCTGATGGTTGGAAAGAGACGTTGCAATAAACCAGCCGATATTCCACGCGCCCTTGTTCAGCGCCGTCATCAGTTCCTTGTCCATCCTTGCCTTGGCGTACACTGCATCCTTTACCAGCATCTGCACCTCATAGGGCCGGAATGTCTCTATGATCTTCAGGCAATCGCCCGCCTTCAAGGCATTTTTCTGCGCTGCACCAACTTTTTTTGCCATAGCGTAATTGATAGGCATTAGATACTCATCCCGCCCAAGGCGCTGGTTGTAGAACAGGCCGTCATACAGTTTCTGTCCCGTAATGCCTTCAATATCCTTTCCGCAGGTCTTAAAGATCGATGCCTTGGCATTGGGGTTTTCGTATACGATGGAAGGCAGAACATCGGGCAGATTGATCATACACAGTTCATTTTCCAACCAGCCCACGGTGCCGTCCAACAGGCAGACCTGCCAATATGCGCCAGACTCCTGCCGGATATAAAACATATCTCCCACCGCAAGTCTGCGCAGTACCGTACTGGCCCCATCCGGTCTCTCGTACAGCAGCATCACAGCCGCCCCTGCAAAGCCTGTTGAACCTTCCAACGGCAGTTCGAAGTTCTGGGGAACGCGGATGCCATCCCGCAGAACCGCATTGTCGTCCAGTGCTGCATTCCACATCGGTCCGGTTTCAGAGACCGGATCACTGGCTTCCTGCTGCTGCCAGCTGACAGCCCGCTCTTCCACTGTGGGGTTCTGGCAGCCCGTCAGAAGCCATGCGCATGCCATGGCCGAAAGGTACAGAAAATCACGTCTTGTTGTTTTCATGTATTTTCCGTCCCTTCTTCCTGTTGTTCCTGTGCTGGAGTTTCCGGCGCTGTCGGTGCCTTCAATGCGGTCTCCTGCTCTGCCGCCGATCCCTCCGGCGACTGCGTCGGCTGTTGTGCCGCCGGGGCAGTCTGCCCCGCTTCCGTTGTCTCGGTCTGTGTCGGCTGCGCTTCCAGCAGTTCTTCCTCCGGCGGTTCGCCCTCGGCATCCTCTGCAAGATCATCCTCCGGTGCCTGATTCCCAACCGGCTGAACACTGCCGCTGCCGTTCAGGTTGCTGCTAAGTGCGCCCTCCCCGAATGTGCCCGACTGACTGACGCCGTTGATAAAATAGTAGCTTTTTTCATGGGAATGATCCCATCCCTGCTTCAGTTCACCATTTGTCCCAAAAGCATAGGGCTGGCCGTCGATCACACACCACCCGGTCATCTGATTTCCGTTGCCGTCCAAATAGCGCGTGCCCGCATCCGTTTCAACCCAGCCGGCCTGACTGACACCGTCCACAAAGAAATAATCCTTTCCATCGATCTCTGTCCAGCCCTGTGCCGGTGCGCCGCTGTTGTCGTAGTATTTCAGGACGCCGTCCGTTTTTTTCCAACCGTTCAGTCGGTTTTTGACCCGTCCATCGCTATCCAGTTCCCAGACCTTTCCGTCCTCCTGATAAGTACCGGTGCGCGGATGTCCGGTTTCGTCAAAGCAGTACTGCACTCCGTCCAGCATGATCCAGCCGGTGTACAACTGGCCGGTCTCCGGTTGGAAATAGTAGTATTTTCCGTCTATCTTCGCTTCGCCCTGGGTGAGCTCTCCATCTGCGTTGGCATAGCCGACATAGCCGTTCTCTTCGATCCAGCCGGTCTTCAAAAAGTTGTTGCTGCCAAAATAGTAGAGCTTATAGTTGATCTCATACAGCCCCTGCGCACGGGTGCCGGTAGTCGGCGAGATATAGTAGCGATGCAGTCCTTCGCCGTGCCACCCCGTAGTCTTACTCTGGATCGCATTGTAAACTCCAAAAGCGGCCCCTGTGAGCAGACACAGGCACACCAGTACTACACCGACGGCTTTCAGCGGCGTTGCCGCCCTTCTTCTGCGCGTATTCTGCGTCACGCTAAACCGATATCGTTTGATCTTCTGGCGTTTCATTCTCATCCTCCCATATAAAGATTCAGCCCCCGGTGGAATGCCAGAGGCCGAATTTCATGTTTAATAGGCGTCCTGTACCGTCTCTTTACCGTTTTCACGGTAGGTCGTCACAGTAAAGCCGTTGTAATACAGCAGGCCATCCTCGCCATCACCGATGCAGCTGGAAGCATACTCCGAACTGTTCGGCTTGCCAATAGCGGCATACAACTTGGAAACGTCTTTGCCCACATACTTCAGGGCAGTTTCCAAGCTGGCAGTTTCTGCCGGAGCAGTCTCTGTAACGGGCTTGCTTTCCACAGGCTCCGTCTTTTCTTCTTTGGAGGAAGCAGCCGTCTCCTGCTTTGCAGGCTTAGATTTTGCCGCAGTCTCGGCCTTGGATTCTGCCTTGGACTCTGCCTTGGATTCGGCCGGTTTCTCCGATGCCGCCTCGCTTACCGAAGAAGAAGCTTCGGAAACTGCCTCCGAGACCGCCTTGCTTTCCGGCACAGCCTCCGACACTGCCTCCGACGAAGCAGCCTCCAATGCCACAACGGAAACCGATTCGGATTCCACAGCCGAGGAAGCGGTCGTTTCTGCTTTTGCCCCGCATCCCGATGCCAGAAGCATCGCACCGCAGAGCACTACACCCATCATCTTATAGTTTACATTCATTTTGTTTGTTCCTTCTTTCTATTCTTTCAGTCAGTCGGCTAGGGCGCAGAAGACCCATTCACCGTCCGACAGAAATGCTGCTTTTAGTTGCTGCTCCCGCATATTCTGCGGAAGATACGCCGTAAACGGCTGTGTTCCCTCTCCGCAGGGGGAAGCTTCGTAGGTTTCGGTCTCTGCCAGAATGTAGATCGGAGAGTCGTCATCCACACGCTGCCCGCTCAGATCGCCTGTCAGGCAGAAAGTCCCCTCCATTCGGCTGTCCTTCCGTTGTGCCTTCGCACTTGTACCGGTATCTGCTGCCGGGACTGCCGTGCGTTCCGGAGCAGGCATTTCCGGGGCGCGTTCCAGCAGCCAGTTCAGGTTGCGTTCCACCAGTTCCACCAGCAGCACATCGGGCTGCTCTTCTGTAACAGCCGTCAAACGGTAGGGCATATTCCGGGAGAAACAGGCGTTGCCGTAGCTCTGTGCCAAGAAAGGATGCAGATTGATGCCAAAGGAATCGCGGTATACAAAAATGCTTTCGTCTGCCGCCGAATTTTCCGTGTGGATCGTGATATCATCTGCCGAGTGGAATTTTTCGTCATACTGATAGGTAAAGTCGTATGCCGTATCCTGTTCCGTCTCGTTTCCGGCAGGGTACACCATCTCATACAGGTCGCCGGTATGCGGGGATGTTTTTCCATTGATGCAGGAATCAAACTCCGCTTCAGAGCCTTTCAGTTCTTTCAGCAAAGTCTGTGCTGCCAGCTGTGCGCCCGCATATTCCAGTGGCTGTCCCGACGGTAATACAGCTGCTCTTCGTGGTCAGACAGTGTTTTGAACAGATCCACATACCGGACATTCTGCTGTTCCATCTGCTGCTGAAGCAGTTGGGCGTTCCGTACGGAGGCTGCCGTATACCGTGCCGGCATCTGACCGCCATACAGGGAATTTTTATTGGGTGCGATGGTAAAGCAGAACCCAATGCCGTTCTCTTCGCAGTATTCCTGCATCAGACCCAGTACATGAGCGGCCGCATAACTCTGCCGGGCTGTAAAGGGTTCTGCGCCGGTATAGTCCGCAAGGGTGCTTTTATAGAACAGCCAATCGTCTTTTCCCAACAGCACACTGCTGCTGTCCAGAGTTTTGAGCACGGTTCCGGTAAGCTGATCGTTCAAGGTGATCATCTCATGACGGAGCCCGAAATGATCCGCAAAATAATCCGAAAACTCATTCAGGATACCGGTATTGAAGCTGCCATCCTCTTTCCGTAATTCAGGAAAGGATGCAAGCTGCTCATTGCCCACCGCTTTTTCCGTCTGCCAAGGCATCACAGCCACAGGCAAAATGCAAATTGTGGCAATGACCCCCACAAACAGGATATATCCTAATTTTTTCACTTGCATTTTTCCACCTCAGAACTGGAAATAGATAAAAGGCACATAGGATGCAGCCGACAGATGCAGGATATCCACCAGCAAAAGCGCCAGCACCCCTGCATAACTCAGTGCCTGAAGGCATGCATACACGCTTCCGGTCTGCTGCTCTGCTTTACGGCAGACCAGCGGCAAAACCGGCGTACTGCCCACAAGGCCAACCGCCAGTGCAAACAGGGTCAGCGGGGTCAGACACTGCGCCAGCAGCAGCCCTGTCTGCGCAGAGGCAGAGCCCCCGGAAAACATGGCTCCTATCATTGAGAAGGCCTGCCCCATGTTGTCTGCACGGAAGATCACAAAGCCAACCAGCACCACAAGCAGGGTGTACAAATGTTTCAGCACCGCACACGCAGGGTTCCGCCCGCCTTTTCCATGTTTTTCCAGCCCGAACAGCTTTTTAACGGCGTTCTCTGCCACGATAAAGAAGCCATGCCACAGGCCCCAGACGATAAAGGTCCAGTTTGCACCATGCCACAGTCCCGTGCAGAAAAACACGATCAGCTTGTTCCAGTAAGTCTTTGCCTTGCCCTTCCGGTTGCCGCCCAATGGGATATACAGGTATTCCCGGAACCAAGTGGAAAGGGAGATATGCCATCTGCGCCAGAATTCCTGAATACTGGCCGAGATGTACGGATAATTAAAGTTTTCCTTGAAGTGGAACCCAAAGCACAAGCCTAGGCCGATGGCCATATCGCTGTATCCGCTGAAGTCGAAATAGATCTGCATCAGATAGCACACCGCGGCCAGCCAAGCCGTCCGGCTGTCCAGCACAGAGCGGTCGGCGTTGTAGATCAGTGCTACAACATTGCCGCAGATATCGGCGATCAGCAGCTTCTTGCTCAGGCCCACAATAAACCGGCGCAGGCCTTTTGCCAGCTGCTCCAGCGTATTTCGGCGGCTATGTATCTCATCTGCCACGTCCTCATAGCGGATGATCGGTCCTGCCACCAACTGTGGAAACAGAGCAATGTACAGCAGTACATCCCGGAAATGAGTGCTCTTCAGGCGTTCATTCCGGTATACATCGATCACATAACTCAGCCCTTGAAAGGTGAAGAACGAGATACCCACCGGCAGAACGATGGAAGGCACCGGGATCGTCACGCCCGGCAGCCGGTCTACTGTCTGTACCAGAAAAGTCAGATACTTAAAAATACCCAAGATTCCCAGATTAACGGCCACAGCGGCATAGAGCACGCTCTTTCGCCCGGAGACGAACAGACCGGCCAGATAATTGCAGAACACAGAGAACAACAGCAGCAGAACATACCACAGCCCGCTGAAGGCATAGAACAGCAGACTGGCTGCGACGAGCCAGAGATTTTTTGCTTCCCGCCCGGGCAAAAGATAATAGCATCCCAGCACGATGGGCAAAAACAGAAACAAGAAAATTACGGAAAAAAACCATTTTTCGGCTACCTCAGCAATCACGGAAACTGGTAGCTGAACACCGTTTTATTCAGCGGCATTTTATACATATTATATTCTGCATGGCCGTATCTGCCGGCACGATAGCCCCACTCCAGTTCCACATCATAGATATAGGGAACTCCGTTCTCGCAGATCATGACCCATGCATGGTCCGAGTCCTTGCGGCCCACACCGCCAGACACTACATAGGCATTGTAGCCCAGCCGCCGGGCCATATAAAGGAACTGGCCTGCAAAGCAGTAGCAGTTGCCCTTTTTGTGTTCAAACATGAACAAAGCGCTCTCTTCTGCCCAAGCCGTTGTGCCTCTTGCCTGATGCGGACGGGCAAGGTATGCGCCGTGATCCCGGACATACAAATAGGCGGCGCGCAGCTTTTGCGCCTTCGTCATGCCAGAGTTTGTGCACGCAGCCAGTGCCTGATCCACATAGCTGTCCAGCGTTGCATTGCCAGAGGTATAGCGGCCATTCGCATTAAAAGTAAGGTATTCTACCGCGCTGTTCGTCAGGACCGAGCCATCCTCTTTGACATAGTACATTCCTCCGTCGATCTCGTGCAAACCCTTGGCGTACCGATCGATGGCATAGCCATTCTTCGAAACATGATACAGCTTGCCGTCAATCGTCACAAAGCCACCTGTGCCGGTGCGTCTACTGACTGCACCGCGTATGCAGTCGGCACCAGAAGCATGGCCGACATTGCAAGAATAACAGCCGTTACACTAAGTTTTTTCAGCATTTTTTCATACCCCTTAATCGATTGATTTTTATTGATACTCGTTCCAGATCTGTTCCTTCAGCTTTTTTTCCTGCCTGCGCAGGATCCATGCTGAAACGACTGCCGCAACAGCCGAAACGATCATGTCAACGATTCCAACCACACAAAAGATTTGTCCGGTAGACGCAGGTATTCCCTCCTTATTTGAGCCATCCGCTGGTGCGGAGCTGGTCGATCAGAAGATAGGCCATCTGCATATCGAAACGATAATCCGATGGATACTGCTCCTGCAGATCTTTCAAAACCTTTTCAGCTTCACTGTACTGATCCAATGCCTGCAGTACAGTTGCCAGATTCAACCGGGTGGCAATAGTATCGTAGCCGCTGTCCACCAGTTCCTCCAGCAGCTGCTGCGCTTCAGCATAGTATTCTTCTGCATTTTCTTTGTCAGATGCTGCCTGCTGCATCATAAGATCCGCAAGCATCTCCTTTTGAAGCACAGCCTGACCTTCCGGAAGGTTCTGGCATCCCTGTTTCAGAATGCGCACAGCCTTTTCCATATCGTCCTGATTCAGCGCTGCATTTGCGACTGACAGGTAAGCATGGCTCAGGAGCTGCGGATCCTCCACCTCATTGAACACTTTTGTGTAAAGTGCAAGTGCCTGATCATAGTTCTTTTGCAAGGACAGGATCTCTGCCGCAACCAGATCACGGTCACCGGAGGAAGCGCCTTTTTTCTGCAATGTATCCAGCTCCTGTTGTGCTTCTTCCAGCTTTCCATCATTGGCAAGTGCAATAGCAAGACCCCCGATAGCTTTCAGTACCTGCTCCCTGTAACCGGACGGCCGCCTGCAGTTCCAGCACCGCATTGGCGTAATCCTTATCATAATACTTAAAGATCGAGCAGATCGTAGAGTACCCCACTCTACAGCCACTATTCTTTTTTAGATTTTACAGCTAATTCCGCAATCGGTCAATGAAAAACACTCCAAAATCCAATTTTTTTGGGGGGAAAAATTGTTTGACGCAATCGACAGTATTGCCCAAAACCCGACAATTTGATTGTATGCTCCGTCAAACAGGCCCATTAAACAAAAGGAATTGTATCGCCGATGCAGGCGTTGGGCGTGGATATCCAGACCATCCAGAGCATCGTAGGCCACGCCGACACCGAGATGACTGAGCATTATCTCCATGTTCAGGAATCCATTCGGCAGAGTGCGGTCCAGTTGTTCAGCGAGGCGTTTTCGGCCTGAAAATTGGACGGAACGGCACGAATTATCGCGAGCCAGCTTTTCAAATCGTTGGCATCAACGCTGGCTCGCATATCGCAGCAGATGATGTTGCGTCAAAAAAGCCCACTTGCCCCTGCGATTGACCAGATAAAATCTTTGGCATTGTGGTCAAAATTGTGGTCAAAACCAAATGAGGTCAGCCTATAAACAAAAAAATCCAACGATTTCTGACATGAAATCGTTGGATTTATGGTCCGAGTGGCGAGAATCGAACTCACGGCCTCTTGAACCCCATTCAAGCGCGCTACCAAAACTGCGCTACACCCGGATATCTGTTTGCGTTTGCCGCTCACAGCTTGATTAGTATACCCGACTTTGCCCGTTTTGTCAAGCGCTTTTTCCAAATTTCTGATACAGTTTTTACATTTTACCGTCCCGGCTTTTGCCCGCCAAAAGGATGTGCGAAAGAGCGTTATTTTCAAAAATCGCGATACGCATCTCCCTCATCGTCCTCATAGATAGGGGTGGTGTCGTCCGGCGGTGCGCCAAACTCCACCGTGGCAAAGGCCAGCGCGAATACGCTGTCTGCCCCGGCGTGAAGCAGTGCCTGCGCGCAGGCAGCAGCCGTTGTGCCGGTGGTGATGACGTCATCCACCAGCAGGATGCGCTTACCCTCCAGCTGCCGCGGCTGCGCCGCCCGGAAAGCACCTGCCACGTTGGCTATGCGCTGTTCCAGCGGCAGACCGGCCTGATGCCGTTTGGCGCGGGTGCGCTCCAGTGCCTGCGGTGCCAACGGCACCTCCATAGCCTTGGCCAGCGGCAGCGCCATCAGTTCCGGCACATTGTAGCCGCGCCTTTTACCGGAGGCCGGCACCGGTACGATCAGGTCGTACCCGATGGCCGCCCACGGCACCGGCTGCGGGAGCAGCTCGCCGTACTGCACGGTCAGTTCACCGCCAAAGGCCAGCTGTACCAGACGGTTGCCCATCTCCACAGCCCGCCACGGCTTGCCCTGATACTTTGCGTTCAGGATGCCGCGCCGCACACAGCCGCTGTAACGGTAGGGCGCAGCCGCACCGGCCAGATTGCTGATATAGTGCTGCGCCGGGTCCAGCCGGATGCCCGGCTTGCGACGCAGCGTTTCCAGCTGCACTGCACAGTCCGGGCAATCTCGTACATCCCCCAGCACCCGGCCGCAGAAGGGGCACTCGCGCGGGTAGAGCAGCTGCCGTACCGCCCGCAGCGCCCTGCGCCGGGGGTCATAGTAGTCCATCAGTCCTTTTTGACCGCCACGATCACCCGCACGCGCTTGCCTGCTGCGCAGCCAAAGTTATCGTACCAGCCGGTCAGGTAGTAGCCCTCAGAGTTCACCTCAGAGAGCTTGGTGGCGTAATACTGCCCCTTGTACCATAGGTACACCTGCATATCGTCAGCCGTCTCGTAGCGGGTGCCGTTGCTCATCACCGAGGCTGCACCCACCTGATCGATCTTCATGGGCATCAGCTGGATCATGGCCTTTACAGTGCCGTTCACGTTTTGCCGCACTGCCAAACCGCCCGCCAGCACCGGATACTTGATGGAGGTGGAAAAGCTGGCCTGACTGCCGTTGACGTAGCAGATGTAGGTAGCGCCGCCGCCCACAAAATTGAGGATGGTGCTCATAGGCTGGCCGGTAATGTTGGCCAGCTGCTTGAGACCGATGCTCAGCAGCGAGCCGGAACTGCTGGTGATGCGGTTCCAGACCGTGCTCAGCAGCGAGCCGTCGATCACGCCCCACAGGATCTCGCTGGTGGTGGGCACCAGCACACTGCGCAGATCGTCCACCACGGTGGTGGTGTTGGTGGTGCCGCCGGTAGAGCCGGAACCGGAGGAGCCGTCCCCGGTGGAACCACTGCCGGAGCCGGAAGAACCGTTCCCGGAAGAGCTATCCCCCGAGCCGGAGGAGCCACTGCCGGTCAGGGTGCCCAGAATGGAACTGGCGTTGAAGGCCAGATTCTTCACATCGTCCAGCACGCCGTATTTCCACAGATCGCCGGTGACATCGTTCAGGATCAGGCGGTCGATCTGTCCCTGCTCATTCAGCGTATAGTAGCGCACGGCCAGTGCGTTCAGCTTTGTCCCCGCTATTCGGCTGGGACGAACCGTCCCAGCCAACCCCTCCGATGTCGTATCCAGAATTTGTACGTCATCGGCCAGAGTATAGTCCCCCAGCGCGGTGGCGGTGTCGTTGATGGTGCCGCTGACCGATTTGGACTCGATGGCGGTCACCTGTTCCCCTTCGGGGGTCACGCTGATCTCCACCAGCCAGCCGGTGGGGTAGTTCAGGCTTTTGTCGATATTCACAGTGCGGGTAATGCCGTCGGTGCACATCACCGAGATCTTTTGCAGCACGTCTGCGCCGTTCTCCTCTACAAGGCTGCGGGTAGCGGTCTGCACCACGCCGTAGAACACGCTGTCGGCTTCCTCGCCGGTGATCACATCGGCTGCCTCGTTGTCCATGCCCAGCAGCAGGGTGACCACTTCGCCCACGCCGCCGCCGTTCAGGGAGGAGATCTTGGACGCCACGGCAGAGCTGCCCAGCGTGTAATTGCTGCCCGCCACGGTCAGCGCGGTAGGCGCGCTGGCGCTGGGCGATACTGCCGTGATGCGGCCTGCGGCGCGGCGAGTGTAGATCCACACCGTCTGCAGGCTCTCGCTGTAATAGTACACGTCGTACCTGTTCAGCTCTGCCGAAGCAGAGGCCTTATCGTTGCGGTAGACGCTCACCGGTGTAAAGGGCAGCTGTGTGCCCTCTGCGGCCACAAAGGGGCCCTTGCGGCTCTTGAGCAGCACCGAAGAAGTATCCACCTGACCGTTGGACACCGTAAAGCCCAGCGAGCTGCCGTAGGCGCTGCCGCTGGCGGTGTTGGCGCGCAGGGCGTTGTACAGCAGCAGGGTGCTCTGCTCGTAGGTCATGGCCTGTCCCTGCGTGCAGGTCAGCTGATCCCGAAGACCGATCTGCTGCGCCTTGTTCAGCTGTGCCTGCGGGAAGGAGCCGGTCAGGTCGGTGGTCTTATAGCTCAGCAGCTTCAGCACCGCCGCACAGGCCTCTTCCAGCGTAACGGTGTTGTCCGGGCGGAAGGAGCCGTCGGTGTAACCGTTCATCCAGCCCTGCTGCACCGCAATGCGGATGTAGGGTGCCCACTGGGAGCTGCCGGGCACATCCCGGTACAAAGTGCCCACCGTGCCCTGTGCGCCTACGCTCTCCCGGTAAGTGGAAAAGGACACCAGCATTTTGGCAAAGGCACCGCGGGTAATGTTAGCGCTCAGTTCCTGACCGGTGGGCACAGCGCCCAGAGTAATAGCCGTCTGCAGGGCCGTGTTGTTGATGCTGGCCGCCGAGACCGGCAGCACCAGCACCGACACCGCAATGCTGACCGCCAGCAGAAATGCGAGAATCCGTTTTTTCATTGGTCGTACCTCTTGTTCTTTGTTTATCACGCCGCCGCGATCAATCGTAGCGCAATGCTTCAATGGGGTTCAGCCGGGCTGCGCGCCGTGCCGGCAGGTAGCCGAACAGCACGCCGATGCCCACCGAGATGCCAAAGGCCACCACAATGGAGTTGAAGGAGGGGCTTACCGTAACGGTGGTATCGGTCATGAACATGGGCAGCACCTTGTTTGCCGCCATGGACACCGCATAGCCCAGCGCAATGCCTAAAACGCCGCCCAGCGCGGAGGTGGTGGCTGCTTCCACCACAAACTGCGCCAGAATGGTGCGCTCCTTTGCTCCCAGCGCCTTGCGGATGCCGATCTCACGGGTGCGCTCGGTCACAGACACCAGCATGATGTTCATAATGCCGATGCCGCCCACCAGCAGCGAGATGCTGGCAATACCGGTAAGTATCACGATGACCATGTTGATCATCTTGTTCATTTCCTCCAGCCACTCGCTGGCGCTGTACACATAGTAGCCGTTTTCGGTCTTGAGGATCGACATCAATTCCTCTTCCATGGTGGCCTTGGCCTCGTTGGCAAGGCTTTCGTCGGCCATCATGGCGGTGTAGCAGTCCACCATGCTTTGGCTGGAAAGCCGCATCACGGTGGTGTAGGGCAGGTAAACGCAATCGTCATCGCTGCCCTGCTGCATGGTGGGGTCGCTGACTTTGGCAGACAGCACACCTACGACGCGGAACTTGTTGGCACCGATCTTGAGCGTCTGCCCCACACCGTTGCCGCCAAAGGCTACGCGGTTGAGGTAATCGCCGATGACGCAGACCTGCTTGTTGTCCTGCATATCCATATATTGCAGGCCGCGCCCCTGAACGATCTGGTAATTCTTCATTTCGGTAAAGTTTTCGTCCACACCGCTCATGTTGGACCAGCGGTAGCTGGTGGTACCGATCTTCAGCGTACCGCTGGCTTTGCCGCTGAAGTTGACCTGCGGCGACACCGCCTTGATCAGGTCGGAATGCCGCTGGCAGATGTCGTACATCTCCTCCACCGACACGGCGCGGGAGCCGTAGCCCCACACCTGAATGCTGAGGGTGTTAGTGCCCAGTGCGGAAAAGCTGTCCCGCATACTTTTGGTCATGCCGTTGCCCAGACCCACGATGACGATAACCGCCATCACGCCGATGATGATGCCCAGCATAGTCAGAAAGGTGCGCAGCTTGTTGCTCCACACGTTCTGGATAGCCTGCCGGAAGGTTTCAAAGATCATGCCTGTTCCTCCTTTTCCGGCGTTTCGGGCAGCAGGGTGGGCTGCACCATGGCCTCCGGTGCGTGGGAGTCGCCGTCATACACCACCTGACCGTCCTCCAGCCGGATGATGCGGTCGGCCTGCACGGCAATGGAATTGTCGTGGGTGATCAGCACTACGGTGTGTCCCTGCTTGTGCAGCTGCTGCAAAAGCCCCAGCACCTCGCGGCCGGTATGGGAGTCCAGTGCGCCGGTGGGCTCGTCCGCCAGAATGACCGGCGGGTTGCGCACCAGTGCCCGCGCAATGGACACGCGCTGCTGCTGACCGCCGGAAAGCTGGTTGGGGCGGTTTTTCAGCTTGTCGCCAAGTCCCACCTGCTCCAGCACCTCCCGGGCGCGGACGTGGCGCTCGGCGCGGGAGATGCCCGCATACACCAGCGGCACCTCCACGTTTTCCATCAGGTTCAGCCTGGGCAGCAGATTGTATTGCTGGAAGATAAAGCCCAGCATTTCGTTGCGGACAGCGGCCAGCTCGTTGCGGTTCATCTTGCCCACATCCCGGCCGTTGAGCCGGTAGGTGCCGTGGGTGGGCACATCCAGACAGCCGATGATGTTCATACAAGTGGATTTGCCCGAACCGGACTGACCCACGATGGCCACGAACTCGCCTTTTTCGATTTTCATGGTGATGTGGTCGGCAGCCTTTACCGTGGTATCGCCCATCTGGTAATATTTGCAGACTTCATCAAACTCGATCAGAGCGCTCATTCATCCCTCCTGCGTCAATTCACCACAACTGCGCCGGCCTCGGCGGGGTCGATGCCCTCTGCGGGCTCTTCAGCGTCCGCTGCGGGGGCTTCACCGTTTTCCGTCTCCTCCGGCAGCGTCTCCTCGCCGCCCTCAGTGAGGTCTGCGTTGTTTCCGGCATCCTCGAGCTCTCCGCCGCCCATATCATCATAGCCGCCGTCGTCATAGTAGCTATCGCTGCTCACGGAGCTGGGGTCGTAGGCGATGGTATCGCTTTCGGACAGGCCGCTGGTCACCTGCGTATAGTTGTCGTCGCTGACACCGGTCTTGACCTGGACATACACATAGCCCTCCGGTGCGCTCATGGAATCATCGGCGTTCACGGCGCTGGGAGAATCCTGCCGCACCAGCACATAGCCGCCCCGCACGATGGCGGCATTGGGCACGGTGAGCGCATTTTTCGCCTGCGCCACCACGATCTCGGCGTTGGCATTCATGCCCGGGCGCAGACCATCGGTCTCGTCAATGCGCACGGTCACCGGGTAGGTGGTGGTACCGCCGCTGGTATCGCCCTTCATGGACACACGGGTGACCAAGCCCTCGTAGGTCTTATCCTTCACGGCATCTGCGGTCACCTGTACGGACTGCCCCACCTTCAGGCTGCTGACCTGCAGCTCGTCCACGTTGATGGTCATTTCCAGATAACTCAGGTCGTAGATGGTGCACAGGTCGCTGCCGGTGCTCAGAGCATCGCCCACCTTGGCATTTTTCTCGATGATGGTGCCGCTGATGGGCGAGGTGATGGTGTAGTTATCCATGGCGTCCTGCATATTTTGCATGGACAGTTCCGCGCCGCGCAGGGTCTCGGAGGCAGACTGGATGGACTCTGTCAGTTCCTCACCGCTGAGGGTCAGGATGATATCGTCCTTGTTCACGCTGCCGCCCTCCCGCACATTGATGGCGGTGACGGTACCGGAAGCCAGCGCAGTCAGGGTACGCTCGGCCTGATACTGGAAGTTGGCTGCTGCAATGGAGCTCACCCCGTTGATAGTAGCCGTTGCAGCCTGTGCCGTGGTCAGACCACCCGCATTGGACACCGAGAGGGTCACAGTGCGGGTGAGCAGGTTGCCCGTGCTCAGGGCATCGGTGCCGGTCACAGCGGTAATAGTGCCGGGCAGCACCTCAAAAGTACCGTCCAGCGTCACCTTGGCGGTCTGCCCTACCGAGAAGTTAGCAGCATCCGCAGCCGGGAACTCCAGCACCAGATTCATCTTGGAGCTGTCCCGCACCACGGCCACCTCCTGACCGCTCTTTACCTCATCGCCCTTGTTCACCTTCAGGCTGCTGACGACGCCCGCCACCTCGGCACGCACATACTGATGGTCGGCGGTCTTGTCGTAGCTGCGCTGCGCCTGCTGCAGGGTGATGGCTGCCTGCTCCACCTTGGTGGTTGCATCGGAGGAATCCACCGTGTAGAGCACAGTGCCCTCCTCCACGATATCGCCCTCCTCAAAGCCGCCGGTCAGCACCTTGCCGGGCACCAGCGATTTGACGCTGTAAGTATTGGCAGGCTTCAGCGTGCCAGTGCCGCTGAGCGTGTTGGAGACATCCCGGGTCTCCGGCACTGCTTCTGTATAGGAAGTATCCACGTTGGCGGGCTTTGCACCCTTGGGCTTCAGCAGCCACCAGCCGCCTGCCAGCACCACGATGGCCACCGGCACCAGCCACTTCCAGTTCTTTTGGGCAAAGGCTGTTGCACCGCCTTTTTTGGGTGCAGCCGCTGCGTCCTGCTGCGGGTCGGCGGGCTGTTTAGACTTGTTCCAGATCATTCTTGCCGTTCCTCCTAGGTTCTTTTATGACAAGGTGCTTTTTGCAAAAGCACCCGTCAGAAGCTCTTATTTGTAGTGTATCGCATTTTGCCCCGATAAACAAGCGTCCATTTTTCGTTTCACGGCATTTCCACAAAGTTTCAGACTTTTTTAACAAAGAATGGCTTTCTTTGTGCGCCGCTGAGCAGTTGCTTATCTTTATATAATACGATTCAAACTGCCTCTTCTCTGCTCTCCTTCCTGTGAAAAAGGGTTCTGAAAAGCCCGCAGGCTTTTCAGAATCTCAGATGGGGGAGATTCTCTGCAACTATCGGCTCACGCCAAAAAGCTCCCCCTTCGGGGGAGCTGGCATCGCGCAGCGATGCCTGAGAGGGTTCTTTTGCCGTTTTTCCCTCAAAAAGAAAATCAGCCGGACCCGAAGGCCCGGCTGATTTATTCTTTTTTACCCTGCGTCTGTGATGGGCTCTACCACCACATACACCCCTGCGGGCACACAGGCGGCCCATGCGCCGTCCTTGTCCAGCCAGCCGAATTGCTCACAGACATGGTCCGGGCACTGACTGTCCAAAAACGCGATGGCACCATCCTTCACCTGCAGATGCACGATGTAGTCCCCTACCTCGTACAGGTAATCATGATCCTGCGCAAGGGGCAGGGTCTCGGTAACGCCGTCACCGAAATCCACAACGGCCTGTAAGCCGCTGCCCTTGGCGGGGTGCTGCGCCCGCACCGCAAGAAAAATACCTGCGGCCAGCACCAGCACAACCAGCGCCAAGATCACATTTTTCTTCCACGCGCTGCCCTTGGGGGCGGCGGTGTCAGAGCTTTTTTGTTTTATGCTCATGCAGCGTACTTGCTGGCAGCTGCACCGGCAAATCCGCCAAAGACGGTAAATTCGGCCACAGCGTTGCCGCCCAGATCGTTTACACCGTGCACCCCGCCTGTAATCTACCCTG
>ENA-OQLI01000307-OQLI01000307.1-human-gut-metagenome-genome-assembly--contig:-NODE-307-length-66115-cov-9.330302_pt1 | contig 66115 bp, 49 predicted proteins | sample MGYA00242805_ERZ504812 | MGnify/ENA primary metagenome ERZ504812 (study PRJEB26092, sample SAMD00036430) | human gut metagenome | host: Homo sapiens | study: EMG produced TPA metagenomics assembly of... | reverse complement strand
GGCCGTTGTGCATTTCCGGCGGCCCCTGCGGCTGCAACGCCGAGCCGATGGCGGATTTCTTAGACGGCAGGCAGCTGGGCGAGGGTGAACAGAGGCTCCAGGACATCTGCGCCGCAGTCGAGCAGGGCAAAAAGCAGGGCTGGAACAAAGAACAGCTGCTTTTGGAACTCGCCAAAATTCCCGGCGTCTACGTGCCGTCCTTCTACGATGTGACCTACAGGGAGGATGGCCGCATTGAGGCCGTCACCCCGAACCGTCCCGGCGTTCCCGCCCGCGTGACAAAGGCCATCGTCAGGGATATGGACAGCTTCACCCCGCCGGAAAACTTTGTTGTGCCGCTCGTCGGTGCGGTGCAGGACCGCGCCTGCGTCGAGGTGCTGCGCGGCTGCGTGCGCGGCTGCCGCTTCTGCCAGGCAGGCCAGCTCTACCGCCCCTTCCGTGAACGCAGCCCCAAGCTCATCAGCGACAGCGCCCGCGCGCTCTGCCGCAACACCGGCTACGATGAATTGAGTCTGTCGAGCCTGTCCACCTCCGATCATTCGCGGCTGGAAGAAATTCTCGACGAGCTGAACTCCTGGGCCGAGGCTGACCACGTCAGCTTGTCGCTGCCGTCCCTGCGTGTGGACAACTTCTCGGAATCGCTGGTCGAAAAGACGACGAAGGTCCGCAAGAGCGGTCTGACCTTTGCCGCCGAGGCCGGCACCCAGCGCCTGCGCGACGTCATCAATAAGAACGTCACGTGGGAGCAGATCGAGCGTGGCTGCCGCATCGCCTTCTCGGAGGGGTACACCTCGGTCAAGCTCTACTTCATGATGGGTCTGCCGACGGAAACGCTCGACGACATCAAGGGCATTGCCGACACGGCGCAGCAGGTCGTGGACCTGTTCTATAAGATCCCCAATCGACCGAAGGGCAAGGGCGTGCAGGTCACGATCAGCGTCGCCTGCTTTGTGCCCAAGCCCGACACGCCGTTCCAGTTCTGCGCCCAGGACCGCCGCGAGTCCCTGCGTGAGAAGCAGAAATATCTGCTCAGCTGCGTGCATTCCCGCAAGATCAAGGTCAACTACCACGACAGCACCACAAGCGTGCTCGAGGGTGTGTTCGCCAAGGGTGACCGCCGTCTGGGCCGTGTCATCGAGACGGCATTCGAGAACGGTGCCTTTTTTGATACGTGGGAGGAATACTTCAACTATGACCGCTGGCTCGATGCGTTCAAGACCTGCGGCCTTGACCCGGACTTTTACAACTACCGCACCATCGGCCTGGACGAGGTCACGCCCTGGGACCATCTGGATGTCGGCGTGACAAAGGCTCATCTGGTGCGCGAGTACAACAAGGCGCTCGAGGCAAAAACGACCCAGCCCTGCAACCGCCAGTGCAGCGCCTGCGGTGCCAACAAGCTGATCGGAGGACCGTGCTTTGACTACAGTAAGAATCTTCTTTGAGAAGTGCGGCGAGTCCGCCTATATCTCGCTGCTTGACCTGCAGCGGGTCTTTCACCGGATGCTGAAAATGAGCAGCCTGCCCGTGTACTACACGCAGGGCTTCAACCCGCACATCTACCTGTCCTTCACCTGCCCGCTGTCCCTGGGGCAGGAGAGCCTCTGCGAAAGCTGTGAGGTCAAGACCGAGCAGGAGACGATTGACCCGCAGGCATGGATCGACGCCTTGCAGCCCCTGATGCCGCGCGGCATCGTCATCACGAAGGTCGCCCCGGCTGTGGAGAAGGTCGGCGAGATCGAGACGGCAGCCTATGAAATCACGATGCCCGCCGGCTCAGCCATCGCCCTTGACGCCTACAACAATGCCGAGCACGCCGAGGTCACGAAAAAGACGAAGCGCGGCTGCAAAACGCTGGAGCTGAAGCACTACCTTGACCGCATTGAGTACACGATTGAAGGTGGCACGCTACGCTTTACGGCGCTGCTGCCCTGCGGAAGCGGCGAGGCACTGAACCTGAACCCGTCCCTGCTGACCGACTTCCTCCGCACGCAGGGGGCCGCTCCCGTCTGGCAGTGCCGCGTGGTGCGGACGCACCTTTATAATAAAGCGGGCAAAGACTTCGAGTAAGCTCCCCGGCCCCCTCTGGCGCAAGCGCCACCTCCCGCCGTATCGGGGGAGTCTGTCTCGCAGCGGAAGGTTTTTGACACGCTTGGCCTTCCCCCCTCGGGGGAAGGTGCCCGAGGCCCCGCCCGAGGGCGGATGAGGGGCGGCCTTCCGGGCATAGCCCGTTTACGGGTAACTGCCGGGGATTTGCCCCTCATCCGGCCCTGCAGGGCCACCTTCCCCGCAGGGGAAGGCAAAAGCTGAAAAAATCTTCGTTTTTCTGTCAAAACCCCCTTGCCAAACGCGCTGCACAATGCTATAATACTAAAGCGTTAGTGCCGCCGAGCCATCGGCGGGATAATGACACATCATTATACAGGCGGTCCTCTGACGAACAATCGTGTATGAACGTCGCAATAAAATGGAGGAATTCAAACCATGGACGCAATGAAGCATTTTACCGAGGGTATGATCAAAGAGAACAAGCCCCAGTTCGAAGTCGGCGACACCGTTCGCGTCTCCGTCCGCATCAAGGAAGGCGACAAGGAGCGTATCCAGGCTTTTGAGGGCACCGTTATTGCCAAGAAGCATGGCGGCATCGCGGAGACCTTCACCGTCCGCCGCACCTCTTACGGTGTTGGCGTTGAGCGTGTGTTCCCGGTCAACAGCCCGTTCGTCGAGAAGGTTGACGTCGTTCGCCGCGGCAAGGTCCGTCGTGCGAAGCTGTTCTACCTGCGCGAGCGCACCGGCAAGGCAGCCAAGGTCAAGGCACGTATCTGAGCATACTAGAAAAGGGGAGGACGGTTGGCGTTCTCCCTTTTTTCGTATTTTTTTAAACGGGTGGTGGAAAACATGGCAGCATCTTTCAAGGACCGCTACCGCCGCAATAAGGAAACGCTGGAATGGTACGACGCCCTCGCTATGGCCGTGGCGGTCATTGCGCTGGTGTTCACCTTCGGCGTGCGCATCGTCAAGGTGGACGGCCACTCAATGGACCCGACCCTCTCCAACGGCGAACGCATCCTTATCAACCTTTTAAAAAAGCCCGACTATGACGACATCGTTGTCGTGGACGGCTACACGGAATACGGCAGGCCCCTCGTCAAACGGGTCATCGGCAAGGGCGGGGACACCATCGATATTGACTTTACCGCCGGTATCGTCTACCGCAACGGCGAGGCCCTCGACGAGCCCTACACCGCAGAGCCTACGTATTTATATGAAAGCGTGGACTTTCCCATCACGGTGCCGGACGGCTGCCTGTTCCTGATGGGGGACAACCGCAACAACTCCACCGACAGCCGCGATACCCGCGTGGGCTGCGTGGACGAACGTGACATTATGGGCGCAGCCGTGCTGCGTGTACTGCCCTTTGGCAAGATAGGAGCGGCCCAATGAGCCAGAGTGACATTATCAACAGCCGCCAGATCCAGTGGTTCCCCGGGCACATGACCAAGACCCTGCGCCTGATGGAAAAGGAGATCCGCAACGTCGACTGCGTTTTGCAGATTCTCGACGCGCGCATCCCGCTTTCCAGCCTGAACCCCGAGATCGAGCGCATCACCGCGGGCAAACCGCATCTGTACGTATTGAATAAGTCTGATTTGGCAGACCCCGAGATCACCAGGCAATGGCTGGCCTACTTCAAGAGTGCGGGTGCGGGCTGCATTGCGATGGACTCCAAGCAGCGCGGACGCGCCACGGCTACGAAGGGCCTGATCGAAAAGGAGCTTTCCGCGCTGATGGAGCGCCGCCGCAGCCGCGGCATGGTCGGCGCAGCCATCCGCGTTATGATCGTGGGCATCCCGAACGTCGGCAAGTCGACCTTCATCAACTCGTTTGCGGGCACGACCCGCGCCAAGGCTGCCAACAAGCCCGGCGTGACCCGCGGCAAGCAGTGGATCTCGGTTGACAGCTTTGACCTCATGGACATGCCCGGCGTGCTGTGGAAAAAGTTCGATTCGCTGGAAACGGCGTCGAACCTTGCGTTTATAGGCTCCATCCGCGACGATATTCTCGACATTGAGGAGCTGGCCTGCGGTCTGCTCTCCAGCGTGCGCGGCATTTATCCGCAGCAGCTGCTGGCCCGCTACAAGCTGGACGCCGAGGCACTGACGCTGCCGCCGTATGACCTCCTGCAGGCCATCGGCGCCAAGCGCGGTATGCTGATTTCCGGCGGTGAGGTCGATACCGAACGCGCCGCCAAGATGCTGGTCGGTGAGTTCCGCGCCAGCAAGTGGGGACGGCTCTCCCTTGAGCGCCCGCCCCGGCGCGCCATTCAGGAAGATATGGAAGAGGTGACGGACGATGCCCCGCAGGACGACGACTGGGACGACGAACAGTAACGAGGCACTCTACGCCTTTGACACCGTCAGACGCGCCGAACACGGTACTGTCTGCGGCGTGGACGAGGCGGGCCGCGGCCCGCTGTGCGGCCCGGTCTGCTGCGCGGCGGTCATCCTGAACCCCGATGACCCCATCGAAGGTGTCAACGACTCCAAAAAGCTGACAGAGAAGCGACGCGACGCGCTGTATGAGGAAATCACAAAGCGCGCACTGGCGTATAAAATTATCTTCATCTCGCCGCAGGAAATTGACGAGCGCAACATCCTGTGGGCCACGATGGACGGCATGGCGCAGGCTGTGGCGGGGCTGGAAATAACGCCCGACTATGTGCTGATCGACGGCAACCGCTGCCCGCCGGGGCTGATACAGCCCGCCGAGGCCGTCGTCAAGGGCGACGCCAACAGTGCGTCGATCGCGGCGGCGTCGATTCTGGCAAAGGTCAGCCGTGACCGCTATATGCTCGAGCTGGACAAGCAGTACCCGCAGTACCAGCTTGCCAGGCACAAGGGCTATCCGACCAAGCTGCACTACGAGCTGATCGCGCAGTACGGCATCCAGCCGTTTTACCGCCGCAGCTTTCTGAAAAAGCAGGGCTACTGGCATGACTGACGTCGGCCACACGGGCGAGGCTGTCGCCGCCAAGTACTACCAGCAGCGCGGCTGGCTGCTGCTGAACCACAACTACCGCACGCGGCTGGGGGAGCTGGACCTTATTTTGTATAAGGAAAACACCCTCGTCTTTGCCGAGGTCAAGACCCGCACCGGCGCGATGCTGGACCGCCCCGCCGCCGCGGTGGACGCCCGGAAGCAGAACCGCTTGATTTTGGCGGCCCAGCAATACCTGCAGCACAGCCCCTACCGCGATGCCGCCATCCGCTTTGATGTGGTGGAGGTCACGCCCGCCGCCCGCGGCTGGCAGGTGCATTGCATCCCGGGCGCGTTTGAGTGTTGAAAAAACACTGGGGGAAAATTTTGTCAACGCATGGAATGTAGGGGCGAGCATTGCTCGCCCGCTAACCTTGCCGCATGACCCGTTTACGGTATGGCTTCGGCAGACGGGCACGGGCGAGCAATGCTCGCCCCTACAAAATGTGCCTGCACAGTATATAAGGTATAGCGCCAAAAAAGGCTTATACATATAGAGGAAAGAGAATAAGAGAAAGGGTGTAAACGTATGCAGTATTTGAGCACCAGAGATTCCGCACTCCGCGTTTCCGCACAGGAGGCTATCGTCCGCGGTCTGGCACCGCAGAGCGGTTTGTTCGTGCCGGAGACCTTCCCCCAGGCCGATTTGGATGCATGGAAAAATCTCTCCTATCCCGAGTTGGCCGAGAAGGTCCTGGCCGGTTTTCTGACCGATTACAACGCTGATTTCCTGCACACCGCAACGGCATCTACCTACGGCGCTGCCTTTGGCGGCAAGGCGGGCGAGACCGTCAAGGTTCGCGACGGCCTGTATTCTCTCGAGCTGTGGCACGGCCCGACCTGCGCCTTCAAGGACTACGCCATGCAGCTCATGCCGAAGCTGCTCGTCGAGGCCAAGAAGATGCTGGGCCGCACCGAGACGACCCGCATTCTGGTGGCAACCTCCGGCGACACCGGTAAGGCCGCGCTGGCGGGCTACGCCGACCTCGACGGCATTGAAATTGAGGTATTTTACCCGAACGACGGCACAAGCGAGATCCAGCATCTGCAGATGGCGACCCAGAAGGGCGAAAACGTGCAGGTCTACGCCGTGCAGGGCAACTTTGACGATGCCCAGACTGGCGTCAAGAAGGTCTTTGCCGATGCCGACATCGCCGCCGAGCTGGAAAAGCGCGGCATCCGCCTGTCCAGCGCCAACTCCATCAACTGGGGCCGCCTCGTGCCGCAGATCGTCTACTACTTCTACGCCTACTTCCGTCTGGCCGAGCAGGGCGCAGTCGAGTGGGGCAAGCCTGTAGATTTCTGCGTGCCCACCGGCAACTTCGGTGACATTCTGGCGGGCTACTACGCCAAGCAGATGGGTCTGCCCGTGGGCAGGCTGGTCTGCGCGTCCAACAAGAACAATGTTCTGACCGACTTCCTGCGCACCGGCACCTATGACGCCCGCCGTACCTTCTACAAGACGACCTCGCCGTCGATGGACATCCTGATCTCCTCGAACCTCGAGCGTCTGCTCTACCACGTCAGCGGCAGCAGCGAAAAGGTTGCAGGCTGGATGCAGGAGCTTTCCGCCACCGGCAAGTACACCGTTGACGCCGAGACGCTGGCAAAAATCCAGCAGAGCTTCGCCGCAGGCTACGCCGACGATGCCGACGGTGCTGCTGAAATCAAGGCCCGCTTTGACGGCGACCACTACCTCTGCGACACCCACACCGCCGTGGCCTTCCGCGTGGCCGAGACCCGGCGCACCGACGCGCCGATGGTCGTGCTCTCCACGGCCAGCCCGTTCAAGTTCCCGCGCGACGTCCTGACGGCTTTGGGCGGGGAGGCCCCCGCCAGCGACTTTGCCGCTATGGCCGCGCTGACCGCCGGGACCGGTGCCGAGGCTCCCGCCTCGCTGCGTGAGCTGGATAAGCTCGAGGTGCGGTTCAAGACCGTGCTGCAGCCCGCCGACATCCGCACCGCGGCTCTTCGTTAAAAGCAACAACTAGAAAGTGAGGGCCCTATGGCCATCTTTGCAATCGGGGATATGCACCTCTCGCTGGGAACGGACAAGCCCATGGACGTTTTCCCGGGGTGGGAGGGGTATCTGCCCCGACTGGAAGCCAGCTGGCGCAAGCTGATCGGCCCGGACGACACCGTTGTTCTGGCGGGTGACACCAGCTGGGCCATGAACCTGAACGACACAAAAGCGGATTTTGCCTTTATCCAAAACCTGCCGGGCCAAAAGTGGCTCTTAAAGGGCAACCATGACTACTGGTGGACGACGACCCGCAAGATGGAGACCTTCCTGACTGCCAACGGCTTTGACACGCTGCATATTTTGCACAACAACGCCTGCACTGTGGGCAATGTGGCGCTGTGCGGCACCCGCGGCTGGCCGTTTGACGACGTTGCCGCCCAGGGCGAAAAGCTCATGGCGCGGGAGGCGGGCCGTCTGCGTATGTCCTTGCAGGCGGCGGGGGATGCGGCAGAAAAAATCGCTTTTCTCCACTACCCGCCCATCTATCCCGGCGCACAGGCGCAGGAGCTGGTGGATGTGCTGAATGAGTTCGGCGTGACCGAGTGCTACTACGGCCACCTGCACGGCAAGTCCATCCGCTACGCAACGCAGGGCGAGCGCGACGGCATCACCTATCGGCTGATCTCCGCCGACGGTCTGTCGTTCTGCCCATATAAAATCAGGTGATGCTGATGAAGCAGAAAACAAAAAGCATTGTCACGGCGCTGCTGCTGGGGGTCTTATGCGCGGTAACGCTGTCCGCCGTCATTACGGTGCCGGACTGGGAGACTGCCCGCGCGGATCTGCTGATCGGCATGCAGTACGAGACGACGGGCCTCGACCTTGACGCCGTGCCCGGCTGGCTTGCGGCGCTGGTCATGCTGCACCAGAATTTTCCGCTGGACGGCTGGGCCTGGGGGCCTGCCGCCGCGGGGCTGGCCGTGCTGCTCTGCTGGGTGCGCGGTCAGCGTGAGGCGAAACCCAAGCGCACGGAGCTGGTGCTGAGCATTGCCTTTGGCATTGCTGAGGTATTGGGTCTGAGCATCTGCAAGCTGGGCAGTTGGGCGTTTGTCTTTAAAAATCCGTATCAGCTCTGCGTCGGCGTGCTCTGCATGGCCGGGTACGCGGTGCTGTTCTACCACGCGGTGTGGGGGCTGTACGCCCTGCTGGGCCGCAGCCGGACGGGCGGGGAGGACTTCCCGCAGACCCGCTTCGCAGCGTGGTTCGCCAAGGCACCGGGCCGCGCGTCGTCGCTGCTCATCGGCGCGGCGTGGCTGCCGTGGGTCGCCGTGTTCTGGCCCGGCTCCGTGGACTGGGACTCCTGGGGGCAGATCTCGCAGGTGCTTGGGGTGCAGGAGATGACCGCCCACCATACGGTGCTCTCCACCTGGCTGCACGGCTGGCTGTTCCGGCTGGGCCGTGCGCTGGGCAGCGACAATCTCGGTGTGTTTCTCTACATAGTATTGCAGTTTCTCGTCTGCGCGTGGGTGTTCGGGCAGGTAACGGCCTTTGCCGCCAGGCTCGGCTGCTCCCGCGGTGTGCAGTATGCGGTCACAGCGTTCTTTGCACTCGACCCCATCTGGGGCGCGTTCATACAGACGCAGGTCAAGGATACGCTCTACACGGGACTGTTCGTCCTGTTTGTGCTGAAAACCGCCGACCTGCTGCTCTTTCCGCAGGAATGGCAGGGGAGCCGCCCGCGCCTGACCGCTTACGCGGTGCTCGGCGTGCTCTGCTGCCTGCTGCGCAAAAACGGCATCTATGCCGTTGTGCCGATGCTGTTGGCGTCGGCCTTCACCGTGAGTGAAAAGCGCCTGCGTCGCCCCGTGCTGGCGGTGCTGCTGGCCGTCTGCATCGGCTCGTTCGGGTTTGACACGTTCACCGAAAAAGTCCTCGACATCCCCGCAGGTAGCGTGGGGGAGGCGCTCTCAGTCCCGATGCAGCAGACCGCCCGCTATATCCGCGACTACGGCAATGAAGTCACCGACGACGAGCGCACCGCCATCGAGAAGGTCCTCGACTACGACGCCATTGTCCAAAGCTACATGCCGGAGCTGTCCGACGGCGTCAAGCAGTACTACAAAAATCCCGGTAAGGGTGACCTGGCCCGCTATATGCTGGTCTGGGCCAAAATGCTGCTCAAGCACCCGGTCTGCTATTTTGAGGCAACGCACGCAAACTCCCACGGGTATTACACCATCACGAAATGCCGCGCCATCAACGATTACTACACGTTCAATAATGACATTTGCATGGAAATGTCTGAAATGAACGTCCACTATCTTGATAAATCCGGCTATCTGCGGTATGCTTTTGTACAGGTACTCTCGGCATTTGAAAAGCTGCCGCTCGTGGGGCTTACAACGTCCATCGGGTTCATGGCGTGGCTGACTGCCGTGCTCGGTCTCTGGCTGGCGCGCTGCAAAGCAAAGCCTGTGCTGCCGGTTTTTATCGGCCTTGGCATCTTCTGGCTGACCTGCATTGCGTCCCCGGTCAATGACTGTATGCGCTATTTCCTGCCGGTGGCGGGGTGTCTGCCGCTGGTTTTCTGTCTGGCGGCGGTATTTTCCCGTGAAAAATCAGAAATTACCGTCTGATTTGTTAAAAAATTCAAAAAAGACTGGTATTTTCCGCACAGGCATGGTATAATAACTTGTATTTTTATGTACATCTATTTTTGGAGGAATTTATAAATGAAACTGATTTCCTGTGAAAAGCTCGAAAAGAGCATGGTCGAACTGCAGTTCTCCATTGACGCGGAGACCTTCAAATCTGCTGTCAATACCGCTTTCAAGCGCGAGGGCAAGAAGTACGCCATCCCCGGCTTCCGCAAGGGCAAGGCTCCCAAGGCCATGATCGAGAAGATGTATGGCAAGGACCTGTTCCAGTATGATGCCATCAACGACCTGTTCCCCGAGAACTACGAGGCCGCCGTCAAGGAGGCCGGTATCGAGGTCGTTGGCCGTCCTGACCCCGAGGTCGTCTCTATGTCCGAGGACGAGGGCGCTACCCTGAAGGTCAAGGTCGCCGTCAAGCCCGAGGTCGAGCTGGGCGAGTACACCGGTTTAACCGTCAACAAAGATGTCAAGACTGTTGACGAGGCTGATGTTGACGCCGAGATCAAGCGCATGCAGGACCGCAATGGCCGTCTGCTGACCCGTGAGGGTGCTGCCGAGAACGGCGACACCGTTGACATTGACTTCGAGGGCTTCGTTGGCGGCGTCGCTTTCGAGGGCGGCAAGGCTGAGCACTACTCTCTGGTGCTGGGCTCCGGCTCCTTCATCCCCGGCTTCGAGGAGCAGATCGTCGGCCACAAGGCCGGCGAAGAGTTCGACGTCAACGTCAAGTTCCCCGAGGAGTACCAGGCTGAGGAGCTGGCCGGCAAGGACGCCACCTTCAAGATCAAGCTGCATGAGGTCCAGTACAAGGAGCTGCCCGAGCTGGACGACGACTTTGCCAAGGACGTCAGCGAGTACGACACTCTCGACGAGCTGAAGGACTCCATCCGCAAGGGCATCGAGACCAACCACGAGAAGCAGGCTGACCAGAAGGTCGAGAACGACCTGATCGACCAGGTCGTGGGCGGCATGAAGGCCGAGATCCCCGACGCCATGATCGAGAGCCGCATCGAGGAGCTGGTGCAGGACTTCCAGTACCGCATCTCCCAGCAGGGCCTCAAGCTCGAGCAGTACCTGCAGTATATGGGCATGACCATGGAGCAGTTCAAGGAGCAGTTCCGTGAGCAGGCCGACAAGCAGGTCAAGATGCGCCTGGCCATGGAGGCTATCGTCGCCAAGGAGTCCATCGAAGCTACCGAGGAGGAGTTCGAGGCCGAGATCAAGCGCATTGCCGATGCTTACCAGATGGAGGCCGACAAGGTCAAGAGCCTGGTCGATGCTGCCGCCGTCAAGAAGGATCTGGCTGTCAACAAGGCAATCGACTTCGTGAAGTCCAAGGCCAACATCGTCGCCGGTGCTGCCGAGGAGAAGAAGCCCGCCAAAAAGACCACCCGCAAGACCACCAAGAAGGCTGCCGCCAAGCAGGACGAGGAGCCGAAGGAAGAGGAGACCAAGGGCGAGTAATCACCCTGCGGGCATCCGTAAACATTGAGTAAAAGGGCCGGTACGGTTGCGCAGCTATGCCGCCGTATCGGTTCCTTTGTCATCACCCATACTTTATCTAAAGCACCAAGGAGGGAAACCAGAATGAGCCTTGTACCTTATGTTGTCGAACAGACTGCGCGCGGTGAGCGCAGCTATGACATCTTCTCCCGCCTGCTCAATGACCGCATCATTGTGCTGAGCGAGGACGTCAACTCCGCCTCCGCCAGCGTCATCGTGGCACAGCTGCTGTACCTCGAGGGCCAGGACCCGGAGAAGGACATCTACTTCTATATCAACAGCCCCGGCGGCTCGATCTCTGACGGTATGGCCATCCACGACACGATGAACTACATCAAGTGCGATGTCTCCACCATCTGCGTCGGCATGGCGGCCTCGATGGGCTCTTTCCTGCTGGCCAGCGGCACCAAGGGCAAGCGCTTTGCCCTGCCGAACTCCGAGATCCTGATCCACCAGCCGCTTATCGGCGGGCAGGGTATCTCCGGCCAGGCTACCGACATCAAGATCCACGCCGACCACATCGTGCGCATCCGCGAGAAGATGAACACGCTGCTCAGCCAGTACACCGGCCAGCCGCTGGACGTCATCACCCGCGACACCGAGCGCGACAACTATATGACCGCGCAGCAGGCGAAGGAGTACGGCCTGATCGACGACATCCTCTATAAACACTGATTCGGGGGAACAACATGGCAAATCAAACGTCCGGCAAGGACGGAAAAGGACGCGAGCTCGTCTGCAGCTTCTGCGGGCGGACGCAAAATGAGGTAGAGCAGCTGATCATTGGCCCCGGCGTCAATATCTGCAAGGACTGCCTGGATATGTGCAACAATGCCCTGTACAAGGACGGCGAGCGCCCGGCCCCGCCGCGCGCCGGTATGCCGCGGAACCGCCGCCGCACAGCCGCGCAGCCCGGTGCGGACTATGACTATGACCCGCTCGAGAGCATCAATATCCTGACCCCCGCCGAGATCAAGGCGGGGCTGGATCAGTATGTTATCGGGCAGGATGCCGCCAAAAAGGTGCTGGCTGTCTCTGTCTACAACCACTACAAGCGCATTCTCTCCCGCGAGAGCAGCGACGTGGAGCTGCAGAAGTCCAACGTGCTGATGCTCGGCCCGTCCGGCACCGGCAAGACGCTGCTGGCCCAGACGCTGGCCAGGATGCTCAATGTGCCGTTCGCCATCGCGGACGCCACGACGATCACCGAGGCAGGCTACGTCGGCGAGGATGTCGAGAACATCCTGCTCAAGCTCATTCAGGCGGCGGATTTTGACGTCGCCCGCGCCGAGATCGGCATTATCTACGTCGATGAGATCGACAAGATCACCCGCAAGAGCGAGAACCCCTCCATCACCCGTGACGTCGGCGGTGAGGGTGTACAGCAGGCGCTGCTGAAGATCGTGGAGGGCACGGTCAGCAACGTGCCGCCCAACGGCGGACGCAAGCACCCGCAGCAGGAGTTCATCCAGATCAACACGAAGAATATCCTGTTCATCTGCGGTGGCGCGTTCGATGGGCTGGAAAAGCTCATTCAGAAGCGCACCGACAACGCCTCCCTCGGCTTTGGCAGCCAGCTGCGCACAACGCTGGACAAGGATGAGACGCGCCAGAAGCTGCTGAAGAAGGTCGAGCCTGACGACCTCGTCAAGTTCGGTCTCATTCCCGAACTGATCGGCCGTCTGCCCGTTGTGACGGTGCTTGACCCGCTGGACGAGGAAGCTCTTGTTCGAGTTCTGACCGAGCCGAAGAACAGCATTGTGCGCCAGTACAAGGAGTTGTTCCACCTCGACAATGCCGAGCTCGTCTTTACCGAGGACGCGCTGCACGCCATCGCCAAGAAAACGGTGGAGCGCAAGAGCGGTGCCCGCGGTCTGCGCAGCGTCGTCGAAGAACTGCTGATTCCGATCATGTACGACATCCCGTCGGACGCCACCATCACAAAGGTGACCATCGATGCGGATACGGTGGCAGGGGGCGAGCCACGCATCGAGCACGGCATGATGCGCCCGCGCTACAAAAATATGGCGCCCCAGCAATAATTTGCAAACACACCGGTGCAGGAATGCGCCGGTGTGTTTTTGTTCACAAAAATTTTATATAGAAAACACTTGATTTTTTGCAGTAAAGTGAGTATTATATATTTAGCACTCAGAGAGATTGAGTGCTAAGCTAAAAATCAAAAGAGAAATCTTTTATAGGGAGGAACTTCCACTATGAAAATCAAACCTCTTGCAGACCGCGTTGTCATTAAGCTGGTCGAAGAAGAAGAAACTACCAAGGGCGGCCTGATCCTGTCCGGCTCCGCCAAGGAGAAGCCCCAGGTTGCCGAGGTCATCGCAGTCGGCCCCGGCGGCAATGTGGATGGCAAGGACGTTGAGATGATCGTCAAGGTCGGCGATAAGGTCCTGACCAGCAAGTACTCCGGCACCGAGGTCAAGGTTGACGGCGAGGAATGCACCATCGTCCGCCAGAGCGACATCCTCGCAATCGTTGAGTAAATTTGATTTCACCGATTTCTTTCAGATAAAAGGAGAGATTCATTATGGCTAAACAGATCAAGCAGGGCGAGGACGCCCGCAAGGCGCTTTGCGCAGGTATCGACCAGCTGGCCAACACCGTTAAGGTCACCCTGGGTCCCAAGGGCCGCAATGTTGTGCTGAGCAAGAAGTTCGGCAGCCCGCTCATCACCAATGACGGTGTCACCATCGCCAAGGAGATCGAGCTGAAGGACGAGTTCGAGAACATGGGCGCACAGCTCGTTCGCGAGGTCGCCACCAAGACGAACGACGCCGCCGGTGACGGTACGACCACCGCTACCGTTCTGGCACAGGCCTTCGTCAATGAGGGCATGAAGAACGTCACCGCCGGTGCAAACCCGATGGACATCAAGCGCGGCATGCAGAAGGCCGTCGCCGCTGCTGTCGACGCTGTCAAGCAGCACAGCCAGAAGGTCAACGGCAGCAAGGACATTGCCCGTGTCGGCACTGTCTCTGCAGGCGATGCCGAGATCGGTCAGCTGATTGCTGACGCAATGGAGAAGGTCACCGCTGACGGTGTTATCACCATCGAGGAGAACAAGACCACTGCCGAGACCTACACCGAGGTCGTCGAGGGCATGCAGTTTGACCGCGGCTATGTGACCCCCTACATGGTCACCGATACCGAGAAGATGGAGACCGTCTACGACGACTGCTCTGTCCTGATCACCGACAAGAAGATCAGCGTATTCCAGGATGTGGTTCCTCTGCTCGAGCAGGTCATCCAGTCCGGCCGCAAGCTGCTGATCATTGCAGAGGATGTCGAGGGCGACGCTCTGTCCAACCTCATCATCAACCGTCTGCGCGGCGGCCTGAACGTTGTCGCTGTCAAGGCACCCGGCTTTGGTGATCGCCGCAAGGAGATGCTGCAGGATATCGCCACCCTGACCGGCGGCACGGTTATCAGCAGCGACTTGGGCTATGAGCTGAAGGACGCCACCATGCAGCTGCTCGGCCAGGCCCGCCAGGTCAAGGTCACCAAGGAGAACACCACCATCGTCGGCGGTGCCGGTGACAAGCAGGCTATCGCAGACCGTGTTGCCCAGATCCGCAGCCAGATCGCCGTTGCGACCTCTGACTTTGACCGCGAGAAGCTGCAGGAGCGCCTGGCCAAGATGGCCGGCGGCGTTGCCGTCATCAAGGTCGGTGCCGCTACCGAGGTCGAGATGAAGGACAAGAAGCTGCGCATCGAGGATGCCCTGAACGCGACCAAGGCCGCTGTTGAGGAAGGCATCGTCGCTGGCGGCGGCACGGCCACCATCAACGCCATTCCCGCTGTCGACAAGCTGGTCGGCGAGCTGGAGGGCGACGAGCGCACCGGTGCGAAGATCGTCCGCAAAGCGCTGGAGGCTCCTCTGCGCCAGATCGCTGCCAACGCTGGCCTCGAGGGCAGCGTCGTTATCGACAACATCCTGAAGGCCAACAAGCCCAACTACGGCTTTGATGCCCAGAAGGAGGAGTACGTCGAGGATATGATCGAGGCCGGTATCGTCGACCCGACCAAGGTCACCCGTTCCGCTCTGGAGAACGCCGCCAGCGTCGCCGCAATGGTCCTGACTACCGAGAGCCTTGTCGCTGACCTGCCGGAACCCCCGGCTCCGGCTGCTCCGGCCCCTGACATGGGCGGCATGTACTAATTGGGTACACCCCACAAGCAACCATAAGGTCGAAGTCTCCGCAAAAAGAGGCTTCGGCCTTTTTGTATAAACCGGCAAAGTGTGCTATAATAGGCAGAAATAACGCAGCGGGGGAGCCGCCATGAAAAAATACGCAAAATATCCGGCACTGGCCGTTACGCTGGCGATTATGGCGGTGATCTTTGTCTTGTCCTCGCAGCCGGCGGAGCTGTCCACCAAGGTCAGCCGCGCCGTTACCGAGACCGTGCAGGCCGGCAGGATAAAAGCCATCACGCCGCTGTGGTTCAGCACCACAAACCTGAACGCCAACGTTCGCAAGTGGGCGCACGTCTATATCTACTGTGCCCTCGGCGTCAGCATGGCCGTGACCGTGCAGCTGTGGCTGCACCGCGTTACGCTGCGGCAAAAGGCACTGCTGGCATCGGCGCTGTGTATGCTGTACGCGGCCGGTGATGAGTTCCACCAGTATTTTGTGCCGGGCCGTGCCGCGCAGTTGAGTGACGTTGCGATTGACGCCATGGGCTTTCTGCCCTGCGTGGCGGCGGTGTATCTGGTGCTTTGGGCTGTCAGGAGGCTGCGCAATTAACAGGACTCAACCCAAAATTATATGGGTAATAGAGGTATTTTAGGTTGACCCGCCGCCCATACTTCCACCGGGGGGATGTGCCTTGTCTCTGCGTCGGTTGTATGGGCTTTGCGCTGTGCTGGTGCTGCTGGCGGGCGTCGTGCTCTGCCGCACCTACTGGGTGGGACAGCAGACGGCCTATGCCGCCAGTGCGGGCGGGCAGAGCGTCCAGACGCTGACCCTGCCGCGCGCCCGGGGCGATTTCTATGACCGCACGGGCCGCAGGCTGACCGGCCTTTCCCAGCGGTATTACGCACTCTGCCTGCCCGGAGACGCCGGGTACACGGCGTTGTTTCCGTATGTCCCGTATGCGGAGCAGAGCCTTTTGTATGAGCGCCGCAACCTTGCAAGTCCCTTTTTGATACAGGTGGATCGCGACCTGACCGCGCAGGGCATCACGACCTGCACCGTGCCGCAGCATTTCGGCGGCAGAACCGCCGCGCACCTGCTGGGCTATCTGGACAGCGAGGGCCGCGGCGTGTCCGGCTTGGAAAAAGCCTACGACGATCTGTTGGCCGCCTCCGGAGACGCGCGCATTGTGACCTGCTTTATGACCGCGCAGGGACGCCTGCTGACGGACACAAGCCCGCTTGTGGCGGTGGAAACACCCGGCACGGGGCAGGGCGTGCGGCTGACGCTGGACGCCGACCTGCAGCGCGCCTGCGAGGGGCTGGCCACGATGTGTCTGCCGCGCGGCTGCATCGTCGTGATGGAAACGGCCACCGGCGAGGTGCTTGCCTCGGTCAGTATGCCGTCGTTTGACCCGCAGAATGTCGCCGCCAGCATTGCCGCCAACGATACCTCGCTGCTTAACCGGCCTCTCCGCGCATTCAGTGCCGGGTCGGTGTTCAAGGTCGTGCTGGCTGCAGCCGCCTACGAGAGCGGCCTTGACTGGTACACTCACGACTGCACGGGTGAGGTCGAGGTTGCCGGGCAGACCTACCGCTGTGCACTGGGCCGCGCCCACGGCGTGGTCAACCTGCGCGGCGCACTGGAACAAAGCTGCAACACCTATTTCATCGAGCTGGGCCGCCTGCTGGGGGCACAGCGCATCCGCAAAATGGCAGAGACACTCGGCTTCGGCACGGCCACGCAGCTTGCGCCCGGCCTGCAAGGCGCATCGGGCACACTGCCCGATGCCGCCGCGCTTGAAAACCCAGGCGAGCTGGCGACGTTCAGCTTTGGTCAGGGAGCGCTGACCGTGACGCCGCTGCAAATTACAGCCATGATGAACACCGTCGCAAACGGCGGCGTGTACAGGACACCGGCCTTTGTACAGGGAATTGTTGACGCCGACGGCTCGCTGACCGGGCAGACCCGGGCGGCTGACACCCGCACGGTCTTTGATGCGGCCACGGCACGGGTGCTGCGCAGCATGCTGGCCTCCGTCGTGTCTGAGGGCATCGGCAGCGAGGCACAGCCCAAAACCGGCACGGCAGGCGGCAAGACCGGCACAGCGCAGACCGGCCAGTACGACGAGAACGGCGAGGAACTGCTCAACTACTGGTTCAGCGGCTTTTACCCGGCGGACGACCCGCGGTATACCATTACCGTTTTGCAGGACGGCATTTTAAAGCCCGAAACCTCCAGCGCCGCGATATTTGCAAAGATTACCGAAATTCTGGCTGTGTGGGAGAACTCCTAAGCCTTCCCCCTCGGGGGAAGGTGGCCCCGCAGGGCCGGATGAGGGCAGACCTTGCCGCCGCAGCACTTTACCGGGCAGCAACGGCATATCCGCCCCTCATCAGTCAGTGGTCGGGGCCACTGACAGCTTCCCCCGAGGGGGAAGCCAATCTCTCCGTCAACCAATTTCCTCCAAGGTATTGCACTTTTGCGGCAAAAAAGCTACAATAATTAGTATCTGTAGACCGCAAGTAACCGATGCTGAAAGGGACAAACCGATGCAGCATATTTTTATCATAAACCCAACGGCGGGCAAGGTGGACGCCAGCGTGGCGCTCATCCCGCAGATCCACGCCGCTGCCAGCCGCGCAGGGCTTCATCCTACCATTGAGGTGACCCGCCGCGCCGGGCAGGCCCGCGACCTGGCCGCCCAATACGCCGCCGGCGGGGAAGAAGTATACCTCTACGCCTGCGGCGGCGACGGCACGCTGAACGAAATATTGCAGGGTACCATCGGCCGCCCGAACGCCGCCATTGGCTGCGTGCCCTGCGGCAGCGGCAATGACTATGTGCGCAACTTCGGCACGCAGGCGCAGTTCCTGGACCTTGACGCACAGCTGGCCGCACAACCGTTCGCAGCGGACGTCATCCGCACGCCCCAGGGCTGCGGCATCGACATCTATGCCGCGGGCATCGACGCCCAGGTCGCCAACGGCATCCCCAAATGGCGGCGCGTGCCCTTCTGCGGCGGCACAACGGCCTACACGTTGTCGATTCTCGAGGCCGTGTGCAGCACCTTCAGGCACCGTCTGCGCATCACCGCCGATGACCGCCAGTTGGAGGACACCTTCATGATGCTGGCGGTCTGCAACGGCCAGCAGTACGGCGGCGGCTACTGCGCCGCGCCCCACGCCAGCATGACCGACGGTCTGCTGGATGTGGTGCTGCTGCGGCCCGTGCCGCGTTTAAAGCTGCCGGGGCTGCTGGGCAGCTACAAAAAAGGGGAGCACCTTTCGGAGGGTGACACCGTCACCGAAAAATTCGCCCCGTACATGACGTTTTTCCGTACAGGCAGCATTGACATAGAGGTGCTGGACGGCAACCCGCTCATCACAACGCTGGACGGCGAGTGCTCGCCCCAGCTGCGGATGCACGCGGAGATCGCGCACAGTGCGGCGCGCATTCTGCTGCCGCCGGAGCTTGCCGCAAACGCAAACAAGACGCCTGTTCTGCAGGCTATGGGAGAGTAAGAATGTCTGAAAAAGTAAAGATCAAGATCGCCCGCAATGTGGTGCATCTGCCGGCCATCGCCCTGCGCGGGCTGGTGGTTTTCCCCAACAATGTGGTCCATTTTGAGGTGGGCCGCACCAAGTCCATTGCCGCCATCGAGGCCGCCATGCACGCCAACAGCAGCGTCTTTCTCGTCGCCCAGCGCGAGATGGATGAGGAAGAACCGGCCCTTCGCGACCTGTATGCCTACGGTGTCATTGCCGAAATCAAGCAGGTGCTGCGCGTCTCCGACGACCTCGTGAAGGTCCTCGTCGAGGGCAAGACCCGTGCCCGTCTGCTGGAGCTGGACGCCGGCGAAAAGTATCTGCAGGCCACGGTACGCCCCGTGGCTGTGCGTGGCATCCCTGCCGACAAGCGCAACCAGGTCGAGGCTCTCGTCCGCAGCCTGAAGGACTGCTTTGAGGAGTACCTGTCCTACAGCCCGCAAATTTCCAAGGATGTCGTCTATAACATCGTTTCCTCCGATTCGCCGCTGTATTTGAGCGAGTACATGCCCGCCAACCTCTTGTTCAAGTATGAGGATAAGCAGGTTATCCTGAACGAATCGACCCTGCTGGGCCGCCTCGAAAAGCTGCTGACCCTGCTGCGGCAGGAATGCCAGATCATGGACATCGAGCGCGACTTGGACGACAAGGTCAACGCCCGCATGGACAAGGGCCAGCGCGAATACTACCTGCGTGAGCAGATGAATGTCATCAGCGAGGAACTCGGCGACGCCGAGGACACCCGCGCCGAGGCCGATACATACCGCGGGAAAGTCAAGGCACTGAACCTTGATGAAGAATCCACCGAAAAGCTGCTGAAAGAGTGTGACCGTCTGGCCCGTATGCAGGGCAGCAGCGCCGAGAGCGGCGTTATCCGCAGCTATCTGGATGCCTGCCTGGCCCTGCCGTGGCACACCGCCACCGAGGACGACCTTGACCAGGCCCACGCCCGCAAGGTGCTGGACCGTGAGCACTACGGCCTGCAGAAGGTCAAGGAACGCATTCTCGAGCTGCTGGCTGTGCGCAAGCTGAATCAGGACGTCAAGGGGCAGATCATCTGCCTTGTCGGCCCTCCGGGCGTCGGCAAAACGAGCATTGCGCACTCCATTGCCGAGTGCATGGACCGCAAATTTGCCCGCATGAGTCTGGGCGGCGTCCACGATGAAGCCGAGATCCGCGGCCACCGCCGCACCTACATCGGCGCGATGCCGGGCCGCATCATCAGCGCCATCACGACGGCCAAGTCCACGAACCCTGTCATCCTGCTCGACGAGATCGACAAGCTGGCGGGCGACTACAAGGGAGACCCGTCCAGCGCACTGCTCGAGGTGCTGGACCCCGAGCAGAACCGCACCTTTAAGGATAACTACCTCGATATTCCGTTTGATTTGAGCGAGGTGCTCTTTATCACGACGGCGAACGATGCCTCCACGATCCCTGGCCCGCTTTATGACCGCATGGATGTCATCGAGCTGCCCAGCTACACCCGCACCGAAAAATTCAACATCGCCAAGCGCCATCTGCTGCCCAAGCAGCTGAAAAACAACGGCCTGGAGGGGCGCGTGACCCTGACGGGCAGCGCACTGTATGCCATCATCGACGGCTACACCCGCGAGGCCGGCGTGCGCAACCTGGAACGCACCATCACGTCGGTGCTGCGCAAATGTGCGCAGAAGATCGCGGCAGGGGAGGCCGAGAAGATCAGCGTTTCCGCAGCGATGGTCAAGGAGCTGCTCGGCCCCGAGAAGGTCAAGCCGACGTTTATCTCCCGCAAGGACGCCGTGGGCATTGCCAACGGTCTGGCGTGGACGAGTGTCGGCGGCGAGATGCTGCCTGTTGAGGTCGCCGTCATCCCGAACGGCACCGGCAAAATCGAGATCACCGGCAGTCTCGGTGATGTCATGAAGGAGAGTGCCCAGCTCGCCGTGACCTACGCCAAGGTCCACGCCGAGGAATACGGCATCACGCCCGACAAGTTCAAGAACATCGACCTGCACATCCATGCCCCCGAGGGCGCTGTGCCGAAGGACGGCCCCTCCGCGGGTGTCACACTGACGACGGCGCTGATTTCGGCGCTGTCCGGTATCCCGGTCAACCACGACCTGGCCATGACCGGAGAGATCACGCTGCACGGCAACGTGCTGCCCATCGGCGGTCTGAAGGAAAAGAGTATGGCGGCCTTCCGCGAGGGCATCTCGACGGTGCTCATCCCCAGGGACAACGCCAGCGACCTGTATGAGGTGGACGCCGAGGTCAAGGAGAAGGTACGCTTCATCCCCGTGGGCACGCTGTCCGAGGTGCTGAAGCACGCCCTTGTGCGCCCGGGCCGCACCCCCGCCCGCGCTGTCCGTGGTGTGCCGCAGGCAACCTCTCTCATCGCCAACGACAAGCCCGCCGAGGGACATAAGGAGCCCGCCGCGGTGATGTAATTCGCCTTGAACGCCACTCTGTAGTGACGGAGGCCCGCACCCGCCCGCAGGTCGATGACGGGCATCGACCCCTACAGCAACCCCCGTAGGGGCGGATTGCATATCCGCCACGGAGCAGAACGACAGCCGCCAAGCCCGCGGGTCGATGACGAGCATCGACCCCTACAGCAACCCCCGTAGGGGCGGATTCCATATCCGCCCGCACTACGCCGTGCCGCGCATGCAGGGGGCGGCGTCCTCGACGCTCCGCAATACACAGTACACCCAAAACATAAAGGAACACCCATGAACTACAACAACAGCGAATTCCTCGCGTCCTACGGTCTGTCCCGCCAGCTGCCGGACAGTGACCGCCCTGAAATCGTATTTTCGGGTCGCTCCAACGTCGGCAAGTCGAGCCTCATCAATAAGCTCTGCAACCGCAAGAAGCTGGCCCGCGTCAGCGCCACACCGGGCAAAACGGCAACCATCAACTTCTACCGCGTTGATACGGCCTACTTTGTTGACCTGCCCGGCTACGGCTACGCCAAGGTCTCCAACGCCGAGCGCGAGCGGTGGGACGATTTGATCAACAGCTATTTTGAGGCGGATCGTGCGGTCTGCCTGCTTGTCCAGCTGCTGGACAGCCGCCACGCGCCCAGCGCTGACGATGTGCAGATGCTTGAGTACTTGCACTACCACCGCATTCCGTTTGTGGCTGCGCTGACCAAGGGCGACAAGCTGAAAAAGAGCGAGATGGCCGCCCGCAAAGAAGAATTTGAAAAGATCTGCGCTCCCTACGGCTGCCAGGGCGTTGTACTGACCAGCGCCGAGAACGGGCTGGGCATGGACGAGCTGCGCGCGCTGCTTGAGGCCAGCATGACCCCCGAGACAGAGGACTGACCGATGGCCTACAACGAGTTTGCCTATTTCTACGACGAGTTCAACGGCGAGGCTGACTATGACGCGCTTTACGGCTATATTACCGACGAGCTGAAGGCCCACGGCATCACAGACGGCATCCTGGCCGACCTGGGCTGCGGCACCGGCGATCTGACCCTGATGCTGACCCAGGCAGGGTATGATGTCATCGGCATTGACCGCTCCGAGGAGATGCTCAGTGTCCTGCGCGAAAAGGCCGACGAGCTGGGCTTGACGGGCCGCTTGCTGCTGCTGAAGCAGGACCTGCTGGACCTGGACCTGTACGGCACGATCCGCGCCGCGGTGTCTACGTTTGACACCTACAGCCACATTGGCCCGCAGGAAAATTTTGAGAAGGCCATCCGCAAGGCTGCCTACTTTATGGAGCGGGGCGGCGTGTTCATTTTTGACTTGAACACGCCCTATAAGCACCGGCACATTCTGGCAGGCCAGACCTTTGACATCGAGGCCGAGGACGCCGACTGCCACTGGTCGAACCGCTACGACGAGACGGCGCAGCGGGTGGATATTACCATCAACATTGACTACCACGAGACGGGGGAGCACTTCCACGAGGCGTTCAGCGAGTACAGCTATGCGCTGGACACCGTGTGCGCCCTGTTGGAAAAGTACGGCTTCGCCGTGGCCAAAGTCGCCGACGGCGAGAGCTTTGGCCTGGTGCGCGGCGACAGCCCGCGCTGGATCATCACGGCTGTCAAGCAATACACACAAGAGGAAAAAGCTAATGGAACAGAATCATAACATGCTGCGCGGTATCTCCGAAAACGGCGGTATCGTGTTTTATGGTGTTGACTCTACGGAAATCGTCCGCGAGATGGAACGCCTGCACAAGACCAGCGCCGTCACCACCGCTGCTCTGGGCCGCCTGCTGACGGCAGCCTCGATGATGGGCATTATGCTCAAAAGCACCCAGGACTCGGTGACGCTGCAGATCAAGGGCGGCGGCCCCGCAGGCCGCCTACTGGCCGTTTCCGACGGCACCGGCAACGTCAAGGGCTACGTCGAGCACCCTGTTGTGGAACTTCCCCCGCGGGCTGACGGCCATCTGAACGTCGGCGCAGCCGTCGGCAAGGACGGCACGCTGGACGTCATCCGTGACTTGGGTATGCGCGAGCCGTACATCGGCCAGGTGCCGCTGACCTCCGGTGAGATCGCCGAGGACATCACGACCTATTTTGCTATCAGTGAGCAGGTGCCCACTGTCTGCGCGCTGGGCGTGCTCGTCGATAAGGACCTGAGCGTCCGCTGCGCGGGCGGCTTTGTCGTGCAGCTGCTGCCCGGCGCAACCGAGGAGGAGATCGAGCACCTCGAGAAGAACATCAAGGCCATGCCCAGCGTGACGACAATGCTCGAGGAGGGCAAGAGCGTCCGCGATATGCTGGAGCTGGCCTTGGCCGGCTTTGCACCCGATATTCTCGACAGCTACCATGTGACCTACAAGTGCGACTGCGGCCTTGAGCGCGTTGAAAAGATGATCCGCTCCCTTGGCAAAAAGGAGGTCGAGCGTATGCGCGACGAGGACCCCGTTGCCGAGGTGAACTGCCAGTTCTGCAACAAGAATTATAAGGTGGATCTGAATGAACTGCTCAAAAACTGGCCTTCCACCGCCGAAAATGAGTCGGGCAAAAACGCATAAAAATTTATGCAAAAAAATGTAAAAAACGCTTGACTTTTCCGCTCATATAGTTTATAATAACAAACGTCGCCCGGAGAGAGCGATTGAGCAAAACTCTCCAACATGCGGCCGTAGCTCATCTGGTAGAGCGCCACCTTGCCAAGGTGGAGGTAGCGAGTTCGAGCCTCGTCGGCCGCTCCATTATGGGGAAGTTTAGCTCAGCTGGGAGAGCATCTGCCTTACAAGCAGAGGGTCAGCGGTTCGAGCCCGTTAACTTCCACTTAATATGGCCCGGTAGTTCAGTTGGTTAGAACGCTAGCCTGTCACGCTAGAGGTCGTCAGTTCGAGCCTGATTCGGGTCGCCATTTGCCTCTGTAGCTCAGTCGGTAGAGCAGGGGACTGAAAATCCCCGTGTCATTGGTTCGATTCCGATCGGAGGCACCATTTCTTGTGTATTCTTCGCAAAGAATACACATCCTGCGGCCGTAGCTCATCTGGTAGAGCGCCACCTTGCCAAGGTGGAGGTAGCGAGTTCGAGCCTCGTCGGCCGCTCCAAAAAACAGTGGAGATTGGTAAATATCAGTTTTCACTTATATGGTGACGTGGCCAAGTGGTAAGGCAAAGGTCTGCAAAACCTTCATTCACCAGTTCAAATCTGGTCGTCACCTCCATAAGACTGTGATGAAAAAGATGTCACAGTCTTTTTTCTTTGTTGTAGCGTCGAAAATCAGCGATTTCGCCAACCAATTTTGGACACGGTTTTACAGTGTTGTCCAACCATTTTGGGGCGGTTTGCCCACCTTGATTCCCACTTTTCTGCCGATTTCTGGAATTTGGCAGGGGAGGGGGCAATTTTTTTGAGAAAAAACAGAATAAATCCTGCTGTTTTCAGAATGTTTTCAATTTCCCCGTAGCCAATTTCCTGTTTGCGCGGACATTTTACAACCTCGAAAAAAATATCTCGAAACTGGCGGACCTGCTCGGTCATTCCAGCATCGAGACGACAAGAATTTATATCATGGAATCCGGCGCAGAACATGAGCGTCTACTCAATAAAATGCACCTTCTATTGTGAATTTGACGAAAGCATAGTTCCGTTCCTGTCGTTAACAAAAGTTAACATTTAATAAACGTCCGTTCGCGTTTTAAATACCAAAAATGAAAAAGTAAGTAAGAAAAAGTTGTTGGGCAAGCGCTGAAATTCCGCGCCTAACAGTATTTCTATGTGCACTTTTTACAATTTCAACAAAATTGTGTACTTTCCCTTGCCTTTTTCACCTTTATGTGCTAAAATTGGCACTGGTTAATCGATTTGGAATCGCTACCCCCTCCCTGTTTAATCTATTGTAACTTCTTTTTGCAATTTGTTTTGTTATATGTAGTTAACATGCAATTAACAGAATATGCTTCTGCTTTTCTTTGCTCGCTGCACGCTGAAATGACCGGAACACAAATATTGCAAGGACGATGCAACTTGACATCTGAAATTGTGGGTAATCGCTTGCACAAGTGTGGGCTATGTCTGCCTGGTGGCAGCCAACAGCGATTGTGGTTCGCACAACATTTTGGTTGGAAAGCTAATTGGGCAAGATGGCCGCTCCATTGTCGGCAATAAAAACTTCAAACCACTTTGTATGTGGTGCGTAGCCTAGAGGGTATCTGAAAAATCCCCAGCACTGTCTAATTCTACCGGGGCATCCCCGCACAATTCTCGGCTTAAGCCTAAAGCATCGCTGCGACGGCCGCGGCACATGATCAGCGTTGAGAAAATGCTCGGCAATCCACCAAGGATTGCCTGTGCTTCTCTCTTAGCCGGTCACGCGTCTCGCTCGCCGCATTGGCATTTTGAATTGCTCGGTATTGCCCAAAAGCAGCGTCTGCTACGTTACTCAACCTTGCAATACACCAAGTATTGCGGCGGTCTCGCGCCTTGCATCCGTTATCTTTTAGCGAATTTTCCAGCATTTTGGTTTATCAGAGACACCCGAATAAATTTTGAATCTATCTGCTTATGAAGCTTCTGGCATCAGGTGTGCCGATCCAATGCCTCAAGCAAGGCGCGGTAGAGGCGGTCAAGTGGAACAATAGAACGATGTGTTGCGGATGGTAGCGATATCTACCCACTCTATTGTCTGTCCGTCTGCCTGCTAATTTGTTTGGGAATGAACGGGACGATACGTAAAAATGGCGTTGATTCTGTGCCAGGGCTTTATGTAGCCGTTATTGGGCCGGAAACAGGAGTGTTTGCCAGAAGCGGGTTTGGCCATACGCGCACATGCATAGCAGAAATGTATATCTGCTTGACAAATGAGCGCGGCAGACCACGTTTCCTGGTGGATATAAATCAATTTGAGCGGAGGTGGTGCTTAAGGGAAAGCCCAACCGGATCCCTGTGAAAGTATTTTGCTGTGCATTGAATGGAAACGCTTTGATGTGTAATCCCGGACTGTTCTGTTTGAATCAAGAGCGGCGTCATCATTGTAAGTTCCAAACCTCAAAGGGAACAACAGGGTGCTTTCGGCAAAATTACCCGGTTCGGCGCGATTGATTAGATGCATCTGAGAAAAGAGAAATGAAAGGATGTGCTTTACCAATGAAAACAAGAAGTTGGAAACGCTTCGGTTCATGTCTGATGGCACTGGCTATGGTACTGTCCGGTACCGCATTGCCCGCAAGTGCTGCGACCCCCGGCAAAGACGGGTCAGCGGAGATGAACGAAGCGTATGCCGCACACGAGTCCCTGATGCCGATCGGCCCCTCTTTCAGCGTGGCCACTCTTTTGGAGTGGACGCCGGAATCTGACCCGGACGCACGATACAGCAGGGCGAGCATTCCCATGGCAAACCGAGAGGGCGGTTTTGTCGTGAACCCAAAGGCAAATCCGGAAGCAAAGCTCATGCTCTGCTCCCTGGCTAACTCTTCCCACGACACCACCAGTTCACAAGGCACCGAGAACTTCATGAGCTGGTCCTTCAACTACTGGCAGTACACCGATTCTTTTGTGTACTGGTCCGGTTCTGAGGAGGGCCTGATCTGCTGCCCCACCGGCGAATTTACTGACGCTGCCCACACCAACGGTGTGCCGGTCGTTGCTACACTGGGCTTCCCTTGGGGATCTGGCTCGGGCTATGCGGAGGAAGTTGACACTTTCTGCCAAAAGGCGGAAGATGGCAGTTTCCCCGTGGCAGATAAGCTACTGGAAGTGATGGATTACTATGGTTTTGATGGATACTTCTTCAACCAGGAATCCTTTGGCTGCAGTGCAGAGATTGCATCCAGGTTGGATGAGATGATCCGCTACATGCGCGCCAAGTGCCCCGACATCTTGATTAGCTGGTACGACTCGATGCTGCCTTCCGGCGGCGTATCTTACCAGAACGCGGTTAATAGCTCGAACCAGCGTTGGATGGAGCGTAGCGATGATGGCTCTGTGGGAATCAATGAGTTCTTTATGAACTACAACTGGTATACATGGCAGATTTCTACTACAGTCAGCACGATGAACTCTATTAACCGCAGCCCCTTCGATGCTTATGCGGGCTTGGATGTACAGCAAAACGGCATGAACACGTCTTTCCGTGATGAACTGCTCGTGGACGAGGATGGCAAGCTAAAGCTATCCATCGCGCTGTATTGCCCCAACTCCACGTTAGGTAACTCTGCAAACGGAGCGCAGTTCCACGAGGTTGAACAAGACTTCTATGTCAATTCTGCTTCAGATCCGCGGGTAGAAGTGGATAATGTTTCCTCATCCACTTGGCTGGGTATGTCCCGATTCTTCGCCGACAAGACGCCGATCCTCAGCACACCGTTCGTAACCAGTTTTAATTCCGGCCACGGTGTTGGTTATTATGTGAATGGTGAACTCTCCCGTGACAACGAGTGGAGTTACCAGTCCGTGCAGGACGTTATGCCCACCTGGACCTGGATCATCGATTCTGACGGCTCGAAGCTTGATGGCAGCTATGACTTCACTGACGCCTATAACGGCGGCACTTCCATTCAGTTCTATGGTGATCTGGATGCCAACAAGGCAAACGACATCATGCTGTACAGCACCGATGTCGCTGTGACCGATGGCATGACACTGAGCCTGACGGCCAAGAACGATGATGGCAAGGCCAGGTTGGTTGCCTATTATGGCGATGACAGCACTGCCAGCTATGAGGAATGCGAAACAGTCGCTTACGATTTGACTGCCAGTGAGGCTGATACCTGGACCACCACGGTGGTAGATATTTCTGATCATGCCGGCAAGACTTTGTATGCCATTGGTTTAAAGGTGGAAAGCGATACTGCTGTGTCCGACTACCGCATCAACCTGGGCCAGCTTGCCATTTTGGATCAGGATCGCGCGGCGCTGTCCGGTCCTACTTCTGTGGCGCTGGACGAGATCCTGTATCACAACGCCTATGATGCGGAAGCACGTATTTACTGGGATGCTGTGGACGGCGCTGCTTCCTATGAGATCTACAAGGTCAACGCGAACGGGACTTCTAATCTGATCATGGAGACCCCCAACACGGCCTTCTACCTGCCTACCCTGGTTCGTGATTTTGACGAAGACGACGTGACGCTGAAAGTCGTCCCCGTTAATGCCAACGGTGTACGCGGTGAAGGCACCGAACTGATAATCGACTGGCTGTATAGCAATGAGGACTCCGAAGTCTACGAACCAAAAGAATTCGAAAACGTCTGCCTGGGGGCGACGGTAACCGGATATTCTGGCCAGAATGAGAGCGAGCCTGCCTCCAAGGCCATTGACGGGACCTCCCTGAATGGTTCCAAATGGTGTGTTACCAATGCGGAGACCGGATATATGGACATTGACATTGGTCGTGAGGTGACGGTCCGCCGCTGGCGCGTAGAACATGCCCAGTACGGTGGCGAGGATGTGTTGATGAACACCGTCGACTTTGCTCTGGAGTATAAGAATGCGTCTGGCTGGTGGGTAGAGGCAAAGCGCATCCAGCACAACACCGCCGCTGTAACGGATGTCTTGCTGGACGAACCGGTGACTGCACAGGAATGGAGACTGCGCATTTATGATGATGGAACTTCCCCCTGGGGCGGTATCCGCATTTATGAATGGCAGATGTTCGAGACCGCCGAGTTCCCCCAGACGGAGCCGGTGTCCATCCAGTTTGCCGCCGCAGAGAATGGCACGGGCGCCAATGATACCTTCACACTGAAGAACGTGCCTGCGGGCCAGACTGTCACGGTCTACACCAAATCCGGCAGCGAGTATAACAAGATCGGAGAGGCGGTTGCAGAAAGCGGCACTGTCACTATCACCGGCCTTAACTTTGGCACGCAAGAAGCCGGACGTATTTACTACACCACCACCGCCACAGGTTCCGCAGAAAGCATCAAGCTGAGCGCGAGCTTTGAGGCGGAAAATGCCGCAAAATCTGAGGCGGCAAAGGATGTTACAGCGAAAGCTTATTCACAGCCTGGCTCGCTTAGCTCTTCCAACGGTGGCGACATCTATATTTCTCTTACGGTGAAAGGCCTGAGTGAAGGCGATGTGGTCTACGTTTACGAGAACGACTCTGGTGAATACACCAAAGCCTCTCTCCCGGTGGCTGCTGGCGAAACCTCGGTAATTATCCGTGGCATTCGGGTCCCGCGTGCGGGCAGTGAACTCACCCTGCAAGTAAAACGCGTCAGTAAGCTGATCTCTGATAAGTATACTGTCGAAATCCCCGCATTCCCGGAACCGACCGCTTTCTTGAACTTGGTGGCGACCAATGCCAAGGGTGAGAAACTGACCGGCGTTACTTATGGCGTTTACAACAGCAACAACGAAAAGGTCTATACTGTGACTACCGGCGAACCTGCTGAGGTTGTATTGGGGACGTACACCATTAAGTGCGAAAATGTTCCTGCAGGCTACCTGATCAACGACACGGTTGTGAAGCGCCTGGTCGTGACCGAAGGCCAGACCTACGATGTGAATGTTACCCTGCAGAGCGGTTCTGTTGAGCCAATCGTTACATCTGTTACGGTATCGCCCGCTACTGCATCTGTGGAGAAGGGCGCAACCAAGCAGTTTGCAGCTATGGTCAACGGCGAGAATATCACCGACCATTCTGTGACCTGGAGCGTGGACGGCGCGGTCTCTGAGGCGACTGAGATCGACGAGACCGGCCTGCTGACCGTTGCGGAGGACGAGACCGCAGAGCAGCTGACCGTTGTTGCGACCTCGGTTCAGGATCCGAAGGTTTCCGGCAGCGCTGCCGTGACCGTCACCGAGCCTGTGGGCGAGCTGGAACTGGTGTCCCAGAATGCGACCATCGTTGGCTACAACGGCAAAAAACTGGGCACTGCCCAGGGCCCCGAAAAGCTGTTTGACGGCGACAAGGAAAACCCCGATACCGGCAAATGGTGCGAGGATGGCAGCAACCTGTGGGTCGCCTTTGACATTGGCGAAGAACGCAACGTCCGGCAGCTGGTCGTCTCCCACGTCGGCGTGGCGGAAACGCCGACGGCCGGCAACGGCAGCATGAACACTGCCAATTACGAGTTCTATGTGCTGAACGAAGAAAAGGTCAACGTGGACGAACTGCTGGCCATGGAGGCCGAGGAACGGAACGCTGTGCTGGCAGACGCTGCGAACTGGACAGAGTGTGCCAAGACCACCGATAACGCGGCCGATGTTACCACCAATGATCTGGGCGATGCGACCGGACGGATCTTCAAGCTGAATGTCAGCCGTACCGATACCACCGGTTGGGCTGCCTGCGTCCGCATCTACGAGGCCGAACTGTACGCTACGGCCAAGCCCACCGAGCCTGTTGTGGACAAGACCATTCTGAATCAGCTGATCGAGCAGGCTTCCGCCCGGGTGGAAGACGATTACACGACCACCAGCTGGGCAGCGTTTGCAACTGCGCTGGCCGAAGCGCAGAGCATCTCTGCCGCTGAGGATGCAAACCAGGTGACTGTCAACCATGCAGCTGACGCTCTGCAGGACGCCATGGAAAGCCTTGTGAAGCGTGCTGACAACTCGAACCTGGTCGCGGCCATCAACAGCATCAAGGAACTGGATGAAAGCAGGTATCAGCCTGATTCTTGGGCTGCCCTTGCCCAGGCTTTGGCAGAAGCTGAGAAGGTCGCCGCCAACCGTGATGCAACCGCCGATGAGATCGAAGCTGCTTATACAAAGCTGGAAGCTGCTTACAAGGCACTGGCGCTCCGAGCAGATATGACTGCAATTGATGATATGATCTCCAAGGTGGAGGCCATGGATGCGAACGCTCATACTGCAAAATCCTGGAAATTGGTTGCCGATGCATTGGAGGCCGCAAAGACGGTCGCCGCCAATGAAAACGCTACCCAGGAGGCTGTAGATGCAGCAGCACGGACGTTGCAGGCCGCAGCGGCGGCATTGGTAAAGGCTGGCGATGCCACCGAGTTGAATGCTTTGGTTGAAGAAACCAAGCAACTTGACCTGAGCAAGTATACTGTGGAGAGCGCGGACGCTATCCGCCAGGCAATTTCTGATGCGGAAGCTGCTATCGCAGGCCGCGCAAGTGCTGAAGACTTGAAAGCCGCCCTTGATGCAGTGCGGAATGCTGTAAATACTGCCCAGACCAAACCTGCGGCACCGGTACAGAAACCTGCTGATACTGTGAAGCCGGTACAGAAACCTGCTGATACTGTGAAGGATGAACATCCCGATATTGCGGGAGGAATTGCAAACGGCACTTGGGGTGCTGCGCCTACTGCAAAGCCGAATGACGGCAGTGCAGCGGCATCTGGCAGCGGAGCAACAAGCGCGATTCCTCAGACGAGCGATAACTTCCCTTATGAAGTGCTGTCGATTCTGGCTTGCTTGGCCGTGGGTGGCTTTATCGTTGCACTCTACCTGAAAAAACGCAGAGGCAATCGCTGATGTCTACGAGATGAACGTAAACTCCTAATTCTAAAACACATTATGCGCTTGATCGCAATCGACAGATTGACCAAAACTATAAGATTTAATCATATTACTGGCATATCTATCACTGTGTTTGGCAGTCAATCGGAAGGGGAATGAGGCAAGTCCTCGGTGTTGGTTGATGATTAAGGTATAACTGCAAAAGTGCCTCTTGCGGGCTTCGAACCGCAAGGGGCACTTTTGTGTCTACAGGCATGGAGGAAGACCAACAACTCGGAATTCTTGTCAAACAAAATATTGTTGTAGACAGAGGAACGAATGGTGCGCTCAATGCGTTGGTGGACTATAATCCACAGTGCGAAATAATTTTAATCAACATATAAGACCAGAAAAAGCCCTAAACGTAGCCAATGAAGCGGTTACGTTTGGGGCTTTCCGTTTCCTTAAAAGATATTAACACTTGGTTGAGGCATAATACATAATAGCAATAACTAAAACATGGAAAGGAGACGCATATGGAACTTCAAAAAGTAGCGCAAACCTATGAAAAATGGCTGACCCACCGGGAGTACAGCCCCGCCACCATCCAGAAGTACACCAAAGCCCTGGCCCGTTTTTTTGCCGATACCGGGGCAGGGGACATCCCGACCCGCGAGACCGTTGCAGCCTGGCGGGATAGCCTGACCGAAAAGGGCTATACCCCTGCCACCGTCAACGCGATGCTGGCTGCCGTCAATGATTACCAAGAGAGCATCGACAACGTGGCTGGCAAAGCTAAGCCGCTCAAGCACCAGCGCAGGATCTTCGCCGACCCTGGCCGGGAACTGACCCGCGCCGAGTATTTCCGCCTGCTGAACGCCGCACGCGCCGCCGGCAACAAGCGCACCCAACTGCTGCTGGAAGCGCTTTGCTCCACCGGCATCCGCGTCTCGGGACTGCAGTTTATCACGGCAGAAGCCGTCCGCCGGCACAAGGCGTCTATCCGCTGCAAAGGCAAATGCCGGGAGATCCTGCTGCCCGCTGAGCTCTGCCACCGCCTGACCCGTTGGTGCCAGAAACACCGCATTCATGCCGGTCCGGTGTTTCTTTCCCGTGTTGGCAAGCCTCTGAGCCGCGTAACGGTCTGGAAACTGCTCAAAGCCCTGTGCGAGCGCGCCAATGTGGCCGGGAAGAAAGTTTTCCCCCACAACCTGCGGCACCTGTTTGCGCGGACATTTTACAACCTCGAAAAAAATATCTCGAAACTGGCGGACCTGCTCGGTCATTCCAGCATCGAGACGACAAGAATTTATATCATGGAATCCGGCGCAGAACATGAGCGTCTACTCAATAAAATGCACCTTCTATTGTAATTTTAACGAAAGCCGAATTCTGTTCCTACTATTAACAAGGGTTGATCCCTGTTGTGCGTCCGGCCGCGTTTTTTGACAAGCAAGGCACAAAAATGGACAGGCAAAAGTCGTTGGGTAAGCGGTCAAAATCCCTGCAAAAATCGGCTGCAGTGAGCCATCTGCACGCACTTTTTGAGCCACCCTGCCGGAGCTTTTGAGCCACCTCGTCGGTCACAGTGAGCTACCCTTCGCTATAATGAAGATGGCGCAGGCGACAGTCTGCGACTATTTTCAAAGCGGAGGTGCCGCAAATGACTGATTATCGAGAAATATTGAGGCTGCGTGGCTTGCAATACAGCCAACGTGCCATTGCGCGATCTGTGAGGTGTTCACGAAATACCGTAGAAAAGGTCTTAGCGGCGAGCGCTCAATTACATCTTGCTTGGCCCCTCTTCGACGACGTCACCAACGCCGACCTGGAACGGTTTCTCTTTCCAGACAAGCACAAAGCATCCAGTCAATATGCCGAGCCCGACTACCCGTACAGCCACCGCGAACTGGCCCGGTCGGGTGTGACCCTGACGTTGCTGTGGGAAGAATACTGTGCGAAGTGCCATGAGACCAGTCAGAAGCCGTACATGAGCACCCAGTTTGGCGAACGGTACGTGTTACAACGGCAACTATGCGCATCCAGCACAAGCCGGGAGATGCCATGCAGGTAGATTGGGCTGGAGAAACCATTCTCCTCCAGGACCCGGTCACGGGCGAACAAAGCGCTGCCTATTTGTTTGTTGCCGTTCTGCCATGCAGTTACTACACCTACGCAGAAGCCTGCGATGACATGAAAACTGAGAACTGGCTGAATTGTCATGTCCATGCATTCGACTACTTCGGCGGCGTCGCACGGCTGCTGATTCCTGACAACTGCAAAACGGCCACGCTGTCCAACACCCGGTACGATGTGATTCTGAACCGCAGCTACCAGGAACTGGCCGAGCATTACGGCACCGCAATCGTACCGGCACGTGTCCGCAAGCCGCGGGACAAGAGTTCGGCGGAGGCATCTGTCCGCTTTGCCGAAACGTGGATTGTGGCGGCCCTGCGCGACCGCAAGTTCTTTTCCTTGCGGGAATTGAACGAGGCGGTCGCCGAAAAGCTGGCTGAGTTGAACAGCCGCCCGTTCAAGCAGATGGCTGGCTGCCGCCGCAGCGCCTATCTGGAAGAAGAAAAGCCCTACATGCTGCCGCTGCCTGCCAGTGCATATGAATCGGCTGTCTGGTCGGTTGCCAAAGTCGCCAACGACTATTTTGTTGCGGATGGCAGGAACAAGTATTCTGTTCCCTACAACTTGATTGGCGAACGCGTGGACATCCGCGTGACCAAGGAGGTGTTCTACCTCGGCAGCCGCGTAGCCAGCCACCGCCGGCTGCAGACCCGGCAGCGTGATCCGCTGGTGAAGCGCGAACATATGCCGCCGGAACACCAGAAATATCTCACCTACAACGCCGACGAGTTCAGCCGCTGGGCAATGTCGGTTGGCCCCATGACCGAGAAGGTGGCCGACCACTTTCTGAAGTCCGGTAAGGCAGCCGAGCAAGGTTACAAGGCGTGTGCAGACTTGAGCAAACTGGAACAGCGGTACGGCAAGCAGCGGTTGGAGGCAGCCTGCGGCAAGGCTCTTGTGTACAGCACCGCACCCGCGCTGCGCACCATTGCCAGCATTCTGAAAAACGGCCTGGACAAGCCGGACAAGGCCGAGAGCCAACTGCCGCAGTCCAAAGCCAATAGCTACGGCATTACCCGCGGTGCGGCCTACTTCCGGAAGGGAGGCGACCGCGGATGCTGAACCAGGCAACGATGGACATGCTCACGTCGATGAAGATGACCGCTATGGCAGCGGAGTTCGCCAACCAGTTGAAAGATCCCACGTTCAATGAACTGGGCTTTAAGGAGCGCTTGGGCTTGCTGGTAAGTGCGGAATGGAACCGACGCCAGAGCAACAAACTGAACCGGTTTATCCGCAACGCACGCTTCGCCGTGCCGTCTGCCACCGTGGAAGGCATTGAATACCACGAGGACCGCAAACTGGACAAGGCACAGATGCTGCGGTTTGCCACCTGCCAGTACATTGACGAAGGCCACCACATTATCCTCAAGGGAGCCTCTGGTAACAGCAAGACTTGCCCTGCCCGCCTTTGCCGCAGATGACCCGCTGGTCGTGGTCGAGAACCTCTCCACGTTCATCTTTTCGCTGATCCGCGCGGTGGGTCTTATCCTGCTGGGGTGGGGCATCGTGCAGGTCGGCCTGTCCTTGCAGAGCCACGACCCCAGCCAGCGCAGTCAAGGCTTTTTGACGCTGGCGGGCGGGCTGGTGATTACCTTTGCCAAGGAAATCCTCGACCTCATCACCGCGTGAGGGCCACACCAAGAGGAAAGGCGGTGATGCCCTGTGGGTGAGTCATGGATCGTCAGCAACTTAAACGCCGCGCTCTCCACATGGAATGACAAGTTAGCGGAGATATGGTCACTGCTGACCGAAAGCCCGCAGACCTTCAAAGGCGGGCAAGTTTGGGGTGTGATGACCGGCATCCACAGTGCCTTGCAGGCGATCGGCTATGGGCTGCTCGTGCTGTTTTTTGCTGTTGGCGTTATGAAAACCTGCGGCAGCTTTGTGGAAGTCAAAAAGCCCGAACACGCCCTCAAACTGTTCATCCGCTTTGCGCTTGCCAAGGGCGCGGTGACCTACGGGTTGGAATTGATGCTGGCGGTGTTTTCCATTGTGCAGGGCATGGTGGAAGAATGTCCCCATGTATGCTCTGCATACAGCATCAAGTTGTCCTGCACGGTTTCTGCCAGCGTCGGATAATGTGCTTCTGCATCCGGGTCCAGACGGTTTGCAAGCTGCCAACGGTGGTCGGCATCCTTGTAGTGCTTGACCGCATAAGGGGTACTGCCGACACCATTGGCCCACCAGTCCGTCCAGTCACCGCGGTAAACAGGTGCATCCGTAAGTTTCGGCGCGATGGCAGCGTACAGTTCCTGCAGCGAAACCATCTCAACGCGTACTTCCTGACCGTACTTTTCATTATAAGCACGGATGGTTTCCATAATCTCGGCAGACGGCGGCGCGTTATCGCTGAAAACGCCGGACACTGCGGTTACAATGAAATCGTATGGATAACCCTCGGTTTCACATTCGGTCAGATACTTGTCAAGATTTGTATGCAGCTGATCCGAGAAGGAAGTGCCGGCGTCGGCGTCTTCACCCAGACGGTTGCGCATCATCCAGTTGACAGCGTGGTTGGGCTGAAGCCCCAGCACATTGCCCAGATTATAATGTTCGCCGTTCCAGACCAGCAACCGCTGTCCGGAAGCGTTTTCCCAGAAGAAAGCATTCTGGTTCTGGTACAGCGGATACATACCATGGTGGCAGTGAACATTCGTGAAGAAGAACTCCACACCGTTTTCAATCATGGCGTCACGGTAGCCCATGGAGAATCCATTGACATCGGCTGCCATGGCTGTGTGAATTTTTGTGCCAAACGGTTGCAGCTTGTCCTGCCATTTGGCCAGACGCTTGCCGAATACATCCGCATTGACAAGATCGTTGAAGTTCAGATAGTTGGCCGAAATACCGATTTTGCCTTCCTTGACAAAACGGGCGAAGTCAGCGCGGTCGTCCTCACTGGCCTGTTTCCAGAACTCCTCTACGCAGTACAGCGTTTCGCAGTTCCAGCGGAAGTCAGCATATTCCGGCTGACGCATCATCGACAGCACGGTTTTGATATAGTTGACCTGAATTGCAATAACGCGTTCCTGCAGATCCGTGTAGCCTATGTCCGTGTGGGAATGGTGGACAACATAGACCGTCTTGATGGAATGTGCCATGATAAAATACCTCCTAATATTTGATTTGCGGTTTTCGGGGGAAAGCCACAGACTTTTGAGATTGATAAAATGCCGGCGATTCTACACCGGATGTGCCACAATGCATACCGGTACAGGGCAGGAGATTCCCGCTTTTTCCGGTTTCAGACGTCCCGTCTTTTCATCCCGGCGGAAGCAGGTGATGCAGCCGCTGTCCTGATTGGCAGCCAGCAGCATATAGGATAACTCAGTTGCGAACACAGGCAAGAATGACCTTGACCTCGCTGCCGTCCGGGCTGGAAATTTCATAATCGCCGGCTGCCTGAGGAACAATACAGGTTTCGGCATAGTGCAGCTCCAGAGGAGGGAACGCATCGCTTTTGCTGCGCAGAACCGCCCGCGTACCATCAACCAGGTTCAGCATATGCACACTGCCGTTGCGATGTACCGGCAGGGTAGAAGATGTTGTAAAGCGGAATGTGTCCAGAAACTCCAGTTCATGCAGACCGGTGCGCACAACCGTTCCGTTTTCGCCGGTATAAACTTCTGCCACTGTGTTGACAAGGTTTCTGTGAACCCATTCGGTATTACGGTACCATTGGATGTTGGCTGCACAATGTTCAAGGTGGATGGGGCGCGGTTTGCCGTCAAGGTCAACACGACCCCAGTCCCACAGCTTGAATGTGAAAATATAGGGTGTAGCGCTGATTTCCAGCACCATGGTATCTGCACCGGAACAATGCACAGTGCCGGCCGGAATCAGTACATGGTCGTGCTTTTTGACAGGGATTCTGTTGACAAATTTTTCTGCCGGGAAAGGCTTGCCGCCGTTCTGGGCCGTCTGCAGGGCGTCGATCATTTCTTCCGGCTTTGTACCGGTTTTAATGCCCAGATAGACGCAAGGGGCTTCGCCGGCAGCATCCAGAAGATAGTAGCTCTCATCCTGTGTATAGTGCATATGGAAATGGCTCTGGATGTATTCGGTCAGGGGATGAACCTGAAGCGAAAGGTTCTGACCGTGCATGGTGTCCAGCATATCAAAACGAATGGGAAATTCCTTGCCGAAGCGCGCATGAACACGGTCGCCCAGAAGCTCACGCGGGTGCGCATAGACAAGGTTGAGTGCCGGTGTTTCCACAACACAGGAACCGAAATCCAACAGCAGGCTGTTTTCTTCCGGAACACCGTCAAAGCTCCAAGCGTAGTTGCTGCCGTTATCAGGCAGGTCAAAATGTGTTTTCATCCAGTCACCGCCCCAGACACCCGGATCAAAGTAAGGCACCATGCGGAACGGCTGCGCCGCAGCTTTGGATAGTGCATCGCGGTAAGTATATCTGTGTCTGGATGTGGGCGGTACGGAAATCAAGGCTGCGCCTCTGGATAAAAGAGGAAATTTTCTGGCACCTGTCCGCCATTTCCCGGCAATGGCCGGCGCGGACAGGCAAACGTTGCTTGAAAACTTTGGTCGGATTTTTATCAGTATCTGCCCGGAAAATGCTGTTCCCATTGAAATTGATCTTGCGTTTCCCGGACCGTTTGACTATAAAAACGGCATCTGCCTTTTACAAGGGCTGGACAAATACGATGCACTGTACGGCTGCAATCTGCGCCGAGCATTCTCCGAAATCAGCGGCTTGTTGGAGCAAAAAATTCAATTTATCAATGATGCAGCGGCCTTTGCGTTGGGGGAAATGACCTTTGGTCAGGCGACGCAAGCCGGGCGAGCTCTGTTTGTAGCAGTGGGAACCGGCTGCGGCAGTGCATTTGGGGTGAACGGATTTCTGGCTGAAGAAGGTACACCCGGTGTGCCGCCAAACGGATATTTTTATAATGCACCGTTTCGGGACAGCTGCGTAGACGACTATATTTCCCGGCGGGGGCTGGAAAAGCTGTCCGGCGAGATGCTGGGTGTGCCGCTGGATGGTCGTGCGCTTGCTGAACGCATCGCCGCCGGGGACGAACGGGCCAAAGCCTGTTTCCGGTGCTTTGGTGAACAGCTGTGCGATGCATTGCAGCCGCAGATCGAAGCATTCTGTCCGGACACGCTCTGCATGGGGGGACAGATTATGGCAAGCGCGGCATTATTTCTGCACCCGTTGGAAGAGCTTTGCGCAAACAAGAAGATTACTTTATATATTACACAGGATACTTCTCTGCGGACTATGCAGGGGCTGACAAGAGCTGCCAGCCGGTAGGATGAGGCGGCTTATGCCATATATCAATCTGCTTATATATCTGGAAAAATTTCAGTCCATGGAGCACTTCAAATAGGAACTCGTCGAATATCTGGATTACTACAACAACCGCAGAATCAGGGCAAAACAAAAGGGCTTGCCGCCTGCAATTCACAGACAACAAACCCTTTCGGCTGCTTGAACAATTTTTACTTCAAAATATGACCCTGACTTTTTGGGATCACCTCAAAACCGCGGATGTCCTGCTATTTATTTGGTGAAAAAACCATGTAGCTGATTGCTTTATAAAAAAGACTCGTCAGGCTTTGAAGATTCCGGATCGGATGCCAGCACGCCGCGGTAAAGCACTTCGGAAGAAACGTAACTGACTTCGGGCGCCGCTTTCGGGTGTTCTATCACAAAAAGAATCTTGGCGGCCAAGCGAGAACCGATGGTTTTCGGCTTTACATCGACTGTTGTAATACGGTCGGCAACGTTCAAATATTCGCTGTTGTTGTCAAAGCCCGTCAGTACGATACGTCCTTCAGGGTCTATCCCTTTTTCTTCAAGATAACGCTGGATGAAATGAGCAATATAGTCGCTGGCACAGACGATACCGTCCGGCATGGTTGGCAAAAAGTCCAGAAAGTGACTGATTTCCTCATAATGGGTACGAAGACCCAATGACCCGGTAAGGTAAAGACTGGGGTTTGGAATGATCCCATGCTCATGCAGCGCATCCAGAAATCCCTCGTAGCGTTCTTTGTTTGTCTGGGCATATTCTACATCGCCTATGAAACTGAGCTTTCGGCATCCATGACGGAGCAGATTGCTTGTAATCTGCCGGATAAGGTCGCGACCCTCAATAATGAGCAGATCCCCATGTAACTGGTTATAGGGGACAGAAGGAACCGTGTCCAGAAAAACCTTTGGTATAGGTAAAGAGGATAACAGCCGCAGCAAGGGCGCAGAGTACGTGTTCAGTACAATGACACCATCTACTGTACCGTTTGTCAAAGGCTCCGGCAACACATAGCCCGCTTTGTAATTTGTGGGAAGATATGTGTACATGAGGTTGACATTATGCTCGGAAAGATCTTTGGCAATCTGATGGATAATCTGCATCCAGAAAAGAGAGGACTCCGGTCGGCACACGGCTACCGCTACGGTGCGTGTGTGGGGAGGCAGTTGAGCAGAGACGGTCGCAGTGGTATCCTGAGAGGGAGTGTGGAAATAGCCCATCTCGGTGGCTTTTTGATGGATTTGGGCACGCATAGAATCCGAAACGCCGGGACGGTTGCTTAGCGCTTTCCATACGGTGATTCTGGAAACAGAAAGAGCATCAGCAATATCCTGCATGGTTGGTTTGCTCATGAAAGAAATCCTCCGCTTTTTGAGTTTATAGTAAGTATAGCACAATCATAAGAGAAAAGCAACACGAAAAGTTAACTTTTGCTAATGTTTGATGTTGAAAATGTTGGCTATCTTGCACAAAAAAACAATGCGAAAACCGTTGATGTGCACGAATACAATGAAACGGTGCGCGATTTGTGCAAAATGACGATTGACAGGTACAAAAGTAAATGTTAATATTTGACTAACAAATGGCAACGAATGCTGACTATGGAGTTAACGCTTAGTTAGCACGAAATGCTGGCGGCTGTTAACACTTGGCTCGCCAAAAGAAAGGGGCACATTCTATGAAAAAGGATAAGCCGGCAGTTTCAACTTCAACGAAGCCACGCCGCAAACGTTGGACGAGTGATGACACGGAGCTGACACTGCTGGGGCTTCCGGCAGCCATCTGGTATGCGGTCTTTTGCTACCTGCCTATGTTCGGTCTGATTATTGCGTTCAAGAATTTCAAGATCACTCCGGGAAGGGGTTTCCTTTACAGCTTATTTCACAGTGACTGGGCAGGATTTGATAACTTCAAATTCTTTCTTACCAGCAACACCTTTACCATGCTGCTGCGCAATACGCTGTTATATAACATCTTATTTATCGTATTGAACATTGTAATTCCGGTTACATTGGCTGTGCTGATTAACCAGATTTACAGCCGAATCGCTTCTAAAGCATACCAGACCATGATGTTCTTCCCGTACTTCCTTTCGTGGGTTGTTGTCAGCTACTTTGTCTACGCCTTCCTGAACCCCGACAAGGGCTTGATGAACACTATCATACAGTTTTTCGGCGGCGATAAAATCATGTGGTATTCTCAGCCAAAATGGTGGCCGCTGATTTTGACTTTCATGCAGGTCTGGAAATCCATGGGCTATAATATGGTTGTCTACCTTGCAAGTATTACCGGCATTGACAGTACGCTGTACGAGGCGGCAACGCTGGACGGCGCGACCAAGTGGCAGCAGACCAAATATATTACACTGCCGGCACTGAAACCCATCATCGTTATGATGTTCATTCTGAATGTCGGCCACATCTTCTATTCCGATTTCGGCTTGTTCTATCAGGTTACGCAGGGTGTTCCCAACTCACTGTACAACGTTGCCAGCACATTTGACACCTATGTCTACCAGGCTTTGCAGAGCAATGTGACAATCGGCAGAACTGCTGCCGCAGGTTTGTTCCAGGCTGCATGCTGCTGCGCGACCGTTCTGGTTGCCAACTTCATCGTTTCCAAGATTGATGAAGAAAGCGCGATTATTTGATGAAGGGAGAACACACAAATGACTCTGGCAGAAAAGCATAAGATAAAGGCCGAAGAAAAAAAGCTGGAAAAAGAGGAAGCTCGTGCGGCGTTCCGCTTAAACCAGATTAAGCCGACAACGAATGCCTGCTTTAACATTCTGTTTGTACTGCTTTCCTTCGTCTGTCTGTTTCCGGTGTTCTACGTCTTTATGATTTCCGTTTCCTCCACGGATTCTATCACAAAGTACGGGTACAGGCTTTTCCCGGATACATATTCCACGGCGGCGTACACGTTCCTTTGGAATGAACGCGGAACGATTTTTAATTCACTCATAATTTCCGTGGTGGTCACGGTTATGGGTACGGTGCTGGGTGTGCTGCTGACCACAATGATTGGCTATGTGCTTTCCCGCCCGAACTACAAGCTCAAGGGCTTCTTCACTTGGATGGTGTTCATCCCGATGATCTTCAATGGCGGTATGGTTGCAAACTATGTGGTTGTTGCCAATATGCTGCACTTGAACAATACAATTTGGTGCTTGGTTCTGCCGCTGGCTATGAGCAGTTTCAATGTCATCATCTGTAAGACCTTCTTCCGAACAACGGTACCGGATTCCATCATTGAGTCGGCAAAGATTGACGGCGCATCCCAGATGAAAATTTTCTGGCGTATCGTGGTGCCCATCTCCAAGCCTGTTTTTGCCACAATTGCGCTGTTTTTGACCTTCGGCTACTGGAATGACTGGTTCCAGTCCGCCCTGTATATTTCGGATTCCAAGCTGGTATCCTTGCAGGCACTGCTGAACAACATGATGAAGAACCTGGAGTACATCGCCAATAACCCCAGCGCAGGTCTGAGTCTGCAGCAGTACCGTAACTCGATGCCGTCCGAATCCGTTCGTATGGCAATCGCAATCATTATCGTCATTCCCATTGCGTGCGCGTATCCGTTCTTCCAGAAGTACTTTATTTCCGGTCTGACGGTTGGTGCGGTTAAGGGCTAAGAGAAAGACTCTGAAAAAGAAAAACACAGTAATAAGAACATCGATGCTAACAAATAAGCCCATTCAATTTTCCCACCACATTTGGTTCTGTTCCCCTATAAGGGGAATGAAGATACACAACTTTACACAAGCAAAGGAGAAAAACAGATGAAAAAGTTCAACAAAGTGCTTGCGCTGGGCATGGCCGGTTCCATGGCCCTCAGCATGGCAGCCTGCGGCGGCAGTTCCTCTTCTGCCTCCACCGGCACCGATGGCAGCAGCACCTCTACGGCTGCTCCTACGGCTGCTCCCTCCAAGGACGTCGTCACCCTGAAATGGGTGACCGTTGGTTCTGGCATGCCTTCTAACTACGATGCATGGCTGGCACAGATTAACCCGTATCTGGAAGATAAGATCGGCGTCAACATCGACATGGAGGTTATCTCCTGGGGCGACTGGGACACCCGCCGCAATGTTATTGTGAACACCAGCGGTGAATACGACATCCTGTTCACCAACGTCAACACCTATAACAACGACGTCAATACCGGTGCTTTCCTGGATATCACCGATATGCTCAAGGAAGCGGCTCCTGAACTGTACGCTTCCGTTCCGGAAGATTATTGGAAAGCCTGCGAAGTGGGCGGACGTGTTTATGGTGTGCCTACCTATAAGGATTCTTCTCAGAGCGAGTACGTTGTCTGGGATAAGGCAAAGGTCGAGGCTGCCGGCTATGACTATACCAAGGAGCTGGGCATCACCGACCTGGATGAACTGACTGCGCCCCTGAAGGCTATCAAGGACACTGACGGCGAGGCTTCCTTCCCTCTGAACAAAAACGGCGGCGGCTACCAGTCCTATATGTATGACCAGCTTGGCGCCGGTCTGTATCCCCTGGGTGTGCGCTATGATGACAGCGAGGGTAAGGTTGTTGCTACTGTTGAGCAGGATGACGTCAAGCAGATTCTGAAAACCTTCCATGAGTGGTACAACGAAGGTATCATCAACTCTGACGCTGCAACCCGTCCCGAAGATGCAAACTACAAGGCTTGCTCCATTGCACAGGGCTGGTCCGGTGCGGCAATCACTTCCTGGGGTCCGCAGCTCGGCGTTGAGTGCGTTGCCCAGAAGTGGGGTCCGACCATCGTTTCCAATGAAACTGTCCGCGGCTCTCTGAACTGCATCTCCGCTAACTGCGCCTATCCCGAAAAAGCACTGCAATTCCTGCAGCTGGTAAACACCGACACCTACGTCCGTGACCTGTTCTACTACGGCGTTCAGGGCGACAACTGGGATTACACCGATGACAGCAAAACCTTCGTCCATAAGAACAACGCGGATTGGTCTATGGCAGGTTACACCCAGGGCAGCTTCTTCGCTATCACCCCGACCGACGATTTCGATTTCAACCAGTTCGACGAAGTTAAAGAGCTGAACGAAAAGGCTGAGCCTTCTGTCCTGCTTGGTTTCACTCTCGACACCACCCCCATCGCTGATGAACTGGCAAACTGCATCCAGATTGCAGAGCGTTACAAGGGCGAGCTGCTGACCGGTACGGCTGATCCCGAAGTTATGGTTCCCCAGATGATGCAAGAACTGCGCGCTGCCGGCTTTGACAAGATCGTTGCTGAGGCACAGAGCCAGGTTGACGCTTTCATGGCTACCAATAAGTAATCTTTAAAAATCCAAATACTATCCCTGCAGGCAGGGAAACCTTCGGGAGCGGGACGCTGAGTTCCCGCTCCCGATTTATTTTAAGTACACAAGGAGAATCAAGTATGGCTAAAATCATCGGCAGCGCACTGCCCAATATTCCGTGGCAGGAACCGCCTGCAAACACCCGCACCCCTTTCTGGCGCTATGATGCAAACCCCATCATCGGTCGTGACGGCAACGCCCGTTCCAACAGCGTGTTCAACAGCGCCGTTGTGCCTTTCAAGGATGGCTTTGCCGGCGTATTCCGCTGCGACAGCCTGTCCATCAGCATGGATATTTTCGCAGGCTTCAGCAAGGACGGTCTGCACTGGGATATTGAGGATACCCCGATTCATCTGGTAGGGGACGACCCGGAGGTCACAACCCGTGAATACCGCTATGACCCCCGTGTATGCTATATGGACGGCAAATACTATGTGACCTGGTGCAACGGCTACCACGGACCCACCATCGGCATTGCGTGGACGGATGACTTCAAGACATTCCACCAGCTGGAAAATGCCTTCCTGCCGTACAACCGTAACGGTGTCCTTTTCCCGCGCAAGATTCAGGGGCGCTACATGATGATGAGCCGCCCGAGCGATACCGGGCATACCCCCTTCGGCGATATTTTTGTCAGCCAGAGCGAAGATATGATTTATTGGGGACGCCACCGCTTTATGATGGGTGCTGTAAAAGGCGATGAATCTGCATGGCAGAGCATGAAAATTGGCCCCGGCCCCATCCCCATTGAAACCGATGAGGGCTGGCTGCTGATTTACCATGGTGTTATCAACACCTGCAACGGCTATGTATACCGCATTGGTGCTGCTCTGCTGGATATTGACGAGCCGTGGAAGGTAAAATACCGCGGCAAGGATTACCTGCTGGCTCCTCATGAGCTGTATGAGTGTGTAGGCGACGTGCCGAATGTAACCTTCCCCTGCGCCACCCTGACGGATGCCGCGACCGGTCGTATTGCGATGTACTACGGCTGTGCCGATACCGTGACCGGTCTGGCGTTCACCACGGTGGATCGTGTATTGGACTATATCAAGAAGAACTCTTTCTGATGTTAAAGGGGCAAAGAGATGCCACAGGATAACATTTTGCTGATACCACGATTTCGGTGTAGATACGTTCCACTAACGCAAACAAAAATGCAAAAAACAGCCAGCTTTGAATTGCTGGAAGCCTCGTTATGAGGGAAAGGAAAGACCTATGCACACCATTGATTTTCTTGACAAGCGCGTCACAGGTATCTGCAATGAGCTGAAAAAGCTTTCTGTAAAACAGAAGTTTGAAACGAGCGACTGGCTCATAAAGCCGGGCAACTTCCTGCGCCCGGAAGATGCCGATGCAGACCCTGCACCGTTTGAACCCTTTGACAGCCGCACCATGCATTGGTACGGACCGGACAAGCATTACTGGTTCCGCGCGGATGTGGCTGTGCCGCAGGAAATGGACGGAAAACCGCTGTGGATGCACGTCTGCACCCAGATTGATGAGTGGGACGATGCCAAAAACCCGCAGTTCCTGCTGTTTGTGGACGGCAAGGTGACACAGGGCGTGGATATGAACCACCGCGACATCCTGCTGGACCGCTGCGCCAAGGGCGGTCAAAAGTACCGTCTGGAATTGCAGTCCTACACCGGAATCCTGCATACCGAATTCAACCTGATTGTAGACCTGCGGGAAATCGACCCCGAAATTGAGGGTCTTTACTACGATATGGTTGTGCCGCTGGAGGCTTTTCCCCGGTTGGAAGAGGACGGCAAAGCCCGCCGCGATCTGGAAAACGTGCTGAACGAGGCTGTCAATCTGATCGACCTGCGCACACCTTATAACGAGAGCTTCTATCAAAGCATTGCTGCTGCCCGCCGGTATCTGGCAAAAGCACTTTATACCGACCTTGCCGGTCATGAGGAAGTCATTGCAAGCTGCATTGGTCACACGCACATTGACGTGGCATGGTGGTGGACTGTTGCACAGACCCGGGAAAAAGTGTGCCGCAGTTTTGCAACTGTGCTGAAACTGATGGACGAATACCCCAACTACAAGTTTATGTCCAGCCAGCCGCAGCTGTATTACTTCCTGAAGCAGCGCTACCCCGAGCTGTATGAGCAGATCAAACAGCGCGTGACAGAGGGACGCTGGGAACCCGAAGGCGGTATGTGGGTTGAAGCAGACTGCAACCTGACCAGCGGAGAAAGTCTGGTGCGCCAGTTCCTGTACGGCAAGCGTTTCTTCAAGGAAGAGTTCGGTGTGGACAACCGCATCCTCTGGCTGCCGGACGTATTCGGCTATTCGGGCGCACTGCCGCAGATTATGGCAAAGTGCGGCATTGATTATTTCATGACCACAAAACTGGCATGGAACCAGTTCAACAAAATGCCTTACGACACCTTCAAGTGGCGCGGCATTGACGGCACCGAAATCCTGACCCACCTTGTCACAACGCTGGGGGTCGGTCAGAGCGAGAATGACTTCTTCACGACTTACAACGGCATCCTGCATCCCGATGCGCTGATCGGCGGCTGGCACCGCTACCAGCAGAAGGACATCAACAATGATATCCTGATTTCCTACGGTTACGGTGACGGCGGCGGCGGTCCGACCCGCGCCATGCTGGAAACCTCCACCCGTATGGAAAAGGGCATCGAGGGACTGCCCAAAGTGCGTCAGGCATTTGCACGCACCTACTTTGATGAGCTGGCTGAGCGTGTGAAGGACAACCGCCGCCTGCCCACATGGGAAGGTGAACTCTACTTTGAGTATCACCGCGGCACATACACCTCCATGGCGCGCAACAAGCGTTCCAACCGTAAGATTGAGCTGCACATGATGGACTTGGAACTGCTCAGCCTGCTGGCACAAGCCAAGGTCGCATACCCAGAGGCAGAAATCGACAAGCTGTGGCATGGAATCCTCATCAATCAGTTCCATGATATTCTGCCCGGTTCCTCCATCCACGAAGTATACGAAGTCACCAAAAAAGAATATGCCGAGATGGAAGCCGAAATCACGGCACTGCGCGAGGAGCGCCTAAATGCACTGACCCCCGCAGGCGAAGGTGTTACCGTGTACAACACCACCGGCTTTGCCCGCAGCGATGTGGTTGAACTGGGCGACTGCAAGGCAGAGGCTTTGCAGGACGAGGCCGGCAATGTTTATCCCGTACAGAAAACAGCCGAGGGTGCTGTGGCGTTCCTGAACAACCTGCCTGCCAAGGGCAGCAAAACGTTTGCGGTCGTACCGGCACAGGTTTCGGCTGCGCCTTTTGAAATTGCGACCGATGGACATAAGATTGACACCCCGTTCTATACTGTCACCTTTGATGAACACGGTCAGATGACCGGCATCTTTGACAAAGAGAACCGCCGCGAAGTGCTCAAGCCCGGTCAGGCAGGCAACCTCTTCCGCGTATATGAGGATAAGCCCATCTATTATGACAACTGGGATATCGATATTTTCTATACCGAAAAATTCTGGGATGTCACCGACCTACAGAAATTCACGTGGACTGAGAATGGACCTGTGCGCGCTACACTGCATATTGAACGCAATTATAGCAATTCCACCCTGGTGCAGGATATCCATTTCTATGCAAAACAGCGTCGAATTGAGTTTGTCACAACGGTTGACTGGCACGAACACCAAAGTCTGCTGAAGGTTCATTTCCCGGTTAATGTCCATACTGATGAAGCTACATTTGAAATTCAGTACGGCAACCTGACCCGCAAGACGCATACCAACACCAGTTGGGATCGCGCACGCTTTGAGAGCTGCGGTCAGAAGTGGATGGATCTGAGCGAAGGCCACTACGGCGTCAGTATGCTGAACGACTGCAAGTACGGCCACTCTGTTAAGGATTCTGTGATTGGGCTGACCTTGATTAAGTCCGGTATTGAACCGAATCCTACCACGGATCAGGAAGTTCACCATTTCACATATGCCATTTATCCGCACGCCGAAAAATGGCAGGCCGCCGGCACGGTGCCGCAGGCGTTCTTCCTGAACCAGCCTGCGTTGGCTGTTCAGGGCGGAAAACCGGGCGAAAGCTTCAGCCTTGCCGGATTGGATGCATCTAATGTAGTGTTGGAAACCATTAAACGCGCCGAGGATGGCGATGGTGCCATTGTGCGTATGTATGAATGCGAGAACAGCCTGACAAACGTCACCATGGACTGGAATCTTCCCTTCAACGAGGCAGAAAGCTGCAACTGTCTGGAACAGCCTGACGGTGAGTTGGTTGAAGTCAAAGACGGCAAGATTACTTTCACCGTGAAACCGTATGAGATCAAGACGATTCGCATCCGCTAAATAAACATAGTCCGAACATTCTGCACGGGCGGTTGGCAATGTGCCCACTTCCCGTGCCTTTTTATGGAGGAAATGATGATGGAGTTTATTCCTAATCCACACAAGATCGAACACCCGGCAGGAACCCATATGCTGGATAATCAGAGCCGGATTACCCTGTGGCAGACAGAACCCGCCGCTTTGCTCTATGCGCAGATGCTGCAGAGTTGCCTACGGGAATATGCCGGGCTGGAAGTGCCGTTCACCCGTGGCAAGCCAAAGGATGGCGACACGGTGCTGACGGTAGACACTACTTTGCCGCAGAATCACTACACGCTGAGCATTATGCCGGAAAGTATCACACTGAGAGCCGGCAGCGATGAAGCGCTCTGCAACGGTGTGCAGACACTGTGCCAGTATATTGAACAGCACGGTGCTGTACTTCCCGCGCTGGAAATTGAGGACTGGCCCGATCTTGCTAACAGAGGCTATTATCAGGACTGCTCCCGCGGACGTGTCCCGACGATGGATTATCTGAAACAGGTGGCAGATATTCTCTGCCGTTACAAGATCAATCAGTGGCAGCTCTATATTGAGCATACCTATCTTTTCCGTGATTTGAGCGAAGCATGGCGCGAGGATACGCCGCTGACGGCGCAGGAGATTATGGAACTGGATGATTACTGTGCTGCCCGGCACATTGAACTCGTTCCTTCCCTGTCTACCTTCGGGCATATGTATCGCATTCTCAGCACAAAAACCTGTTGCGACCTCTGCGAGCTGCCTGACTCGGAAAAGATTCCGTTCAGTTATACCTATGCAGGGCATCACCATACCCTGAACGTATCCAATCCTGATGCACTGGATTTTGTAAAAGGGCTGATTGACGAATACCGTCCGCTTTTCCGCAGCAGCAAATTCAATATCTGTGATGACGAAACGTTTGATTTGGGCAAGGGACGCAGCAAGGCTCTTGCCGAGGAGCAGGGCGAGCGCAGCCTGTATCTCAGCCATGTGAAAGCGCTGTGCGAATACCTTGTTGCACAGGGGGTGACACCGCAGTTCTGGGGCGACATCATGTGGCGTTTCCCGGAAAGCTGTGCCGAGTTGCCCAAAGAAACCATCTGCCTGAATTGGGGTTATCTGCCGCACCAGCGGGAAAATGAAATCCGGGATATTGCCGCCAGCGGGATTACGCAGTATGCTTGCCCCGGCGTATGCGGTTGGAATCGTTGGATGCCCCTGATGTATAATTCTTACCTGAACATCCGCACCATGTGCCACCACGCACACAAGTACCACGCAATCGGTCTTTTGAACACGGACTGGGGTGATTACGGTCATGTCAATGACCCGCGCCTGACGATTCCGGGCATCCTGTACGGCGCGGCGTTCGGTTGGAACGCAGAGCCTGTGGAATTTGACGAGCTGAACGAAGCGGTTTCCCGCCTGTATTACGGCGATACCACGGGGCAGTTTGTCGGTCTGATGGCAAAGCTGCAGGACTATGAAGTCTTTGACTGGCGGAATACCGTCAACTGGATGGAATGTGATGAGAAAACCCGCGCCGAGATCCTTTCTGAGGTAGACTTTACAAAGATTGACGATGCCAACCGCGCCGTAGAAAAGGCAAAGACGGACATCCTTGCGGACGCAGCAAACCTTCCTGCCGGCAAAAAGCAGATTGTACAGGTACTCTGCCAGACGGCAGACATCATTGTGCTGTGGAACCGTATCGGCGCATGGCTCAATGCCGGCTGCCCGCACGATCCCGAAGCAGATGCTATGGCAGCTGCGCTGGAACACTGGCTGCAGCGCTACCGTGCGCAGTGGCGTCAGGTCAGCAAGGAAAGCAGCCTGTCGGTTCTGACAAGCCTGATCTGCCGTTACGCGGATCTTCTCCGCGGACGCGCTTACGGAACCGTGGAGGCGCCTACCGGGAGGTAAGCCATGGGATGGTTTTATCCGTTGTTTTTTCCGGCGCATACGCCGACCGAAGATGAGTTGCAAGCCGGACGACATCGTATTATTGCCGAAGGCGCAGTGGCCGGTGTGATTTATGCCATTGCCACAGGAAACTTTTTGGCCGGGTATTTGAGCAGCCTTGGGGCGTCCGTATCCTTATGCGCCGCAGCGGCCATGATACCGTCTTTCGGGTGCGTACTGCAGTTTTTCTCGCCCTTTGTGTTTGAACGGATGCACCACCGCAAACTGGCTATATGGCTTATGTGTGTGGTGTTCAGGCTTTCGGTCAGCAGCATCCTGCTGGTACCGCTGGCTCTGCCGGACCCCGGTCGTGCCCGCGCTGTGGTGCTGGTGCTTTATACCATCGGCTTTTTTTCTGCGGGGCTTGTCACGCCGGGGCTGGAACACATGGTTTTGGGCATCGCCCCCCAAGGTGGGCGCGGTCAGTTCTATGCCGTCAAGAGCATTATCGGAACTTGCGTTTCCAGCGCGGCAACACTTGCACTGGGTCGCGTATTGGATTATTATCTGGAACAGGGGCAGGGTTATACCGGCTTTCTTATCATGGGCATTGTCAGCCTGTCGCTTACTGTGGTGGATGCCGTTCTGCTTGCTTCGGTAAGAGAGAACCCGGTAAAATTCACCTCCAAAATGCGCCCGGCGGACATTCTGCGCCCAGTGCGCGACCCTGCTTACCGTCCGTTGCTTTTTTACTGCGTCATCGGCGGGCTGACCGGCGGCTTTGCTTCTCCGTTCCTTTCCGTGTATGAGCTGCGGGTGCTGGGACTCAGCCACACCTTCATCACATCGGTGGGTGTCGTGTCCGCTGTTGTGGGTATGGCGGGCAGCTGGGTGTGGGGGCGGCTGGCCGACCGCACTGCGTGGAAACGCGTCATCTGGCTTACGGCATTCCTGAATCTTTCCTGCACGCTGGGCTGGTCCTTTGTGCGCCCTTCCTTTGCACATTTGGTTGCGCCTGTTCTGATTGTAGTTGCGGCGGGCTGTGCAGGCGGCGCATCACTGGCAAGCACGAACCTGCAGTTTGCGTTAAGCCCCGAAAGCGGCAAAACCGCTTACTTTGGCGTAACAGCTGCTATGAGCAGCATTGCTACGTGCACATCGGCCGCAGTGGGAACAGCCATCCAGCCCCTGTTGGAGAAGTCTATGGGGGACAACTCCATTTCGCTGCTGTTTTTTGTGGCAGGTGTCGGCGGCTTTGCCAATCTGATTATAAACGGGCAAAAATTACCCTCTGTAACATAAAAGGAGAAAAAGATGTATCCATACCAGAATCCGAATCTTCCGACAGAAGAGCGCATCAATGACCTGATGAGCCGGATGACTCTGGAAGAAAAGATCCTGCAGACAGATCAGTATTATTCCGGCGATTTTACAACGCAGGATGAAAACGGCAAGGTTACAGCCGTGGATATGCAGCGGTTTGATGCACTGATACAGCGCAATAGTGTCGGCAGTGTGCAGCTGCGCGGTATGACTGCTGCCCAAGCCAATATCGTACAGCGTTATGCCATGGAAAACACACGTCTTGGCATCCCATATCTTTTTAGCGAGGAAGCTCTGCACGGGCTGATGACAAACAACGCAACCAGTTTTCCGCAGCAAATTGGTCTGGCGGCAAGCTTTGAGCCTGAACTCGGGCGCGAGATGGGACACGCCATTGCGGCAGAAGCCCGAGCCTGCGGCATTCATGAAACATACAGCCCTGTCATGGACCTGATTCGTGACCCACGGTATGGTCGTGCGGAAGAATCCTATGGCGAGGATACACATCTTTGTGCTGAGTTTGCGCGCGAAACCGTACGGGGTATGCAGGGGACAGACCTGACGGCACCGGACGCCGTGGCTGCCGAGCCTAAGCACTACGTTGGCTACGGCAACCCTGTGGGTGGGCTGAACTGCGCCCCCTGCACCATGGGACGGCACGATGTATTCAGCGACTGCCTGCCTGTCTTTGAGGCGGCTTTTGCGGACGGCAAAGCGTGCGACGCTATGTGCAGCTACAATTCCATTGACAGCATTCCGGTATCTATGGACCATGAGTTGTTAACGGATGTGCTGCGCGGGCAGTTTGGTATGCCTGGGTTTGTGCGCAGCGACCTGACGGCGGTTTCCCGCTTGTATGACTGGCATTTTATTGCCGAAACGCCGGAGGAGGCTATCCGCCTTGGAATGGAAGCCGGTGTGGACTTGCAGCTTTACGACTTCCCGCATGATGTCTGGCAGAAAGCAATTGCCCACCTGATTGAAAGCGGTTCCATGGAGATGCCTGTGCTGGATACGGCGTGCCGTCGTGTGCTGCGTATGAAATTTGCACTGGGTCTGTTTGAAAATCCTTATATGGACGAAAAACGCGCCGATACAATCCTGCGCTGCCCGGAGCATCTGGCTACGGCGGAAAAAATAGCAGAAAAATCCATCGTACTGCTCAAGAACGATGGTCTGTTGCCGCTCAGGAAAGATCTGCGCAGCGTGGCAGTCATCGGTCCGGCAGCTGACACGGTTTCTTACGGCGACTATACCGAAACACGCGGTCGTAAAGGAGGGGTTTCTGTGTTGGACGGAATCCGCGCTGCAGTCAGTCCCGAAACCGAGGTGTTGTATGAGCGCGGCTGTAACTTTCTGGGGCAGGCACTGCACCCGTTTGATCCTTCCATGCTGCGTGATGAAAACGGCAACGCCGGTCTGACAGGTCGCTACTATAATGGGTCTATGCCACAGGGCGAACCGGTGCAGGTTCGCACGGACCGCACCGTCAACTTCAACTGGATTTTTGCGCTGCCACATTCGGAGCTTGATGCCAACTGCTTCAGCGTAGCATGGACAGGTTCGGTCATCATGCCGAAAACTATGGATGGTTGTATCGGTCTGAGCACGCAGGACAGCATGCGCCTGTACGTGGATAATGAGCTGCTCATTGACGGCTGGGGCAAGGATAAGAGTGCTGACCAGGTGCTGGACTTCCACTTTGAAGCCGGACGTGAATATAAGATACGTATTGAGTTTGTTAATGACGGTCGAGCTGCCCGTGTAATTTTCGGTTACAGCGAAGGACGAGAAAATTTCCCTGCAGCACTCGAAGCAGTGAAAAAGGCAGACGTTGCCATTCTTTGCATGGGAGACAACGAAGAAACCAGTGGCGAAAATTTTGACCGCACCGACCTGAACCTGCCCGGCAGGCAGCTTGAGCTGGTACAGGCTGTTTATGCAACCGGAACCCCTGTGGTGCTGGTGCTGCAAAGCGGACGCCCCGTTACGGCAAATTGGGAAAACGATCATCTGCCTGCCATTCTGGAGGCGTGGTTCCCCGGTGAGCAGGGCGGCACCGCTATTGCAAAAACACTGTTTGGCGATGCAGCCCCGGGTGGACGGCTTCCCATCACATTCCCGCGCAGTGTCGGGCAGATTCCCTGCCATTACAGCCGGCGACCCGGCGGCGGAAAACGGTATGTGGAGATGGACTGGCTGCCGCTGTATCCGTTTGGCTACGGTCTGACCTACACAACGTTTGCTTACCGCGATATGGCACTGAGCCGCAGTGTGATCGGTCCGCAGGACACGGTCACTGTCAGTGTCACAGTCACCAATACCGGCAAGTACACCGGCGATGCCGTGCCGCAGCTGTATGTGCGGGATATGTTCAGCTCCGTCGTGAAGCCGGAACGCCAGCTGGCAGCTTTCCGCCGTCTGACGCTTGCGCCCGGTGAAAGCCGTCGGGTGGAGCTGACCGTCGGACCAAAGCAGCTGCGTACCCTTGGCTCTGATTATGTATGGCGGGTAGAACCCGGAAAATTTGAACTGCAGCTTGGCGACAATGCAGAAAATATTCTGCTGCGAGCCGACCTGACCGTAGAGTAAAACAAGGAAGGAAAAACGGCATATGTTGTATCTGGGCGTAGATCTTGGCGGCACAAACATCAAGGCCGCACTCGTGAACAGCGAGGGCGAAATTCTGTGCGAAGCCGGCATCCCCACGAACCTGCCGCGTCCGGCGGAAGCGGTCTGCGATGACATTGCAGCGCTGTGCCTGCAGCTGGCAGAAGGAAAGGACGTTGCAGGTGTTGGTGTCGGGTGTCCGGGAACTGTGGACGGCGGAACGGTGTTGTATTCCAACAATCTGGACTGGCATGATTTTGCAATGGAAGAATATCTGGCTCAAAAGATAGGTCTGCCGATTGTCGTTGGCAATGATGCAAATGTTGCTGCATTGGGCGAGGCTCTTGCGGGCTGCGCTAAAGGCGCACAGAGTACCGTTGTCGTTACTTTGGGCACCGGCGTTGGTGCAGGCGTTGTACTGGATGGAAAACTGCTGACAGGCTATACCGGCGCTGCCTCCGAAGCCGGACATATGGTAATTCTTGATACAGCAGATGCCCCGCGCTGTACCTGCGGTCGCCCCGGTTGCCTTGAGGCACTGGCCAGTGCAACCGCGCTGATCCGCATGACAAAAGAGGCACGGCTTGCCCATCCGGAAAGTGCGCTGAACGTGCTGGCCGCAAAGCCGGAGGACGTGAACGGTCGCACGGCATTTGATGCCGCTGCGCAGGGGGATACCGCCGCACAGCAGGTTGTGGATACCTATATTCATTATCTCGCGGTAGGCGTTGCCAACCTGATCAACATCTTTTTCCCGGAGGTCATCGGGCTGTCCGGCGGTGTAGCCAACCAGGGTGAAAACCTGCTGAAGCCGCTGCGTGCCGCCGTGGAGCCCATGGTGTTCGGGCATGATTTTGCCCAAAAACATACCCGCATTACAGCCTGCACGCTGGGCTACCGCGCAGGGGTCATCGGTGCAGCCCTGCTGGCCAAAAGCCGCATGGAATGAGGAAAATTAAGATGGACATCAAAAAGAATATGAGCGATGGCTTGCTAATGCAACGGCAGATGCCGATGTTGCCGCCGAACTGAAAACGCTGGACGATGCCAAAATCGAGGATGCCTTCTACCGTGACCTTGACTTTGGCACGGGTGGTCTGCGCGGCGTAATCGGTGCAGGCACCAACCGCATGAACATTTACACGGTCGCAAAAGCATCGCAGGGCTTGGCTGACTATCTGAAGAAAAACTTTGCAGAGCCTTCTGTGGCAATCGGCTATGACAGCCGCATCAAGAGTGATGTGTTTGCAAAGGTTGCCGCCGGGGTGTTCGCCGCCAATGGCGTCAAGGTGAATATCTGGTCTGTGCTGATGCCGGTGCCGACGGTATCTTTTGCGACCCGTTACCTGCACACCTCTGCGGGTGTCATGGTCACCGCTTCCCATAACCCCAGCAAATACAACGGCTACAAGGTTTACGGCGCAGATGGCTGCCAGATTACGACCGAGGCAGCTGCCGAAATTCTGGCTGAAATCGAAAAGCTGGATATCTTTGCGGATGTAAAGTACAGCGATTTTGAGGCGGGTCTTGCAAATGGCAATGTCAAGTATATTCCGGATGAGGTCTACGCTGCCTTTGTAAATGAGGTCAAGAATCAGTCTGTCCTGTTTGGCGAAGAAGTCAACAAGAATGTGGCTATTGTTTACAGCCCACTGAACGGCACCGGTCTGAAGCCTGTGACCCGCACCCTGAAGGAGATGGGCTATACTAACATCACGGTGGTCAAGGAGCAGGAGCGGCCGGACGGAAACTTTCCGACCTGCCCGTACCCGAATCCGGAGATTAAAGAAGCTATGGCACTGGGCATGGAGTATGCCAAAAAGTGCAATGCGGATTTACTGCTTGCCACCGACCCCGACTGTGACCGTGTGGGCATCGCCGTCAAGAACAAGGCAGGGGAGTACGAGTTGCTGACGGGCAACCAGACAGGTATGCTGTTGCTGGATTACATTTGCAACCAGCGTGTCAAGCACGGCAAGATGCCCGCCGACCCGGTCATGGTTAAGACCATCGTGACGATGGATATGGGGGAACAGATTGCCACCCATTATGGTTTGCGGACAATCAATGTGCTGACGGGATTCAAGTTCATTGGCGAACAGATTGGCAAGCTGGAAAATCAGGGCAAAGCAGACAGCTATGTGTTCGGCTTTGAGGAAAGCTACGGCTACCTGATCGGCTCCTACGTCCGCGATAAGGACGGTGTGGACGGTGCCTATATGATCTGCGAGATGTTCAGCTACTACGCCACCAAGGGCATCAGCCTGCTGGATAAGCTGGACGAGCTGTACAAGACCTATGGCTACTGCCTGAACACCCTGCACAGCTACGAGTTCGACGGCAGCGCCGGTTTTGCCAAGATGCAGAGCATTATGCAGGCATTCCGCGGCAATATCAAAGCGTTTGGCGGTAAGAAGGTTGTAAAGCTGCTGGATTATGCTTATGGTCTGGACAGGCTGCCCAAGTCCGATGTGCTAAAGTTCCTGCTGGAAGATAACTGCTCCATTGTCGTGCGTCCCTCCGGCACGGAGCCGAAACTGAAAATTTACATTTCTGTCAGTGCAGAGAACAAGAAAACTGCAGAAAAGGTCGAATGTGAAATTGTAAAAGACGCCGAGAATTGGTTTGCTTAAAGTGTGGAGATTTTAGCGCCCTATGCTGAACGCCACACCCTATTTTGGTGCGGCTGCGACCGCACGGGGCATCAGCGGCATAGCCGAGGCTGGAATGCGGTGTTTGTACTCTGGCTGGGCATGACATAGTCAGCGTTTATTGTGTGCTATTTTTTGCGAGAACAGGAAACAGAAGATGCCTGAGTAAAAAATGAAATTTTGAGGTAAAGGAGATCCATATGAATATACTGAAATTGACGCCCAGCTGCAAGGATTATCTGTGGGGCGGCAGCCGCCTGCGCAGTGACTTTGGCATCAAGAGCGATCTGAACCCGCTGGCGGAGGCGTGGGTGCTTTCCTGCCACCCGGACGGTCCGAGCTATCTGGCGGACGGCACAACGCTGGCAGACTATGTGACTGCCCACCCCGGTTGCCTTGGCACCGACTGCGACAAGTTTGAGCAGTTCCCAATTCTGACAAAGTTCATTGACGCCAAGAACAATCTGTCCATTCAGGTACACCCCTCCAACGAGTACGCGCTGAAAAACGAACATCAGTACGGCAAGACCGAAATGTGGTATGTGCTGGACTGTGAGCCGGGTGCCTTCCTGTACTATGGCTTTGACCATGAAATCTCCAAGGCGGAGTTTGAGGAGCGCATCAAGAACAACACCCTGACCGAGGTGTTGAACGCCGTGCCGGTACACAAGGGTGACTGCTTCTTTATTCCGTCCGGCACGCTGCACGCCATCTGCAAGGGCATCGTTATTGCCGAGGTGCAGCAGAACTCCAACGTGACCTACCGCGTTTATGACTACGGTCGCGTGGGGGCGGACGGCAAGCCCCGCGCCCTGCACGTGGAGAAGGCGCTGGACGTGACATTGCGTACCCCGCCTGTCAAGCATGACTTCGGCAGCCATCTTGCGCAGTGTGAGTATTTCACCGTGGATGCCAAGGACGGCGCATTTGAGGACACAGCGGACGAGAAGAGCTTTGTTTCGCTGCTCATCACAGATGGCGAGGGCGAGCTGACCTGCGGCGGTGAGACCGTGACCGTCAAGAAGGGCGACAGCTTCTTCCTGCCCGCAGGCAGCGGCAGCTATGCCGTGCGCGGTACCTGTCAGACCTTGGTGACAAGGGTGTGAAGTAAGACTATTCGCTTGGCAGCGTACATCGGGATAGAAATGCGCCGCAACTTAGAAATCAGTCTGTGCTGGATACGCAAGCAAAACAGATGAAAGAGTTTATAAAAGCAAGATGGTAAGGATACACATAATAATAGGTGAAGTAATATAAGGCAATACCGCATAATTCTAAGTACCGATACGGCGAGCAAGGTGCGGCAGCCGCCGGAACGGTGCTTAAGCCGTCAGGCGGGAATTGTGCGGTATTGCTATAAATTTTATGCTGTACCTGATACATTGCAAACAGCAGAAAAACTAGTACAGAGATATTTCATTGAAGAACTTACACTGAATCTTTCTGTATGAGACAGGAACTTTTCCGCTATTGGCATATAGTCGGAATAAAAAACTTCTAATGCAAAACACCGCTGATTCCTTTACTGAAATCGGCGGTGTTTTTTTCTCTGAAAAATTCACAAAAAGTTCAAATAATTAGTGCAAGGTTTTTGCACTAATTACATTTAAGATGGGGTTTAGAGAAATGAGAGGAGGTGATGGAGTGTCTGACGTCGAAATACGCCGCAATGAAATTATTGAGCTTTTATATACATATAAAAAATATAGCATCGATGATTTTGCGAAACGGTTCGGCGTTTCTCTCCGCACAATCAATTATGATATTGTTTACCTTATGGACTTTTACGAAATTGACACGAAGCCCGGTCCGCATGGAGGAATTTCTCTTATAGACCGCAGACCCAATTCTCATACAGCATACTTAAAACCGATAGAAATTGAGTGGCTTCGCAGGAAGTACAATGAGGCAGAAATAGAAGAAGATCGTATGGCGGCACACTCCATTCTCCGACGCTTTTCTCTTTAGCGGATATAGTCCGTTCCCCAGCACCTTGACAACTGAATACCCAGCATAACAGGTACGTTCCTTTTCCGGCAGATCCGATGGGCGGTTTGGCAAAACCATATGTTGCCAAGGAAAAGGCTATAATGATACACCTGCAGCCTCCCGCGTCAGAGGGGGTGACCGAGCCGGAGTTGTAAGCAGTAAGACTCCGGCAAAGTCAGTGAACGGCCATTGCCAGTGGCCTGCCTGTTGTGTTCCCGGTGTCAGGGGTGCGGGCGGCAAATGTGGCACACATCGAACTATAAAATTTGCCGATCAAGGCAAATCGTGCGCAGCAGCTTTTTACAACTGCTGCGCATCATTTTGCCTTTATCGGGATGGAAAACAGGGGTGTAAAACCTATGCAAACCTATCCGACAGGCTATGCGGAATCCCACCACATAGCCGAACAGATTTTCCGGGAGATTTTACCCCGGCACGGTATGGCAGTGCGCGAGGAACAAATCGCGCTTTGCCATGAAGTTTTAGATACCCTATATAATAAAGAAATTTCCCTGTGCGAAGCAGGCGTAGGCACCGGCAAAACGCTGGCCTACCTCGTGGGCTGTATCCTTTGGCAGATGCATCGCCCCGAACGGATGAAACTGCCCATCGTTATCTCCACTTCCAGCGTTGCCTTGCAGGACGCTATCCTTACAGAGTATCTGCCCAATCTGTCCGCTGTCTTGCTGGACGAGGGTATCATCACCGCACCCATCACAGCTGTTGTCCGCAAGGGCAAAGAGCGTTTTGTCTGCGATGCCCGCCTTGCCGAAAGAGCATCGCTGGTGCAGCCAAGCAGAAAACGGCAGACCAACAGCCTGAACATTGCTGCGCACATTTTGGACATGGATCATATTCCGGAGCTTTCCCGGTATGACCGCTGCCGAATCTCTGTGCCGCGGTCCTGCCCGCGAGATTGTTTCATGCGTTTGGATTGCCGCTACCAGCAATATCTGCGGGATTCCATGAAACCCGACATCCAAATTTGCAATCACAATTATCTTCTTGCCGACGCATCGCATCGGCAAGAAGATAGACCACTGCTCCTGCGCAGCTATCAGGCACTGGTAGTGGACGAGGCGCACAAGCTGCCCGATGCCGCCCGCCAGATGTACACAGAAACCTTATCCCCGCACAACATGGATGAATTGTGCCTTTTATTACAACAGGCGCACTACAAGGATTTTGCCAGACAGCTGCGGACGGCGTTCCTTACGCTGTCGTTCTCCTGCACGCAGGGGCTTTCCAAGTTGCGAGGAAAAGCGAGCGAACCGTTCGTGCTTACGCCGTTCCGCCGCGCTGCGCTCATCGACTGCATAGCATTGTTGCAAAATGCTGGCGGATTGCCGGATGTGCCGCGATGCCTGCTGAACAGGCTGGGAGAAGCAGAAAGCCTCCTGCGCCTTTTTCTTTTGGAGGTGCCGACGCGCATCCTTTACATCGACTACGATGCCGATGGTCAGCCCACATTCTGCGCAGCCAGCAGCCGCGTACCGCAGCTGCTTCGCAGTGCGCTGTGGAACACCCGCGAACCCGCGATTCTGACCTCCGGCACATTGGCAGCAGCCGGGGATTTCAGCCACACGGAACAGCTTTTGGGGTTGGCGGCTTATCGACCCTTGCGTCATTTCCGAGCAGATTCTCCGTTTAACTACAAGAAAAAATGTCTGTTGTACTTTCCGCCGCGCGTAAAAACACGAATGGACAACCGCCGAATGGCAGAAGAAATCGTCCGATTGGTGGATGCTTGCCACGGTCATGCGCTGGTGTTGTTCACAGCGTACCGCCAGATGGCGGAAGTCCGCGCGCTGACGGACGGTCAGTGGCAATACCCGACCTATCAGGCGTGGCGCAACGGCGGCAGGGTGATTCAACAATTCAAAGAATCCGGCAACGGTGTGTTGTTTGCTGCTGGCTCCTGCTGGGAAGGCATTGACTTTCCCGGCGATATGGTATCACTGCTGATTATCGCCAAGCTGCCGTTCCCGATTCCCGACCCGGTCAGCGACTACAAACGCCAGCAATATCCGAATCTGCGCGACTACATAAACGCCGAAATCATCCCCGAAATGCAAAAGAAACTGCGGCAGGGTTTTGGCCGCGCCATCCGTACCGAGCAGGACTCCTGCGTGGTAGCGATTCTGGACGAGCGCGCGGGCATCGGCGGCAAGTACCATGATGCCGCGCTGGCAGCGCTGCCGTCCTGCCCGACCACCGAGAAAATCGAAGATGTGCAGCAATTCATCCGGGAGCAGAAGCGCCCGGATTACTTTTTGTGAAAAGAGGAACCTGAGATGTACCTTATGCGAAACCACGATGTCTGGATTTATGTGCGCTGCGCCAACAGCGATCCGCGCATTGCCTTTGACCGGCTGTATGACCTTATCGATGAAGCCGCCGGACACGGTTTTCTTGTGCGCGGCACATCTTTTGACCATTGCAGCGGCAACACCTTGAAAGACCGCATTGGTCTGCGCTCTATGTTGGACGCAGTAGAGAACGGTCGGATTGAAGCCGTGATGGTGCGCGATTTGGAGCAAATCAGCCGCAACAGCTACATACTGGTGGGAGTTATTGAAATTCTGCGTCAGAATGATGTCTACCTCATCACCACCGAATGTGACCTAAACGACGAGCTCATCAACAGCGGTCTGGAACGCTTTGTCGGTGACCGCTTCACGCGGGCATCCTTTGGCAAGCCGCGCTTTGATGTCCGTCTGCCGCTGATGGACCAGTTTTGAGGTGCCGCTATGACAGAATACAAAGTATGGGCTTTCGCCCGCAGCGCTGCACCGAACCTGCCGGCGCTGGAAGAACAGCTTGCAGAAGTCATGCGCGAAGCCGACAGGCGCGGTTACATCATCGTCAACTCCTGCATGGAGCAGAAGTCCGGCACCGAATTTTGGCGTCCGGCCTTGTTCGCCATGCTCACCGCTGTGCAGCAGGGGCGTGTCAATGCCGTCATAGTGCAGAGCCTTGACCGGTTGAGCCACGACATTACAACCTTGTACCGCATTCTGCGCTTTTTGCAGAATTACGGTGCAGTGCTGATTACGACCGAAACCAATCTACAATATGAACTCTATCTGACAGGGTTGGAGAGTCGGGTCCTGGCTCGTGCCGCGCGAAACGGAAAAAGAGTGCCGTGGGAGGTGGCTGTCGATGCAGATTGACCCGTTTTCCGTAAGGCTGGAACAGGAGCTGAAATATGCACTGGCCTATGCCGCGCTGGTATCCGCTGCCGCAAACGGAAGATTGCCTAGGGACATCTGTCAGCGCGCGAATGTTGGTTATGCCCGGAAATGCGGCGTTTTGCGCCGAGAAGTTTAGTGGTTCTCGTGAATAGCTTTTGACCTGCCTTTCGGGTATGTTGTATGTGATAAAAAGAATGTCACAGCGTCACATCTAGAGGTGAACATCATGCCACAAGTCCAAGTTATCCAGCCGATACAGCAACAGCCGAAGCGTCTTCGCGTGGCGGCTTATGCCCGCGTCAGCAGTGATTCGACCGACCAGCTAAATTCACTGTCCGTGCAGGTGGATTATTACACCCATCTGATACAGGAAAATCCAAACTGGGATTTTGCCGGGATCTATGCCGATGAAGGCATTACCGGCACCAGCACCAAACACCGTGAGCAGTTCAACCGCTTGCTGGAGGACTGCCGCGCCGGGCTGATTGACCGCGTTCTGGTCAAATCGGCATCCCGCTTCGCCCGCAACACGGCGGATGCGCTGGCATCGGTGCGCGAAATGAAAAGCCTTGGCGTAACGGTTGTTTTTGAAAAAGAGGGCTTTGACACAGAAACTGCCAATGGTGAAATGATTCTGAGCATGATCTGCGCTGTGGCACAGGAGGAATCGCTGTCAATCTCTAAGAACCTAAAGTGGAGTATCCGCAAGCGGATGCAGAATGGAACATATACAAATTCCTCTGTGCCGTTTGGGTATTCTCTGGAAAATCACCTTTTGGTAATCAACAATCAACAAGCAATGATTGTTGCAGATATTTTCAAAAGATATCTTGAGGGAGAAAGTATCTCTAAAATTGCACAATATTGTTAATAATACTTACCCGAAAGAAACAGGCGTCTGGCAATATTCTTCGGTACAGTTAATTCTCCAGAATGAAACCTACAAAGGCGATACCAGATATCAAAAGCATTATACGGCGAATCTATTTCCAACCAAGGTTAGCCATAACCGAGGGCAAGTGCCGCAGTATTATATCGAGAAAAGCCATGAGGCTATTATTTCTGATGAAGATTTTGATAAAGTACAGTCTCTTTTGAAAATGAAGGCCCCCCATAAGCCTAAGGTAGCAAAAAAGCTGTTCGACCAGAAATTATACTGTGCGGTCTGCGGAACATTGTTTGCTCGAAAAACCCGAACATCAGGTGCGGTTGTTTGGGGCTGCAGGAAACATTTGAATAAATCTGGCTTATGCCCAGTAAAGTCTGTTTATGAAACAGAACTTTGCCGGGCATTTTTATGTATGCATAATAAGTTGCTAATAAATCAAGAAAAGATATTTGAACCATTGCTTAACGATTTTTCACACCTTAAATCATATCAGGAAAAACTAGATACCATGCGCATGGGGATTCAGGTGGAGATTCAACGCCTTGCAAAGCAAAAGCACAACTTGGAAAGAATCTATGCACAAGGGCTTATCGAGGATTCCCAATACTTGGAGCGAAAAAACCTCATAGAACAACAGCTCTTTGAGAAAAAGGCATTTCTGACAAGAAAGCCCTTAGACGGAAATATCGATAGACTTCTAAAAAACACGAGACAAATAAAGCGGTTATTGGGAACCTGCCAACCATTGATGTACTTCGATAAGCGAGTTTTTACATCGTTAGTCAGTAAGGTGACCATCAGCGATACATCGTTTGAATTTGAACTCATCAATGGTATGAGGGTATCGGAGAGGAGACCTTCAAAATGAGGAAACGATATCTCCCTTTTGGTTATCAAATCAAACATGGCGAAATTGTGATTGCATTAAAAGAAAGCAACGCGGTTAGATTCATCTTTGAGGAATACCTAGCAGGTAAGTCTCTTAAAGGAATTGCAGATATAATGTCTGCAAAAGATATTCCTTATCATGTAGATGACAAAAAATGGAATCAAAACATGGTGGGGCGAATCCTTGCAAACAAAATTTACTACGGTAATCCAAAATATCCGCCGATTATTTCAGAAACTCAATACAATTTGGCTGAGAAGATCAGGTGTGAAAAACATCAGGCATACTCCACAATATTACAACCGTTTCGCCAAGATATGCAATGCGGATGTTGTGACGAACGGTTATACTGGCATCCGAAAACAAATCAATGGTTTTGCCGAAAGTGTGGAATGTGGGCGAAGCCATTGCAGGCAGAGGAAACTTCCGCCACCATTGCGGAAAAACTGTGTTGGCTCCGGCAGAACCCAGAAATCATCCACAACCCCGAAGGACAGGCAAATGTGCAATCCGTAGAAGTTGCCCTACTGGATCGTGAAATCTGGCAGGCGCTGACGAATGCAGAACCCGATGTGGATGCGTTGGTTGCTAAAATTCTGCATCGGGCAGAGCTGGAATACAAATTTTGCACAGCAGGGGATGCCGACCCGGCAACCTTGCTGATACAAAAGGCGTGTACCGAGTATGTGCCAACAGAGGGATTCCCGGAAACTTTTTATAAAGAGGTCGTCAGCAAGGTTATATTGTACCGCGATAATCATCTGGAACTCAAACTGCAAAACGGACAAATTGTGTAAGGGGAAAAGCCATGAGCAATATGAAAATCATCGATATACCAGCATATTTGCGAGATGAAGCAGGGCAGAAAGGAACCGCGCGCAAGCTGCGGGTGGCGGCCTACTGCCGTGTCAGCACCGAGGAAGAAGAACAGCAGGGCAGTTTTGAAATCCAGAAACTGTACTACACCGAAAAAATCAATTCCACCCCGGAATGGGAAGTTGCGGGCATCTACGCGGATGACGGTATATCCGGCGTACATACCAAGAAGCGTGACGGTTTCAACCAGATGATTCAAGACTGCAAGAAGCACAGAATCGACCTTATCCTGACGAAATCCATTTCCCGCTTCGCTCGCAACACACTGGACAGTATTCAGTATGTCCGAATGCTGAAACAGATGGGAATCGCGGTGGTATTTGAAAAAGAGAACATCAACACCGCCACCATGAACTCCGAGATGATTCTCACCGTACTGAGCGCCTTTGCACAGGCAGAGAGCGAGTCTATCTCCCAAAATGTTGCCCGCGGCAAGCGCATGGTATATAAACACGGCAAATTTGCATTTCCTTATGGCAGAATTATCGGCTACCGGAAAGGGGCAGACGGGAAGCCGGAGATCATCCCGGAGCAGGCTGAAGTCATTCGGCTGATTTTCAACAGCTACCTGCAAGGGGACAGTCTGCAAAGCATCAAGACAAAGCTGGAAACGGCGGGCGCGCTTACAGCCCGCGGCAACATCGCATGGTCAGCACAGAGCATCCAGCGCATCCTGCAAAACGAAAAATACTGTGGGGATGTGCTGCTGCAAAAGACCTTTACCGAGGATGTGCTGACGGGTGTACATAAGAAAAACACCGGGCAGCTTCCGCAATACTACATTGAAAATTATCATGAGGGTATCGTCAGTAAGCAAATGTTCCGAGAGGTGCAAACAGAGATTGCCCGCCGCAACAGTAAGTCGGCTGCCAATCAACGCAAGCGCCGCCGCGGGCGCTATAACAGCAAGTACGCCTTGTCCGAACGACTATTCTGCGGTGACTGCGGCAGCCCTTACAAGCGGGTGACTTGGAACATTCACGGCAGAAAACAAATTGTCTGGCGGTGCGTGAACCGCATCGAGTACGGAACGAAATTCTGCGGCAATTCGCCGTCCA
>ENA-OQLI01000299-OQLI01000299.1-human-gut-metagenome-genome-assembly--contig:-NODE-299-length-67390-cov-8.984821_pt1 | contig 67390 bp, 62 predicted proteins | sample MGYA00242805_ERZ504812 | MGnify/ENA primary metagenome ERZ504812 (study PRJEB26092, sample SAMD00036430) | human gut metagenome | host: Homo sapiens | study: EMG produced TPA metagenomics assembly of... | reverse complement strand
CAAATCCACATTCACAATTACAAATTTTATCACAACCTGAAGTGATACCAAAAGATTCAGGTAGAAAGGAGAATTGGTATATTAGATTTATTACTCTTTGTATGAGTAACTTCAATATACCAGAAGATTTTAGTGAAGATGAAATTAACCTTTCTCAAAAGCGTTTAAATGAAGTATATGATGATTTTTCTAAAAAGCATGGATTTATTAATAATTTAAGTAATACAAGAGCATTAAGAGAAGATAGTAATTTCCCTTTGGTATCTTCTATTGAAGTTTTAGATGAAGAAGAAAACTTTAAGGCTAAAGGAGATATCTTTTCTAAGAGAACTATTACAAAAGCAAAAACTGTTGAACATGTTGATACTTCCCTTGAAGCATTGGTGCTTTCTATATCCCAAAAAGGTTATGTTGACTTTGAATATATGGAAAGCTTAACGGATAAAGAGAGAAATACTCTAATTGAGGATTTAAGAGGAGAAATCTTTTTAAATATTCGTGAAGAAAATACAAACTTTAATCAGAGATTGTCATTTGATACGGAAGATGGGGATTTACCTTTTGCTTGTAGTGATAATGCAAATTCATTTAAATATGCTTATGTCACTAAAGATGAGTATTTAAGTGGAAATATCAGAGAAAAAATAGGCATTGTCGATAGTTATATTGCAAGGTTAAAACAAGCTAGCCGTATGCTTGATGATAGTGATGAAAGAAATGCAGTTGAAAAAGAATTAGTACGATTAGAATATCAAAAGTCAGAACTTGAAAAAGTTAAACCAAAAGAACTTGAGGCAAGCGAAATCAATGTAAGAATCGGTGCTACTTGGATTCCACCAAAGGATATTGAACGATTTATCTATGAAACACTAAAAACACCAGGATATGCAAGATGGGATATTAAAGTTAAGTTTTCTCATCTGACAAGTGAATGGAATGTTGAGGGTAAAAGTAAAGATAGAGGAAATGACCTTGCCGAGATGACTTATGGTACAAGCAGAGTCAGTGCATATAAACTTATTGAAGATGCTCTAAATTTAAAAGAAACAAAAGTATTTGACCAAATAATTAATGATGATGGTACTAAAACATCGGTACTTAATAAAAAGGAAACGATGTTAGCTAATCAAAAACAAGAGTTAATCAAGGAAGAGTTTAAAAATTGGATATTTAGTGATCAAGAAAGAAGAAACCGACTTGTTGCTATTTATAACGAAAAATTTAATTCTATTCGTAATCGTGAATATGATGGCTCTAATTTAACTTTTGAGGGAATGAGTACCGATATTACACTTCGACCTCATCAGAAAAACGCAATTGCTAGAACACTTTATGGTGGTAATAGTTTGCTAGCTCATGTGGTTGGGGCTGGTAAGACTTTTGAAATGGTTGCAAGTTCAATGGAAGCTAAACGATTAGGAATGTGTAGTAAATCACTCTTTGTTGTTCCCAACCATTTAACTGGACAAATTGGTAGAGAATTTATGCAGCTATATCCATCAGCTAATATTATGGTGGCAGATAAGAAAGATTTTGAACCTAAAAAAAGAAAACGATTTATAGGTAAAATTGCAACAGGAGAATATGATGCAGTTATCATAGGACATAGTCAATTTGAAAAAATACCAATGTCAAAGGAATATCAACAAAAGCATATCCAAGACCAAATTGATGAAATTATTAACTACATCGAAGAATATAAGCATGATAGAAACCAAAATTTCACAGTTAAAGAACTTCAAAAGACAAAGAAAAAGCTGGAAACAAAACTAGAGAAGTTAAATGATGATTTCAAAAAAGATGATGTAATCACTTTTGAAGAACTTGGTGTTGATAAATTATTTATCGATGAAGCACATAACTATAAGAACCTATATCTTTATACTAAAATGCGAAATGTTGCAGGCATTGGACAATCTGAGGCTTTTAAGTCTTCAGATATGTTTATGAAATGTCGTTATATGGATGAAATCACTAATGGTAAAGGACTAGTATTTGCGACTGGTACGCCAGTAAGTAATTCCATGACAGAGCTTTATACCATGCAGCGTTATCTTCAGTATGATGAGCTAAAAAAGAATGGCTTGGAGCATTTTGATAGTTGGGCTAGTACCTTTGGAGAAACGCAATCAGCATTAGAATTATCGCCAGAAGGAACTGGATATAGGGTTAAGACAAGGTTTTCTAAGTTCTATAATTTACCTGAATTAATGAGTTTGTTTAAAGAAGTTGCTGATATTCAAACAGCAGATATGTTAAATTTACCAGTTCCTAAAGCACATTATGAAGTCATTAAGACAATGCCTAGTGATGAGCAAAAAGAAATACTAAAGAGTTTATCAGAAAGAGCAGATAAAGTTCGAAATAGACAAGTAGAACCAGAAGAAGATAATATGCTTAAGATTACTAATGATGGAAAGAAACTGGCTTTAGATCAGCGTTTAATCAATCCATTATTTCCTGATGATGAAAATTCAAAAGTTAATGTGTGTGTTAAAAATGTCTTTGCAATATGGGATAAGACAAAAGAAGATAAATCAACACAGTTATTATTCTCAGATATGTCTACTCCAAAAGGTGATGGAAGTTTTAATATTTATGATGATATTCGAGATAAACTAGTTGATTTAGGAATACCAAAAGAAGAAATAGCCTTTATTCACGAAGCAAATACGGATAAGCAAAAGGATGAACTCTTTGCAAAAGTAAGAAAGGGTGAAATTCGTATATTGATGGGTTCTACACAAAAAATGGGTGCAGGTACAAATGTTCAAAATAAACTTATTGCCATGCATGATTTAGATGTGCCATGGCGTCCGGCTGACCTTGAACAAAGAAGTGGTAGAATTGTGCGTCAAGGTAATGAGAATAAAGAAGTGCATATTTATCGCTACATTACAGAAAACACCTTTGACGCATACCTTTGGCAAACTATTGAAAATAAGCAAAAATTTATCTCTCAGATTATGACAAGTAAGACTCCTGTTCGAGTGGCAGAAGATGTTGATGAAAGTTCTCTTAATTATGCTGAAATTAAGGCACTAGCAACAGGTGATCCAAAAATTAAAGAAAAAATGGACTTAGACAATGAAGTAACAAAACTTAAAATGCTTGAAGCTAACTATAAGTCTAATCGTTATCGTTTAGAGGATAAGGTTACAAAATTTTATCCTGAGGAAATTGCTAGAACCGAAAAGCAAATTGAAGCCATTAAAAAAGATATAGAAAATGTAGAACCACAAGGGAGTGGAGAAAACAAGTTTACTTCAATTACCATTTTCGGTGAGAAGATACTTGATAAAAAGATTGCTGGTGAAAAGCTACTTGAAGCAGTTAAAACAGTCAAAATCAATGACAATAAAGTTATTGGTTCATATCGAGGGTTGGATTTAGAAGTTAGTTATAATTTCTTAACAAATGAGCATAATTTTAGTTTAAATGGCGCTACAAAGCATTATGGTGAACTTGGAACAAGTGCTGAGGGTAACATTACAAGACTTGATAATGTAATTGAGAAAATGCCAGATAAAATTACTAGACTTGAAGAAAAGCTAGTAGCTACAAAAGGACAACTTGAAAATGCCAAAGAAGAGTTAGCGAAGCCTTTTGAAAAAGCAGATGAATTAAAAACTAAGGTTTTAAGACTAGCAGAACTTAATCAACTTCTTGATATGGGAGAAGTTGAAGAAAAGGGTAATCCTAATCCTTTAATCGCAGATGTTAAAAATGCGATTATTGATTTTATTAATAGAGAATACGAAGAAGATCATAAATATGAGGATTTTAATAATCTCTATCCTGACCTTAAGCACATTGGTATAGCTTATACAACTACACCAGATGAAAAGTATGAAATTCAATATGAAATTAATTTAGAAGATTTTATAGCTACTCAATATATAAATAATGAGCCTATAACTGAGTATGATTATTTAAAAGAATTAGGTAGCGAAGAAAAGGCATTACAATCAATGTTACAAGATGTGGAAATAGCTGATTTTAGTGGTTTTGTTTCTATTGATGATAATGACCTTAAAAATGTACTTGGTCTTGAACGAGATAACGATGGTAATATTTATGATCCGTTGGCTCAGGATTTGGATAATGATGGCGTATATGATAGATACGATCATGATTTTAGGGATAGCGATTATTTTGAAACAACTTACGATGTAGATGACAATGCTCAGTTAAAAGAAGAAATGAATGAAAAACCATCAATTTTAAAACAGATTAAATCATATCAAGAAAACGAAAAAGAATCTGTAGAAAAAGAATGTAGTAAAAAAGAACATGATGAAAGATAAGGGGTCGGGTTCGACCTCTTTAATATTTAGTAGAATAACGGAGGAATATTATGAATTACAGACAAATGAGAAACACATTAGAAAAAATGGCAAATGAAAACCATGAAGATTATACAAAAGCTTTAATCAGCTTTGAAAAAGGTATCAACGATAAGGACGCTTTAGATAAGCTTTATACAGATTATATGGAAAATGATAGTATGACATTATTAAATGATGAATTTGATTATATGATTGATGAACTAAGAGAAAATGGACAGTTAAAAGAAAATGCAACTATTCAAGAGGAAGATAATGATCTAGTGAATGTTGTAGGTAATATTGTAGGTGATGTTGAAGTTGTAGAAAGAGAAAACAAAAATGGAGAGCCATTTAAGGTGGCAAATTTCTCCATTGTTTCCAATGATGAAAATGGGGATAAGTTCTATACAAATTGTTCTGCCTATGGTGAAAAAAGCGATATTCCAAAAGAATTTAACCAAGGTGATTTTGTAAAAGTATTTGGTCAAATTAGAACCTCAATGGACGATAATGGTAAAGAATATAGCAATGTTAGAGTATTATCTTCAAAACTTTTAAAAGCAAAAGAACAGATGAAAAATCAAATAGAAGATAAAGATTCTGTGCTTGGTGCAATTAAGAAATACAAGTCTGAAGAACAAATAAAGCCATCTGATAAAAAAGAAACTTCAAAAGAAGCTGAAAGATAAGATATGTAGGTGCGGTATTAGGACTGGACCGATTATTTTGTTATTATGCTGAAATATTTTTAATTATAAACGTTTATTTCCATAATATTATATGATAAAATGATAAAAACGAGTGCTGTGATAGATAAACTATAAATGTTAATAGGAGGATAATTATGGAAAAAATATTTCGTCTTAAAGAAGATATGTTTTGTCACTTAAAAGTATTTAATTCTCCACGTGGACATACATTTAAATATGGATGTGAGCACTTAATTGCGGCTTTTTCATGCCCTGCTTCAGCTAGTCTTTTTTGACAAAGCTGTGCAGGGCTTTTTTGTTTTTTTACCTAAACTATCATTAAAATCTATATTATTTGTGTAAAGGAGAAAAAAGTATGAATCAAGAACAAATAACAGCCTATCTACAAGAACATTGGTATTTTATAGCATTATTTTTTGGGATTTTAATTTTAGTTGGATCAATTATGAATTGGAACTGGCTCTGCGATCCCACTGGTACACGGGATGCCCATCGACACAGCAGAGGATACCGGCGTGTGGTTTTCTTTCTCCTGGGCGTTCTCCTAATTGTGGTGAGCATTTGGGGATTTGTACTTAAATTGAAGTAGGAGGATTAAAGCCATGACATAAGAAGAACAAATCGACTTTATCGACTGATGGAAAAACTCAATTGATTTTTCCACCAAGAGATGCACTACCTGAATAGAGATATTGCGGAAAAGACCGCATGGGAGTGTTACCCAGAGATTCGTGATTTTACATACGTAATTTTGTGGAATGACCTGCCTAAAGAGGTGCAAGATCAGTTTACGAATGAGAGGTGAGACAATGATTAAAGAACGCATCCCCATCTCAGGTGATTTGGGAAGCAAGGTAAAACAACTGATAGAGTACGCCGGGTGGTACGAAGAGCGCAATGTGGATATTTCTATTGCGGAGCAGTATTACGCTGATCATGGTATCCCGATGATGAAGGCCACCAAGAGGTTTTACCGCAAGTATTTCGGCCTGTGCTGTGAGTGGTACCTGGCGCAGAAAAAGCTAAAATGGGCGGCTGACTTTGAGTTTGCTTTGTTCCCTTACCTGGTCAACGGGATCAAAAACCATTTGGAGGACGCCTATTTCCGGGATATGTCCGGCTGTGAGTTGGCGGAGATCGAACAGGCTGCCGGTCAGAAGTGCCAGCCCATCGGTCACATCGGCTACTACTACCCGGCAGAGGTCTGGATCTCGGAGTACGGAAAACTGTATGCGAAATATGAGTATCAGGACGAGATTGAATGCTTCCCCGATGTGTTTGCCCTGATCGAACGGGAACTGAGGCAGTGCAACTTTGATTCCGCTGCCATGAAAACTGTGGAGGCACTGGACGGAAAACTATGAAACAGGACTTTACTATTTGGCGCAATCAAATATTGCAGAATCCGCGGGACATTTCACCGCTGAAATTCGGAATATCGCAGGATGAGATCATAGAAATCTTTGGGAATCCTGATGCCGTTTCCACTATGAGAAACGGTGGTAAGCCTTTGATTCTCAAATACCATGACATTGAACTTCATTTTGATGGAAAAGCTCATCATGGGATCTACTTGATTTACAGCGACGATGAGATTGAATTGAGTATTACAACCGAGTACGGAGAAAGGAGAAATCACAATGAAAGCATTTGACCAAAATTATAAACTGCTGGACGAGATGTATCAGGATGATTACTATCCTGCTTTTCTGGTGGACAAGGTAAAAGACGAGCTTCAGAAAGTCATCAACCTGTTGGAAGGCGGCGAAACCAATACCGAAGTGGTGCAGGAAATGCTGGACGAGGCAGTGTGCGGCATCAATGATCTCCAGGCGGAGTTTGATGAGAATGACAGCGAGATCGAAACTGTAGCACGGGAATGTATCGCGTCAACCGTAGCCTATATTCTAGCGTGGTTTGGTATCCCTATTGATACTGAGGAGGCAATCCGAGAACGGGACTGGTGATCCCTATGGCAAAAAAAGAACTGGCCATTTGTGATGAGTGTGGCAGCCTTTTTTTCAAAGGCTCCTCAAAGATGATGGGGTTGTGCCCGGAATGTGCTCATATTCTCTATGGATATCCAAATTGTAATCATAATTTTAAAAATGGTCGATGTATAAATTGCTACTGGGACGGTTCAAAGACAGAATACATCAAGAAACAAAATCGACAGGAGGAAATTGAAATGCCTACAGCAGAATGGATGAAGAAATATAATACAATAAAAGAAAAGTTAGTTTGTAAATTTGATATAGACAAGTATTATACAGAAAGCACAATAGGAAATATGAAAGTTGATGCACTTGATATAGGAAAGGTGTATTTTCCTACTGGTAAAATTTTTGCATGTGATCCATTAATAGAACTGGAACATAGTTTGCCATTTATTCAAACTATTCCTGTTGGAACATATCCAATAAAAATTTGTGTAGTGCCAAGTGATGAATATGGAGATCGTTACGCTTGTGCAAAATTGGGAATTTCTAGTGAAAAGCCTATTCGATATGAGATGGGAATGGTAGGAAATGAAAATCTTGATGAAGAATTAGAGGATGATGAATATTTTGGATTTTGTGTCGACGCAGGTATGGCATGTATTGCTGACATTCAAAATCAAACTAAATTTAAAGAATACTGGGCTCAACGATTAGAAAAAGATCCAGACATTGATCCATATAATGACTTATTCTGTGATTTATTAGAAGAAAATGCTAAGTTATATCCAAAATATCAAAGAAGTTGTGGAGATTGGCTAAATTGGACTATTCCGAACACTAATTGTGATATTCCTATATTTGCATCTGGATGGGGCGATGGATATTATCCAGTATTCTTTGGATTTGATAAAGATAATAAAGTTTGTGCTGTATATGTATTATTCATAGACATCGAAAATTGTTATAAAGAGCAATAAGGAGAAAAAACATGAGATTAAAATATAAATGTCCAGAGTGTGGAATATCTTTAGGTTATGAAGGACTTTGTTGGAAATGCAAAGCAAGACATCACAGAGAAGAAGTGAACAATTGGTCTTTACAAGAAATTGAAGAAAAGAAAAAACAAGTTATAGAAAAATTAAAAACTTTAGATGATGAGTTTTACAAGACAGCCGAGTGGGATATATTCCATGATTTAATGACAATCGGAGTTGATTGTGGCGAGATTTCAGAAATAGCACTTGATAATAATATTTTTTATCCAAGTGAACTATATTATAATGCCAACGATAAAATAACAGATGAACTTATTGAAAAACTTATGGCATCAGAATCATCATATGATGGAAGTAATCTTTTATGCTGCGTTGCCATGGCAGGAGGAAAAAAAGCTCAAGACGCATTACATGAACTTAAAGTAAATCCAAAACCCTGGAGAAAAAAACTATATGTAGATGCAGATATATATGCCGAAGAAGGTGGATGGACATTTGACAGCGAAAATAATTATATAAAACTTAATTACGATAAATGCTATTCCTTTGAAGTAGGTGATGAAAAAGATGAAAACGGCACATTCGTTGGAAGGAAAAGAGGAGAAAAATGTCCTCATTGTGGCTGTGAATTAGTAGATATTCTTATTATTGACGGAAAAGATGAAAGATTTTCTTTCCTTGGTATTGACGGAATAATTACTGCAAGCTGTTGTCCTAATTGTATAACGCTGGCAGCAGATGGTATATCTAATAGATTTAGTCTAGATGGTAAAAGTGAAATTTTAGAATTTGAAGGAATGGAAGAAAACTATTATAGAGATGAAGAAATTGAAAGTATGATAAATAATTATTTTGTAGTTTCTGAAAAAGAAAGACCTTTATTTTATGGAGCTTATGGTGATGATGTAAATACTATTGGTGGATATGCAAGTTGGGTACAAGATTGGGAATATAGAGAGTGTCCTGAATGTGGAAAGAAAATGAAATATCTAGCTCAAATTCATTGGGATACAATTAATGATTGTGCAGAAGGAACATTATATATAGAAATATGCCCTGACTGCAGAATTATTACTATGTTTCATCAACAGACTTGATTTCAAGGGATTACATGATAATATGTAAAACTTTGATATAGTGACTTTTATATGCATCATAATAGTAATTTATATGATAGTCGGTTCTATATTTTTTATCTTAAAACAAATTAAATATAATTTTAAATTTACATTAATGATTTTTATATCAGTCATATTAGGATTGGGAGTTATAGGTCTTTATAACTATAAAAAAATTTTAGTCTAGCTAGATATTGAGAATGAATATTTTAATGAAATATATGAGGAATTATAAATATGAAAGAACAAAAACTATATGAATTAGTAAACAAATATCATATTGGCACAGATTTAAGTTGTGCTGAAGCTATGTTTAAGGCATGTAATGAATATTATGAACTTAATCTTAGTGAAGAAACAAGAAAAATGTTTTCAGTTATGGGTATAGGAATGCAAACAGAACAATCATGTTGTGGAGCATTTACTGTTGCAGTAGGTATTATTGGTTTATTAACAGCTGAAGATAATCAGATTGATGCAAAAAACACAGAAGGATATCAAATAATTGTAGCATTAACTGATTTTATGCTTGAAGCATGTGGTACATTACATTGTGTTGAATTACAGAAATTAAAAACTAAAGATTATGAAAATCCTTGTCATGCAATTGTTGAAGTATTAGCAAAAAAATTAGAGGATTTACTTGATTTTTATGGATATGGCATAGATTCAAAAGATAGTCATACATACGCATAAAATAAGAAAATATGAAAGAATATATTAAAATTTTTTGGAGTCATGAATCGACAGAAGATCCGATAATTATTCTTTATGAGATTGATACAGATAATGAACGACTTGTTACTCGTTCTATAGATGTATTCTTAGATCGAACCACCAATAATATTGAGGATTTCTACGCAGGAGTTTTAGAAATTGTAGCAATTCCTAAGGTGGAAGAATTAAATAATGGAATCTGGGGAACTGAAATACAAGCTTGTTTGATAGATAAAGATGAATTTGATGAAACCTGGATTAATTTAACTTATAAAGGGACAATGGTATAACTTGGAGGATTCAGTTATGGATAAAGCTAAGAGAAAGGAAATTCTTAAAAAATATAAAGAAGAACAAGAACAAAAATTTTTAAATTCATTGCCAATGCCTGTTGAAAAATTTGTACAGCTTTTTGATTACTTAGATAAAGCAAATCAAGGATGTAAAGGAGATTTGCAATTAACAGTAAGATTTTTAGAAGAACATCAGTGTCCTGTTAAAGATGTGGTGGAGTGGCTTTATAAAAACGGTGGTGGCTGCGATTGTGAAGTGTTAGCTAATGTTGAGGAACGATTTGTGGTTATGAAAATAATTCCTGAACCCGACATTGATGAAGGTTAATATAAGGAGGAATAGCGTATGTATATTGATAAGTATTGGCAAAATTATATTGGCGGAACAGATGATAGTCTAAATTTAGTATCTTTTTTAGAAGATCAGCATAAGGAGGAAATCACTCTCAGTGAAATATTTTCGAAGATAGGTCTTGATAGACAAAATTGGAATTTTCATAAAACTGTTGAATATTTAGAATTTACTCATTCAAATGGAGTAGAAATAGATTTTCATTTTGCGATTGATGTTATAACAGATTTAGCAGCTATTTTATTAGAATGTTATGTTAATGGTTTTGTAAATCTTAATGATTTGGATAATTATAATACTCCGTCTCGTCATATTAGAATAGTTGCAACTTCTGAAGAACATGATGCTTTAAATAATGCACTTAAAGAGTTTGCGAATGATCCATTTAGTTACGATTTACATGAACTTGTAGATGATAAAGATATGTTAGAAATGGCTAAAGATGTCGAAGAAATACGTAAAGAGTTGTATGAATCAAGGGGAAGCAATAGAAATTTCAATGTAAAAAAGGATGATATGAAAGATCTTTTAGATGATTGGGATGAAGCAAGTGGTTGTTTTGCTTCAAATCGTATAATGATTGAAGGATGTGAGGTTGGTTATTGTTATAGAGAAGAACCTGATGGGGATTGGGATAGCGGATGGCGTTTCACAGCTGGTGATGAAAGTGATGATTATATGAATGATCCTAATAATGTAGGAATATATTCATTAAATTCGGTATGTAACAATGATAATGAAATTGTTTCGCTACTTTCTACTCCGTATCCTTGTGCTTTTGAGCGTGATGAAAATGGAGTGTTTTATCAGATTGAAGATGAGAAATTGGAAGATTATGAGGAGGATTTAAATATGGACATTTTAGCACAATGTCAAAAGTGGTATGAAGAAAGCAAACACTGTAAAATCATCGAAACACTTGAGGCTATTTCTGCCGATGATCGTACTCCTGAAATGGATAGTGAACTGGCTCGTGCCTATAATAATCTAGCAGATCCACATAAGCCAACATGCAATGAAATGCTCAAAAAAGCCATCGCTCTACTAGAGCCTCATGAGGAATACTTTAAAGACGACCATTGCTGGAATTTTCGTATGGGTTATTCCTATTACTATCTAGATCAGGAAGCTCGTGCACTGAAATATTTTGAAAAAGCCTTAGAAGCACGTCCAAATGATGAAGATACAAAAGAGTTTATTTGTTGGTGCAAAGAACGTATTGATTATCCTATGTTCTATGAATGTTTTAAAGATCGAACAAAGAAGGCATGGAAAGAATTTATAAAACAGGAAAAAGAACTTCGTAAGATTATGGACGAAGATAAAAATAATGAACATGGTAAAGAATTAATCAAGAAATGTGAAGATATACTAAACATAGCATTTTATAGTGTTTCTTTTGAATTAGGGTATAATGGTGAAAAATATGAGCTTATCCTTACTCCTGAAGGTGATAAGATAAAATTATTTGAACTAATTTATTTTGTAAAGCATGCTCCTAAAGAAATAGAAAATAATTGGAATATTTTAGTAGGAAGACAAGCGAATACTGATATAGCTATTAGAGTAGAAGGTTTTGACATTAACGGTGACGATGTTTTAGTATGGATTGATAAAAATGATCAAGGTGTAGATTTAAGTATTTATTGTGAAAAGACCCAAACACTTTTGAAAGAAGAAGAAAACAGGGTGTGGTGGCTTCTTACTACTTTGACAGACTTAATTTTGGGAGAGATTATCCATATGCGATATATCGACTCACTTAATATCTTAGATTCTATTCAAGATAAGGAATGGATTACTCTTACAAATCTTCCCAAAAAACTTGAAGAAATGGGATTTAAACTTAGCAATGATCCTGAGTCTCTATTGGAACTATACACTGGATATCAAATGAATCCTATTCAAGATAAAAATGCAGATTTAAGATTAGACACAATTTTTGGTTCATCTTGTTGTGTTGCTTTACTTAACGAATATTTGTGCAATGAAGAAGATAGTATGGACATGCTACATGCAGATGGAAGTGTAGCAGGATTCTTTTATTATCCTTTATCTAGCTTTGCTAAAGATGATTCGACACAGCAAATCTTTGATTTTAGAGATAGTTTAGAAGATTATTTACTTAATAACTGTGGTGAATCATTAACATTAATCGGTGGAGCTACAGGTTCTAATTATGGATATGTAGATTTTATTGCATGGGACTTGAGTCATGTGTTACAAACAGCAAAAGAATTTTTTATTGATACTAATATTGAATGGGCTAATTTCCATGTGTTCAGAAGAAATGCAGGAAGTTTATGTCTAAAATATTCTCAAGATGAAAATAATGATGATCAGGAGGACATACATAAAATGAAAACACGAGATTATATTCCTTATACACCAGAAAATGCAGAAGCCTTTTATGAACAATTAGAAAAATGGAACGATGACGATAACTATACTCGATGTATTGAAATATTAGATTCAATTCCTGAAGAACTTCGCAATTATCGTTCTTCTTATGCTCTTGCAAGAGCGTTAGAAAACTACGCAATCATTGGTGATCATAATGAAGGAACTCCTAGATACAAAGGAGATGAAGCACTTTTAAGAGCCATTGATGTTTTAGAGAGTGTTCATGAAGAAGGACATAACAAATCAGAATGGAATATGAGAATGGCATATGCTTATCAATATCTTTATGGGCAAGAAGAAAAAGCAATAGAATACGCTAAACGTTGGTCTAAACTTGATCCACAGGATGAAGATGCAATATTGGTTATTCGAGAATGTGAGCAAGAAATAAAAAATAGAACGCATACATCTAAAAAAATAAAGAAAGTAAAAAGAACTTTAAGCGACGTCCCTTTTGAAAATTTTGACTTCACTAACTTTTGGGATGATAGTGATTATGCACTAAAAGAATATGTGAGTAATTCCCCATCAAATGAACTTATTGAAAGTATCGAAGAACAATTAGGATATAAATTACCTTCTTCTTATATTTGGCTTATGCAACAACATAATGGTGGTATTCCAGTAAATACTTGCTTCCCTACCGATGAACCTACAAGTTGGGCAGAAGATCATGTGGCAATTACGGGAATAATGGGAATTGGCAATGAGAAAGATTGTTCTCTTTGTGGTGATTTAGGTAGTCAGTTTATGATTGATGAGTGGGGATATCCTGATATTGGTGTGGCTATTTGTGATTGTCCTAGTGCGGGTCATGATATGATTTTCCTGGATTATAGAGAATGTGGTCCTCAAGGAGAACCAAAGGTCATACATATCGATCAAGAAAATGATTATAAGATCACTTATTTGGCGGATAATTTTGAAGAATTTATATGCAATTTAATGAATGATGAAGCTTTTGATTTAGAAGATTTTGATGAAGATGATAATGATACAAAGGAAGATAATGAAACAAGTAAAAAAGGAATGTTTACAGGATTTGTATTATTATCTAAAGGAAGATGGGATAAGACACAATTTATCTATGACATGAAAGAAAAATGGAATATCGATGTCAATGAAGATGAAAAAGAAAAAAGCGATGAAGCATTAGTATTTGAAGTAGACGGAATGATGGGAGTGTTAGGATTTATGCCTTATCCTATTCCTGATAAAGAAGCAGAAATCAATGCAGAAAATAATTATATGTGGGCAGATGCGGTAAATGCTGCAAAAGAACATTGTGCTCATATCATGGTGGCTGTTGTCGGTCAAGAGGAAGATGTATATAAGAAAGGTAAGTTATTTACAAAAATTATATCTGCTTGTTGCAGACAACCTTATGCAAGTGGAGTCTATACTAGTGGAGTTGTATTCGAGCCGAGCTATTATGAAAACTTTGCTGAAATAATGAAAGAAAATCGTCTCCCTATTTACAATTGGATATGGATAGGTTTGTACCAAAGCGAAAAAGGTATGAATGCTTATACTTACGGTATGGATATATTTGGCAAAGATGAGATGGAAGTTTTAGAAGCAAATGCTCAACCTGGAGATTTGTATGATTTCTTACTTGGATTGATATCTTATGTTTTAGAGTATGATGTTGTATTACAAGATAGTGAAACAATTGGATTCTCAGAAGATGACAAACATACTATCACTAGAAGCAAAGGAATTTCACTTGATGGTATGACACTAAAAATATCATACGATTCATTAGATACAGAAGATAACTTCGTTGATGAAGATGATTTAGAAGAAATAGAAAGTATAGATATGGATTATGGTGAATATCATGTTGAAACGATTTTAAAGAAAGAATTATCAGTAGAAGAAATCAATGCTTATAATCATATGGCAATCTATTTACGTTGGTGTATGGAGCATGACCTTATGAGTGATGATTTCCTAAAAGAATATAAAGAACTTGTAGAAGCAGTCAAAAAAGATCCTAAAAGTGAAGATTTAAGGCATTTTATATGGGATACCTTAGATGGTTATTTAAATACCTCTTTGTTTAATAAAACAGGAAAAATGTTTGCAAATTATTATTACGGAAATTTTGATCATCCTTATTATCCAAGTGATATAGACAGCTATGCGATTGAGAAAATCGGATTAGATAGAAATTATTCAGATGAAATACAAGATGAAGCATATCTATTTATTCCATATGATGAAACTTTCTATCAAGATATGTCAAAAATTATTGAAAGACGTTTCATCAACTGGCAAGATCAAGACTTTGATCCGGATACTATGGAACCTTCAGAACTTGCAGAAGCAATGATGGAATACTTAGATTGTGAATGTACTTACTTTCCTTCTATGAAAGATGATGACCCAATTATGTCAGCATACAGTTATGCTAAAAGAGACAGTACATATGAAGGGTATATTCCAATGCTTATAAAAGTTGATGAAATACTTTGGGAATGCTTAATTATGAATTCCGATCCAGATAATGATGGTGCAGATGATTATGAATTTAATTCTGATAATGTAGCTAATTATCGTAAACAAATGTTATCTTTGGTATTGAAGAATGGAAAAGAAGTTTTTGAAAAATATCTTAGTGATAGAAAATCAGAAGCTGAAGATGATGAAATGGATTGGGAGAAAGAAATAATTGGAACTATGAAAGGTGGATATGATAATTGTCGTTTCTCAAGTTATTGGAATTCAGAAACAAATATGACTTATCCTCTTATTTTAGCAAAAATTCCTGTAAAAAATCCTTGGGAAATTTTTGCATATTTACCATTTGGTGGCTGGAATGAATGTCCTGATACATTAGACTTAATGGCAATTTCAAAATATTGGTTTGAAAAATACTCTGCAATTCCAGCTGCTATGACCCATGATGAATTAGAATTTTTATTACCTAAACCAATTGATAAAGATAAAGCAATAGAAGTTGCAACAGAACAATATGGATTCTGTCCTGATGTTGTAGACCAGCAAGAAGATGATCCTACTGTAGGTAATTTGGCTGATGTACTTTGGCAGTCAACAGTTTGGTATTTTTGGTGGGATTAATTAGGTAGAAATTATATGATAACTGTAAATGAAATCTTAAAAGCTGATTTTGATTGGGATAATATAGAAATTGATGAAGATGAGTTTGATGAATTAAGTGCAGACCTTATTATTGATTTTCTTAAGAAAAATACGCCAAAAGAAAGACAATTATTGGCTATAAGCTGGAACTTTGACAATCCTAAAAAAGTATTAAAATGGATTGTTGATCAACCTGATACAGATAAAGGAACAATCCTTTATCTGTACTGGTATATGGCACCGGCTTTTTACAAAGAACATTATGCAGATAGAAAAGAATGCGAAGAAGAAAATTCTTGGAGTTTAGAAGATTATGATATTCTAGATACTATTGAGAAAAATTATCTTTCTAATTTTTATAAAAAGCAAGTTTATGCATTTAACCCAGTGAAGGATTCATATTCTGATGGATATAATTGGACAGAGGGATATGATGAAAATAAAGTAAAATCAAAAATACCTGAGATTTTGTTCAAAGCATTGGATGGTGAATTATTAGAAGCTCCAAACTGGGATGAAGGAATACCTATAGATATTTCAGATATAATGGATAAACTTTATGATGCTTTGGAGGAATAAATGTTGATGGAGGAAACATCATGAATGATTATCTACAATTATATATAGAAAGAAAAAAACAATTCGAGACATCAGATGGAAATAAAGAAAGTGTATTGAGACTTTATGAACTGAAGGATGCATTAGAAAAAATAAATTCTAAAGATGCAAAAGAAATCTTAGTTAATGTATACGATTTATTAAACTATAAAAAAGATGCTTATGATTTGTTGATGAGTATTAGTGATCCTTCAAATGTAAAAATTAAAAAAAGATTGGGGAAAATGAAAATTTATGCCGAAAATTGGAAAAATGAATTTGCTATTCCAAAACCTAAAACAAAAGAAGACATTGAAAAAGAACAAGAAAAACTAACAGAATTAGGAATTCCGACTTTTAAATATCATCCTAACCCATTAGCTACAAAGGCATTTGAAGAATCTAAAGAAGGATTAGTATGTGATTGTTGTGGAGGAGTAACTCATATATATTACAAAACCCCATTTTATTCAATAGATGATGTTGAATGTTTGTGTCCTACATGTATAGCTAATGGTAATGCCGCAACCAAATTCAACGGAAGCTTTCAAGATGATTTATCTATTGAAGAAGGTGTGGATGATTTAGATAAAATTGATGAACTTATTCATCGTACACCTGGATATTGTGGGTGGCAACAAGAATATTGGAGAGTACATTGTGGTGATTTTTGTGCCTATTTGGGATATGTAGGTGCGTCAGAGTTAAAAGCATTGGGTATTATGGAAGAAGTATTAGATGATCTTATATGGGATGATGAACAGAAGCAAATGATAAAGGAATCTGTAAATGGAGGTCATTTACAATGTTATCTTTTTAAATGTCTTCACTGTGGAAAACACCTTGTATGGATGGATTATGATTAATTTATATTTATAAACGTACGTTGTTAAATGAAGGAGAATTATATGCATGATAATCGAAGAGTACATTTAACACAAAGATTAGAACAACTTAAAGTAGAATATAAAAGGGTAGAGATCCAATAATATAAGGAACATTTCACAAAAAGTATTGAGCATTTTTTCTCAAAAATATCGGTATGCGGATGAAGTGGTAGTAGCCAAACTTGAAGCCTTCCTCTCAAAACTTAGTTTTGAGCAGCCGGGACAACTGGCGATTCAAGAAGTTTGCCCATATCCCCATGGGAATACCTACTTGTGCTTTTTGATGGGAACTGATGCATTATTTCAAATTTATGTATTTGGTGAATATTCTGACATCATGAGCGATCGTGAGGAATGGGGAGTTTTCAGTCCATACATGCTTCTTGTGGATGAGGATTTTATTCATTGCACTTATATTAACGATTATGGCGAAGTCATAGTATCACAAGTATAGAGTCAACCAAGAAAGAGAGAGTATGTGCCTATGAATAAAGAAACAATGACAGCAAAGCTTTTGAACTTAGTCGAGGGATGGGAAACCCCTGAAAGTTGGCGTGGTTGGTGGGATGAGCATGAGCCAGAACTGGAAACTCTGCTGAGCCGGGGAGAATTTCTTAAACTAAAACCATGTAAACATGATTTTAAATGGGTTCCAATATTAAGAAGTCAAAAAGTAGCTTTAGCTATATTAAATAATTATGGCGTTGAATATCAAGTCAGTAACATGTATCATGAACAATATATAAAAGAATTAGATGATTTTTGTAATGAACAGAAAAAATACAAAAAAAGAAAACAAAAAGAATTTGAAGAAAAACACAATGACTTATTTGTACATTATACAAGGTTTTCAAAAGCACTTGCTAAAGTCTTGTTACCTACGGATATAATAGAATCTCCTGCCACAGAGAGTCAGATCTATGAATGTGAACAAAGATTAGGATTTATACTTCCGACAAAGGTTAAAGAGTTTTTCTTATTAACTAAGCAAATTAATATTTCTATAGGAGTGAAAATTGAATTGTTAAGTATGTTTACTTTGTCTGTTAATGAGCAAAAATACTGCGTTTTAGGTGAATTTTGGAAAGAAGCTGATGGAGATCAATTATTGATTCAATCGGACAATGAAACGATTTATTATTATGCTCATGAGAAAAATGAAGTTAAAAAATTATGTGATGATATAAACGAATTGCTAGAAAGAAAGATATCAGGTTATATAAACAATAATTAAAATATTTATCTCTAATACATTAATAAAGTCTTAAACATTTAAATCTGTTTAAAGCATTTGCCATTATATTTTCAAGTGTTTATTATATAAATATCAATGATATTGTTTAGATTCAGTTTGATTTTTACAATTTGAATCATTTTTGTATCAAAATTTATCTTAGCTACTTTCCCCTTCCATTTGTACATATTGTCCATTATCATAATAAATAACTTTAATAATCATACCTACTTTAATTATCTGTACTTGGTGCAATTAAGAAATATAAGGCTAAAGAACAAATAAAGCCATCTGATAAAAAAGAAACATCAATAGAAGCTGAAAGATAAGATATGTCGGTGTGGTCTTAGGACTGCACCGGCTATTTTTTTGTAGTGAGAGTTCGAGAAAATAGACTATTTTATTGAGAAAGACTAATATATTGTGTTATAATGGGAAAGAATAATTTTGAAATAGGTAAGGATGGAGGTTTCTATGTCAAAATTAAGCTATAAAAAGTTGTTTAAAATGTTGATTGATATCGATATGACAAACACAGAACTTATTGAAAAAGCAGGAATAAGTAAAAGTACATTTTATAAAATGAAAAATGGAGAAAACATTACTACTGATGTATTGGTGAGGATTTGCGATGTGTTGGATTGTGATGTTTCTGATATTGTAGAATTTGCGAGGGAAATTAAATGATTAAAGTTGGAACTGTATTTAGTGGAATTGGTGCCATTGAACATGCTTTAGAACGAATGGGCATTGATTATGAAATCAAATTTGCTTGTGATAATGGTGATGTAGACATATTATCAAAAAAAATTGATAGTAATTTCGTTTCAATTCAAGATGAAATAGCAGACATACAAACCATTTTAGATGATACATATAAGTCAAATTTAAATATATTAGAAAAGAAAGTCGAAGAACTTATTGCTAAAACAAAAGAAATCAATATTGACTTTTTTAATATTGAATCTGTATATGAAAAATATCAACAATCTAATCAAATAAATGCTAATCAAGAAAAAGCATATAGTGATTGTTTTAAAGGTATTAAAAATAGTATTACTTTCGAAGACAAGGTTTTACTTGGGATGAAAACAAGTGTTAAATTAGAATCTGATATAAAAAGAAGTAATGTATCAAATAATTTGAAAAAGGATTTAATAACTCAGATATCAAAAAACAATACTGAGTTTAAGAAAATTATTAAACAAGTAAAGTCAATAAGCGAAGAACTTTCAATGCTACATGAACGAATTAATACAGAAAATATTCGACATAAAGTGTTTAAACTTAATACTTTGGAAGAACAAAAAAAGTATGTGGATAGTCTTTATGCTAAATATGACTCGCAAAACAAAGTAAAACAAACATATATGGCAAATTATAATATTTCTGAAGATCGTTTTCATTGGAATGTATCGTTTTTCGATGGAAGTCATTTTAAAGAAGATATTGATTTATTTGTTGGTGGTAGTCCGTGTCAATCTTTTAGCTTAGTTGGTAAACAGCGAGGTTTAGATGATACAAGAGGTACTTTATTTTATGAATTTGCGAGACTGGTAAAAGAAATTAATCCTAAGGTATTTATTTATGAAAATGTGAAAGCTATATTATCAAATGATAATGGAGAAACATGGAAAACTATCTCTAAGATTTTTGATGATTTAGGATATGATTGGAAGTATGAAATTTTAAACGCAAAAGACTATGGAATCCCGCAAAATAGAGAAAGAATTTTTGTTGTAGGTTTTAGAAAAGACTTAGATATAAATAAATTTGAATTTCCACAAAAAATCAAATTAGATAAAAAGATGAAGGATTTCTTGTTGGATAATGTTTCAGGGAAATATTACTTACCTAAAAAAGGCGTAGACTTTGTTACTTCAAATAAAAATTTAGAAAAAAGATATACCCAAATTGATGGAGATATTCAATTGTGTCAGAAGAAAAATCAACAATTTAATTGGCATGGGGATTTTGTGTTTGAAGAAGAAAATACAAACAAAGAACAATTAATGGATGATTTAGAGAAATATTTCCTTTCTGAAAAAGTCAAGAAATATGTTTTATCTTCTGGAACAAAGGGATTTTACTCAAAACCAGAAACAGATTTAGAAATTGCTAGACCATTATTACAATCTATGCACAAAATGCATAGAGCAGGTGTAGATAATTATGTTACCACAAATGGGAGATTACGAAAGTTAACACCAAGAGAGTGTTTGCGTTTAATGGGATTTTGTGACAGTTTCAAAATAGTAGTGTCCGATACTGCTGCATACCAGCAATCAGGAAATTCGATTGTTGTTGATGTTTTAATGCATATTTTAAATGAAATAATAAAGGCATATCCTGGACTCATAGGAGGAAATAAAGATGAATAAACTTTTAATACCAATTTCCAGTAGTTTTGTTAAAAATAAATTGAAACTAGAAGAAGATAGAGGCAGTGGAGAAAGTAAATTATTTGTAGGCTCAAAGAAAAAAGAACAATATTATGATGATTTTTTCGGAAATTACGATTCGAATAATAAATATTGTTTTTCTAAATCTAATTTGATTGATTATTTGAAAACAGTCAAACTTGAATATGTTGCACAGAAATGCAATAGATATATAAATATCGATTTAGAATATTTTGAAGAAAAGATGAGTTTCGTAGAGTCTTTAGATGATGATATTTATTTGAAAATTATTAAATTCGTAGATAGCTCTAGATACTATATAAGACCAGAAAAAAATGATCAAAAATTATTTGATAGTATTTTAAGAGAAATAGCATTACCTAAAATTACAGATTTGGAAATTATTAGAGATGATAAAAATATTTTGTTTAATCTAATGGTAAATTTTGATGCTATTAGAAGTAGAAATGTTGATAATGATACAGAAGAAGTGGCAAGTGAAATTATAGGTAAGCCTCATCAACGAATCTTCTTTGGTGCTCCGGGAACTGGTAAAAGTTATGAGTTAAATAAAGAAGCTAAAGAATATTTTGGTAAAGATTATGAGCGTGTTACATTCCACCCTAATTATATGTATGGGAATTTTGTTGGAGCATATAAACCTTTTCCAAAAGTTTTGAAAGATACTGATGGCAATATACAGGAAACAATCACTTATGAATATATTCCAGGTGTATTGATGAAGCAATTAGTCAAAGCTTTTAAAAATCCTAATAAAAACTATTTACTTCTAATTGAAGAAATCAATAGAGCAAATGTTGCAGCAGTTTTTGGAGATATTTTCCAATTACTTGATAGGGATGAAACTGGGGAAAGCGAATACTTTATTGCCACATCAAAAGAATTACAAGAATATTTGATAAAGGAATTTAAAGATGTTGAACTTTCAGAAGAAGTTAGCAACAAATTAGAAAAAGATTTTAGTAGATTGTATTTACCTAGTAACTTATATATTTGGGCGACTATGAATAGTGCTGACCAAGGAGTAATGCCTATGGATACTGCCTTCCGTAGAAGATGGGAGTTCAAATATTTAGGAATCAATGATGCAGCCGATGCAAATAAAGAAGATTTTGCTAATTATATATTCAAGATTAATTCAACTGAAACTGTAAAGTGGGACGAATTTAGAAGAGAATTAAATAAAAAACTATCTTCTTTAAATATTCCGGAAGATAAATTAATTGGGCCGTATTTTATTTCTAAATCTATTTTAGAAGGAACAGATTTAGAAAGACTAACTGAAACAATTAAGAGTAAGGTTCTTATGTATCTGTATGAAGATGCGGCTAAGGCTTTTAGATCATCGTTGTTTGCGGAGGGTAAATATTCAACTTACTCTTCAGTATGTAAATGCTTTGATGAGAATGCATTAAGCTTGTTCAAAGGTAATATTGAAATTGATACAGAATTAATTGGTCAAGATTTACAAGAAAATGAAGAGGAAAATTCAAAATATGAAGAATAGAGGTATAAAATGAATATTCAAATTTTAAAAGAGTTAAAGCCTTATTCTTTATTTGAATTAGAAAATATGTTCAATGTCGATGAAGATGAAGTTAGAAATATTTTAAAATCTTTATCTTTAATGAATATCGTTAAGAAGCTTTCAAAGGACACTTCTAAGGTAGAGCTGGAAGAACTATTGGATATTGAATCTTTGGAAGAACTGAATGTTCAAATGGAAAGTGATATGTATGTGTTTAAGTATGTTGGTATTCTTATGGTAGGAGAAATATGTTTGATTTTATATCCTAAATACTCTGATAGATACTTGAGTGATGAAACTAACAATTTTAAGATGCTTAAACAGATCATTTCTGTAATCAGAAAATATCAATCCAAAGAACAAAAAATAGGCCTAGGCGAAGGAATTGATTTGTCAAATTTTAATTTACTATCAATTACTTTGGAACTACTGAATAGTTACTATGAACATGGATTATATCAAAATGATAGACAAATCATTGAGAATAATGGTGACGGTGAAATTCTTTGGGAGAAAACAATAAATGAAAATACTGCTTATTTTTCTAATGGAGTTCCAATATATTTAGATACTTTCACAATAAATCAAGAAAGTAATGAGCAAGATTTTTTTAGAAGATTACATGCTTTTATTATTACTGAAGCCTGCAATAGGTTAAAAGATATTCTAGGTATTCTAGATATTGAATGCCTTAATCTCACTTCTGAAAAAATAGAAAGTTTTGGAAGTATGGAATTTATTGTTTACCGATTAAACCAGGAACTTTCTAATCAGTTTATTACACATAAACAGAATATCTTAAAATTAATGAAAAGATATATAGAAGAAGATTCGAGTAAAAATGTTTCAGATACAATATCTTTTGTGGGGACAAATAGCTTCAACTTAGTTTGGGAAGATGTATGTTCTGTAGTGATGGATGATTGCATAAATAAATCTATTAAAGAATTAGGTTTAAGTTATTCAAAAAATAAAAAACAATCCGCATTAGTTGCTGATGTTATTGCTAAACCAATGTGGAAGCATAATGAATCTGGCAAAGTTCACAAAGCTATAAAGACTTTAGTACCAGATATTATAACCATAAAAGGAAATCAACTTTCCATTTATGATGCTAAATATTATAAGATTAAACTAGATGATAAAGAAGTTAAAAGTCAACCTGGTGTAGGTGATATAACAAAGCAATATTTGTATGAATTAGCATTTAAAGAGTTTGCACAAGAAAATGAACTATCTATAAACGCTAATGCGTTTTTAATGCCTACAGATGGGGATAAAGAAATAAGGTTAGGAACTGCGAGTATGGAAATATTCCATACTCTTGGAGATATCAACCTTCATGATATTGAGGTTGTCTTAATGCCTTGTGAAAAAATGTATAAAATGTATCTTAATTATTGAAAAATAAAACAAAAATATAATTGAAATAATGTTACACATATATTAAAGAATAATAGATTCAAACAAGTGGCATGAAAGGAGGAATATAGTGAATAAACAAGAATATTATATGAATTTACCAAAAGACTTATCGGGTAGCATTTCTAAAAATCGTTTTAGGTTAGAATTGCTTTGGGGAATAAGCAAAATTATTGATGCTCATAAGGAAGAAGATGATTATACCGTTATATTTGATTTCAAATGTGATATAGAATTGCACAGACAAGATGAAATGTGTTTTTATCAAATAAAAACAAAGAAATCATCACATTATACTGATAATAGTTTGTGTACCAAAAAGGGAAGTGAACAAAACTCAGTTTTAGGTAAGCTTTATGCACTATATTCTCCAGGTCAAGCTATTAAATTAGCAATTGTTTGTAATAGACAGCTGAAAATTAATAAAAAAGATATAGATTTTCCTAAGGTGTGTTTTGGAGAATTGGATAAAGATACTGTAGATAATATTAAAAACAAGCTTAAAGATGAACTTAAGCTAGACACAGTAGATTTAGAGAATGTGTTTTATATTTTTGATAATATGGATTTTTTAAATCCAGAGGATGCAATTAGAGGTAAGCTTATAAAGGCTTTTGTTGATATAAAAGGTGAAGAGCCACAAAATCCTAATGCACTATATAGATTGGTATCTGATACAGTTAAAGAGAAAGCATCTTATGAATTCGATTCAAATACATATGAAGAAGTAGTTAAAACAAAAGGAATTACTCGAAATGAATTTGATAAAATGTTGAATGCACATAAAAAAGAATCTAAGACGGGTATTGTTGAAACACAGGAGTATATTAAGAAATTACCACTATCAAAACAAAGAAAATATAACACAGCACTTGGAAATCTGATAGAAATGCCAAGAAGTGAATCGTTGCAAATGTTAAAATTACAAATATATAAATATATTGAAGAACATGAAGATGATTTTATTGATGAAGAGTGTTATTTAGATAAAATTTCAATGATATTTGATGATGATTTTAATCTTGAGTTTACCAAAGAAATGAAGATGGTTCAGTATTTAATAATATATTATATATATGCTTCAGGAGGAGAGTTGTAATGAATGTAAAGTTTGAAAAAATTTATATATTTGATGTGAAAGAGGAAGAAGCATATACACTAGAATTTAAAGAAGGAGTTAATCTTATAACATCTAGTGATGTTGACGGAACAGATAGAGGAAAGTCTGTATTGTTGCGTAGTTTGTATCATGCATTAGGGGCGGATTCTCATTTCGACAAAAAATGGAATGAAAAAAATAAAATATATATTTTAGATTTTATAGTAAACGATACAATGTATTCGATATATCGTTCACAAAACCTATTTAAGATATTTGATAGCAATGAAAAATTGATTTTTACTACAATTCACAGAAGCGAGTTAGCGGAATTTTTGGGAAAGTTATTTGATTTTGTAATATACTTGCCAGATAAAAATACAAAACAATTAGTTATTGCTCCACCTGCCTACAGCTATTTACTGAATTATTTAGATCAAGATCAATATGATGGAACAAGATTCAATTCGTTTAAAAATCTTGCTCAATTCAGTAATTTTAAAACAAATGTAATTTATTCACATCTAGGAATCTATAACAAAAAATATTTTGAACTTATAAAAAATAAGGAAGAATTAGAAATTGATATAAAAATTAAAAAAGATGAAGTCGCTGATTTAGTAAAAATGAAAGATAGAACTATTCAAATTTTGAATGGATTTTCTTGTCCGGAAACGACAGAAGCCTTAAAAAATGAACTTAGCATAGAAACTAAAAAATATTCTGAATTAGTAAATGAAATGAATAATGTTAGAAATAAGCTTGTCGAATTAAGAAACCAACTAGAAGAGCAAAATATTGCTTTGGCACAGATGTCTAAATTTGAGAAAAAGCAAGAAAAAGAAATTAAAACAATATTGAATTCTAAAATTTGTCCAGAATGCCATTCTGTTTTAAATGATACTTTGACAATAAGGAGTAAAAAATATAATCAAATAGATAATGTGCTTAATTTAAAAGATACAATTAAAATAGAAAATGCTCGTATTCAAGAAGATATAATAAAATTAGAGAGAAAATACTCAGATTTGGTTAACAATTTAGATGAGCATAATAAAAAAATACATAGAAATCAAAAGGAAATAAACGATTACACAAAATTTAAAGGTTTAAACAAATTAATAGATGAGATAAATGCTGATTTGATTTCTAATAATGCAACTATTGCTATAACTACAGAAAACTTAAAGCCAATAAAAAAAGAAATAAAAAAGGTCAATGAGATAATTAAGTCCATTGATGAACAATATTTTCAAATGATTGAAAAACTTAAAATTAAGTTTAATTTAAACGAACTTGAAACTGAGAATTATAAGCAATTATCAAGAAATTTTTGTGCCAGTGGAAGTAATAAACCTTTATCTACAGTTATATGGTATTTGACATTAAATGATTTAAAGCATATATTTTATGCCGATGGAACAACCTTTCCTATGGTCTTTGATAGCCCAAATAACGCTGAAACAGATCAAGAGAAAAAGCATGCATTAGTTCAATATATCTTAGATTCATCTAATCAATTTAATCAAACAATTATTTCCGCAATCGGATTTAAAAAAGAAGATTATGATATTGAGTCAGAAATTAAGATAGAATTATTGACTAATGAAAAATATAGTTTATTGAATAAAAAAGCATTTGAAGAAAATTATGAAATACTTATGCGTATGAATGATGCCTAAAGGAAATAAAGTTGGTTATTATTAACGGTTAGGAAGGTAAGGTCTATAAATAACGATTATCTCTCCATATCTTTACCCATATATTTCTCATAATTTTTCCTAATTTGGTAAAGCTCACTCATATCAGATTTTGTAGAAGAATACTCTTGCATTAGGGTATTCTTTTTTTTATGAAGTAAATCAAGCTGATTTAAAATATCTTTGGTATCTGGTAGCTTTGAATAAGATTTTTTGAGTTCCAAAAGAGCTTTTTGGTATTGTATTATTTCTGACTTATGTTCACCAAAAAATGCTTTGTCAGAAGTGTCATTTTTATATTCTAAGTAAACTTGTCGATACATTTTTACTGTGTGAACTTGCTCCATTGTAATTGATAAATTAGAAATATCTTTATCTAGGATTTTGATTTCATCTTGTAATTCTTGTCTTTTATCGGCATTAGATTGAATATACTCATCAAGTTCTGAAAGAGTTTTAATTCCTTTTTCACGCATTAAAATAACAATGTCAGAAGCTACTTGTAGATTATGTTTCGTAGCCCAATATTCATATCCTTTGCTTGATTTTATTTTTTCATTGTTATCAATATCGATGATATTTCCAATACGCTTTTTAATAGGATAAGTCCTAGTATTGGTATTCTCTTTAATGCGTTTTTTTAATCTATCTTCGGTATAGTCAATACCTATAACTTTTGATCTAGTGAATCTTTCCTTATTCTTATGCTTAAAAGCAATATGTTTTCCATGCTTAATTTCATATCCAAGAGTAGTCATCTTATCAAGAAAATCATCCCAATCTTTTGATTGTTTTATGTTTCTATCAATATCAAATTGTAGCTTGCTTTTCCAAGAAGTTCCTTTCTTAAACTGTTCATTTTCATACCATGACTTACCACTAGTTTTATATTTTTTCTTGTATGTTTCATAGTGTTCATCAATGACGATAAGATTATTTTCTTTGCATAACTTATCACTTTGATAGCGAATTTTATGATAGCTTTTTTTGTTGGATTGATAACATTTTCCAGTAACCATATTAACATTGTTGAAGATAATATGGTTATGAATATGTCCTTTATCGATATGGGTAGTAAGCACGAACTCGTATTCATCTTTTAGTATTTTATTGCATAGATCCAATCCAATTTGATGTGCTTGTTCAGGTGTAGTTTCATCTGGTAAAAATGATTGAATAAGATGTCTTGCAAGCACAGTTCCTTTAACATTATTATCTTCTCTTGTTTTTAAAAATTGTGTATGGGCAGTAGCAGGGAAGCAATTGTTTGTTGTAACTAGTATTTTTTCATCAGTCTTTGTTTCGTTTATTATGTAGTCAATTGCAAGATTAAGTGTAGATTTTATTGGATGAATTTTAGTAATAGCCACTTATGTATCATCTCCTTTTGTTGTAGTTCTATCTAGCAGTAATGAATGTATTTGCCAAATTTCTTTTGAAAGGTGTTCGATTTGTTGTTTCATATCGTTGATGTCATCGCTATAAATAACACCAGTAGAATTAACTCGTTTTGCTATTTGATTAACACTATTAGCGTATCTTGAAAGCAGCCCTTGAATTTCTCTAAAGGGTTGCAAATCAACGACATATATGTTTGATTCTGATACTACTTTTCTTAGAAAATGATTCATGGTCTTACAATTAGCCATCTTCATTTTATTTTGAAATAACGCTTTTTCTTCTTCAGTTAGATTAATTTTGAGCTGAACATTTCTAGTTCTATGTGTCACACTAATCACTTCCTTTGTCAAAAAATGGGGTCTTAGGGTTCTCCCTAACAAGTTAAAATTGATAAAAAAAGAAGCAGTTCCACGAGGGGCTGCTTCATCAATTTTCCGTAAGTGGGTACACACTTACTGTGCTTGCTACAAAAGTACAGTTTGTAGTATAAGCGTTAAGCGAGTATTTAATTTTATACTGTAATTATACCAATACACAAGCACAATGTCAGCGTGTTAATCAGTATATTGGATAAAAGTAGACATTAATATAATAATTACTGATCATCATTCAATTGTTGAATGATTTGTTTGAATTCTATATCTTTATTCAATGCTTCCTTTTCTTCATCGTTAAGTGATTGAATAATTGTTTTTTGTAGTTTACGACCAAATGCTTTATCAACTTCTTTTGTTTTAATATGACGATATAACGGAGATTTATTTATTTCCCATTTCTTAGTTAATGATTTAAGCATAGGTATTAGAATTTTAAATGCTTTCAATCTTTCTTTTGTAGCATCATATAGTTGTAATTGAGCAACATAAGAACTGTATTCCCATAAGTCAAATATTTGGGCTGCGTTTTTATCAACATTAGCGATATACTCTGCGTCTGATTTTCTATCTTCTTTAATTGCAATTTCCATTAAACAAATTAAACAAGAGTGAATTTCAGAAGTTGCTGATAAAAGTTTTTCTTCTGTTATTTGTGCAGCTTCATTAAGTTCTCCTTTGGCGATATATAAGTCTATTTGTAACTTCTTTTTATCAGTCCAACTTTTATCGGTAAAAGTATTAAGCATATTCTGAGCTTCATCGAAATTGCCATTTTCAATTAATTTGGAAATAAGAATACCTTGCGATTGTTCTCTAATGTTTATATCGTTACTAGTAGCAGCACGCCTATGTAGTTGCTCGATTTCATTTTGATATTTATCATTTGGTTTTTCACCAGTTAATAACCACGCACCATCTAATAGCATTGCCATATTGCTAATTAATAAATCACAATTAGGATACTCTTTAATTTTATCCATAGCTAATTTATATCCGGCTTCAAATCCATCTTTTTCAATCGTTTCAGTTACTTGATTCATAAATAAGGCAACTTCATTTTTGGTCAAGCTATCTTTAAAAGATAATAATGTATTTAAGTCAGTATCTAATAGCCTTGCAAGTGCTGGTAATAACATAATATCAGGATAAGTTGTAGCACTTTCCCATTTACTAACTGCAGGTACAGACACACCTAAGTATTTGGCAACTTGTTCTTGAGTTAAGCCTTTTTCAATTCTTTTTTGTCTTATAATTTCATTTATTTTCAATATGAACACCACCTTGTTTTGATTTAATTTAATTATAATGGCTTGTAATGTGCTTTACAATTTACTAGTTGTTAATATAAAAGTAAAAAAATTAACTTATGGTAAAGTGGAATTTTTAAGTTGTTATAAAACAAATGTTGCTCTATAAAACATATTAATTTGTTGGATATAAATATGTTATAGGATTTTGAGCACTTTGGTTAATTTTTAACTCAGTTATGGACTTGTTTAAATAAAATAATTGATTTTTATCGAGAGGTATTCTATTTTCGAAATTAGTATCTTCAAAAAATATCCTGTTTTCTGTTTTGCCGTTTATAACAATATCTTGTCTAGGTAATTTGTCTTTGGCATTTTTACATATAAACCATTTCGTTGGCTTATAAACTGCAATAATCAAAGAATTATAAACTCCAAAAACATAATCAACAGTTTTTGCTTTTTCAATAGAAGCTCTCCAAATTCCACGCACAATTTCATAGATAGACTGTTCGTTCATTCCTCTTTTGTAGAGTTGATTTATTTTTATAACAAGAATTTTGTGTTTAATGTCTTTCTCTTGTAATGGTACAGCTCCATGTAGTTGTTCAAATTCTTCAACAGTTAACGCTTCGGTAGAATGATGTCCAGCTGCAATATTTGTTAAATTCATACCACTTATAAAATTAAATGCATTAATTAATGAAGCTTCTGCAGCAAATGCTTCCTGTTCTGTAAGATTACTGTTAATAATAATTTTTTTAACTTCTAGCCCTGCATTTTTGATTTCTAAAATGGTTTTAAGTTTTAGTTTATCACTATCTATAGAGTTTATACTTTCTTTTTCGTGTTCAAACACACGATTATCTTTACCTTTGCCAATATAAAACAACTGATTGGTTCTAGGATCTATAAGTCCATACACATAGAAATTACCTAAAGCTATTAAACTTTTTTCTGAAAATTTATCCATTAAAACATCTCCAATCAAAATAGTTTAAGATAATCGAATTATACCATATTGAGAAATTACCATATAGGTTATTTTAAAATATTTTGAAACAGTTGTTGAGTGAAATGTTGGATAAATGATATAATTATTTTGAAAATATTTGAAATAGATTAGAGGAAGGTTTGCTAATGAATTATTGCGAAAAATTTAAAGCTCTATCTGATCCAATTAGATTAGATATATTAGATGAATTAGCTAAAGGAGAATTATCTGCTGGCGATATTGCTAATAAATTTTCTTTATCGCATTCAAAAATTTCATACCATTTATCAATATTAAAAAAGGTAAATATGGTATTGGAAAGAAAGTATAAAAACTATATTTATTACACCTTAAATTTAAAAGGTGTGGAAGATACAATGAGTTGGTTTAATAGATTTAGATGATTAAAGTAGCTACGATATATTTGATTCATTTTAATTATGAATTATACAAATTATCTTAAGAAGGATGTGTATGTAACATGGAATTAATTAGACGCATTTACACAAGGGAAATTCATAAATTTTGGAGCTAGTTACTATTCATATTGCATTTTACATTCGCTTTATCCTAAATTAAATAAATTAAGTTATAAAGCAGTTTTCGTTCGCTTAAGAGGACTAGGTATGTTGTCATGCCGTAGTCCTCCTTTTTTGTTTTCAAACAAGTTTTTTGAAATGAAAAGGAGGACTACAAAATGGATAAAAAGTATTACTTGTTTGTAAACGGAAAGAAAGTTTATGTCAGTGAGGAGATTTATAAAGTCTATTGGCAAGAAAAAAATCATGAGAATTATTTGAAGCAGATAGATAAGGAAAATCATCTGCTTTTATTTTCATCATTTGATAAAGATGGACATTTTGAAAGCAACATCACTGATGAAAGTTTTGATTTGAATAAAGTGATTCAAACACAAATGATGATAGAAGCAGTTAGAGATGCTATATCAAAGCTAAGTGATGAAGAAAAGGATATCATTCAAAGGCTATATTATGATGATGAATCACTTCGTACAGTAGCAGAAACTAAGAAGATATCACATCCTGCATTGCTAAAAAGAAGAAATAAGATTCTTAGAAAGTTAAAAGAATTACTAAAGGATATCAAGTAAAAATGAACGAAGGACAGGTGTAAATCGCCTGTCCTTTTAAAAAAATATAATTATTTTTCAAAATTTGGTTACCAGAAGGGTCGAATTTTCACTATTAAAGTGTAGGAAGATGAAAGGCTTTTTGTTGATAAGAGAGTGACAAAAAGAATCAAATCATGAAGTCCTATGCAGCGTAAGCTGTTAGATCTTTGAAAACTGAATAGACCATGGTAGGACTTTATCCGTTTGTTGAGAATTATGACTTACGCCAAGACTTTTCTGCTTAAGTAATTAGGTTTAAATGAATACTGGTAAGTGCCAAGGATAAAAGAAAATGAGCGATAAATAAGAATACATAAAAGATAAGCGTGGCTGCTTATCTCGATGATACAAATGGTGATAATGATACTTCAATAGTTTAAGCCGGTTCGTCTTAATAAGGGGCGGTGGTGAGATTCCAATGTAGCATGCCAATGCACCTACCAATGTCATAAAACTTAATAATTAATAGTGAGGTTAAGGCTATGAAAAAAGACAAAGAAGCTAATAAAAATAAAGATAAGAAGCAAATAGCTGATGATTATTCTAAGAAAATAACCTACTCTACTAGCAAAAATGGAACAATTGATTTGCTGGATATTATTGAAATGTACCTTTGTAAGGCATGTATTAAGCTTTAGGGGGCTGACAAAAAAATGTAGTGCGGTAAAATGTAGGTGGTAGAAGTAATCTTTCTAAATGACTATTTGCCCAAATATCATTTTAGGAGGATTGTCATGAAAAATATCGCATGCATGTATCTTCGTCTTTCAAGAGAAGATGGGGATAGTAGTGAAAGTAATTCAATATCAAATCAAAGACAAATCATTAAATCTTATGCTAAAGAAAATGACATCAAGTTATCGTATGAGTATGTAGATGATGGTTTTAGTGGTTCAAATTTTGACCGACCTCATTTTAAGAACATGATTGATGATCTTAATAAAGGTAAATTTAATATCATCATTGTAAAAGACTTATCACGCTTTGGCAGAGATTATATTGAATCAGGTAAATATCTTCAAAAGATATTTCCAGAAAAAGGTGTTCGCTTTATATCGGTAAATGATAACTACGATAGTGAAAACGCTGATATGAGTGATACGCACTTAATACTTCCAATTAGAAATTTCATTAATGACAGTTATTGTCGAGATATTTCTATGAAGGTTAAATCATCTAAAGAAGTCAAAAGAAAGAATGGTGAGTTTATTGGTGCTTTTGCACCATTTGGCTACAAAAAAGATGATAAAGATAAACATAAGTTAGTAATTGATAAAGAGGTTTCTCATATTATTGAGCGTATCTTTAATATGAAAATTGAAGGTTATTCATCAAAAGCAATTGCCGATTTTTTAAATAGTATTGGAACAATAACTCCATCAAAACATAAAGAAAATAATGGAGATAACTTTAATACTGGTTTTGTTGTGAAGAATGCCAAATGGGACGCTAAGATGATTAATCGTATTATTTCCAATAAGGTTTATATTGGAGTTTTAGAACAAGGCAAAACAACAAAGCTTAATTATAAGTCCAAAAAGGAAATAGATGTGTCTAAGGAAGATTGGATAGTCATTCAAAATGCACATGAACCTATCATTTCTAAATCTATTTATTTGCTTGCAAATAAGATGTTACTTCGTGATGTAAAACAATCAAAAGATAAGCCATGTATTTTATCAGGTATGCTTTATTGTAAGGATTGTGGAAGTCCGATGGTAAGAAGAAAAGTAAAAGCAAAAGATGGCTACAACATATTCTATATATGCTCTGAGTATAACAATACTGGTGATTGTTCAAGACACAGCATTAAAGAAGAATATATTATCAAGGCTACAATTCATGCTTTAAATGATTATTTAAGTAAATATAACGAACTTCTTGAAAAAGTCAGTGCAATCGATGTGTCAAAACTTACTTTAAAGGTGGACTTTGACTCATTAAATGCTGAAAAGAAAAAGTACGAAAGACTTAGACAGTCATTATATATGGACTTAGAAGAAGAACTGATTACAACAGAAGAGTTTGAAAAGTTTAGAAATAATTATCTTATTAAGATTAGGGAAATTGAAAAGCAAATTATTACAAAGCAGAATATCGTAGAAGAATTAAAAGCTAAGATTAACGATAAAGGTAGTTTAGTTTCGGATATAGTTCCTAATATTGATAGTGATAATCTAAACAGGTTGTCATTGGTATCTTTTATAGACCGTATTGAAATTGGTGAAGATAATGCAATTCACTTTATCTTCAATAACATTGATACTGTTCATCTACTTGAAGCAATTGTTGAAGGTGAGAAAGAATCTAATAAAAAAGATGACAGCAGACTTATTTCAATACATCAATATCTAGGTAATCAAATTGATATTAGCAATTCGTCAACTGCGATTGGAGGTGTTTGTTAATGGCAAGAACTTCCAAAAGGTATGTAGAGAAAAAAGATACACAGGTTCAAAAAGTATTTTACAAAGCAGGGATTTACACAAGGCTATCGAGTGAAAGAAAAGAAGAATGGCGTGAAAAATCATCTTCTATTGAAACACAGGTGCTTTGTTGCAAGGAGTATGCATTAAAAGAAAATATCAAAATTGTTCAAACTTATATCGATTACGAATATAGTGGTACAGACTTTGAAAGACCACAATTTCAAGATATGATGAAAGATATTCGTGATAGAAAAATCAATTGCATTATCATTAGGGATTTATCGAGGTTAGGTAGAGAATATCTTGAAATGGGCAGGCTTATCGATAAGGTGTTTCCATTTTTAGGGGTTCGCTTTATATCAGTTAACGATAAACTTGACACCGTCAAAGATGTAGACTCAAAAAAATCTTTTGAAGTGACTTTGAAGAATATCGTTAATGATATGTATTCAAAGGATTTATCGGTTAAAGTTAAAACAAGCAAACAAAATAAAGCAAGAAATGGATATTTTATTGGTTCAGTCCCATCTTTTGGTTATAAGGTGATTAAATTAAAAGAAGGTCAAAAACTGGTAGTTGATGAAAAAGTAAGGTTTATCATCGAAGAAATGTTTCGTTTAACACTTGAAGGTAAAAGCCAATATGAAGTTGCTAAATACTTTAATGAAAAAGGTTATGCGACAGGTACGACTTACCATAAGACAGGAAGAATTTATAGAGAAGATGGAGATCCACAATGGATAAAATCCACAATTTCCAAAATGCTTACTAATCGAGTTTATATAGGTACTTTAGTTCAAGGTGTAAAACAACAAAATCTAGCTAAAGGGATTAAACAACACTTTGTTGATGAGGACCAGTATATCATCTGCGAAAATGCACATGAACCTATAATTTCAAAAGAAGATTTTGAAAAAGTTCAAAAAGGAAGAAAGGAAAGATTGGAAAATCATCCATTTGGAGCAAAACCACATGATTTTGAAAGAGATCCAGAAAATAGATATAAAGGATTGGTATTTAATCATGCAACAGGTAAAGAACTTTATCGAAGAACAAGAATATATGGAACAAATAAAGATAGGTTATACTATTCTTTTCAAAATGATACTTACACAGGTCGATTAAACCAGGAAAAAAGGGTTTTTATCATGGAAAGAGATTTAGATAAAGTAATTTCTGATAAAGTTTCTGAATGCATTATGAAAGTAACAAGTAAAGCAAAATTCATTAAACAAGTATCAGCTAGATTTGATGAAAGTATTAATTCATTAAATAAAAATATTTCTAAGCTGGAAACTAAACTTGAAAAAGAAGAACTGCTTATCCAAAAGGCTTACGAGGAATATAGCTTAGGAAAACTTGATAAAGATGCTTATATGCTCAAAAGAGAAATTTCCATAAGTCATATTACTACAATCAATAATGAAATTGTTGCAATTGATAATGCTGCTAAAGACTTAGAAAAAGAAAAGAAAACTTCCATTAAGTGGATTAATGACTTATTCAAAAGTAAGAATATCAAAAAACCATCGAGCGATTTAATTCATGGATTGGTGGAAAAGGTTATTGTATATGCAACTCATGAATTTGAAATTATCTTTAAGTTTGATGTAGAAAAACTGATGGGAGGTGCTTTAAATGAGTAAGATAGCTCTTTATATCAGATTATCCGTAGAAGATCAAATAGATAGAGATGAAAGTGAAAGCATTACAAATCAAAGGTCACTTTTAAACAATTATTTGGACAAAAATGCAGAATTTAAAGGATTTCAAAGAGAAGAGTTTGTGGATGATGGATATAGTGGCACAAATGATAAAAGACCGTCATTTCAAAGAATGCTCGATGAAGTAAAAAATGGAACAATAAAAACAATTATCGTTAAGGATTTATCAAGATTTATGCGTGACTACATAATGTTAGGAGATTACCTTGAAAACATATTTCCTTTTATGGGAGTTCGCTTTATAGCTATTAATGATGGTTATGATAGTGCTAAGGAAAAAGGTAATGGAACAGACCTTGATATACAGTTTAAGGGGCTACTTTACGACTTTTATTCAAAGGATATTTCACAAAAAGTAAAAACAGTAGCAGATGAATTAAAAAAGCAAGGCAAGTTTCTTGCTTGGAGTCCACCTCTTGGTTATATGAAAGATCCAAATGATAAACATAAAATTATCATAGATAAAGAAACAGCATGGATTGTTAGAAAAGTATATGATTTGGCACTTGAAGGAATGTCTTCAGGGAAAATCGCTATGCTAATGAATAAAGAAAATATTCCAACACCCAATAAACGAAAGACTGAATTAACTAATATGGATTATAAGTATAATATTATCTCTACTGAAGCTAGAGAAAATCCTACATGGACTTTTGGCACAGTAGCACATATTTTATCTAACGAAAATTATACTGGAACTTATGTATATAACATGCAAGAAAGGTCAGTTTTAAATTCTGGCAGTATTAAAAATGTTCCTAAAGAAAAATGGGGTCGAGTTGAAAATCACCATGAAGCAATTATATCAAAGGAAGATTTTGATAAAGTGCAACAAATTAAAGAAAAAAATAGATTTTTAAAGGGTAAGAATACAGATTATCCATGGCGTAATAAATCCCCCTTACAAGGATTTGTAAGATGCCCTACTTGTAATCATATCTTGACTTTAACTCAATCAAAACATGTGAGAAAAGATGGCAGCTTCAAATATTTTAAATATTTTAGGTGCAGGATTTGCAAATGCAACAATGTTGAGCATAAAGGATCTAAGGTTGAACTTTTAGAAGAACAAGTACTATCACTTATAAAAGAAAAATATAGGGAGGTTGATACAAATAAAAACGACGCAGTTAATTTAAAAGAATTAGAAAAAAGAATAACTAAACTTCAAGATAAAAAGATGGCTTATTTTGAAAAATACAAACTTGGCAAAATGACAAAAGCTAAGTTTGTAGAAAGTAAGTCAAATATTGATGAAGAAATTGAAAAACTTGAAGAAAAAATTAAAGTATCATCAACTACTCAAGAAGTAGTTAAATGCAATGAACTTACTAGAGAAATGATGGAAAAATATATTGATTCTGTAATTTGTGAAAATAGTATAGTTCAAAAAATTATATGGAAATAAATATTCATTCAGGAACGCTTAATCATTAGGCGTTCTTTTTTATATTTTTAGAAAGGAGCATTTTAATTATGAAAACTGTTTTAAAACGAGTGTGCATGAGTTTTCTAGCATTTGCAACGCTTGTCACAACCTTACCAATAACGCAGGTTCATGCTGAAAGTACCCAATATTGGACAGAATCAATTGGTCATGTTGGTATGGTTGAACAAGTTATGAATGATGGTTCGATTAGTGCTAGCTTTAATGAAGGACATTTAATGGTTGAAGGAGAAGAAGCTTTCTGTGTAGATATCAATACAGCATTTCAACCTGGATATAAGACAAGAGTAAATGCTAACTCAAGATTAAGTGAGGATCAGATAAGTGATGTTGCTTTATCCATTGAATATGTAAAACAGTATTTATCAAATCATGGTGGAATAAGTGCAAATCATGCTTATCTATTAAAACAACTTGTTGTATGGCAAAGATTAAGTGAACATCTTGGTTGGAAATGTGATAATGTTCGTGCAGCATATGATGAAATTCCAAAGGCAACACAAGAAGAAGTGTTTAAAGGAACAAGAGCCTTTGTTAAAGAAAATAAAGGGCGTTATGAGTGTGGTGGATATATTTACTCAGGCGAAGGTCAAGAACTTGGACAGTTTTGGGCAAACTTAAATGTTGGAAACGCCACACTTCAAAAGGTTTCTAATAATCCTAGCGTTACTGATGGTAATGGCAATTACTCTCTTGCTGGTGCAACTTATGGCGTGTTCACAGATAAAGATTGTACAAATCAAGTAGCTACTCTAACAACAGATGAAAATGGAAATAGCAATATTGAGGAAGTGAAAGTAGGTACAGTTTATATTAAGGAATTATCTGCACCTCTTGGTTATAAAGTAGATGAAACAGTATATTCATTAACAATTAAAGCAGGAGAAACATCAACTTTAAAAGTTTCAGATACACCAAAAGTAACAAATATGGCAATTGAGTTACTAAAGATTGACATGGAAACACAAAAAGATAACCCACAAGGCAAGGCTTCTTTAGAAGGAGCAGAGTTTACATGGAAGTACTATGATGGCTTTTATAACAAAGACAATCTTCCTAGTGAAGCTACTCGAACATGGGTAACAAAAACAATTCCTGAAGAAAAAGATGGAGAAATGCATTATGTTACAAAGCTAGATGAAAGCTATAAGGTATCAGGCGATGATTTTTATATGTTAGGTGATTCAGTCGTACTTCCACTTGGAACATTGACAGTTGAAGAAACAAAAGCACCTGATGGATATTTATTAGAAGGAGCATATATGCAAGATGGCGATCAGTCAGAGCAAATCAAAGGCTTATATGTGACTCAAATTGTAGAAGATGAAAATATAGCAGTATTAACTGGTAGTAATCAATTTTCTGTATCAGATAAAGTGATTCGTGGTGGTGTAAAAATTCAAAAAAGAGATTTAGAAACAGAAGAAACAAAATCGCAAGGAAGTGCAACTTTAAAAGATACTGCCTTTGATATTATCTCTTTGAATGATCATAAGGTTCTTGTCGAAGGTAAATTATATAAGAAAAATGAAGTTGTAAAGACCATTCATACAGATATCGAGGGCGTAGCAACAACTTCAAACGATCTATTACCTTATGGAAAATATAGAATTGAAGAAAGTAAAAGTCCAGATGGTTATTTAGTTGATGGGGCAAAACCTATTGAATTTGAAATTAAAGAAAATGGAAAAATCATTGATTTAACGGATAAGGAACATTCAATCTATAACCAGGTAAAGCGTGGAGATATTGAGGGTGTAAAAATCGGTGCAGGTACACATAAGCGATTAGCAGATGTTCCGTTTAAAATTACAAGTAAAACAACAGGAGAAAGCCATATTGTTGTGACAGATGATAATGGGCAATTCTCTACTTCTTCAAAATGGGCAAGTCATAAGCATAATACAAACGCAGGTAAAACTAGCGAAGATGGTGTATGGTTTGGAACATCAGAACCAGATGATAGCAAAGGTGCATTGCTTTATGATACTTACATGATCGAAGAATTACGATGTAATAGTAATAAAGGCTTTGAACTTATTCCACCTTTTGAAATTGTCGTATCAAGAAATAATCTTGTTATTGATCTAGGTACATTAACAGATGAATATGAAAAAGAAATTTCTATCCATACCACAGCAACAAGTAAAGATGGAGAAAAGACAATTGTTGCAGGTAAAGAAGTTACAATTGTAGATACTGTAAAACTAGATGGCTTAGAAAAAGGTACAAAATACATGCTTAAAGGATGGCAAATGCTTAAAGAAGATAATGCTGAATTAGTAATTGATGGTAAGCGTGTAGAAAGTGATTATACCTTTATTGCTGATGATGAGGAAATGAAAGTAGAAATGATTTATACCTTTAATGCCTCTTCTCTAGGTGGTAAGAATCTTGTTTCCTTTGAAGAATTATATGATTTAAGTAATCCTAATGAGCCTGTAAAAGTTGCAGAACATAAAGATATTGATGATGATGGACAAACAGTATTAATCACAAATCGTATTATTAATATCCATACAACTGCTACTGATAAGGATGGTAAAAAAGAAATTGAAGCAGCTAAAGAAGTGACAATCATTGATAAAGTAACTTTAGAAGGTTTAGAAGCCGGTACAAAATACAAACTTGTAGGATGGCAAATGTTAAAAGAAAATAAAGCTGAATTATTGATTGATGGTAAAAAAGTAGAAAATGAATATGAATTTATTGCTGATAAAGAAAATATGGAAGTTGAAATAGTCTATACATTCAATGCATCTGCTTTAGGTGGTAAAAACTTAGTAACATTTGAAGAATTATATGATATGAGTAATCCAAATGAGCCTATAAAAGTAGCTGAACATAAAGATATTGAAGATAAAGGACAGACAGTAAGTGTTAAAGAAGTTCCAAAAGAACCAGAACCTGAAAAACCTGTAGAACCTAGTAAACCTAACAAACCAAATAAACCTGATAAATTTGAAATCCCAAATACTTCTGTAAAACCAGATAGCCCAAAGACTGGAGATCGGACTAATTTATTTAGTTATATTGCATTACTTTGTACATCTAGTGCTAGTTTGCTTGGAACTCTACTTTGGAGAAAATATCGTAAATTTTAAGGAGTTTAGTATATGGCTGAAAATATGAAGTTTGAATTACTAGCAAGTAGTATAAAGGAAATAAGTGCCAAAGCTAGTAACGCTGCTAAAAGAGCAGTAAATCAATCAATGACACTTAGGAACTGGGCAATAGGTTATTATATTGTCGAGTATGAACAAGGCGGAAGTGATAGAGCAGAATATGGTGCAAATCTATTAAAAAACTTAGAAAAACAAATTGACGAAAAAGGTATGAATGTTACATTGTTTAAATGGTGCCGTCAATTTTATCTTCTGTATCCTCAAATTGGTGCGACAGTGTCGCACCTTTTTGCTTTATCTACTGATTCAAAAGATTTTAAGATATCTAATCAATTTAAAACGGATGCAGATACACTTTTGAATAATTTATCTTTTTCTCATATTAGAGAGATTATGGTGCTAGAAGATGAATTTGAGCGTTTCTTTTATGAAACAGAATGTATTAAATGTAATTGGAGCGTTAGAGAATTAAGAAGGCAGATAAAAACAAATCTTTATGTAAGAGCTGGTATTAGTAAAAATCCAGAGAAGTTATTGGAAGCAAAAATGGATAATGCAGATACATTTCTGCCTACAATCAAAGATCCATTTACCTTTGAATTTCTAGGCTTAGACGCAAGAGAGTCTGTATCTGAAACAGATTTAGAACAAGCACTGATGGATCATTTACAAGAGTTTATGATAGAACTTGGTCAAGGATTCTGTTTTGAAGCAAGACAAAAACGAATTATTATTGATGATAAATATTATTTCATAGACCTAGTTTTCTATAATCGATTGCTGCACTGTAATGTAATTATTGAACTTAAAAATGATGAATTTAGACATGAAGATTTAGGACAGTTAAATGCGTATGTTGGTTACTATAAAAAGCACGAAATGATTGAGGGAGATAATCCACCTGTAGGCATACTGTTGTGTACTGATAAAGGAAATGAAATGGTTGAGTATGCCTTATCTGGAATGGATAATCAATTGTTTGTATCTACATATATGCTACATCTTCCGGATAAGAAAAAATTGAAAGAGTTTATAGTTAAGGAGATGAAAGAAATGGAGAAATAAAAATATAAATAAATCGTGTCAGTCTGTTGACACGAGAGGGAACAGGTGGTGCTGAAATCTATGATTATGTAATGAATGTAGAAAAGTCAAGTTATCCTTTAGCAGGAGCACTTATTCAAGATATTATTAAACATTTTGAAGATATGGATGTGAATTTTGCGATTCCTTATGAAGGTATATTATTTGCTCCTCGAGATGACCGTCATATTCAGATGTTAGCAACTGCTGATAAAGTTCCTTATCAGGTTGTTGATTTTCAAGAGTTCCTAAAAGAACCTAAACCAAAATTGATTATTATTTGTGATCCTGAATACATGGATAAAGTGATTGAGAGAAGTGAAACTTTCTCAAATGATCAATACAAATCATCGTCTTTAAAAACTGCCAGCGTCCTTTATGAATACATGGATCCAAGAGTGACAAAGACCCATGGTTTAGAAGAAGTCATGGCGATGCATGGATTTTCAATGAAAGAATTATGTATATTTGGTGATGCAGATAATGATTACGATATGACATTGAATGCTGGAGTTGGTGTTGTCATGGCTAACGGCAGCGAAAAAACCAAAAGTGTTGCTGATTATATCACGGATGATAATAATCATGATGGTATTGGTAAATTTATTGAAAAATATATTTTATAGCTTTAATGATTTCATTAGAGCTTTTTTTCTTATATAATGTTTAATGAGGTGATTTATAATGAATATAGCATTAATTGCACATGATGAAAAGAAATCAGAAATGATTGAGTTCGCAAAGAAACATGAAGATATCCTAAAAGAACATCTGCTTTATACAACTGGAACAACAGGATTGCGTATTATGGAAAATACGCAATTAAAAGTCCATCGTTTTTTATCTGGACCTTATGGTGGAGATCAACAGATTGGAGCATATGTCGCTGAGGGGAAAATCAATCTTGTTATTTTCTTTAGAGATCCTTTAACTGCTCAACCACATGAACCAGATGTAAGTGCACTAATGAGACTATGTGATGTTCACAATGTTCCATTAGCTTCTAATAAAGAAGCAGGAGAATTATTATTAAAAGGAATCTTGAAATAAATAATCAAAAATAATTCTCATTTATTTGAATATCATGTAAAATGAAAGTATAGGAGGAATAAAATATGGAATATGAAATTAAGGGAGTTCCCCTTCCAGTCGTTATTTGTTATCTAAAAAAGGGTGATGTTATGCTAAGTGATAGTGGTGCTATGGCTTGGATGGATCCATGTATGGAAATGGGAACAACAAGCAATGGTGGAATTGGAAAAGCTTTTGGGAGAATGTTTTCTGGCGAAACAATGTTTTTGAATTCATATACTGCTAATGCAGATGGTAAAATTGCTTTTTCATCATCTTTCCCAGGTGAAATTAGAAAATATGATATTGAACCAGGTAAAGAAATTGTTATTCAAAAATCTTCATACTTAGCGAGTGAACCAACTGTTGAAAGAACAATCTTCTTTAATAAAAAAGCCATGACAGGTATTTTTGGAGGAGAAGGTTTTATTATGAATAAACTTTCTGGAAAAGGAACCGTTTTTGTTGAAATCGATGGTGCAACAGTTGAATATGATTTGGCACCTGGACAAAAGATTGTTGTAGATACAGGATATGTAGCTGTGATGGATGCCACTTGTACCATGACTACACAATCAGTTCCAGGATTAAAAAATAAGATGTTTGGTGGAGAAGGATTCTTTAATACAGTCGTGACAGGTCCAGGACATGTTGTTTTACAGACAATGCCAATCTCTGCAATTGCGGGTAGTCTTGCTCAATTCTTCCCATCTGGAAAATAAGTCATACATTGTATGACTTTCTTTTGATTTATGATTATAAATGCAAGTTCAAGAACAGATATACCAGCTTACTTTAGTGATTGGTTTTTCCAACGTCTTAAAGCTGGATATGTCTATGTGAGGAATCCTTATTATCCAAACCAAATTACCAAATATATACTTAATCCTGAAGTTGTAGATAGTATTGTTTTTTGTACCAAAAATCCACATCCAATGTTATCCAGATTAAAATTGTTAAAAGATTATCACCCTTATTTCTTTGTAACAATAAACCCTTATGAAAAAGAGATTGAACCTCATGTTCCATCTTTTCAAGATGTTATTTATGATATTCAAGAACTCTCTTTAAGCTTAGGAAGCCATAGTGTAAGTTTTCGTTATGATCCTATTTTCATAAATCAATATTATACGATAGAAAAGCATATTCAAACTTTTGATATTATCACAAAACAACTAGAGGGATATACACATGAATGTGTTATAAGTTTTATTGACCTTTATGAAAAAACAAAAAAGAATTTTCCTGGTATTCAGGAAGTCTCATTGAATGAACAGCAATATTTAGCAGAAGCCTTTGCAAAAATTGCTGCTCAAAGGGGAATTCATATCAAGACATGTGCTGAAAAATTAGATTTAAGTGAATATGGAATCACTCATGAAGGGTGCATTACCCGTCAAATACTAAAAGATGTGACAGGATATCCATTAAAAGAGTTGAAATCGCAACCTTTAAGGCAGGGATGTCATTGTTATCCAAGTCGTGATATTGGTGAGTATGATACATGTTTACATGGCTGCATCTATTGCTATGCTAATGAAGACAAACAGTTGGTACAAGAGAAATATAAAAGACACGATCCATCGTCACCATTACTCATTGGTCATATTCATTCTGACGATGTGATAAGATTAGCCAAGCAAGAAAGTTATATAGAAAGACAACTCTCATTTGATTTATAGAAATGAGCATAAATACCGAAACTTTGAGGGATGTCTGTAAGTTATTCATGATGTCTTTTTGAAACTAATACACAAAAAGACCTTTGGCTGTGTTTGCCTTGTCCACAATGTCATTCAATGCATAATTGAGATATAAATGCAGTAAAAAAAAGCAGCCAATGGATTATCTGTATAAATAAACAATAGATTAAGGTATGCTCAAGGAAAGTAAGTGCGAGTCATATTCAACATCAAAACGAAACAAAGATAAGATACCATGTTTTGCTAATGAGAAATTCATAGAAAATAAGTCCATATAATAAATTCAGGAAAAAGAGATGTGAAGAAGTATAAGCAAGATAACAGGAAGTTTAAAATATTATTCTTTGTATTGAAAAGTATAATATTCTCTGATGAGATTTGTTTGATGAAATATAATTAAATTGGTATATAGTTATGGGATTTTTGACACAATAAATTATTAAGTCTGGTGTTTTCTTATCAATTGTATAAGAGATAAGTAGTATAATAATTATTCATCAATTGATAGGAAAACATTGACAAGGTTATGAAATTGAGAAAAGAGGTTAAAAGAATGAAAGATTTAGAAAATATTTGTTTATCAGTTGAACATGATTTTGATGGAAAGTATCAGTCTGTTGCTCCAGAAATTGTTCAAACATCATCATTTCAATTTCAGAATTTTGCACACTATGTTCATGTTAATACAGATCATGAGTTTGCATATACGTATACAAGAGGTGATAATCCAACACTTGAAATACTAGAAAAGAAAATCGCTCATTTAGAAGGAGCGGAGTGTGGAAGAAGTTTTGCTTCAGGTATGGGAGCTATTTCTGGAACAATCTTAAGTTTAGTGAAAAAAGGTGATCATATCATTATCGTTAACACTGTTTATGGCTCAAGTGTTAAATTGATTCAACAGCTTCAAAAGTTTGGAGTGGAAAGTACAAAAATAGATGTTCAAGAGACAAAAGAGATTTTTGAATATATTGAACCAGAGACGAAGATGATTTATTTTGAAAGTCCTTCTTCGCAAAGATTTGAAATGTTAGATTTAGAAATGATAGCAAATGTTGCTAAAGAAAAAAATATTTATACAGTCATTGACAATACTTGGGCAACTCCATTGTTACAGAATCCATTAAAATATGGTATAGATGTTGTCATTCATTCTTGTTCAAAATATATTGGAGGACATAGTGATATTGTTGGAGGTATTGTTTTATGTCGTCAAGAGATAATGAAATACATAGATGATTTCGCACATATTTTTTAGGAGCAACTATGTCTCCTATGAATGCCTGGTTAGCTGTACGTGGACTGAGAACTTTACCAGTTCGTTTGAAAGCACAAGAAAAATCTGTTTTAGATGTGATAGATTTTTTAAGGAATGATCCAAGAATAGAGAGAATTTTTCATCCAACTTGTAATGGTGAAATGCAGAAAGATTTGGCTAATCGTTATTTAAAGGGGTATGGAAGTTTATTAGGAGTTGTTTTAAAAGATGCAAATCCAACCATTATTGAAAGTTTTGTAGATGCTTTACATCATTTTACATTGGCTTATAGTTGGGGTGGTTTTGAGAGCTTGATTTTACCAGTATTTAAGGGCAATAATCAAGATGAATTAGAAGCGCGTGGTTTGGCTTTGGGACAATTAAGAATGTATATTGGTCTTGAAGAAACTGAAATTCTTATTGAAGATTTAAAACAAGCACTAGATATTGCTTATCAAGTGAAAATGTAATTTTTAGGCATGATATTTGGTGAAGAATTGTATCGTGGTGATATCAAGAAAGTTGATTCTATAAAAGAGTTTCTAAGTTTAAAAGTAGGAAATTAGGATGGTGAAGATGAAATCGAAGCTATGTTATTATGAAAAAGATATTTAATAATAAAAATAAGCGACAATGATTTGTTGCTTTTTTACATTTTTTTCTTTTTATCACATATAATGACTTGAGGTGTTTCCATGATTAAAAAAATACTTATATGTTTATTTGTAATGTTATTGTGTATGTTTCCTAAAGTTGTTTATGCTGAGGATTTAAAATTGGCGCCGAATGCTGCTTCATCTGTATTGATGGAAGCATCTACTAAGCAAGTCCTTTATTCATCACATGAAACAGACAAGTTATTCCCAGCATCCACAACAAAAATTATGACAATGATTCTTATGTTTGAAGCAATTAATAAAGGAACATTGAAATGGGATGATGTTTTAACATGTAGTGCTTATGCTGCAAGTATGGGTGGAAGTCAAATCTATCTTGAAGAAGGCGAACAGATGAGCGTTTCAGACTTATTTAAAGGAATTAGTATTGCATCAGCTAATGATGCCTGTGTTATGGTGGGAGAAAGAATTGCAGGGACAAATGATGGATTTGTGAAAATGATGAATGAAAAGGCTAAAGAATTGAATTTAACCAATACACATTTCATGAATCCAACAGGACTTCATGATGATAACCACTATACTTGTGCTTTAGATTTAGGATTAATGGCTTCCTATTTAATTCAAATAGGTGGTGATCGTTTATTTGCAACAACTTCTCTTTATGACAGTTATATTAGAGAAAATTCTGCTCAAAAATTTTGGTTAGTCAACACCAATAAGTTACTAAAATCTTATGAAGGAGCAGATGGATTAAAAACAGGGTATACAAAAGAAGCAGGTTATTGTATTGTTTCAACAGCAAAAAGAAATGGTTTAAGACTTATAGCAGTCGTCATGAAAGAAAGTGAACCAAAAGTGAGAAATCAAGAAGTTTCTCAATTGTTAGATTATGGTTTTTCACTTTATGAAAATGTGATTCTCTTTAAAAAAGATGATATCATTGAAAAGATTCCTATTGAAAATGCAAGACAAAAATCAGTAGAGGTTGTTTGTAAAGAAGATGTTGTCTATGTTAAAGATAAGAGTGCTCAAGATGAAGTCACATATGAAATGAATTATACAAATCTAGTTCCACCTATAAAAAAAGGTGAAACAATTGGACATATATTATTAATGCGTAGTGATGTTAATATTGCTTCGTTTGAAGTTGTAAGTAAAGATGATATTGAAGCTTTAACTTTACCTGAAAAAATGTACAATTATTTTAAAGCATTCGTATAAAATAAGATATAGTTCAATGAGATTGTTATACTCTATAGAATGAATACGAAATAAAGTCGTATCATATATAGGGTATTTTTATATTTTAAATAACAATACTTCTCATGTGTATAAAAAATAACTTAATTTATCAAAAAAGATGATTTCATAAATATATAAAATCATCATGAGATTATTTGCTTATGGTTATTCTATTGTTTCTCTATAGAAAATATTAGGTTTATAAATTGGTTTCCTTTTTTAATTTGTGATGTGCCCATAAGAAGCTGATACACCCAAGTATCATAAAAAGAATCATTACAAAAATCATCTGTCCAATATCTAATCTTTCATAGAGAATAAATGAGCGTAATATATTAATAACATGAGTAAATGGATTGATATGAATAGCAATTGCTAAAGCACCATGAATATTGTTAGCAGGAAATAATGCAGTGCTAAGAAAGAAAATGGGAAGAACAATTGCATTCATAACTGTTTCATACATAACTTCATTTGGAAGTATAAGACTTATAGCATAACAAATTCCTGCCATAAAAAATGACATTAAGAATATCAAAATAATTATATATAATATGATGGAAATATTTAAAGGAATTCTAACAGAAAAGAATAGACTAACTATAACCATAATTGTCACTTCAAAAAACGAACATAATACAGCTTCCAAAAGTTGTCCTAAAACAATAGAACTGCGATGAATAGGGGCAATCAGAATACGATAAAAACTGCCATCATTTTTCATTAAGTAATTCATAATTCCACCACTGCTACAAACACCAAAACTCACCAACACTATGAGTCCAGGTAGAATAAAGGCAGTATAATTCTTAATTCCTGTATTTTGCATAGTGCTTCCAGCTACTGAACTATACATGACTAACCAAAGCATTGGTTGTAGAATAGTAATGATTATGGTCAATGCATTGTGAAAACGCCATTTAATATTTCTGTGTAATATTGCCAAGACATTCATTTTCTTTTTTCACCTCCTGTTCTTTTTTTGTAGTTAAGCGTAAGAATACATCCTCTAAAGTTGGTTGTATGATTTGAATACTTTGACAAGGAATGTGGTTTTTTAATAGAAAATTCATTGCTTTTTCCATATCAGAATGGCTGTTTTGTATATTAACAATTATTGATTTATTTCTTGCAAATACTGATCTGCCTACAAAAAGTTGTTGGAATAAAGGAAGGCATTCTTGAACTTCATTTTGAGTTAAAAATTGTATTTGCAGACTATCTTGATGAATAAGCGAACGGAGTTGTAAAGGTGTTCCCTGTATAACATCTTTCCCATCTTTCATAATGCATATTGTATCGCTGAGTTGGTCTGCTTCTTCTAAATAATGCGTTGTTAGAAATATTGTTGTACCAAAATGATCACGTATTTTTAACAACATATCCCACATCCTCATTCGTGATTGGATATCCATTCCAACAGTTGGTTCATCTAAAAATAAGATTTTTGGATTTGACATCATGTTCAATGCAATATCTAAGCGCCTTTTTACTCCACCAGAATAAGATGATACAGGATAATTTCTATATTGTTCTAGTTCAAAATCTCTTATTAATTCCTCTATCTTTTCTTTTGCTTTAGCTTTAGGAATTTTATAAAGACGGCTTTGAAACATCATGTTTTCTTCTAAGGATAAATGTGTATCAATAGAAGTTTGTTGGGCAACACATGCAATTGTTGAACGTACAACATCAGTCTGATTGTGAATATCTTGATCAAACATAATCACTTTACCAGAAGTCGGTTTTAAGTAAGTTGTGAGTATCTTAATAAGTGTAGATTTTCCTGCTCCATTTTGCCCTAGTAGAGAGAAAATTTCACCTGTTTTTACAGAAATATTAATTCCGTTTAATGCCTGTACACCATTCTTGTATTTTTTAACGGTGTTTTGTGTCTGAATAGCGTACATATTTATTCCTCCATAATTGGAAATTGTATTTCTGTAATGTATTTGCTGGGATTCCCTTTTAAGAGCATGCCAGGACCTTTTATGAAAACTTCGCGAAAAGGTGGAACTAAGATAAATTTATTTTGTTTGGCAAAATCATTAATACATTCATATGCAAGTGAAAGTGTTTCATAGGGACCGATATGAGTAACGCAGATTGCTTTTATGCGTGGTAATTGCTTAGTTTCTATACCATTTCCAGTAGGTGTTGCGTTTGTTGGAACACAAAGTTCCATCTCTCCAATTTTCGTTTCTTTATTAAGTGAGAGATAGTTGAATAAGGGCGCCCCATTTGTCTTTCCCATAATCGCTTTAAAGACATGAGGAAAAACTTTATTGGCTTCAGTAACAACTCCCACATACTTCATATAAGCGACATGAATTGGTTCAATATCTTTTAATACAATTTGATAGTTCATAAATTAATTCTCCTTCTTTTTTATGGCAATCCACACTTCAGAATAACCACTTATGGGTTTTTCCTCTTCTATGGGATATACCTCAATATCAGGAAGTCCTGCATATTCATAGCCCGAGAATAATAGCCATTCTTTATAAAATCGTTGAAAAACACTTTGTACACTCTCTTGAAAATGTCCATCAGTTTTAAAGATAACCCATGTTGCTGCTGGTATTTCATATTCGTACATTCCTTCTAAAATAGGTTTATCACTTGCTGCAGCAATATAGTAAAAAATATTCTCAGGATTCTGATAAACACTGATTCCTAAAATTCCTCGAGGTTCTAATGTAGATAAAGAACATATTTTTTGAAAATTCATTCCTTGTCTTGTTTCTTTCCAAAAGTTGGGGATATTTTTGTGATTTTCTCCCATGTCTTCAACTAATGGAGTACGGATGCCAACAATACGCATAGCATCTTTTTTCTCAATGTGATATGACATAACATGACCGCCTGTAACTTCAACAGAAAATTTGATTGGTGGATATGCATTTAATATACTTCCCATGTTTTTAGCAGCAGTGGGAGTCATACCATGAACATTTTGAAATGCTCTATTAAAAGAAGTAGGGGAAGAATATCCATATTTCAATGCAATATCTATGACCTTTTGTTCTGTTCTTTGTAATTCAAAAGCCGCTTGCGACATCCTGCGACGACGAATATACTCCGCTAATGAAATACCTGTTACATAGGTAAACATACGTTGAAAATAGTACGTTGAACAACAGGCAATACGTGCTGCTTCATCATTAGATATTTCTTTATCCAAATTGTTTTCAATATATTCTATGGCTTTATTTAAATTCATTAACCATTCCATGCAAGTTCCTCCTCATACATTATCTTATCTTAATGGTTATTTATATTCCTCTCTTTTCTTGTCCTCATTTGTAAACTTTATCTTAATCAAATTTTTATATCAATACATTTCTTTAAGTTAATCAAGATCTTTTTATCTATAATAATGTAAAAATTTAAAAGTGCAGATTTTTTCTACTTTTGTAGGTTTTGTTCTAGTTTTAGCGAATCGATTTTCTTTCAAATTGAATTGGTATATGATAGCAAAGAAGGAGGAATTGATGTGGAAAACAGTATGAATATAGAAATTACAGATCAGTTAATTATTGTCCATTTTCAAGGTGAAATAGATTGTGTTAATGCCCCTGTTTATCGTCAACAATTAAGTGATCTACTAGAAGAAACAAATGAAGACGTCGTTTTTGATTTTAAAGGCACATCTTTTATTGATAGTTCAGGAATTGGTTTGGTTTTAGGTCGTTATAACCAACTCAAGTTTGATCATAGAACTCTTATTTTAACAGGTTTAAATCAGGTAGCATATCGTTTATTTGAATTAACAGGATTATTTCAAATTATGCCTTATTATGAAACAATTGAAAGTTTAAAGGAGGGGACACTATGAATCAAATGGAAGTTAGCTTTAGTGCATCACTTGATAATGAGAACTTTGCTCGTACGACAGTAGGTGCTTTTTTAACACCTTTAAATCCAACAATCGACGAGATTATTGAATTTAAGACAATTGTTGCAGAAGGTGTCAGCAATGCGATTATTCATGGCTATAATCATAACCCAGAGTGTATGGTTGTTATGAAAGTACAAATAGAAGATCGTCAAGTCAAACTCATTATACAGGATTATGGAAAAGGCATTGAAAACTTAGATCAGGTGAAAACACCTTTTTATACAACCGCAAAAGACTTAGAACATGCAGGAATGGGAATGACAATCATAGAAACACTTGCTGACTCATTAGAGATAGAAAGTGTTGTCAATATAGGAACAAAACTAATCATCACAAAAAGACTGAAAGATAATGGCTAGCTCAAAAACATTAGACTTACTTGTAAAGGTGCGTTCAGGGGATGAACAAGCTAAAGAACAGGTGGTCAAAGATAATCTTGGATTGGTATGGTCTATTGTTCATAGATTCAAGAATAGCTATTATGATAAGGAAGATTTGTTTCAAATTGGTTGCATTGGATTAATGAAAGCTATTAATCATTTTGATCCATCATATAATGTCCAATTTTCAACATATGCTGTTCCTATTATTATGGGAGAAATCAAAAGATATTTCCGTGATGATGGAACAATCAAAGTTTCACGTTCACTCAAAGAATTAAATATCAAGGTCACCAAAGCCAAAGAGATATTGCAGGCAGAAAATAATGAAGAACCTACTGTTGAAGAAGTTGCCCGTTATTTGGAGGTAGATGTACATGATGTTGTTGAAGCTATTGACTCATCTTACTACCCAACTTCATTAAGTGAACCAATATATGAAAAAGATGGTTCAACAATTAGTATGGAAGATAGATTAATTGATAAGAGTGATCATATGTGGTTTGAAAAAATTGCCTTGGAAATGGAAATGGAAAAACTAGATGAGAAAGAGAAAATGATTATCTATATGCGTTATCAATTAGATTATAATCAGGAAGCTATAGCTCAAAGATTGGGAATTTCACAAGTTCAGGTTTCACGACTTGAGAAAAAAATTGTGACAAAATTGAGAACACGCTTAAAAGATGGAGGATAATGTGATATAATAAATCAAGGTGATAGAAATGGAAAAAGAAGATATCAAGAAATCCTTGTTTGAATATATAAAAGTGATTATTATAACAGTTGTATTCACTTTAGCAGTCCTTTATTTTATACAAATCTCTCGTGTTGTTGGTGCTTCAATGGAACCAACTTATCATAATGGTAATATTATTCTTGTAGATAAAGTCTTTTATAAGAAAGGACAGCCTTCTTATAATGATATTGTTGTTGTGGCATATCATGTGAGTCCTGGAGAAGATCAAATTATTAAAAGAATTATAGGATTACCAGGTGATCATATTGAAATGAAAGACAATAAACTTTATCGTAATGGAGAATTATTGAATGAAGACTATATCAAGGAAGCGATGGTAGGCAATGAAGATTTTGCCTATGATATACCAGAAGGAAAAGTCTTTGTTATGGGAGATAACCGTAATAATAGTATAGATTCACGAATGATTGGATATATTGATTTTGATGATCAGGTTGTTGGTCGTGTGTTTTTTAAGGTCTTTTGATAAGACCTTTTTATTTTGGAGGAGAAAAAATGAAAATCAGATATGATCGTTTGATAACTGTCGGAGTTATTGTCAGCATTATTATTGGCTTGTTTATATATTTGATGTCGCATAAAGTTCATGATGAAGAATATAATGGAAAGATAGAAACATATGTTGCAAGTTATCGTCAGAATGACAAAATCTATACCTTTGATTTGAAAGCATTTCAAAAAGATGATATATGGTATGCATCATTAAATGATATGTATAATATGGTTGTGATTATGGATAAGAATGCTCGTGTCTATATTGATCAAAATAAGCACACTTTAACATATCAATTGAGCGACAGCGACTATCATTTTGATTATGGTCGAGGAAGGATTGTATACAATAATGATAGTATAGATTTAAGAAAGAATAGTCATGATATTTATATTTCTCATAAAAATGTATATGTATCTGTCTATTTTATAGAAAAAATAGTATTAAAAAATGAAAAAAAGATAAATTTTAAAAATAAAAACGCTATCATTGAATAAATTTTACGTTTTTAGTAGTCAAGGAGAACTTTTTTTGATAGAATGTATGATAATCAAAAGGGATATAGATTGATATATCTAAAGGAAGGGTGGAATTATGGCGTATAAATTTAATGTCACAAGAGGTAATGCTATTTTAAATTTCTCAGAAGAGTTTTGTCAAAGTCGCTGTCAATTGATAGAAAGTGAATCTTTTGCAAAAGTCTTAGAAAAATATATTAGGAATATAAAAAGAAAAGATACAACTATTTATGTATATCTTCATAGTATTCAAGAAGATGATGTTGATTTGTTAGAAAACTTAAGAGGAATCTTTAAATTATTATTAGTTATGTCTGTTGATGAAGTTTGCAGTATTCGTCCAGAAGCTCAAAAATATTTTAAAGATAATGATATGTTCATTGCACTTGTTGAAGATATTTACTTATTCTGGAGACGTCTTCAAAGATATGCAGTTGTTTTTAATGAAACGAAACGTGCTGGTTATCAAAATGTTCAATTTGCTGATGCCCAAAATGAATTTGAAGAATTGGTTTTGGAAGTCTATCGTACCATCGAAAGAGCACTTGGTAAAAAAGATAAAGTTATGCGTCAAATTACAGCAGGGGTGAATGCTGGATTAACTGTGACACATATGCGACCATTTTTACCATATGAATATCGTAATTTAGATGAAATCCCATTTATTGAATCTGTGGTTATTCATCCACCATTTATTGCTTATTCTAAACGTAATAAAAGAGATGGTGTTTTTCCTGAGATGAAAACAAATCCAATAGAAGATAAGAAATTTGATTCAGATTCATGGTTCTGTTATCCTGCCAAGGTTGGAGATTTATTATGTTTTATTTATTTTAATGTCAAATTTATGGCACAAGGTGTTACATTGTGTAATTTATTTGATTTAGCAGATGAATCTGAATATAGAAATAGAAAACCAGATTTGATCTATGTCTATGGTTATGAGGATGGGAAGGATAATCAGGCATTCTACCAAGATGAAACAAATGATATGATTGTTGCTTTATTATCAGCAAATGATGATTTTGATTATTTTGGTTATATGAAAAAAATGGTTTTAACTTTGCATAATGTCCAAAAAATCAATCATAGAGAATTACCAATTCATGGAGCAATGGTGAAAATGACTCTCCATAATGGAGAAACAAAGAATATTGTTGTTATGGGAGATAGTGGTGCTGGAAAGAGTGAAACTATTGAACAGATTAAAGTTTATGGGGCTGCATATATTACTGATTTGAAGACAATCTATGATGATATGGGAGTTCTTTCATTAGATGAAAAAGGACAAGTAAAAACATCTGGAACAGAAATTGGGGCTTTTGTTCGTTTAGATGATTTAGATGCTGGATATAGCTTTAAGGAATTGGATAGATCTGTATTTATGAATCCTGATAAAGTGAATGCTCGTATTGTTATTCCTATTACAGACTATAAAGATGTTGTAGCTAAACATGATGTTGATATGTTCTTATATGCTAACAACTATGAAGATAAAGATGAAGCATTAAGTTTCTTTGAAAATGCTGATGATGCTTTAGAAGTCTTTAGAGCTGGTGCACGTATGGCAAAAGGAACAACAACAGAAATGGGAATTGTAGAAAGTTATTTTGCAAATCCATTCGGTCCTGTTCAAAGAAGAGATCAAACTGAGCCTATTTTACAAGATTATTTTAAAAGAATGTTTAAACAAGGTGTTAAAGTTGGTCAATTACGTACTAGACTTGGAATTAAAGGAAATGAGCATGAAGGTCCTAAAGCTGCTGCTATTGAAATTTTAAAATATGTAACAGGTGAAACTGAATTAAAAGAACTTCCTGCTGAAGAATAAAAAACTCTCATTATGAGAGTTTTCTTTATGCAAAAATACAGATAATTTGAATTGTAATAAAAATTGATATGAATATAAATTCTTGGTAGTATTTATATATAATGGCTAAATAGAGTGCATAGAAGAATAGAGGAAGACTTATAAAACAAGTAGGAAAAAGAATACCAACCCACCAAGGAAAGCTTCCAAAACTTGTAGATATACTTATGCATTGAATAGTCATAATAATAATCATGAATAAAAATAATGAATAGAAAATGATTTTATGTTTTTTCATATCTTATTTCCGATGATTTCTATAAATGAGAAAGAATGAGAATAATAATCCAATAATGCATGAAAATAAGCACAATCTAGCTGGTGTTATAATAATAGCAGAGCCTGCAAAGTCTTGAGTGATATTGGGCAAAAAGAAGGATAGTACTAAAAATGAGACTGAATATATATGGTGGATATGATTTCTTTTGAATATGTTTGATTTGTAATCATTCCTCATATGACATATGAAAGTATTGATACATTTTTTTTCTTTTCTTAACATTTTTAATCTTTCTCCAAATTCTATAGAAATCTCCTTTCATTGTTATTATCTAACATGTTCATATCTTTGTCTATATCATTATTGTAACATATCTGTAGTCATTCGTTTACAAAATAAAAAAGTTCACTTTTGTGAACTTCTTTAATAAATACCTTGTGAAATCATGGCAGCAACAACTTTTTCAAAACCAGCAATATTTGCGCCTTTGATTAAATCGTATCCTAAACCATATTTTTCAGCTGCCGCAACAGAAGAATTATGAATATCAATCATGATTTGGTGTAATTTCGCATCTACTTCTTCTTTTGTCCAACTATATCTCATTGAGTTTTGTGCCATTTCTAATGCTGAAACAGCAACCCCACCAGCATTTGCTGCTTTTGCAGGTCCTAAAATTCCTTTGTTTTCAAGGAAATAAGCAATGGCTTCAGGAGTTGTTGGCATATTTGCTCCTTCAATAATATATTTGACTCCATTAGCAACCAATTGCTTCACTTCGTCAAGTCCAATTTCATTTTGAGTTGCACAAGGGAAAGCCATATCAACTTTTAATCCCCATGGTTTTTCACCAGCATGAAATTCGCATCCGAATTTCTCTGCATAATCTTTTAGTTTGACGTTGTTGTGACTTCTGATTTGAACCAAGAACTCAATTTTTTCATCAGTTACAATTCCATCAGGATCATAAACGTAACCATCTCTACCTGAAATAGAAACAACTTTTGCTCCATACTCTCTTGCTTTTAAACAAACACCCCAAGCAACATTTCCATAACCTGAACAGGCAATTGTTTTTCCTTCATAAGAGTCATCAAAGTGACTTAATACTTCTTTACCATAATATACAGCACCAAATCCTGTAGCTTCTGGTCTAATTAAAGAACCACCATAAGGCATTGGTTTTCCAGTAAGAACACCATTTTCAAATGCTCCTCTGATTCGTTTATACTGTCCATACATATATCCAATTTCTCTAGCACCAGTACCAATATCCCCAGCTGGTACATCAACATCAGGTCCAATATGACGATATAATTCAGTCATAAATGATTGACAGAAACGCATAATTTCTGCATCTGATTTTCCTTGTGGATCAAAATCAGAACCACCTTTACCACCACCAATTGGTAAAGTTGTTAATGAGTTTTTAAAAATTTGTTCAAACCCCAAGAATTTAATAATACCTAAGTTAACAGATGGGTGTAATCTTAATCCGCCTTTATAAGGTCCAATAGCACTTGAGAATTGTACACGGTAACCTCTATTGACTTGCACCTTTCCTTTATCATCCTGCCATGGGACTTTAAACATTAAAGTTCTCTCTGGTTCAACGAGTCTTTCAAGAATAGCCATATCTTCATACTCAGGATGAGCAAGAATAACAGGTTCTAAGCTTTCAAGAACTTCTTCAACAGCTTGAATGAACTCTGGTTGATCTGCATTTTTAGTTTTCACTTCATCTAATACTTTTTCAATATATTTCATAGTATGAATCCTCCTTTTTTCCTATTATATACAAAAATAAATAAAAAACAAACATTTTAATAAAAAATTATTATTTTTTTTTAGAATTCCATAAAATAAGATAATCATTTTGTTTTAAGAAGAAATATGATAAACTATGAATGGTGATAAAAATGAATAAAAAATTTAAAGAATATAGAATGTTTCTGGTTTGTTTCGTTATTTTTATAGCTTTTTTAGGTGTTGCTGTTTATTGTGGGTTAGAGGACCATAGAACACAAATGATAGGAGCTCTTATGTTATCTTTAATAGCGTTATTTTTGTTATTATTAAGATATAAGATGGTATTATTTGATGATGTTATGATGATTTATGAATGGAAAGTGGCTGCCATGCTTCCAACTATGATTGAATATAAAGATATCCAATTTGTTGAAAAAAAATCACAGCATCATGTAGTGATTAAACATACACATATTAGTCATATCTATGTATTTAATAGTGATCTTTTTATATCTACATATAAATCTTTGAAAAATCATGACTCTCACTGAGAGTTTCTTTTGATTGGAGGAAAAGAATATGAAAATGCATGATGAATGTTTACCTTGTTTGGTCAATCAGGTTGTTAGGGTTGCTAAGATGACAGAAGCAACTCATACAAATAGACTTTATCAAAGAGTTTTTCAATATTTGAGTCAGTTAGATTTTACGGAGTCAAATCCAGAAATTATTGGTGCAACTTTTCGTTTATTGAAAGAACATATTGGTAATGATGATCCCTATAATCAATTGAGACAGTATTATAATCAATTGTTTCTTAAAGAACAGAGTTTTTTTGAACAAAAAATAGATAGTTCTTATAATCCTTTGATAGAAGCAATGAAGTATGCAATTATAGGCAATATTATAGATTTTAATCCTATGCATAATCAAAATGTAGAAGACATTATGAAGTGGTTTGAAAAGATAGATACATATCAATTCACTATTGATGATAGCGAACAATGTATATGTGATTTAAAAAAAGCTAAAATGTTATTATATTTAGGAGATAACTGTGGTGAAATTTGTTTGGATTTATTACTTATTAAAAAGATAAAAGAGCTTAATCCTCAACTTCATATTTATTTTGGGGTCAGAGGATCAGCCGTTGTAAATGATTCTATAGAAGAAGATGCTTATTTTGTAGGAATGGATAAATATGCAGATATTATCAGTAATGGTGATGATTCTTTAGGCACAATTTTACCAAGAACGAGTTTGGAATTTCAACAGATTTATCATCAAGCTGATGTAGTCATATGCAAGGGTCAGGCAAATTATGAAAGTTTAAGTGAAGATTTAAAACAAAGTCTTTATTTCTTGTTGATGGTGAAATGTGATGTCATTGCTAAGGATATTGGCGTTAAACAAAAATCACTTGTATGTCTTAAGAGCAGACAGAAAAACACAAAGTTTTGAGATATCAAGAGATATTCAAAAAAGAATAGGAACTTTTTCAAAAAAGTTCTTTTTTTATTGTATAAAATGTGTTAGAATAGTAAAAAATGAGGTGATATTTATGAAAAACACAATTTTATATTCAAAATTTCATCACCATCATTGGAACAACTAGGGTTATATCTAAAAGAATAGATACAACCCATTTTGTGTATATAAAATTTGGTTGTATCTGATGGCTTAGAGGTTTATATGGCGAGTCATTAAGACTCGTCATTTTTTTATAAGAGAGGGGATAAAAAATGGAAGAATATAAATATTTGATACCAGAAGAAAGTATAGATGCAATTATGAATAATGTATCTACATTACGTAAGATTGAAAATGATTTAAGAAGAGTATTTGTTGAGCATGATTATTTAGAAGTCTTGATGCCTTCTTTTGAATATGTTGATTTATATAATGCTTTAGATAGTGGAATTGAAGAGGAAAAAATGTTTCAATATATTAATTTTGAAGGAAAAAGAGTTGCTTTAAGGACTGACTTCACTATTCCTTTGGCACGATTATATAGTAGTCAAAAAGAAATAGGAGTTAAGAGATATTGTTATTTTGGAAATGTCTATCGTAAAGAAAAACGTCATAAAGGAAGAAGCAGTGAGTTTTTTCAGGCTGGAATAGAGTTATTAGGACAAGCTGGATTTGCAGGTGATATAGAATGTTTGCATATTATTCAAGAGACATTATCTTATTTAGGATTAAAAGATATAAAGATTGAAATGAGTTCAGCTAAATTCTATAAAAGACTATGCGAATTGGTTGATGATACTTCTTTTGTTGATATTTTAAAGAAGAGAGATTTATCTTCTATGAAAATATTAATAGATAGAAAAGGTATTCAAAGTCCTCTTAAAGATTTGCTTATTCAGTTGCCAAGATGCTTTGGAGATATAGCAATGTTAAATCAAATGATTATGATGATACAAGATCAACAATTAAAAGATGCTTTACTTGAACTTAGAGATCTTTATGACAAGTTAGAGAAAAAAGAGTTCTTTAGTTTTGATTTAGCAATGACTCCTAGTATGAAATATTATACAGGTATTATCATTAAAGGTTATTCTCCATATAGTGCAGATACAATTATAAATGGTGGTAGATATGATAAATTGATGGATCATTTTCATAAAGTTGTTCCAGCTATTGGATTTAGTTATGATTTGAGTCATATCTTAAAGGCACTTGAAAAGGAGGAAGAAAACAATGCTTAAGATTGCTATTACAAAGGGGCGTATCGAAAAACAGGTTTGTCAATTGTTAGCTAAGCAAGGTTTTGATATGGAGCCTATTTTTCACAAAGACAGAGAATTATTAATTGAAACTCAAGATGGATTATCAATGATTTTTGCTAAAGCCAATGATGTTTTAACTTTTTTAGAACACGGTATTGTTGATGTAGGTTTTGTTGGTCAAGATACTTTAGATGATAGTGATTTTCATGATTATTATGATATGTTAGATTTAGCAATTGGGAAGTGCTATTTTGCAGTTGCTGCTTATCCAGAATATAGAAATAAAGAATTCAAAAGAAGGAAGAGAATTTCTTCTAAATATACGAAAGTTGCTAAAGATTATTTTACATCTAAGCAAGAGGATGTTGAAATTATTAAACTTGAGGGATCTGTTGAATTAGGACCAGTTGTAGGATTAAGTGATGCTATTGTTGATATTGTTGAAACAGGTTCAACACTTAAGGCTAATGGATTAGAAGTGATAGAAAAGATTAGTGATATTTCAACAAAGATGATTGTGAATAAAGTAAGTTTGAAATTTAAAAAAGACCAAATATTTAATTTGATTGATGCATTGAAGGGAGAAGATGAGAATGTTAAAAGTATTAGATTTTAAGGGGAATTTTGATGATATTGCTGTGAAATTTTCATCACGTAAAGCAGATATCTCGAAACAGGTGAATGATTCTGTAAATGATATTCTTGAAGATGTCAAGAAGAATGGTGATAAAGCTTTAATGAAGTATTGTCGTAAATTTGATGGCTTTATGATTGATAATCCTAAAGATTTTGTTGTGACAAAGCAGGAGATTTTAGATGGGGTTTCAGAAGTTGGTAAAGATTTTATGCGTATTTTGGAACGCACAAAACAACAGATTACAGAGTTTCATAAAAATCAAGTTGATAAATCATGGTCAATGTATAAGGGTAATGGAGTCATGATGGGACAACTTGTACGTGGACTTGAAAAAGTCGCCTTATATGTACCTGGTGGAACAGCAACTTATCCATCAACTGTTTTAATGAATGCTGTTCCAGCGAAACTAGCCGGTGTTAAAAATTTGATTATTATCACCCCTGTAAAAGCTGATGGGAAAGTGAATCCAACAATTCTAGCAGCAGCTTATGTCTGTGGTATTGATACAATTTATAAAGTTGGTGGTGCTCAAGCCATAGCAGGTGTTGCAATGGGAACAAACACTTTACCTAAGGTTGATAAAATTGTTGGACCAGGAAATATCTATGTTGCAACTGCAAAGAAGAATTGCTATGGAATGGTTGATATTGATATGGTTGCAGGACCTAGTGAAATATTAATTGTGGCTGATGAAAAAGCTAATCCTAAATATATTGCTGCTGATTTGATGAGTCAGGCAGAGCACGATAAATTGGCAAGTGCTATTCTTGTTACAACTTCATCTTCTTTGGTGGAAAAAGTGAATCAAGAATTGATACGTCAATTAAGTTATTTATCAAGAACAGATATTATTAAGGAATCAATTGAAAATTATGGAGGAGCTATTATTGTAGAGAGTCTTAAGGAGGCTTTCGAGGTTTCTAATTATTTAGCTCCTGAACATTTAGAAGTATTGGTTGAAAATCCTATGAATACACTCCCTTTGATTCAAAATGCTGGATCTATATTCCTAGGTGAATATACTCCTGAGCCTTTGGGAGATTATATGTCAGGAACAAACCATGTTCTTCCAACAGGTGGCACAGCAAAATTTTATAGTGCTTTGGGAGTTTATGACTTTGTAAAATATTCATCTTATAGTTATTATCCCAAAGCAGTTTTAGAGACATTTCAAGATGATGTTATAAAGTTTGCAAAATTGGAAGGATTGGATGCTCATGCAAATAGTGTTGCAGTGAGATTCGAGGAGGAATAAAATGCGTACAAGTTCAATAATGAGAGAAACAAAAGAAACAAAAATAAGTATGGAATTAAATATAGATGGTAATGGTCAAGCTAATATTGATACTGGTATTGGATTTATGGATCATATGTTTGAACTTCTTGCATTTCACAGTGGGTTTGATATTAAGGTCAGTTGTCAAGGTGATTTAAAGGTCGATAGTCATCATACAGTTGAGGATTTAGGAATTGTTTTGGGACAATGTTTGAAAAATGCTTTAGGAGATAAAAGAGGAATTACTCGTTATGGGCAAATGACGATTCCAATGGATGAAGCTCTTGTCACAACAACTTTAGATTTAAGTGGACGTCCTTATCTTGTTTATCAAGTGACATTACCAATGCTCGTTTTGGGAAACTATGAAACAGAAATGACAAAAGAATTTTTCAAAGCTGTCAGTGATCAGGCGTTAATAACATTGCATATTCATGAAGCTTATGGTGAGAATACACATCATATTATTGAAGCTATTTTTAAGAGTTTTGCACGTGCTTTAAAAACTGCTGTGATGATTGATGAAAAGAATAAGGATATGGTTATTTCATCTAAAGGTCTTTTGTAAAATGCAGGAGGGGGATAAAAGATGGTTGTTATTATTGATTATAATGTAGGGAATCTCAAAAGTGTGCAAAATGCTTTTGAACGTATTGGTGTAGAAACAATCGTGAGTCGTGATCATGCGGTGATACGGCAAGCAAAAGGAATTGTTTTACCAGGTGTTGGTACTTTTCCTGTAGCTATGGACAATTTGAAAAGGTTTGATCTTATGACAATATTAAAGGAAAGAAAAGATGCTGGTATCCCTATTTTGGGTATATGTTTAGGCATGCAGATTCTTTTTGAAAAGGGTATGGAAATTAAAGAATGTAAAGGATTAGGATTTTTAGATGGAGAAATTCGGTTGATGGAAGTAGATGATAAAATTCCTCATATGGGATGGAATGAACTTTGTTTTCATCAAGATCATCCTCTTATTCAAAATATAAAAGAAAAAGATTTTGTTTATTTTGTTCATTCTTATATGGCTTATGTACCTAGTCAGGAACTCATTGCTTATTGTGAGTATGGTGGTGAGAAAATTACAGCAATTGTTGCAAAAGAGAATGTTATGGGGTGTCAATTTCATCCAGAAAAAAGTGGTGAAGTTGGTAAAAAAATATTATTAGCATTTAAGGAGATGATCAAATGATTTTAATACCAGCGATTGATTTAAAAGATGGACAAGCAGTCCGTTTATATAAAGGGGATTATCAACAAAAAACGGTTTATTCTACTTCACCTATTGATATTGCTTTAGAATTTGAAAACATGGGTGCAGATTATTTACATGTGGTAGATTTAGATGGTGCCAAAGATGGTAAAACAACGAATCTCAAAACGATACAAAAGATTAAAGAATCATTATCGATTCCAGTGGAATTGGGTGGTGGCATTAGAGATATGAAGACGGTTGATTTATATTTAAGTCAGATTGGAATAGATAGGGTTATTTTAGGAACAGCTGCAATTGAAAATCCTGAATTTTTAAAAGAAGCTCTTGATAAATATGGTCCAACTCGTATTGTCGTAGGGGTTGATGTTAAGGATGAGTTTGTTGCAACATCTGGGTGGCTCGTTAATACCCAAACACATTATTTAGATTTTTTAGAGGCACTAGAGAAGTTAGGTGTTGAATATATAGTTTGCACTGATATTTCTAAAGATGGAACACTAAGTGGTCCATCGTTTGATTTGTATAAGAATATTGCTCAACATTGTCATCTTCAGTTTGTCGTTTCTGGTGGTATTAAAGATGCTCAGGATATTTACAAAGTGAATGAACTAGGCTATTATGGATGTATCGTTGGGAAAGCTTACTATGAAGGAAAAATTAATTTGGAGGAGGTGATATCATGCTTGCGAAAAGAATCATCCCCTGTTTAGATATTAAAGATGGTAAGGTTGTTAAAGGTGTAAACTTTGTTGGTTTAAAGGATGTTGGTGATCCTATTGAGATTGCTAAACGTTATGATGAACAGTGTGCAGATGAGGTTGTTTTTTTAGATATTACAGCAACTTATGAAGAACGTGATATTATAAGAGAGTTGATACAAAGAGGGGCTAGTGAATTATCTATTCCATTGACAGTTGGAGGCGGTATTCGTACAATTGATGATTTTAGAATGATATTATCAAGCGGTGCAGATAAAGTTTCCATTAATTCAGCTGCCATTAAGAATCCTCAACTCATTAAACAAGCTTCTGATGAGTTTGGTGTTCAGTGTGTTGTTGTCGCTATTGATGCAAAAAAACGTGATGATAAGAGTGGGTATGATGTCTATATTGCAGGAGGGCGTCAAAATACTGGACTTGATTTGATTCAATGGGTGAAACAGTGTGAATCTTTAGGTGCTGGTGAAATCCTTTTGACTTCTATGGATCGCGATGGAACACGTGACGGTTTTGATATAGATATGTTGAATACTGTGATGAATGCTGTTTCAATTCCTGTCATTGCAAGTGGTGGCTGTGGTGATATTCAGGATATTGTTGATGTTTTTAAAAAAACAAATTGTGATGGCGCTTTAGCAGCATCTTTATTTCATTATGGTGAAGCAACAATTGATCAAGTTAAGGAAGAGTGTGCAAAACATTCTATACCAGTAAGGAGAAATATATGAGACCAGATTTTGAAAAGGGGAATGGTTTAGTACCAGCCATTATACAAGATTATCATACAAAAGAGGTTTTGATGCTTGCCTATGTTAATGAAGAAGCATATGAAAGAATGTTAAAGACAAAAGAAACTTATTACTATTCTCGTTCTAGGAATGAATTATGGCATAAAGGAGAAACATCGGGTCATTTTCAATATATTAAAGGAATGTATTTGGATTGTGATGAAGATACACTATTGATTTATGTTGAACAAATTGGAGCTGCATGTCATACAGGAACATATTCTTGTTTCTTTAATGAAATTATGCCATATCAGAATCTTGATATCTTTCATGAACTCTATGATTTAATTGAAGATCGCAAAGTGCATCCTGTGGAGAAATCTTATACAAATTATTTATTTGAACAAGGTATAGATAAGATTTGTAAAAAGGTTGGAGAAGAAGCAAGTGAAACAATTATTGCTGCTAAAAATAGTGATAATGAGGAATTGATTGGTGAGATTAGTGATTTGTTTTATCATGTCTATGTTCTTATGGCCAATCAAAATATTACAGTGGAAGATATAGAAAAAAAATTGGGAGAAAGACATCAGATTACAGGAAATAAAAAAGATTTTCATCAAAGAGGCGAATATTAATGAAAAATACTGCACTTAAATATACAATGTTATTAATCGAGTTTTTCATTTTAAGTGTTTTTATTCATTTTATAACCATTGCGCCATTAATTGATATTTATTGTATCGATTATATATGTAGTAATCTTATGAATACATTTCTATTGATGATTGTAGAACCAGTTCTTTGTATTCTTATTGTTGTTTGGTTATTAAATAAGAAAGAGAAACAATACTATGATACAATTTCCAATAATTAAAGATTTAGATGAACTTGTTGATTTAAGAATCAAAGATTTAAAAATGTTTTCTAAGTAGAAAATTGAAGAGAAAACAATTTAAGAAATTAGAACGTTTTCTTACTCATCAAGTTATGATCCTTCTAGGATATGCTCAGGAGTAATCTTTTATCAATACACAATTGTGCCTTCTCATTAAAATTTGAGTGGTAAAGTAGGACAATTGATAAATGTTTGAGTAGATCATCATTATCATCATCAAGGTATTGCGACAAAAATGATTGATGAACTGATTGGTCAAAATCAAGTTGGAATGATTTGTTTATATTCATCAAAAGAGGTTATGAGACTCTATGAGAAATATGGATTTATACAAAAAGAGAATTATTTTGTAATGTATACAGAATAATTCTTTTTATTATTGTTTATACTGAGTTTATTGAAGGAGGGATACAAATGAGTATCAAATTTGAAGAAAGTCAAACGAAAGAGAATTTAATGCGTGCCTTTGCAGGAGAATCACAAGCTCGAAATCGTTATACATTTGCAGCTGGAGAAGCAGTTAAACAAAAACAACATATGATTGCAGATGTATTCTTATTTACAGCTAATCAAGAAAAAGAGCATGCCGAAATATTTTATAATCATTTAGAATCAATGGCAGGTGAGACTATTTTTATTGATGGTGGTTATCCAGTTGATTTATCTAACGATGTCAAAACATTATTAGAATATGCTAGACATAATGAGTATGAAGAATATGAAGATGTTTATAAAAATTTTGCTGAAGTTGCTAAGCAAGAAGGCTTCCTAAAAGTTTCACAAGATTTTAAGAATATTGCAGATATTGAAAAAACACATGGTGATCGTTTTGGTCAATTAGCAAAATGGATTGAAAACAATGAATTATATTCATCAACTTCTTCAATTCAATGGATGTGCCTTAATTGTGGATTTATTTTTGAAGGGACACAAGTTCCAGAAAAATGTCCTGTTTGTGATCATGATCAAGGATATTTCATTCGTTTAGAATATGCACCATTTATGAAATAAAGTAAACCGTCATAAGTTAAAGTTAATTTAATGAAAAGATCTAAAGTGTTGAGATATATAAACAAATACTTTAAATCTTTTTTATTTACCTAAAATACTCTCTTTAAATTGAAGAAGCAATACATATACTATTAAATTTTGATATAATAATATGAAAAATGACAAGTTCAAAAATTGACCATGTCATTTCATTCTTCAATAAAACATCTAATTGAAATATCATAAAATAATATATAAAAGTCAAATATTTAAGATTATCTCACTTTTTTGATACTCCCTTTATGAAATCATTCTTTGTATATATATTGAACGCTCTTCTTCTGGTATATCAAAAAAGTTAAACGCTTCTTCCAATGTATATCCTTTTTTACTCATTAACTTTTGTATTGATTTTACCATTCCTTTCATTTCTCCTATGGCCTCGCCTTCAATAATGCCTTTTTGCTTAATCTCTTCCCAGATTTCACACATCTCTTTTCTCCCTCCTTCTGTCTCTTTAAAATAACTCACTCTTTTCCTTAAAAACTCATAATGCATATCACTTGTCTCACTACATAGAAAATCATGCATCAATC
>ENA-OQLI01000296-OQLI01000296.1-human-gut-metagenome-genome-assembly--contig:-NODE-296-length-67937-cov-7.804734_pt1 | contig 67937 bp, 44 predicted proteins | sample MGYA00242805_ERZ504812 | MGnify/ENA primary metagenome ERZ504812 (study PRJEB26092, sample SAMD00036430) | human gut metagenome | host: Homo sapiens | study: EMG produced TPA metagenomics assembly of... | reverse complement strand
TACACTCCTGTTGAGTAGTCAGAGCTACAAAAACGAAATCAAAAGTCACAGTATCTGAATGTATTAAACCACGAAACAAAAAAAGAAAGGAAGTATGTTGTTTTTGCTTCTAATAACATCATACAAGTAAAAAAATGAAGAAAAAAGTTTTATTACAAGTAATGGGAGCCGTTCTGGTGGCTGGTTTAATGGCTGGTTGTGGTGGCACAAATGATACAAAGACGGAAGAGAATACTAAGACAGAAGCTGCCGCAGACAATGCTGATGCCAAGGAAGAGACTGACAGCACGGAAGCAGAAGATACAAGTGAAGATTCTGCAAGTACTGATTCCGCTGAAGAAGACAGTGCAGAGGCAGATGACACAGCTGCAGAAGCAGAGAGTACAGGTGAGGATTCTGCAAGTAGTGATTCAACAGAAGCAGACAGTGCAGAGGTGGCCGACAGCAAGGAGACAGAAGCAGCAGGAAGTTCTGCTGGTACAGCAGCCCAGACTGCAAACAGTGATGCATACGGCGAGGTTGTTTCTGCAGCAGGATGGAATATTACAGTAGAAGATGTGGAGATCAATTCCTCTCTTGAGAATGTAAGCGTAGAACTTGGCTATACAGGTGTGGAGACAAGCGACTACAAGAAAGAAGCTGACGCAGGCAAGACTTTCTGTATGATTAAGCTGAAGATTGAGAAAGACGGCAGCAAGGAGACTTTGGACTGGGCGAATCTGAAGCTGACTGACAGTGAAGGAAATGAATACAGCAGAATGGATGATGAGTTCATTTCAGAGCTTGGTATGACACGTATGGCAGGAACCACTTTGAATTTCGGTTCCAACGAGGGCTGGATCGCATTTGAGATTGACGAGAATGCAGAAGGTCTGGAGCTTAGCTATCCATTTGAGGCAGAGGAATATCACTGCGCATTATAAGGATGAGAAAAAATGCAGACAATCCGTCAGCTGCCATGACGGTGGTATGAAAATGCGGATTTTGTATTAGATCGTGTTTGAGAAATCATAAAATTGCACAGGAGGCTGGCATGAAGAATAAAAGATATCGGGAACTGGCTGCAATACTTGTAATGATGACAATGACAGCGGGTTCTATTACTACAGTTGCAGCAGAAACAGAAACTACAGCAGAGGAAGAAACTACAGCAGAGACAGAAACAGATGAGCCGGAAACAGAAACTGCCGAGGATGCAGAGAATGCAGATTCCGAGGCAGCAGAAACAGCAGATACCCAGTCCCAGGCGGCTGCCCTGGAAGTAACTGACCGGTTTGCACAGCAGACTGCTGTTGATGAAGCACTCCTTCAGGAGGCATCAAACGGCTACAGTCTTGATGAGGCCCTGATTGTAGTCAATCCATATGGAATGTCCCCTTTAAGTGCAGTTGCCGTTTTTTCCACAGAGGAAGCCTGCGGCGGAACTGTTACTGTGAAAGGGAAATCAGCAGAGAACGATGTGACGGGAACTTTTGAGGAGGCAACGGAGCATATCGTCCCGATTTATGGTCTTTACAACAATGATACCACAGAGGTTGTAATCACTCTGGATGATGGAACTTCTGCTACCTTTGAAGTAACCACTGAAGATATAGGTGTTGATTACGGTACAATCCAGACAGAGATGAAAAGTGAGGCAAGTTACGATTATTCGAACCTGACTTTTGTCTGCTCCACTATGGGAACCCTGTATGGAGTAGATGCGGCCGGAGATATCAGATTCTTTACCAATATTGGCGGAACTCTCGGAGTTCACCAGCTGGAGAATGAGCATCTTCTCATGCCTGCATCCTATGTGCTGAAGAGCAGCTACTATAAAGAAGGAATGATCGAAGTCGACCTTCTGGGAAAAATTTACCGCGAATACATGATTCCTGGTGGCCAGCATCACGATTTCGTGGAGCTTCCGGATGGCAATCTCCTGGTGGCTTCTGACAGCCCGGACTTAAGCACAGTTGAGGACTACGTGGTAGAAATTGACCGTGAGACCGGTGATGTTGTATGGGAGCTTGACATGAAGGATCTCATCAGCCAGGAAGATGGACAGTCTGCTTCTATGGATTCAGACGGAAGTGAGGAAGCTGACTGGTTCCATAATAATGGTCTTGCCTATGATGCAGAGAATGATCTGGTTCTTCTTTCTGCAAGACACAAAGATGCCATTGTAGCAGTAAATAAAGAGGACAAATCCCTGGCATGGATCCTTGGAGATCCTACAGGCTGGGATGGTGTGGATCCGTCTTATTTCTTTACTCCGGAGGGAGAAGATTTCGAATGGTTCTATGCACAGCATAATGTTTCCATTCTGGATAATGGAGATATTGCTCTTTTTGACAATGGTACTGCCAAGGTAAAACGTGTGAATGGCGATAACCGTGTAGATGGTGATAACGTATATTCCCGTGCAGTTGTTTATCAGATTGATACAGAGAACATGACTGTTTCCCAGGTAACTGAGTATGGTAAAGAGCGAGGCGCCGACTGGTATTCGGACTGGATTTCCGGTGTGGTTTCCCTGGATGGAACACAGGATCATCTGTGGATCACAGCTGGCTCTCACCTGCATAGCGATGAAGAAAACCGCAGTGATTATTACCCGAAAGATATGTTTGTACAGGGACTGACCAAGACCACACATATTGACCAGGTAGATAATGGAGAGCTGAGCTTTGAGCTGACGATCTCCGGTGATACTTATAATGCGCTGACCTATCGTTCTTTCCGCATGCCTCTTTATACAGAAGGCAAATATGATCCGACAGCAGTTCCAGAGGTGCTTGGTTCTCTTGGAGAGACAAGTTATGAGGAAAGCAGCATTGATGTGAGCACCGCAGAGGCTTTGCCAGATGGCTGGAATTTCCTGCTGGATGGAAGCAAGATCAGTGTGAACGGAAGCTTCCAGACCCAGACCGCAGCAGCAGATCTGCAGGCTGGAAAGATGATCCTGATAAGCGGTGAGTCCCAGAGAGCTTATCAGCTGACACAGACTCCTTCTGAAGGAGATGACGGAACAAATGTTACAGTTAAGGGCTGGACGGCAGTTGACGGGCTGGAAGGTCAGGAATGGGATATTTACCTGGAACTGGACGGTGTTCTTTATAATACGGGATATATGTACAGTCAGGCATAAGTATATAATTTGTCAAAATGGGTTCAAGAGCCTTGAACCCATTTTGACGTTACAGGCTTTGCAGCCTGTACGGACATAACGACAAAAATTTGAGGAGCTTACAGTATGAAAAAATGGAGCAAAAAGAAAAAAATCACCATTCTGCTTCTGTTTCTGGTGCTGCTTGCATTGTTTGCAGGCCTTTGCTGGAAAAAGCGGCGGGGAATTTATAATACTTACATGAAACTTACCAATCAGGAAATTCCCTATTCTGTAAAAGAAAAACGGAAGAAAAAATATGGCTATTACGGTCAAAAGCTGAATGTTACCATGGATGTGGATGACACGATTTCCATTCAGGAAAACGATGATTCCGCGAATGATATCCAGACAGAAATCCCTCAGACGAAAACATTGGTGGCAACCTCCTATGAGATTGACCAACAGCTGCAGGCAGAGCAGGAAAATGGATATACATGGGATGATCCCATGGTTATTCTCAACCCATATCAGATTTCCCCATTAACTGCAGTAGTACTTTTTGACACAGAAGAAGAGTATGGAGTGCGCTTTACTGTGAAAGGAAAAACTGCAGCAGCAGACATCAGCGGAGAGATAGATGCGGCCAGTTCACACAGAGTGCCCATTATCGGTCTTTATCCGGGAGAGGATAATACAGTAGTACTGGAACTTCTGGATGATTCCGGCAGAGTGAAGGATTCCCAGGAGATCACCATTACAACAGAAGCTTTGCCAGAGTCTCTTACGGATGTGATCGAACCTGTGGAGACCAGTGGAGAATCTGCATATGATCTGACCATGGTTTACGGACAGCGCACTCATCTTCCTTTTGCATATGACTGCATGGGAGATATTCGCTGGTATATGAACAAAGAGACTGGAAATTATGGCCTTTACATGCTTTCCAACTGCAGAATGATCTGGCAGGATACTGCCGGATATGTTCCGAACCTGGAGAAGCCTCAGTCTACCAATCTTTATGAGCTGGATTATCTGGGAAGAGCTTACAACATGTATTATCTTTCCGGGGGAAGTCATCATGAGGTAATTGAGAAGGAGCCAGGCGGAAATCTTCTGGTGCTTACAAGCTCCATGCAGAGCCACTGTGAAGATAAAGTTGAGGAAATCGACCGGCAGACAGGTGCGGTGGTAAATGAGCTGAAACTTCAGGATATTATTAAATGTAAATACGAGAATCTGGTTGACTGGGCTCATATTAATACGGTTTCCTATCAGCCGGAGACAGATACTATTCTGCTCAGTGTCCGCAATCTGGAATCTGTGATCAAGGTAAACTGGACAACCAAGGAAATCCAGTGGATTCTTTGCGATCCAAGATTCTGGGAAGGCACAGACTATGAAAAATATGTGCTGAAAGCAGATGGCGATTTCATTTATCAGTTCCAGCAGCATACAGCATATCAGATTGATACAGATCTGGATGGCGATGACCAGACTATAGAAATCACCATGTTTGATAACCATTTCCTGTGGAGAAGGAAGAAAGATATCGACTATTATGACAAGACAGAGGAATCCTACCTGCTGGTATATTCTGTAAATGAGGCAGAAGGTACTGTGAAGCAGATTAAGAAGATTCCTACGGTATGGTCCAAGATTACATCCGCAGCGATTTATGAGGCTGACAGCAATCATTTCTTCGGAATGTGCGGTCATGTGGCAAATGCAGAAAACGGCTGGAAGGGAATGACCTACGAGTTTGACTACGATACAGAGAAGGTCCTGAATCAGTACTGTCTTAAGAAAACCTTTTACCGTGCAGAGGAAATGCGGATTGATTACAACGATCTTGCAAGTCCTATGGAGCTGGATGAGAATTATATCAAAGGAGAATTGTGGCAGCCGGTGAAGACCTGGAAATGGCTGTGGAACAAGAAACCGGATCAGGTGCTTCCGGCAGATACCCTGACATATAACATCACTGGAAAAGTGCTCTATATAGGGACCTATGATCATCAGATTTCCCAGATCATTTTTAAAGGGGCGAAGAATACCTATGTTTATGATACAACAGAGGTTCGTCTGCATATGGAAACATTTCTGGATTTCTATGAAAATATCCCGGTGCCTCTTCAGGGAATGAATGCAGATAATTATGAAATCTACGTCATGTATCAGGACGGATTTTATGATACACAGCAGACCTTTGCAATCAATTAAACAGGTGATATTGCAAAGCCAGAATAGTAAGGGTATTGAGCCCGGATTCAGCTGCTGCAGCTGAATCCGGGAAAAATATACAGCAAAGCAGGGCGCGCAGATTGCGGGAATGATTTTCAAACACGCTCTGGACGCGGAATAAAAAAATGCTGCAAAATCATTTTTGCAATGATTTTGCAGCATTTTCTATGACTGGGAAAAACTTTTGCGGTATGCCGCCGGGCTGTAGCTCAGGGTTTTTTTGAAAACAGAGCAGAAGTAATTGCTGGAAGAAAAGCCCAGCTGGTAAGCAATATCTGTAATGGAATCATCTGTAGTCTTCAGAAGCATCTGTGCCCGATCCATTTTCTGGAGGGTAATGTATTCAGCAGGAGTAATTCCCAGTTCTTCTTTAAATTTGGCTTTAAAACGGGATAGAGAATAGTTGGATGCCTGGGCAAGCTCCTGAAGTGTAATGGGGTTTTCAATATTCTGTTCAATGTATTTCAGCGCATGTCCGATGTCACTGTTCAGCTGTTCATTGATCTCTTCCTGGGCTGGAACTGCAGTCAGGTAGTTCAGACTGGCAAGTACACAGGTCAGATACTGGACACCGGCAATGGAGTCGCCTTCTGTTCCGTAAGAAATCAGGTTAAAAGCAGTGCGCAGCATGGAAATCTGGGAACTGCCTACATGGTACAGGTGCTGATCCATATTCAGAAGCCGATGGCACAAAATATTGCTGTAATGCTGGTTCAGACCAAGGAAATTATCGTGCTCCTTCAGATCCAGCTGCATTGCAAAAAATTCGCAGCGGTTCTGGGCAATATGTCCTGTAGTATGAAGCTCATAAGGTCTGGTGATAAAAAGGTTATTTCCGGTAGCACAGTAGCTGGTGCGGACGCCGCCTTTCATAACGTAAGTCTTGCGCTGGCCTTTCACCATGAAATGAAGCTCAATGATATCAGAGTGATAATGCAGAGGAACCGGAACGCCAGGTGCCATAGGTGTAAAATGAGAAAGATTTCTAAGCCCCGGGATCTTATGTTTATCTGCTGTTAATATTTTTTTATGTTCGTTCCATATGTAATCGTCAAATATTTCCTGTTCCATTCAAGTCGCCTCTTCTTATGTCCGTGAATTATTGTGTTGCAGTCTGTTTTACTACTGTTCACTGGTAACGTTCCGCGAAGTGTGTTACTGTGAACGAAGTGAACCGTAACTCTGTTTTGTTTACCGCACTATGCTTTGCTAGTTTGTATTCTTTTTCGTACAAAGTTATAAAATAGTACTAAATATTTTGCTGAAAGCAATTTTAAATTATTTATATTATACTATAGTCACAGTTGAAAAGCAATTGCGCGGTTGCAGTGGATAGTAAATGTTGTTGTTCATTCCGTTCATAAAAACACATCGCGGAACGTTACCGGTGAACAGCAACAAGTAAACATCAAGAGGGAGAAGAGCATGAAAAAAACAATTGCAGGCGGCGTATGGCCGGTTATGATCACACCTTTTACAGAGGACAACAGGATCGACTATGATGCAGTCCTTCGAATCATTGAGTGGTATGACAAGAACGGTGTTGACGGAATCTTCGCAGTATGTCAGTCCAGTGAAATGTTTGAGCTGAGCCCACAGGAGAGAGTGGAGCTTGCAAAATTTATTATCAATAATACACCAAAGCACATGGGAGTAATTGCTTCCGGACATTGCGCTGAGAAGGTAGAGGATCAGATCCGCGAAGCTCAGACTGTAATCGATGCCGGTGTAGATGCATATGTTTTCATTTCCAATCAGTTTGCAAAAGAGAACGAGAGCGAAGATGTAGCTAAGAAAAATATTGAATATCTTCTGGATCACATTGATGGAGATATGTTCGGTGTTTATGAGTGCCCGGCACCATACAAGAGACTTCTTTCACCAGAGCTTCTCAAATGGTGTGCAGAGACTGAGAAATTTGCATTCCTGAAAGACACCTGCTGTGATCTTGATCAGCTGGAAGCAAAATGCAAAGCAGTTGAGGGCACCGGATTAAAGATCTTCAATGCAAATGCAGCAACACTTCTTCGCAGCATGGAAATGGGATGTGCAGGATACTCAGGAGTTATGGCAAACTTCCATCCGGATCTTTATGTATGGCTTTGCAAGAACTATAAAGAGCAGCCGGAGAAAGCACAGGAGCTTATGAACTTCCTTGGCGCTGCTTCCATGGTTGAGTGCCAGGTATATCCGGTAAACAGCAAATACCATATGAATCTGGTAGGTGTGCCGATGACACTTCAGTCAAGAAGACAGGATTATAAGCTTCTTACAGGAAGCAAGAAATTAGAGATCGAAGAGTTCTGTGCGATCACAGAGACCTTCCGCAAGAGCTTTTTTGGAAAGTAATCAGAGATAACTGCCGGAACGGTGGGGACCGTGAGGCCGGCTGAAAGGTATTTCTTAAGATTTGTAATTGGGGTTACAAATATACGTGAAAAAAGGGAAACAAAAACACATAGTGTGTAAAAATCAGGAGGATGAGAGAATGAAAAAAAGATTAATGGCAGCAGTATTATCAACAGCTATGGCAGCAACAATGCTGTTAACAGGAAGCATCAGTGTACAGGCAGCAGATGCTGCAGCAGCAAATGACCCGGCAGTAGAGCTGATCTTTACATCAGTATCTGTAAGCGGTGACTCCCATACAGAGGCTATGTATGAGTTTGCAGATAAAGTAGAGGAATTATCCGGTGGTTCCGTAACATGTAAATGCTACGATAACGGTTCTCTGTTCTCTTCTGAGAACGAGTTCGATGCTCTTCTTAACGGAGATGCAGATCTGGCATATATTTCCTTCCCGACAATTGCAACACAGATTCCGTCTTACAGTATGTTTGCTTCCGGATATCTGTTCAGCTCCTATGAGCATATGACAAGCGTTCTCAACGGTGACATCGGACTTAACAAGATCCGTCCACAGATTGAAGAGACACTGAACATCAAACCTCTTTCCAGCTTCTATCTTGGAAGCCGTGTAATCAACACAAGAGAGAAAGAAATCAACAGCTACGATGACATGAACGGATTACTTCTCCGTATGCCGAACTCCGAAGCATGGCTGTTCCTTGGTGAGGCACTTGGTGCAAACCCGACACCACTTTCCTTCAGTGAGCTGTATACTGCACTTCAGACTGGCGCTGTAGATGCACAGGATAACCCGCTTCCAAGTATCGAGAGTGCAAAATTCTATGAAGTAACAAAATACATCGCAATCACAAACCACGTTGTTGACTCCATCATGCCATGTATCAACGGTGACACATGGAACAGCATGACAGAGGCTCAGCAGGAAGCTGTTACTGAGGCTATGGAATATGCAAGAGACGTAAACGATACAGCAAGACTTGACAGAGAGGCTGAACTGATCAAATTCTTTGAGGAGAAGGGACTTACTGTTACATATCCTGACATCAACGAGTTTAAAGAAAAAGTTCAGGCTAAGTATATGGAAAACGAAGATATGATCAAAGACTGGGATATGGATCTTTACAACGAAATCCAGGCTATGGCTGATACAACAACCGCAGAAGAGTAAACTGAATTGTCGTGACAACAGGCAAGACATAGTGCTTAGCTATGAATTGACAGCAAAACTTGAGACATCTGTCTGACTTATAACAAAGAAAAGTCCCAGGCTGTGTGTACGGCCTGGGCTTTTTAACAAAGAACAGATTTTTTGCCTGTCTGCACAGGTGAAACCTTTTGCAGTAGTGTATGCAAAAGGGAACAAACCGATGGCAGAAAAGTGAATCTGAGAGGAGAGGAAACTGTGGATAATTTCAAAAAGATCGGGAAAAAGATCGTCGATTTCCTTGGCGTTTTTATCCCAAACATTACGTTTTTGGTAATTTTCCTTACCTTTATGGTAACAATCGTATCCAGATATTTTTTCAAAACCCCTGTAACATGGAGTTATGAGGTATCTGTTCTGGGTTACATGTGGACCATGTTCTTCGGCGTTGGTAAGGCAATGGAAGCTGATGAACACGTAGTATTTGGTCTGGTTTACGATGCTGTAAAACCTCGTACCCAGTTTATTTTTAAAGTAGTTTACAATACATTTCTTTTAATCCTGCTGGTAACCTGTTTTGTACCGTGTTTCCAGTCCTTGGTTGGAAAGAAAATGGTAACAGGAGTTCTGAAGCTTCCATATACAGTTGTTTTTGCACCATTTATGTATATGCTGGCTGAGATCATCGTCAGAACCTGTATCAATATCAGAAATGCATTTAAAGAATACAAGGAAGGAGGAAAAGAATCATGAGTATGCCGATTATTATGCTGTTTGTGGTTATGGCGATCTGCTTCATAATCCGTATGCCTGTTTCTTTTTCCATGCTTGCAGCTTCTATTACATATTTTCTGCTTGCAGCTCCGGACAAACTGGGCCAGGTATTTACCGTTATCACTGGTAACATGTTTGCAAACTATACCATGCTTGCAGCGCCGCTGTTTATTTTCATGGCAAATGTGCTGAATGAAGGTGAGGTAACAGACAAGCTGTTCTCTTTCTGTAATGGTCTTCTTGGAAGATTAAAAGGTGGTACAGCACAGGTTAACGTATTTATTTCCCTTATTTTCTCAGGTATGACCGGTTCTGCTATCGCAGATGCTTCCGGTATTGGTCTGATGGAGATCGACCAGATGAAAAAAGAGGGCTACGACGCAGAGTTTAGCTGTGCCATCACAGCCGCTTCTGCAACGGTAGGACCGATTTTCCCGCCAAGTATTCCAATGGTTATTTACGCTATGTTATCCGGTGCTTCCATTGGTAAGCTGTTTATGGGAGGTATGGTTCCTGGCGTTTTACTTGCCATTCTTCTTATGATCTATGTTGCGTTTATTTCTCATAAGAGAAATTATCCGGCTGGTGTGGTCATGAGCAAGAGAGAGTTTCTGAAAGCTACATTGCAGGCTCTTCCGGCACTGTTTACAGTTGTTATTCTTCTTGGTGGAATTTATTCCGGTATCTGTACTCCTACAGAGGCTGGTGCTGTTGCTTCTGCATACGCACTGATCATTTCTGCACTGATTTACAAAACACTGGGATGGAAAAAGCTTTGGGGTATCATAAAGAAATCCGCTGCCAACACAGCTACACTGGCTCTCCTTTGCGGAACTTCCATGCTGTTCTCTTATATTATCTCTCTGGAGCAGGTTCCGAGAGTTGTTGCAAGCCTGGTTATGGGAATCACAGATAACAAGTACATTTTCCTGTTTATCGTAAACATCGTATTCCTGCTTCTTGGCTGTGTACTTGATGTAAGTACGATCCAGCTGGTATTCGTACCAATGGTTCTTCCGCTGGTACAGGCTATGGGTATTGACCTTGTTCATTTCGGCGTTGTAATCTGCCTGAACATGATGATCGGTCTTTCCACACCGCCATTTGGTATGCTGTTGTTTATTGTTTCGGGACTTGGAAAAACGAAGATCAAGGGTGTCATACGGGAGATTTTGCCGATGGTGCTTATTATGATCGGGCTGTTGTTCCTGGTTACTTATGTACCGGATATTATTATGTTTATACCTAACAACTTCATGTAAAATATGAACTTGGGTAGTTGGAAAAGGGACTGTTTTGCAGTCCCTTTTGTTGTATCGGGAGGCACGGTTACCCGGACGCACTTTCGCAGCTGATATTCCACGCGGGGCGGTGCAACACTGCGGCGAGCTAACTGCTAACTACGACTAAATCGTTCAGGAGAGCCTTCACGATTAAGTCTTCGTAAGCAGTGGATCTCGCCTCCGTTAAGGGCGCACCTGGAAATGCCCAGCTTAGGAATATCAGTTGCGAAAACGCTGTGTATTGGTAACGAATGGATACAATAAAAGCGACGGTGCTGATGATGGAATAGGGAATTTAGAACAATAATGTAATGTGGGACTATAAGAGGAGGACATAAGGATGGGCACATTGGATAAGGTAAAGGGATTGGTTGAGAATCCGCCGAAGGAGTATCGGAGTGCTCCTTTCTGGGGATGGAATGACAGGCTTCAGAAGGAGAATCTGGGAGAGCAGATAGAGGGATTTAAGAAGGCGGGGATGGGGGGATTTTTTATTCATTCCCGTGAAGGGCTGGAGACGGAGTATCTTTCCACAGAGTGGATGGAGGATGTGAAGTTCTGTGTGGATAAAGCCCGGGAAAATGATCTGGAGCTGTGGATATATGATGAGGATAAATGGCCGTCGGGGGCTGCAGGAGGTAAGGTCAGCAGGGTAAATCCAGCGGAGTTTACAGCCAGGGCACTGACGATGGAGTGCGGGAAAGCCGGGGAGCTGGCGGTACCGGCGAAGTTAAGTAACGAGGAAGAAAGGACAGTTACTGGGGACTCGGATTCGATAATGTGTGGCGGGAATCGAAGCACAGACGAAAATTTCATGTCTGGCAGGAACGGCAGTGAAGATTTAGCAGTGGAAGAAACTATGGAGACAGAGTTTCTTCAGGGTGTTTATGTGATTCAGACGGCGGCGGACGGCAGATTTATTAAGAGGATGAAAGAATATCTGACTTATGAGGAAGCTGCTGGAGCTTGCGGTGTTGATGAAGAGATTCTGCTTCTGCGCCAGGAGATTTCTGGTAAGAGTGAGTGGTACAACGGCTTGATGCCGCCAGATAATCTGAATCCGGAGAGCGTGAAGACATTTTTGAAGTTGACCCATGAGCATTATGAGGAAGTGTTTGGCGGAAGTTTTCCAAAAGAGGTGAAAGGATTTTTCACAGATGAACCAAACTGCTGTGATTTCTTCAGCGTTTTCCATGAAGGCAGACCGTGGATTCCGTGGAGTATTGGATTTACAGAGTATTTTATTGAAAAGAGAGGATATGATCCGCAGGAGAAGCTGCCTTATCTGTTTTTTGATGGGGAAGGGGCGGAGAAGATCCGTCATGATTATTGGAAGACGGTGGCACAGCGTTTCGAAGAAAGTTATATGAAACAGGTTTATGAGTGGTGTGATAAACGGGGACTTCGTACTACGGGACATATTTTATATGAGAACGACCTGGGTTATCAGACTCGTGTGTGCGGTGCGGCGATGCCTCAGCTTCGTTATCTGCATAATCCTGGAATTGATCTTCTTGGCGCACAGACAGATGAGTATCTGACTGTGAAACAGTGTGCAAGCGTGGCACATCAGTATGAACGTTCCATGACCATCAGTGAGGCTTACGGCTGCACTGGCTGGGAGCTGGATTTTTCTACTCAGAAATGGCTGGGAGACTGGCAGTTCGCGCTTGGAATTACGAGACGTTGTCAGCATCTTGCCCTGTATTCCATTACTGGCTGCAGGAAGAGGGACTATCCGCCGGTTTTCAACTATCAGAATACCTGGTGGGATGACAATGATAAGATGGAGAATTATTTTGGTCGTCTGGCGTTGTGTCTTTCTCAGGGTGAGCCGGTGCGGAAGGTGCTGATGATCCATCCGATTTCCAGCATCTGGACCGAGTGCCGCAGTGACCGGGCGGAGGATTTCAATCATCTGGAAATGAATATGGGATGGCTGGATGAGCATATTACTTCTTTAAATCGAAAAGGTGAGTATTATAACCGGATCGCAAAAGCGCTGACTGCAGGGCATGTGGATTTTGATTTTGGAGATGAGATCCTGTTGGAGCAGGACGGCAAGGTTGAGGATGGAATGTTTGTGGCAGGAAAGTGCAGCTATCAGGTGGTTGTGGTTCCGGGAGTGAGCAATCTGTTTGCAAACACGGTGAAGCTGTTGAAGGAATTTCTTGCAGCTGGTGGAATGGTGATCTGGCTGAAGCCGTATCCGGTGATGATTGAAGGAGAACGGATTGGTAGTAAGCAGATCTGCGTTGCTAAGAGATGGGATAAAAAAATAGACAGTGAAGATGTAAATGAAGAGAAATCTGACCGCAGGAAAGTGTGTGGAAAATATGGTGATATCCGGGATGTTTTAGATGAGGAAGCATTTGTTCATACGGTTGAGCATGAATGGGAGCTGACGGAAGCTGTGGCGAAATGCACCGGAAAAGATTTTACTGTGCGAAATGCCAGCGGCGCAGAGGATGGTGAGATTCTTTCCATGCTGAGAAAGACAGAAGATGGACATATTCTTTTCCTGACAAATCACGATCGGAACAATGCACATCAGATTTACATAAAACTTGACTGCGGGAACGCTGTGGAAGAGCTTGACCCGCTGACCGGAGAAGTTTGTGAGGTGGAAACTGTTGCGGATGGAGAGGGCGTTTGCTTTACCAGGACATTCGAGACGGGGATGAGCCGAATTTATTTTGTGAAGAAAATAATAGGGGCTGGACAGATTATTAAAGAGATAAATAGTGTTGAAGACAAATGTGGAATTGAGGAAGATACTACCGTTGTGGACTTGGCGGCTGTTTCTGATGGCGTAAATGCGGTGCATGAAATGACAGTGAGCAAAGCTGCCACATTTCCATACAGACATCCGCATTACACAGATCCCGTATTAGCTACATTCGGTCCGGACGCGAAATTAAGAAGAACTATGGAGAATGTGCTGACGATAGATAAATGTACTTATGAGCTGGGGGTTGCTTCAGCAAATAAAATTTGTGACGGAAATGCTATGGTGGAAGATAAAGATCTTGACGCAATTGTAGAGCAGGTATCAGAATTCAGACATGGCAGCGGACTGTCAGAAGCAGGAAGCGTCTGTGAGTCCGCAGAGATGGAAATCTGGCAGGCGCAGAAGGAAATTCGTGAGAAATTGCGCATGCAGCAGGTTTACTATAACGGTGCACCTCAGCGATATACCTGGGTGGATCAGCCACATCCGGCAGATGGAACACCATTTACCATGCATTTCCGGTTTAATGTTGCAGAAGACATTTCCAGTGAATGCAGTTTTGTAATTGAGAAGCCTTATGGTCTGGAAGTTTACTTCGATGGCGTGAAATGTGCGCAGACCGGCAAATGGTTTATTGACAAAGACATGCGTTGCTTCGGACTTCCTGCTTTGAGTAAGGGGGTGCATCGGATTACCATAAAAGGCAGTTACGACCAAAAGCGGGAACTGGAAGATGTATTCGTAATTGGAAATTTCGCCGTAGATATGTCTGGCAATATTTCCAGGGAAAAAGAAATTCTGCATACTGGTGATTGGAGCATGCAAGGTTATGTAAACTATCCTGGCGGTATGATTTACCAGTACAAGGTGCCACAGTTGATTTCCGATAAGCAGGTTCTTCTTCATTTGGGTGAGTGGAGAGGTACCCTTCTGAAAGTCAGAGTAAATGGTAAGGAAGCTGGTTTTCATTTCGAAAAGAAGAACTGTGTCACAGATGTAACTGGTCTTTTCGAAAAAGAAGAGAATACTTTGGAAATTGAAGTTTCCGGAAGTCCAAGAAACATGTTCGGCCCATTCCACCAGTCCTACACCGGCTGCAGCCGAATCAGCTGGGCTGATTTTCGCACCGAGGGAATGTTCCATACGGATGGGAAGGTGCTGAAGCCTTACGGTATGATGGGGCAGAGTTATATTTGTGAGTATGAAGAACAGTAAAAAATAACAGGAGGATTTATCATGATTGCAGATTACGCAGACAAACTGAATACATATGAGGAATTTAAAGATTACGCTGACATGGTTCAGCAGTTTATCAAAAAACAGAAAGAGGAGAACCTTCCAGAAGGCAGATACGACCTAAAAAACGGCATTTTTGCCTTGGTTCAGAAATATACCACTAAGTCCCTGGATGGTGCACAGATGGAATCCCATAAGAAATACTGCGACCTTCAGTACATTGTAGAAGGCACTGAGAAAATTTACTGGGCATCTCTTCGCAAGCTTACCGTAGAGGATGACCGCACCCCGGAAGCTGACATTATTTTCTATAAAAGTGGTCCGGAGCAGGGATACACTCTTCTGGAGGCTGGCATGTTTGGTTTCTACGCTCCTGAAGACGGTCATATGCCCTGCATCGCCGTAACAGAAGCCCAGCCCGCAACGAAAATTGTGTTTAAGATTCCGGTGAAAGGCTGAAATACTGTGGATTCAGATTGACAAGCTCTTAATAAAGCGTATACTATAGCGTGTTAGAGCCTGCTTGAAAAAACATTCCCGCAAATTGTGACGCACATCTTGCAGAAAGCCTTTATCAAACACGCTCTAGTAAGACACATAGTAGGAGGAAAGAGCTATGAAAAACAACAATAATATCAAAACCGTAGTTGCCATCGGTATCGGTGCAGCACTGTTCTTTGTGCTGGGACGCTTTGTGGCGATCCCTAGTCCGGTTCCGAACACAAACATCAGTCTTCAGTACGCAGTACTTGGACTTCTTGCAGCAATGTATGGCCCGGTTGCAGGCGGACTCATTGGTTTCATCGGGCATACACTGATCGACCTGTCCTGGGGTGGAAGCCCATGGTGGAGCTGGGTTATCACATCTGCATTTGTAGGTGTTGTGATCGGTCTGTTCGCCAAGAAGCTTCAGGTTCAGGAAGGCGATTTCGGAAAAGGCAAAGTTGCCGTTTTCACAGTTGCAAACGTGATCGCACATGTTGTAGGATGGGTAGTTGTTGCACCTGTACTTGACATTGTAATCTATGCTGAGCCGGCAAACAAAGTATTCGCACAGGGCGCATTCGCTGCAGTTTCAAACACCATCACAGGTGTTGTAGTCGGCGGTCTTCTGATCCTGGCTTATACAAAAACAATTGCAAAGAAAGGCTCCCTGGATCAGGAATAAGTTGAAAGGGAAATTTGTAAAAGACCTTGCTATGGGGAAACTTGTGGCAGGGTCTTTTTTGATGCATAATTTTATTGGATCCAAAAAGTAAATTTCGCAAGATTTATGCAAAATAAGATAAACTTTGGTAAGAAATTTTATTGTGGATTTAAGAAATTCGTGTTATCCTTTTGAGATGGTGTAAGGTGTACACTTATAGAGATGCAAATTGTTAAGTGGTTCTGAAGCAGTCACATTGTTTACAAATTGACGATGGATTCGCTTCAGGATATTTGATTTTGAGGTACTATATGACAGAGAAAAAATCTCCTATTATTTCTTTCAAAAACTTTTCTTTTCAGTACCGGGCACAGAAAAAGCCTACGCTGAAGGAAATTAATCTGGACATTTATCCTGGCGAGCGGGTGTTGATCGCAGGTCCTTCCGGCTGTGGAAAAAGTACTCTGGCAGGCTGCATCAATGGCCTGAATCCTTTTTCCAATCCAGGAGAATGCAGCGGGGAACTTATTGTGGATGGTGTGGATGCGCCGAAGAGCAGCATTTTTCAGCTCTCTGCACATGTGGGCACAGTGCTGCAGGATCCGGATGGTCAGTTTATCGGGCTGACGGTTGGCGAGGATATTGCCTTTGCATTGGAAAACAGCTGCATGCCGCAGGATGAAATGCATGAGATCACCCGTCACGCGGCAGAGCTGGTCGGAATTCAGGATCATCTGGATTACGCGCCCCACGAGCTTTCCGGAGGGCAGAAGCAGCGCGTCAGCCTGGCGGGGGTAATGGTGGATCAGGTGAAAATCCTGTTGTTCGACGAGCCATTGGCCAATCTGGATCCGGCTACAGGTAAGCAGACTATTGAGCTGATCGACGAGATTCAGGAAAAAACAGATACTACGGTGGTGATCATTGAGCACCGTCTGGAGGATGTTTTGTGGCGAGATGTGGACCGTATTGTTCTTATGGGCGATGGAAAAATTCTGGCAGATCTTCACCCGGATGAGCTTTTGTCCACCAGACTTCTGGAAGAAAACGGAATCCGAGAGCCTCTTTATCTTACTGCACTGCGTTATGCAGGTGTGGAACTTGCTCCTGCGAAGAAACCGGCACATGTTGATTCTGTTGTGATAGATAAGGCAGACCGGAAGAAAATGACAGACTGGTTCTGGTCCCGCCCGGCAGCAGAGGCTGAGAAAGAACATGAGCCGCTGCTTGAAGTTAGAAATCTTACCTTTGGTTATGAGAGAGGCAGGCAGACCTTACGTGATGTTTCTCTTACAATCCAAAAGGGTGAAATGGTCAGCATTGTAGGGAAAAACGGTGCCGGGAAATCTACTTTTTCCAAACTGGTCTGCGGCTTTGAGACACCAGATTCCGGTGAAATCCTTTTCCAGGGAAGGAATCTTCTGCAGGAAAATATCCGCCACAGAGCCAAACATATTGGCTATGTGATGCAGAATCCCAATCAGATGATTTCCAAGACTATGATTTTTGATGAGGTGGCACTGAGCCTTCGCAATATGGGAAAAAGCGAGGAAGAGATTCGGGAAAAAGTGGAGGAAACTTTGAAAGTCTGCGGACTTTTCCCATTTCGGAACTGGCCGGTATCGGCGCTTAGCTTCGGGCAGAAGAAGCGTGTGACCATTGCCAGTGTGCTGGTGCAGGATCCGGAACTGATCATTCTGGATGAGCCGACTGCGGGACAGGATTTTCGCCATTATACAGAGATTATGGAGTTCCTTCGTGGGCTGAATGAAAAAGGGGTAACAGTTGTGATGATTACCCATGATATGCATTTGATGCTGGAATATACGCCTCGGGCACTGGTTTTTGCAGATGGCAGGCTGATCGCGGATAGAAGCGCGGCAGCAGTTCTTTGTGATCCACAGCTGATCCGTCAGGCGGCACTGAAGGAGACCAGTCTTTTTACCTTGGCGAACCAGCTGGGAATCAGTCCGGCGGAAGAGTTTGTGCAGCGTTTTATTGAGGAGGACAGGGAGGTGCGAAGCCATGGCCGCTAAGACAGTGTTGAATTATCTGCCAAGGGAAAGTGTGATACACAAGCTGACAGGTACCACCAAACTGGCGTTTTTCCTGCTTTTTACTTTTGCAAGTATGATCACTTATAATACGTGGGTACTGCTTGGGCTGTTTGCGGTGAGCCTGGCGGCGTTTAAACTGAGTAAGATTAAGTTCCGCGAAGTGCGGTTTATGATGATTTTTATGCTGGTATTTCTGGTGTTGAATAATCTGTTTATTTTCCTGTTTGATCCTAACCAGGGAACGACGCTGTATGGCACCAGACATGTGCTTTGCCACCTGTTCTGGCGGTATGATCTGACTGCAGAGCAGCTGTTTTATATGGTGAATATTTCTCTGAAATATTTTGTTGCGCTGCCGGTTGCGATCTTGTTTATTTCTGCAACGAACCCAAGTGAGTTTGCTGCTAGCCTGAACAGTATTGGAATTTCCTATAAAGTGGGTTATTCTGTGGCGATTGCGCTTCGATACATTCCAGACATTCAGCGTGACTACCATAGCATCAGCCAGGCTCAGCAGGCAAGGGGCGTAGAACTTGGAAAAAACGAGCACTTTTTTGCCCGGCTGAAGAATTCGGTGAATATTCTTCTGCCGCTGATCCTGACCAGCCTGAATCGGATTGATACCATTTCCAATGCCATGGAACTGCGTGGGTTCGGAAAGGATAAGAAGAGAACGTGGTATATGAAGAGACCTTTTGAGAAAAGGGACTTCGTGGCAATTGGAGTTGGCGTGGTACTGCTGGTAGTCAGCATGACGGTGACGATACGGTGGGGGAGATTTTATAATCCGTTTGTGTGAGGGAATTGAATATATTGAGAAAGATGAGATGGCTGTGTGGGAGTCTGCATGGCCATTTCTTTTGTTATAAAAACTATTGAAATTATGCCAGATTTAGAAGGAAGAAAAATTGTTGTAATTAATGATATCAGATTTAAAGGGAAAAGAAATGTAAATTGGGAAGGGGTTGAGAAATATTTAAAAGAATACGTTGGTCGTTGTTATGAAATTGTGGACACTTCAGATAAGGTTTTTATTGGTGCTGATTTTCCTAGTGAACTAAAAGGATCATCTGACACTAAACGTTTATTTGGTGCAAATGCAAAAGCGAAAGCAAATGCAACACAAGGAATTCCAGTATTGTTGCAATGTGCAGTCAATAAACGTTGGCAGGAAAATGTTAAAGAAAAACATAATAAAGATGCAAAGTTTGGGTGGTATAGATTTACAACAAGATTTGCGTTACCGATATATTATAATGATTCAGAGAAAGTGGAAAGATTTAATGTATATAGAATAGAAATGCTGATTAGGCACGCAGCAGATGGAAACTTGTATCTGTATGACATGGTAAATATAAAAAAAGAAACGAGCACCCCGCTTGAGCAATAGCTGTACGGTAACAAACCCGCTTCCCTTTATATATTATAACAATAAAAGAAATTTTGCAAGTGAAGAATTTAATTGTTGAAAAGAACACAAGATGTTACGTTACTGTGAACGAAGTGAACAGTAACCACAAGATGAGGATGATATACTTATAGAAGAAAAGAAACTATAGTGAGATGCGGTTAAAAAATCTGTAAGAAGTTGTATTAATATAATTAGCAACATGATAAAATAGAAAACAGTGAAGTGTTAGTTGGTAAAGAGATAAAATTATAGAAGTACAGGTAAAAATGTGGAAGAGTTGAAAATGTCAGATGTAAATAAAATGTCCATTTTGTGGATTTAGAAAAAATAGAAGAGAGTTTACAAGAATTACGAAGAATGTTGGAAGTAAACGTTAGAAGTGGAAAATTGAATGCAATTTTATTTTGACAGCAATGTCGAATTTCATAATGTAATCACAAAGGAGAAAACCATCATGAATTTAACCAATATTTTCGAATTCACCGATTTCGTCCACGCCAGTGGCACGAAGGAGGAACTGCAAGTTGCTGAATTTCTGAAAGATCAGTGCGAGGCGCTGGGAGTGCCAGCTCATCTGGAGGCTTTTCGGGTTGCTATGGGAGAGATTGAATCTGCGCATTTGTTTGCAGATGGGAAGGAAATCACCTGTAAGGCGTTTAACTGCTGTGGCAGCGGCAGCGTAGAGGGAGAGCTTTATTATATGCCGGGAACGGATCCTGTTTCCATAGCAGGTGCAAAAGATAAAATTGTACTGATGGACACTCAGGGAGTTGGATTTTTTGTTTACCAGGATCTGATAAAAGCAGGAGCAAAGGGAATTATTTTCCAGTACGGAAATATGTATTATCCAAATACAGATATTGACCAGCGCGATCTGCGCGAAGCCGTTGTAGGGGAAGAACGGAAAGTTCTTTGCGCCATGATCCATTCCAGCCAGGCAGTAGAACTGGTGAAAAATAAGGTGAAGAACATTCGTCTGGAGGTTTCCCAGAAAGAGTACGACGGAGAGTCCCACAATGTAATTGCAGAGCTTCCTGGCAGACGGGACGAGTTTATTGTGCTTAGTGCCCATTACGATTCCACTTCTTTATCCCACGGCGCTTATGACAACATGAGTGGCTGCGCAGGTTTGCTTGGAATTATGGAACAGCTGAAGGGAAAAGAACTGAACTATAGTCTTCGTTTCGTATTCTGCGGAAGTGAGGAGAGAGGGCTTCTGGGCTCTAAAGCATATGTGAAGGAGCATAAAGAGGAACTGGACAAAATAGTGCTGAACATTAATCTGGATATGATTGGAACTTATATGGGTAAATTTATCTCCTGTGTTTCCGCAGAGGACAAGCTGGCACATTATATATCTTATATGGCAGCAGAAATCGGTTTTCCAATTGAGGCAAAGACCGGAGTGTATTCCAGTGATTCTACACCTTTTGCAGACAGCGGAATTCCAGCACTCTCTTTTGCCAGAATTGCCAGCTCCAATGTGGCACCAATTCATTGCCGCTATGATGTGAAGGAGGTTATGTCCATGGAGCAGCTACAGGGGGATATTGATTTTCTGGTGAAGTTTACAGAACGTTTTGCAAATGCAGCAGTGTGTCCGGTTGCAAGGGAGATTCCGGAGAAAATCAAGAAAGAACTGGATGAGTATCTTGCAAGAAAAAGAAAAGAGCAGTAGGGGAGGCATCCTATGAGTTACATAACCACATACACAAGAAACCATTTCAATCCGGTTCATCCGGAGGCGGAGAAGATCGATATTCAGGATATTGCACATGCGTTGTCGCTGACCTGTAGGGGAAATGGACATGTAAGTTCTTTCTGGTCTGTTGGGGAGCATTGTATTTGCTGTGCGAAGGAGGCTCTTGGGCGAGGGTATTCCAATCGTCAGGCGCTGGCTTGTCTTTTGCATGATGCCAGCGAGTGCTATATGTCAGATGTGCCCCGTCCGCTGAAGCAGGAGATGCCCAGATACCGTGAGGTGGAAGAGCAGCTGCTTCAGGTGATTTATAAGAAATTTCTGGGAAGCAGTCTGACTGATGAAGAAGCGCAGCGTCTGAAAGAAATTGATGATGATCTTCTCTGGTATGATTTAGAGGTTCTTCTGGAAGAGAAACAACCGGGGGATGCACCGAAGCTGCACTTTGAGCTGGATTATACAGTGCGGCCGTTTGTTGAAGTAGAGCAGGAATATCTGGAAATGTTTCAAAAACTGAGCGAATCATAAAAGACAGATTTTTACCCGGAGAATGCGGCATTTATTATGCAGAAATATGAGGGATGGCAGATTCAGAAACAGACCTCAGACAGATTCTATGGGAGGAACAACACATGAACCAGGAGATAAGAATAGCGGTTTGTGATGACCTTGCGGAAGACAGGGAGAATATCACCCGGCTGCTTTCGGAATACACAGACAAAAATAACCTATATGTGAAAATAGAAGAATTTTCTTCCGGGGAGGCATTTTTATCCTCAGATACATCCGTTTATTCACTGGTTTTTATGGATATTTTTATGAGTGGGATGAACGGTATGGAGACGGCGAAGAAGCTGATTTCAAGAAACAGCCGGGTGCAGATCGTGTTCGGGAGCACCAGTACGGAGTTTGCAGCAGAGGCCTTTGATATTGAGGCGCTTCATTACATGGTGAAGCCAGTGAGAAAAGAGAAGCTGTTTCACATTCTGGATCGCTTTTTTGACAGTGTCTACTCCCTGCGGACTGTGAACGTGAAAGTGGGACGGCTGGAGGAGAGCATTTACATTTCCGATATTCTGTATGCAGAAGCAGATGGAAAACGAGCGAAAATTCACACGAAAAAGGGCGTGATAGATGCTTCCATGTCTATGGCAGATCTGGAAAAGGTTCTGCCAGCCAATGAGTTTTGCCGCCCGATCCGGTGGGCGCTGGTTTCCATGAGGGAAATCGTGGCTATGCCTACGGATATTCTGAAGCTGTCGGATAAGACAGAAATCCCCATCAGTCGTCTTAAGCGAAAGGAAATCCAGGATGCTTTTGCAAATTATAGCTGGCGAAGTACGAGACGGCGCATGCGGGGCGGAATCCTGTAAAAGAATTTACAGACTACGTTATAATTATAAAAGGAAAAAACTTTATAGCGTGTTTGAAAAAAGGTTTTCTGTAAAATATACGTTATAATCTGCAGGCGAAACTTGAAACGAAATATTGAGAGAACGTTTCGGACATGTTATGATTTGGAAAATATGAAAAACCTTTAGAAAACATTTTTTTGAAAGCGGAGGACATCATACTATGGGAAAAATTATTAATTTATCAGCAGTACTGGAAAAAGAAGAGAAATTACAGCAGGTTGTAGATTACATGGAGGAACTGAAGGACCAGTTTTCAGATTTGATCCAGGAGTATGAGGATGATGGCGCAGATGTAAGGAAAGTCGATACACTGACTGAGGCTCTGGACGCGCTGGAAGATGCATATGAGATGGTCTGTGAAGTTGCTGAGGAAGAGGAGTGATAATTTATTTAAAATAAGGTACATTCAGCTAAAAACACGAAACAACACAACGTGTTAATTAGTACTGGGTGTACTTTTCTTGTATATTGTGGAGATTTTGTAGTGTATAGAAATCGTACAAGCGTCGCTACGCGACGGCTCTAATGTTACTGTGAACTTTGTTCACAAAAAACACCTCGCGGAATGTTACCAGTGAACAGTAACGCTCCAATCTATTTTCTTATATAAAATCCCAAAAACCTATTGACATAGTGGGTTAATAGTGGTAATATCCATTTAACGAATAAATAACCCAGTAAATCAATACGGAATATCGACAATTATTGCCGAAGAAGCAAGCTGGCAGTTACTGGGGGCAGATACAGACATAACAGGCGGGCCGCCATACGGCGACATCACCTCGAATAAATGTAAAGCGGCCGCAGGCGCCGGGAAAGGAATGGATATGGCATACTATAAGGGAACACTTGGATTAATCGGAAACACCCCACTTGTAGAGGTTACTAATATTGAGAAGGAGCTTGGACTGGAAGCTACTGTTCTTGTGAAGCTGGAATACTTTAACCCGGCAGGAAGCGTTAAGGACAGAATTGCCAAGGCTATGATCGAGGATGCAGAGCAGAAGGGAATCCTGAAGGAAGGTTCCGTAATCATTGAGCCAACTTCTGGAAATACCGGAATCGGTCTGGCATCTATCGCAGCAGCTAAGGGATACAGAATCATCCTCACCATGCCAGAGACCATGAGTGTTGAGCGTCGAAACATTCTGAAAGCATACGGCGCAGAGCTTGTTCTTACCGATGGAACCAAGGGAATGAAAGGTGCCATTGCCAAGGCTAACGAACTGGCAGAGGAGATTCCGAACAGCTTCATCCCAGGACAGTTTGTGAACCCGGCGAACCCGGCAGTGCATAAGGCTACCACAGGTCCGGAGATCTGGAGGGACACTGAGGGAAAGGTTGATATCTTCATCGCAGGTGTTGGTACAGGCGGAACCCTTACTGGAACAGGCGAATATCTGAAAGAGCAGAACCCGAATGTGAAAATTGTAGCACTTGAGCCGTCTACCTCCCCGGTATTATCTGAGGGAAAAGCAGGTCCGCATAAGATCCAGGGAATCGGTGCCGGATTTGTTCCGGATGTTCTGAATACCAAAGTTTATGATGAGATTTATAAAGCAGAGGCTGATGAGGCATTTGCCACAGCGAAGCTTCTTGCACACAAAGAAGGAATCCTGGTAGGAATCTCTTCCGGAGCTGCTTTAAAAGCCGCAATCGACTATGCAAAGAAGCCTGAGAACAAGGGCAAAGTGATCGTAGCACTTCTCCCGGATACTGGTGACAGATACTATTCTACACCACTGTTCACTGAATAAAGATACATAGTAAACATACGGTAACTGTGAAGGCATTGCGCAGTTATAGTTTACCAAATAAGAAGCCTCACTATCTGATATCGCTTATACAGAGTTGTTATCAGATCGGTGAGGCTTTTTTGCGTAATATTACGCTATTATTTTATTTGGTTAGCAATTGTACCGTCAGCATTGATAGTACAATTATCGGTCGGATTGAACTCGAGAATGTACATAAAAATTGCATGTTTATACATAAAAACGACAACTAACTTTTCCAGTGCCGTTTGTAATTGTAAGGGGAAAATAGCTATGCTAAAATGGATTTAGTCAATTATCAAAAATAAATGTAATTGTTCAGTGCCAATTTCCAAAATGCTTTGTATTTCGGCGTCTGATTCTGACCAGTTACAAATGAATTTAAGGGAGAGAAAAGAATTATGAAAAGGAAGGCAATCAGCCGGATACTTGCAATTTCGCTGAGTGTTGCAATGTGTGCACAAAGCATTCCGATTTATGCTGCAGAAGAAATTGGGACTTCAGCTGCAGCGGACTTCTTCGCAGAAGATTCTATTGAAAACCAGAGTTTGAATGAAGGCGACGCGGAAACTAACACGGAAACCAACACGGAAACCAACACAGAAACCAACACAGAAACCAACACGAAAGCCGATGCGACAACCGGCATATCGGAAGCGTATACGTTGGAAGAGAGTAATTCAGCGACCACATCGGAGGAAACGGTTACTGACGAGGATGGATTCTGGTCTGGAGAATCAGAAACAGTTGAATCTTCAGCAAATGGTTCTGATGGATGGGAATCTGCGGAAATGGATGGAGCAGAAGCGGGAGATGAGGCGGTAAAGCGAGATGCTGCAGCTTTTGTTTCGGGCGACGTGGAAGAAAACGTAGAGGAAACTGGAGAGACAAATGAATTGGAAGAGGCTCTTTCTGAATCGGCAGAGATGACAGAAGGTGATTTTTCCTATGTAATTGTAAATAACAGTTATGCGCGTATTACCAGATATTCCGGAAGTGCCACCAGCGTTCAGGTTCCGTCTACCATAGGTGGTTATGCGGTTCAGGTGATCGGAGCGAGAGCATTCCAGGGAAATACAGTGCTGGAAAGTATGGAGCTTCCCGATGGCCTGACTACCATATATGCTTATGCATTTGCAGACTGTACAAACCTTACCCAGATCAATCTGTCAGAAGGTCTTAATATACGCCTATGCATTTGAAAAATGTACCAGTATCACCAGCATACACCTGCCAGACAGCATTACCACGATGGGCTATAAAGTCTTTGGAGGATGCAGCAATCTTGAGAGTGCCAATTATCCGGTAAACTGGGTAAACAGCCCCAGTGGAAACGGATCGAACAGTTATGAATATGGAAATGTATTTTCCGGCTGTCCGAAACTGACCGAGATAGAGATTCCGGAAGGAGTAAAGGTAATCGCGCCGCATAGCTTTGCAAGCTTAACCACACTAACCAGTGTAACGTTGCCATCAAGCCTGACCGAAATCGGTGCATACGCATTCGCAGGAGCAACCGGTCTCACAGAAGTAACGCTTCCTTCCAATACCAAGACGATAAGAGATTATGCATTTGCCGACTGCGCAGGTTTAAAGGATATTTACATTCCAGATTCCACTACTGATATCAGGAAAGCTGTATTCGAAAACTGCCCACAGCTGACGATACATTGCAGTTATTATTCTATGGCAACCATATATGCCATTGAAAATAATATTCCATTTGAGCAAATTGGAACTTATACGGACAGCGCCGAAACCGTCCTGGATCGTTCAGGCACCAGCTATTACGGAGACTTCGGAAGTGCCACAGCCAATGGATATGTGGCCATGACAGTACGCTATAACATAAAAGACACATGGAAATCCGCAGTAAGCGACCTGAATGTGAAGCTGGTTCTTCCTTCCAACGGAGAGCTTGACGAATCCACATTAAAGGTGGATGGGGAGTTATGCCAGAACTATAATTTAAAGGACAGGACACTGACCATTCCTGTGAGCGGTACCTCTGGAATTATCCGTTTCAGTATCAAAGCACAGAGTCAGTCGGCAGCACGCAGCTACGCTATTTTGAACTACAAAAAGAATAGAAATTCCAACCAGGAAATCATTGGTGTATTGAATGAAAGCATTAATCTGTTCACCATAGATGCACCAGATGTTGTATCAAAGCCAACTGTAAATGTTTCCGGTATGGCAAATGCTGGAGGAACTGTTACCCTGCTTGTGGATGAGAAAGAACAGCAGACAGTCCAGGTATCAAAGGCAGGTTTATGGTCTGCCGTCCTTACACTGGAAAATCCTTCCAACTATGAGACATATAAGATCAAAGCACTCTGCACACAGGCAGATGGTACAACAGAAACAAGAACTGCCGCAGTTACCTATAATGAAGGAGAACCCTCAATCGAGTCCTTCAAAATGTACTATAATGAGCATGACAAAATAAAATCCTACGATCTGACAAAGACAGACGGAGTAACACCTTTGGTGTATTATCTTCCGAAAAGCAAATTTGACTATGAGCTTACCTTTGAAAACCCAGATCAGATAAAGACTCTGTACGTTACAAGCACCAGAAACAACCAGACGAAATATCTGGAAGCAACCTATGATCCGGAAAAAAATGCGTTTGTAACAGACGGATATTTCGATGAATCCGATCACAACTATGTTCCTGGTGTGATCAGCTATGAATATAACAAAACAGTTCCAGAAGTAAAAATGGGACAGGATGTTGACTGGGAGGCTTTGCAGAAAGGACTTCCCGAAGGCGCAGAAAAGGATATTACGGTAAGGAAAAATACAGCAACGGATTATGACGCAACCATTGATCTCAGTAAATTCGGGGAAGATCTGAAAGATGTAGGACTGGATGTCACCATCAGCGTGTTTGACGAGAACAACAGCTCCAGTATGGGAACATGGAAGGGATTGATCGACGAAGCCAATAAAGATATGGGCTATCTGATCCCGGGGTACGATGACAGCAAGTATATCTGCAACCTGGATTATTCCGACAAAGGCACCTGGTATATGCTGGTAAAGGATGTTACCGGAAATAAATACATCGGATTTATGCTGGACACTGCTACAGATAATGCCGGTACTCTGGATCAGTACTGGACACTTTCCCAGATTTCCTCCCACCTGTCAACAATAAATAAGGGAGCGTCTATGTTATATCAGAACTATCAGATTGAGAAAGACATGGATGAGCTGAGAAAAGACGTACTAGCTTCCGGCGGTAACTATTCCGACCAGGAATTAAAGGAGAAATTGAAAGCTGTGGATAATCTGGAGAGTGACCAGAAAATGTTTATGATCATGACAGCGATGATTCCACTGGTCGTAGCCGGAGGTGCGATGGGCGCAGGTCCGGTAATTGCGCTGACTGCCATATTGGGAACGATTACAGCAGCTTCCTCATTATTCTGGGATATCAGAAAAGCAGATATTAAAGGGGAAAAATTCAAGCTTCGTTTTGTAGTAGATCCAAGCGGCTATGTGTTTGATCTTTCCACAGGAGAGAGAATTGAGGATGTTACCGTAACAGCTTACTGGATCCCATATGATGAGTCAGATGATTTCTGGAGTAAAACGCCGTCCCCATCCGAGTATGGAACGAAATGGAATGCGGGGGAGTATAACCAGTACAATCCTCTTCAGACGAATGCAGATGGAAAATATGCATGGGATGTTCCGGAGGGCTGGTGGAGAGTAAAATACGAGAAAGAGGGATATGAAACTACATGGAGTGACTGGATGACCGTTCCGCCTCTTCGAACCGAAGTGAATATCGGTATGGTATCGCAGACAAAACCGCCGGTAGAGCACAGCTGGGATAACGGAACCGTAGTCATAGCACCAACCTGTACCTCCACCGGAATTATCAGCTATGAGTGTACGGATTGCCATATTACCAGAACAGAAGTTTTGCCGGTGAATCCAAATGCCCACAGCTGGGATAACGGAAAAGTGACAAAGGAAGCTACCTGTACTGAGGAAGGCATCAGAACCTTTACCTGTGTGAACTGTGGGCAGACCAGAACAGAGAAGTTGCCTGCGAAGGGACATGGGGAAACAGAGGTCAGAGGGAAAAAAGCTGCAACCTGTGCAAGTGAAGGTTATACAGGAGATACTTATTGCAAGATCTGCGGAACCAGATTAAGCAGCGGGAAAACAATTGGGAAGACAGAACATACCTGGGGAGAATGGAAAAAGACAGCAGATGCTACTGTATTTGCAGCTCAGAAAGAGAAGAGAATCTGCCAGATCTGCCAGACCACAGAAGAAAGAGATAATGGAAATCCGCTGACTTCCAAAATGACACTTACAGCCTCCAGCCTGAAAATGAAAATAAAACAGACCACAAAAGCGTTCCAGATTTCCGGCATGGAGAGTGGGGACTATGTAGCATCTGTGGTTTCAGGCAACAGTAAGCTTCTGAAGGTAAGCTCCTACACCAGAGATGGCGCAGTTACGCTGAAGGCTCAGAAGAAAATAGGAAAGACGAAACTTACAGTGACTCTGGCTGGTGGGGCAGTAAAAACTGTGAATGTTACCATCCAGAAGGGAACGGTGAAAACCACCAAAATTTCAGGTGTACCGAAGAAAATTACCTTAAAGAAAGGGAAAAAACAGACTTTGGCACCGATTCTGGCGCCGATCACAACCCAGCAGAAAGTGACCTACACCACATCTAATAAGAAAGTCTGCACTGTGACAAAAAGTGGTGTAATCACAGCGAAGAAAAAAGGTACTGCAAAAGTTACGGTACGCTCCGGCAGAAAAAAGGTGGTTATTAAAGTCAAAGTGTGGTAAGTTGCAAGAGCGCGAAGCGGGCTACGCCTACTGAAAGAAGACAAAATATACCGTAAAGCGGGGCGTGCAGATTGTAAGAATGATTAAGGGGCAGACTTTAGAACTGCCAATATTACAGGATGTATGATGCCTCTGATAAACTGCCGTGTCTGATATGTTTAAGAAACATATTGGATACGGCAGTTTTTTTTAACAGGATAACTGTTTAGTATCTTCACACTGCCTTCTGGATAGTTGTCAGACAGGTTGTGTTGTGCATAAAAAAAGCAATCTTGTGCATAAAAACCGTAACCTTTCCCACTATTATTGTCTCAAAAATTCAATTATGATATTCTTTTTATAAGAAAAAAAGAGCAATTTTCCAGCTTTTGAAAATTTGCTGGTGCTATTCAGAGCCACGAAGCGTGTTGCTGTGAACGGAGTGAACAGTAACCCAAATGGATTTTTGAACAGTTATAATTGCCGAAAAAATAAGGGGGAATGAAAGAGTGAAAAAACAAATTTCAAAATGTGTGAAAATGCTGTTCCTTGGCATTATCATGTGCCTGGGTATGGCGCTTAGCGTGCATGCAGAAGGCTCAGGACAGTTTTTCCAGTTCGACGGCGAAAAGTGGAACAAGGAAGAATTTTCCTGGACAGACAGTCAGGGGCAGATCTGGTATGCCCATGAATATGGAACAAATGGAGAAGCTATTATCAGCGCAGTAACCGAGGCTGTTATGGAACTGCAGGTTCCGTCATATGTGTATAAGGATGGTGTGGCGAAGAAGGTAATTGGAATCGGTAAGTATTTTCCGGATTCAGAATATGATAACACATGGGACCGGTTTAGCTGTTTCTATTACGATGGAAAGTATGGCAACGGAACGCTGTATAAGTTGATTCTTCCGGATACACTCTGCTATGTGATGCCCAATGCATTTTCAACAAGTGGCAGCTGGTTTGACGGACTGGCAGCCGTTCAGCTGCCGCAGAATCCACGGCTTGTAATTGGAGAAAGTGCGTTTTATGGGGATAAGAATCTTCAAATCGTGCATTTTAATGACGCAGTAGGCGGTGCACAGCCTGTAAAAATCGAGAAGCAGGCATTTGGTAACTGTCCGAAACTGGAAGAGATAACATTGCCGCCAACAGGGGCTTATAACGAGATTGATAAAGAAGCTTTTTACAGTTATGGAGAATGTAACCTGAAAAGAATTTACAATGCCCCATCCGAGCTGGAACTGGGCTGGGATCAGTATTGTGCCGATGTTGAGGAGGTTTCTTTTGCAGAAGGACTTACATATGTCGATGGAATTTCGACTATTGTAGCTTATGAATGGAATGAGGATGGAAGTCCCTCGAGTGGACGGGGAGAAAACATTAAAACACTGAAAAAAGTAACGTTGCCCTCCACACTGAAGGAAATTGGCTGGGACGCATTTAAGGATAACAAGAACCTTACTTACATCAATCTCCCGGAGGGCTTAACCACTATTGGAAGTTATGCTTTTGCAGGCTGTACAGCGCTTACAGGATTTACTTCTCTTCCGGCAAGCGTAAGCGGAGGTATCGGAGAAGGTGCATTTATGGGCTGCAAGAACCTCCATCTTGAAAATGTATATATTCATGGAACTGACAGCCTGAAATATCAGTTCACCGACAGTGGAATTGTAAGTATCCGCATTGGTGCTGATGTAAAATATACAGTTGGTGCAATGTTCAAGGGCTGCACAAGCTTAAAAGAAATCACAGTTGACGCAGGACATCCGTACCTTTCTTCCCAGGACGGTGTGCTTTACAGTAAGGTCTATAAAAGCAGCGGAGGGGAAGTGGCTGGCAGCAGTATTTTCACCTATCCTGCAGGAAAAAGCTGGGCAGGAAGCTATACACTTCCGTCAGATGTAGTATTGTTAGGCGGTTTTGCATTTGATTCCTGTAAATTTACAGAGATTCACATTCCGGCCCGTGTACTGGATCTGGATTATGACTCTATGGCTTCTTTAGGAGATACGAATACATATTATGCCTTTGATTCTATCAAAGACAGCTGTAAATTATACGTTGTAAAAAATTCTTATGTGGACAATTACTTTAATACACGTTATCATTTTTATTATGAAAATGGTGATGTGCTTCCAATCAGTTATGATCTGGCTGGCGGAACAAATGACAGCTCCAACCCATCCACTTTCACAGGTGGAAACAGTATTGAGTTGAAAGCGCCTACACGAAGCGGTTATACCTTTACCGGATGGACGCCAGTAGATGCGGATGAAGAAGTAAACTTTTCCGGTTCTTACACACCATCAATGGGTGAACTGGTAAGCGGTGTTAAACTGACTGCAAACTGGAAAAAGAACCCAGATCCTACCAAGGCACCAGAACCGACGAAAGCTCCAACGGCAGAGCCGACAAAAGCTCCGAACGCAGAGCCGACTAAGGCACCATCTGCTCCGGAACCAACCAAAGCTCCGAACGCTTCTGATAATAATCAGAACACTGTAATTCCATCCAAGCTTCCGAAGCTTACCGGAACCAAAGTGACGAATGTACTTACTGATGGCGCCAAGATTTCCTGGAAGCGGATTGCAAGTGCAACCGGATATCAGATCACAATTTCCACTGACAAGAAATTCAAGAAGAATGTAAAGAATTATATTGTCGAGGAAAATAAAAACAATGAACTGATCTACGGTTTGAAATCTGGAAAGACCTATTATGTAAAAGTAAGAGCAGTCGCACAGGGCGGCGGCAAGAAGGTTACCGGAAAGTACGGCAAGGCAGTTAAATTTACTACATATGTTGTGCCTAAGGTAAAGAAGATCAGTGTAAAGAATAACAAGAAGGGTATGATCACCATTACGGCATCCAAGGTAAAAGGTGCTGCTGGTTATGCATTTGTAGTGACAGCAGATTCCGGTCTTACAGATATTGTAGCAATCAAGGAATCCAAGAAGAATACAGTAACGATAAAGAATCTTTCTAAGGGACATACGTATTATATACGTGCTTGTGCCTATAAACTGAACAAGCAGAAACAGAAGGTGTTTGGTGTGTACACAAAGAAAGCTAAGATTACAATCAAAAAATAAGAAATCAGTTGTTGTATTTAGTTACCTGTAAAAAGTGCTGCTGGTCAGGTGACCAGCAGACAGTAATAAAAAAGGAACTGTGTTTACAACCGGAGAGAACGTGACATGAAAAAAGATGAGCAGGCAAATGTGTTGCTTTCGCTGAAAAACTTATATCGGTTGTTTACCGTGAAAGATTATCCGGTCTATTCTACCGGAATTCTAGGAGAAAAAAGTAAAAAGGGTCTGACTCTGGTCAGATTCTGGGATGAATATCTTCTCTATGAGTGGAAAAGCACCAGACACGGAAAAATGATTTTTCGAAAGGATGGAAGCCAGAACCGCTATCATTCGGAATTTTGTAATCGCAAGGAAAGCTTTCCCTTGTATCATATATACATAGAGGAAGTGCTGGAAGGTCTGAATACGGAGACATTTGGCAGTCAGGTACTGATTTTTGAAAAATTCCTGAAAGAGAAAAATTATAACCATTCTGTGTTTGTACAGAAGCTGAGAAAATTTCTGGGCATGGTCATGGAGTCAGATCCATGGCTGTCCCAAGAGTGTGGGGAAAAGCTGATCTTCTGGATCGATTACATAGAGAAAAAACAGAAGGATTTTTCCCAGTCCTTTGGGGATGCCTGGCTGTTTACCCTGCTTAGTCTGCACGCGATGGCGGGGCCGGAAATATCCGGGGCAAAAATGAAACTGGTAAGAAACCGTGAAGACTTAAAGCCGGAATATATCTGGAGCTGTATTTATCAGGAATCCGGGGAAACCAGGCAGAGCTTTCTCACCCTGCGAAACTGTGAATTGTTCCGGAAATCTGTGAAAGCCAGCCATTTCTTTGGCAGAGAAGAAGAGTTATATGACTTGAAAGAGATGTTCTTCAATTCCGGAAAGTATCTGATTTCCGGAATTGGAGGAATTGGAAAAACAGAACTCATGCGTCAGCTTGTGAGCTGGATGGAGCAGGAAGAAGTAAAGTGCCGGATCGCAGCTGTTCAGTATGAGGAGAATCTGGCGGCCAGCTTTTCCAGAAGTTTTCTGAATCTTACTGGTGAGAGCGTGGAAGAAAGATTTCACGAAAGTATCTATCATCTGTCAGAAGAGCATCAGGAAAAAACAGTGCTTTTTCTGGATAATATGAACCATACGGAAGAGGAAGATCCTTACCTGTCAGAACTGAAAGATCTGCCGTGCACCATATTTGTTACTTCACGTCAGAAACATCTGTATGGGTTTACTACATTTGGCATAAAGGCACCGCAAAAGAGTGCCTTAAGTTTGATTTTTCGTGACAATTACAACAAAATACTTTCCAGAGAGGAAAAAGACCGGCTGAGTCGTTTGCTGGAAAAAGAGATTTTTCAGCATCCTCTGACATTGAAGCTTCTTGGAAAAGCGGGGACCTACTATTTTGGTAATTGGGATTATCTGGAAGAAGAGCTGCAGAATAACTGGAATGATGTTGCAGAAGAGTTCGGACTCATTGATATGTACCGTGGGCTGTACAAACTGGCTGATATTGGAGAAACCGGAAGCCAGCTGGCAAGGATGTTCGCGCTTTTGCCCTATCAGGAAATTGACCGGAATTTTACTGTGATGTTTTTCCAGGGATTTTTGAAGAAAAACGAAACTCTGGGAGAGGCGCTTGGCAGACTGGTGAAATTCGGCTGGCTGGAAGATACGGGAAATGGTTACCGTATGCATCCTGTAATTGCAGAGAGTCTGTGTACAAAGGATTTTTCAGAAGCTGAGTTTCAGCCATTCTGGGAACGGGCACAGAAGTGCTTTTTCCCGAAACAGGCATCGAAAGACGAGGATCCTCGTATGGAGGAAATTGCGTGGCTTGTCTTCCAGGGAATTTCCAGAGTACAGGGAGCGGTCAGTGACCAGCTTGTGGCACTGGCGGCAGAGGCTGCCCGATATCTGGAGCTGCCGGTTCCTATGTGCGGGAAAATCCGGAAACTGGAAAAAAGATGTGCACAGATTTCCAATGAGACGAAGTTTATGGTAGCGTGTCTGACAGAGACAAAACCTGAACAAAACGAAGAATATATAGAACTCTTCCGCGAACAGCTGAAAAAGAGAACGCTATCATCGGAATGGATGTTGTTTGCTATAAGTGATTTTTGCAATAGGTTGGAGCAGAGCAGTAATTATGAGTGTTACCGGGAGATCTGTGATTTAATTTTTCAACAGAAGGATAATATTGATTATAAAATTGGATATGCGCTTTTGCAGACGAATATGCAGATATTGAAGCTTAATGTGAAAAAGGCTGAAATGTGGGCAGAACGTGGAATCCTCATGTGTGTACAATGGGGGCATAGCCAGAGAATACTGGATTTTCTTTATCAAAAAGCAGAATGTCATATGTTTCTTCAGGAAAAAGAAAAGCTGGCAGATTGTCTGGAAAAAATAGAGCAGATACAACAGATACAAAGAAAGCGTCAGGGTGAGAGTGAGTATGCAATATGGCAGCTTCGTGGTCAGCTTGCAGCTATGGATCAGAATATGGAAGAAGCCGCCTATTGTATGGAACAAGCAACGGACAGGTGCAAAATGTACTGTGGTGAGAAAAATCAGATGTATTCTGCCATGTCAGAGGAACTGGCACGAATGTATAATGCTGCCGGACGAAGGGAAGAGTCGTTGGCATGTCATCTTGCGGTTCGCAATCAGCTGCTTAAGAATGGCTATCGTGAGGGTTCTATGCTTCTGATGGTGGACAACAATATGAGTGTAGTCTACCTGGACCTGGGAAGACCGGAAGAAGCGATCCCATATCTGACAGAGGCGCTGGAGCTTACGAAGGAAAATGGACTTGTAGGTTCGGCAGTTGCAGAGCCTACCTGGAATCTGGCACGCGTTTACCGTGCACTTGGAGATGAGGAAAAAGAAGATATATATCTGAAAGCCGCCGTGGAAGGCTTCCGGGAATGCTACCCACCGGAACATCCCAAGCGGATTGCGGCTGAACAAAGACTGAAAGAACGCCAGGGGGAATGAACCTGGCGTTTAATCGTTGAAAGAAGGTGAGAGTCACCAATCGTAGAAATGTTCAGTACTGAAAGATTACCCGCGTTACAATATGGGGATAGAGTTATTGTGGATTCCACATTCCTGTTGAAAACTGCCTATGATGTACTGAGAGATAAATGTCTGGCAATTACTGCTGTATCCTGCTCAGAAAGCCCTGAAGAATCGCGACCAGATCGTGAAAGCATTCAAAGAATATGGCTTCACATACATTTCTTATTTTCTTTCGGGTTTTTACCCATTATCACAATCCCTAATTTGATGTAAAATCCCTTTCTTCTGTTTATTCGCGCCACAAATCCTGTCATCCATGCCATTCTCTTTTATTCCTAATTTAACTCCGTTAAGATAAGTTCAGAAAAAAAGGAGGTAAAAGGAAAGAGATGAAAAAAAGAAGTCACATTTTCCGTGGACTTGCCAGTATTTTCCTTGCATTGATGGTGCTGTTCGGAACCGTCATGTCAGTGGCACTTAGCTGGGAAGGTCGTGTAAACGAGCTTCTGGGCATTTCGGATGACACTTTTGCGAAAAGCCAGAATCCCGACGACTACTATTACAAGTCTGATTATGAAGATCCGGCAGATCTGATCAAAGCAGAAATTGCCCTAAATACCAGAATGGAAGCCGAAGGTGCGGTGGCATTAAAAGGCACACCAGCGGTAGATGGAACCGGAGTTACCTTATTCGGAATGCGTAGCCAGGCAATGCAGTACGGCGGCTCCATGGGTTCTCTGGTAGAAACCAAACAGGCAGTGCGGCTGGCTGACGCACTGGAGGAATATGGATTTTCTGTAAATCCGGATATGGTTTCCTTCTATGAGGACATGGAAAAAACATATGCGCCGACGAAAGCTGCCGGTGGCAACTGTGTGGACACAAACGAGGGTTCTACCGTGAACGAAATTCCTGTAAAAGAATACTTCGCAATTTCCCCAGATTCCATGGAAGGCTACAAAGACGCGGCAATCGTAGTTCTCGGAAGAGACGCAGGCGAAGGTGCCTGCTTTTACCCGGGAGCAGACGGAATCGTAGATCCGGAGGAATTTTCCAATAGTCCTACCGGAAATATCTTAAGCCTGTCAAATGCAGAGAGAGCGCTGATCAACTATGTAGAGAACCAGGGCTTTAAGAAAATTGTGGTTCTTCTTAATTCTGCATGTGCAATGGAGATTGAAGAACTGAAACAGGATGACGCAGTAGACAGCATTCTCTGGATCGGCAATCCGGGATGCTATGGAACATACGGAATCGCAGAGCTTCTGAATGGCTCCGTACTTCCATCCGGACATCTTACCGATACATACGCAGTAAATGCTGCACTTGCACCGGCAATGCGGGACTATGGTGCATATGTATTTACAAATGCAGATGACATTGACACTTCTTCCAACAATGCCCTGCGAAGCAGATGGTATCTGGCAGAAGAAGAGGGAATCTACATCGGTTACAAATACTATGAAACACGTTACTTTGATTCTATCCTGGAGCAGGGAAATGCATCCCAGGCTCTGACAGGGGAAACTGTAGATGGTGGAAAAGTATGGGATTACGACAACGAAGTATCCTACAGCTTTGGCTATGGCCAGGAAGGTTCTACTTTCTCAGAGGAGATCACAGATGCGAAAATCGACTGGAGTGGGGAAACTCAGTCCCAGGTGACTGTAAAAGTAACAAACACTGGCGATAACGCAGCAAAGCATGCAGTACAGCTTTATGTTTCCCTTCCATATACAGACTATGACAAAGAAGCTGGCGTAGAGAAATCCGCGATTCAGCTGGTTGGTTTTGGAAAAACAGGGGAAGCACAGGAGAAATCCTTCGAGGATGTAGTACTTCTTCAGCCAGGAGAAAGTGAAGATGTAACCATTACATTTACAGCAACAGATTTCTATTCTTATGATACGACAGAGGAACATGACGGCGTTACAGGTGCCTACATTCTGGAAGCCGGCGATTATTATTTCGCAACCGGAAATGGTGCTCATGATGCAGTCCAGGCTGTTCTGAAAGAGCAATACCCGGATAAGATGAAAGACGCGAAGCCTACAGGAACTGTATATAAAGAAGCTGTGGACTCCAAGCTTACTTTAACCGAGTCAAACGGTGCTACCATTCAGAACCAGCTTACAGATGGAGATCTGAATTCTTATAATTGCGGCACAGAAATCAATTACTTAAGCAGAAGTGACTGGTCACATACTTTCCCAACCGGAATCGGCGATATCACAGCAACTGAGGAAATGATCCGCCTTCTTCGCAATGAGATTTACGACAAAGAAGGGGAAAATGCTGCATACGACGGTCCTACAGAATTTACCTATGGGGCGGACAACAATATCCAGGCAATCCAGCTTCGGGGACTTGATTATGACGATCCGCTGTATGAACAGGTGCTTGATGAGGTCAGCCTTCAGGATATGCTGAACACTTATTGCGCATTGATGAATTCAAACGAAGATATTGTTATGCCAAAAGAAAACGGTGCAGACAGCCCTGTGGGACTTCTTGGAACCATTGGAAAATACACCGCAGGCACGATCTATGAAGTAGCAGAGGACGACCCATCCTATGGACATTCCACCGCTGTTTATGTCAGTGAAAACGTGGTAGCGGCAACTTTCAGCCGTGAGCTTTCCAGCGAGCAGGGACGTCTGATCGGAAATGCAGGCTTATGGGATGGATATACAGAATGGAATGCACCAGGCTTAAATATTCACAGAAACCAGTACAACGCCCGTAACCTGGAATATTATTCCGAGGATCCAATTCTTACAGGAGCAATGGGAGCCAATGTTTACAGACAGGCAGTTGCTTATGGACTGGTAGTAGCTGGTAAACACTTTGCCTTTAACGATCAGGAGACAAACCGTGATGGTGTGGCTGTTTTCCTTGGAGAGCAGGCTGCAAGGGAAAATGAGCTTCGTGGTTTCCAGATCGCATTCCGTGATGGAAACGCAAACAGCCTGATGACCGCTTTCAACCGTCTTGGCTGTACCCACGTAGGAGCAAGTAAAGGCCTTATGAATGGTATCCTCCGCGGTGAGTGGGGATTCAAAGGCTATGTAATTACAGACTCTGTTAAATCTGCCAAGTATTTCCTTCCATCCGAATGTCTGGTGGCTGGAAACGACAGAATGCTGGGAGGCTCCAACAACGTTTCCGTATGGGGATACACAGAAGACGAAGTAGCAGATGATCTGGTGATCCAGGCTGGCGTGAGGGAGTCTTATCACAGATATCTGTACACCTATGTAAACAGTAGTGTAATGAATGGAATTTCCGAGAAAACAGATGCAACAGGGGCAATCGCATGGTGGATCCTGGCATTGCAGCTTGCGATGGGAATCAGCTTTGTACTGTTTATCGTATTCCTGGTAATGTTTATTTTGAAATACAGAAAGGAGCAGAAAAACGATGAACCAGAGAAAATTCAGTAGACTGGAATTTGTTATGGGAGTTTTGTCATTGCTCCTGAATATAGTTGGAACTGTTTTGTTCTTCGTCAGCTACACCACAGGATATTACAAATTCGGAGAAATGAATTCTCCTATGATCCTTTCCTTTTTCCTGGTGGGAATCGGAATGGAAATCTTTTCCCTGCTTGCCATGGTGAAATGGGGAGATAAAATGTGGACACGGTTTCTTACCTTTGCCATAACAGCCTTGCTTGTGGCGGGCGCGATCCTTCTGATCGGAGACCGTGTAGAGGGAATCGGAAACTGTATTGTTACAGATTACGATTCCGGTCACGGCGGTGAGGAAGCCATCTATTACTCACTGGCAGCTTCCGGAGCAATGCTTCTGGGAATGATCTTTAATGTTGTGGGGAGCTTTTGCAGAGTTCCCCAGAAAATAAAATAAAACGGAGGAATTTAAAATGAAAAAATCAGTAGCAGCAGTTTTAACAGCAGGAGTTATGGCAATTGGAGTGATCAGCAGCGGACTTACCGTTTTCGCAGAGGAGGTTGAAGAAAAAACCTATACCGTAACTTATAACCTGAATGATGGAAATACAGAGGATATGCCTGGTTTCCAGTTTTTAAGCGCAGACATGAAAGGACTTACTTCTTATGACAGTCGTCTGTATGTGCAGATTGACCTGACACTGGATGGAAAAGACGGCTATAAACTTGTTTCCGACTGCTATTGTGTAGAAAACGGAAAGAAAGCTGAAGTCGGCGATGATACCGGAATCGGTGTTACCATGACTACAACAGCAGAAGGCACTTATACAGATAATGGAGATGACACTATAACAATTGATACTCCGGAGCATGTACATCATGATATGTTCACAGACACTTATTCAATTCAGATGAAGGAAGCGGCAGGAATGAATGTCCTTGGAAACACAGAGGATGGTTCCTATGACAGCGATGATCTGCCAGAGATGACTTCCATGGTTCCGGAAACAGTATTTACTGTAAACGACAAAGATGAAATCGTAACCTACAATTATCTTCATCCGGAAGATTATGAGACAGAAGAAACAGAAGATGGAGCAGATGCAGCGGCTTCTGACAGCGCAGCAGCAGGAAATGAACTGATCGCAATTCCAAGTGATGATGAGCAGACAACCTTTACCTTATTTGACAATGGAACTTATGAATTCTATTTCGCAAGCTATGATGTAAAAGACAACGGAACCTATGCTTATGATGCAGACTCCCAGACTCTTACTATCACAGATGCAAATGGAAAAGAGACAAAATCTGAGGCAGATGGCGACAATGTGAAATTCCACTATGAATACAGCGAAAGCGATCAGCTTACAGGAGACTTCACTGTAAAGGCAGCAGCACTTGCAGATGCACTGAAATAAGGAAATATTGAAGCCTTGTAAAAGACAAAAGAGAGAACAGTAACAGATAGAAACAAGGCTTCCGGCTGGTCGGAAGCCTTGTTTGACCACACGTATCAAGTATGCTATATTTAAAATTAACGTAACCACTCAGTGGAAGTATTCTGTGAGGGGTGTGAACAGTATTATCAGATATAATGTATACTTGGGAAAAGGTGTGGGGAAATGAACGTAGCAATCGTAGATGACGAACTGGAAATGCGTCAGACATTAGTGGACTATATTGGAAGATTCGGAGAGGAATCCGGTATTGAACTGGAGACGGTGACTTTCGAATCCGGGGAGCAGTTTCTGAAAAATTATAAGCTGATTTTTGATATTATCATCTTTGATATTGATATGCCGGGAATCAACGGAATTGACACTGCAAGAAAGCTAAGAGAGACGGATTCTAATGTGACCATTATTTTTGTGACAAATATCGCCCAGTATGCCATTAACGGTTATGAGGTAGATGCGGTAGATTATATCCTGAAGCCTGTGAGTTACTACGACTTTTCCATGAAATTCCATAGAACGGTGGCAAAGGCAGCCCAGAAGAAGGAGCGCACCATAAAAATAGAGATTGCTGAAGGAACCAGAAGATTAAGGCTTCCGGCACTGATTTATGTAGAAGTACTTTCTCATTATCTGTATTTTCACACCACAAAAAGAGATTACAGATCCAGAGGCAATATTTCTGAGATAGAAAAGGAACTGGAAAAATATAATTTTGTGCGGATTCATCGCTCTTATATTGTGAACCTGAAATATGTAAGCAAGGTGCTGAGCAAAGAGGTAACCGTGGGAGAGCATGTCCTTCCGGTAAGCCGGAATTATAAAGAAAAATTAAAAGATGAATATTTGAAATACATAAGGGGAGAGGAATAAAATGCTGGGAAATATATCCTTTCTTGATATCTTTGATGTTTATCGTGTGCTGCTTGGGATGGTCAGCGCAGAGTTGATTTTTGTGGAGCATGCAGCCAGGCACCGGGAACATTTTATGAGGAGAGTGCTGACAGGCGGAGTGGGAATCCTTTTGTTTGCGCTGCTATGCATTCCGATGTACATGTTCCGGGAAATAGTCGGAAATTCTGCGATCGCCTCTTTGATAACCGGTGGCTGGTGGTTGATGATCGGCATCGTGTCTATGTGCTTTATCTATTATTGCTATGAAGTAACCGTATGCAATCTTATGTTCCAGTGTATTTTGGGCCTTGCACTGGAAAATCTGGTGACTCTTGTTCTCCAATATCTGATTTGTAAAAAATTGTTTCCTTCCTTGCAGACGGAGCATACAGTTCTGTATATTGTGCTGACTGTTCTGTGTTATGCGCTGTTTGACATAATGGCATACCTGCTTCTTGTACGGAAAAATGTCAGAGGACAGATCGTAGTGGAAGAGGACTGGCGTACCTTTTTTATCTATCTGACGATTTATATTTTCATTTCAGTAATGGGAGATGTGACAAGCCTTATTTTCCATTGGGGGCAGGCTGGCGGCAAAATGTTTGGTGGGATGGAGGTATTTTCCCATACGGCAATACCGTATTTTTGCATTGCGGTAAATGTGATTGTCAATCTGGTAATCGTCCTTTTGCAGAGCATGACATACCGAATCCTCTCCTTGCAGCAGGAAAAAAAGATGATCCAGATACTTCAGAAGGAAAAGGAGCAACAGTACAATTTCAGCCGTGAAAATGTGGATCTGATCAACCAGAAATGCCACGATCTGAAACGGCAGATCCGGGCTTTGAAGCTGGTTCAGGGGAAAGAAAGAGATCGGCTTTTCAAAGAGACAGAAGAAGCAGTACAGTTTTATGATGCCCATGTGAAGACAGGAAATGACGTGCTGGATACTATTCTAACAGAAAAAAGTTTTGTGTGTACAAGACAGGGCATCCGTTTTTCATGCAATATCCATGCAGAACATATGGACATCATTGATGTGATCGATTTTTACACAATAGTAAGCAATGGCCTGGATAATGCGATTGAATGTGTTTCCAGGTACGAAGATAACGAGAAAAAAGTAATTAATGTAGCGGTTCTGGAACGGGGAAGCATGCTTCACATTTTTATTGATAACTATTTCGATGGTGAACTGGAATTCCGCAACGGATTCCCGGTGACCAGTAAGGATGACAAAGGATATCATGGCTATGGAGTGAAAAGTATGCAGATGATCGCGAAGAAATACGGCGGTGATATCCGGATCAGTGTGAATAACCATACGTTTTCTCTGCAGATTATGCTGCCTGTGAAGTAAGCTTCGTAAATCGGTAAACATATTTCGGGCGCGGATTGTAGGAATATTTGAGGAGAATGTGTAAATGAAAAAAATAAAAGGTGTCAACTTAGGCAACTGGCTTGTCTTGGAGAAATGGATGCTGCCAGAGCTGTTCGAGGGAACCGGTGCAGAGGATGAGGTCTGGCTGAACCGGAAGATGAATCCCGCAGAGTTAAAAGAAAAGATGAAAGAGCACCGTGATACATTTATTACGGAACAGGACTTCGCATTTATCAAAGAGCAGGGAATCTGGCTGCTGCGCATTCCGGTTCCATACTTTATTTTCGGCGACCAACCACCTTTTAACGGATGTGTGGAATATCTGGACAAAGCCTTTGACTGGGCAGAGAAGTATGGCTTGCAGATATTAATTGACCTGCATACAGTTCCGGGAAGCCAGAATGGATATGACAATGGCGGTCTGACCGGTGTATGTAAATGGTGCAAAAATCCGGAGGAAGTGGAGTTTGCCCTTACCGTACTGGAACGGCTGGCGAAGCGTTATGGCCAGCGCGAGGGATTATATGGAATTGAAGTTCTCAATGAGCCAATCAGCTTTCTTGTGTATGCGACAGCGCCTTCTACCGGGAAAGCAGTGGACAAAGAAGAAGCCAAAGGTTCCGGCTATGTTCCCCTTCCGTTTTTGGAAAACTTCTATCGGAACGCCTATAGGCGTCTTCGGAAAATTCTCCCGGAAAATAAGACCATCGTGTTCCATGACGGCTTCCGCCTGAGACACTGGGGAAAGTTTTTCCGTAAAGAACATATGAAAAAAGTGGTGCTGGACACCCATATTTATATTTTTGCCATGGAAAGCTTCGTACCGATTCATATGCCGTGGGTTTATCAGATTTACATAAAGAGCCAGCAGCGGCTGATAGAGAGAATTCAGAGGGATGTGCCGGTGGTGGTTGGCGAATGGTGTATCTGTAATAAATATGCGGAGAAAGCGGTTTCACAGGCGAAATCAGAAGAAACTGCTGCAAAAGAGAAGCAGGAAAAAACCACTTCAGAAGTGAAGCTGGCAGAAGACATTTCTGATAAGAGCGCAAAGGTAATAGAGCAAGACGAACTGCGTAAGAAACGTTATCTGGAAATCGCAGCCATGCAGCTTCAGGCATGGGAAAGCGGTGCAGGCTGGATCTACTGGAGCTATCAGTTTAAACCAAATCGAAAGGAGCCTCTTGATGAAAAGTGGAAAGAAAGCTGGGATTTTTCAAGATGTGTGGAAAACGGCTGGATTGAATTCAAGAACCGATAAAAAGAAGGTCACATTGCGGGAAATGATCTTCGGATATTTCCTGGGACCACTTCTGGTGCTGTCCATGACCAGCGTGGTAGCGTCTTATTACCTTACCTTTTACCGGACTTATGAGGATGTTGTAAATCAGAGGGTTTTTCTGACGGTATTGCCGCTGATCTCTGTGATCCCTATGGCATTGTCAAACATTGTAATCGGAATCATGGTTGGAAAGACCAGGACGAAGCAGGGAAAAGCAAGACCTTACATATTGATAGCAGCGCCAATGCTGCTGATTTCCGGAATCTTGGTATTTTGCATTCCTTATTTCAGTCTGGGCGTGCGTATGGTCTGGATGGTGGTAACCTACAATTTATTTGCTGCCATCGCCAATCCGGTCTATGGTACTTCCCACTATCTGATGGTGTCTTTGTCCACCCGTGACCTGGATCAGAGAGGAAAGCTTTCCGTTGTTTCGAATATTCCGGCGGTGGCAGGAAACGGTCTGATCAGCAGTATCGTAATGCCGCTGATTCTGGGTTGGATTAATTCTGCCGGCAGCAACGGCGTGATGCAGAATCGCTGGCAGGTGGTTATGACCATGTTTGCGGTACTGGCATTTGTGGGCTGTATCCTGGAGTATTTCTTTACCAGAGAGCGCATCACGGAAGAGGATATGGTGGAGACAGATGCGGGAGTAAATAAAGCAGAAACTACAGGAACTCCTTCCACCCTACAGCAGCTTAAAGGCGCAGCCTCCGATTCCTACTGGTGGATCATCATCATTTTCTACATGCTGTACCAGATGGGTGTTATGTTTAAGGGCGGCTATGTGTTCAACATATTCTGTCATGAATTTTTCCAGGAAGTGCACATTTTCGGAATGACTTTGTCTGCAGATATGGCACAGTCCGTTCTGGCTCTGATCAGTGGAATCCCGCTGGCAGCAGGTATGTTGTTTATCTGGCCTCTGGCAAATCGCTTCGGAAAAAAGAATATGATCCTGGCAGGCTGTGTGGTTTCTATTGCAGGAAGTATTGTGTGTCTCCTGGCACCGGATAACTTCGTAGTGATGCTGGCAGGTCAGACATTGAAAGGCTTGTCCAGCGTACCAGGTGCATATATTATGATGGCACTGTTCGCAGATGTGCTGGATCACCTGGAGGCGAAGCTTGGTTACCGTGTAGATGGAATTTCCATGTCGGTTTACAATACGGCACTGACTGTGGTAAACGGTCTGGCTGTAGCTGTGTTCAACTTTTTCTATGACAGCGCCATGTTTTCCCATAAAGGAATAGCTGCATTCTTTTTCCTGGGATTCGAGATCGTGGCACATGGAATCTTGATTATCGTAGTATCCTTCCTGAATGTGGAGAAGAATATCAAGGAAGAGCAGGAGCTGATCGCCAGGAGAAAGGGACAGATATAGAGACTGTTTGAAAAACAATGTGGTTCATATATGGCAAAAACAGGCAATGCGGGAGGATGCATTGCCTGTTTCTGTTAAACTGAGAAATTAGAGCATAAGGATTATAGAAAGTCTTTTTCACTTAATATGAATGAATTTAGGAAATAAAGGAGATCACAATAAAATGAGCGATAAAAAATCCAACTGGATCTGGCTGCCTACCTGGACAGCAGAGGACAAAGAGAACCCGATTTTAGTTTTGTTCCGCAAGGAAGTGGAAATAACAGGAACTCCAATTGCCGGAAAAATTACCATTTCAGCAGATTCCAGGTACAAACTATATGTAAATGGCGAACTGGTGGAGGTTGGCCCGAGCAAAGGAGACCGGCAGGTATGGTATGCAGATGATGTTGAGCTGCTTCCGTTTTTAAAAAAAGGAAAAAATGTAATAGCGGTCCGTGTCCTGAGATACCCGACTATACAAAGCAAAGGCTGTTTCGGAATCTACCGCACAGAATATCCATTCCTGTATGTGGAAGGCGACGCCGAAGATAACCTTGGCAGACAGTATACTCTGGACACAAGTGAAGGCTGGCTGGGAAGAAAAGATGAAGCATTTCATATCGTATCCGAATCCGATCTTTTTGCCCCATTACAGATCCTGGAAAATACAGGTGGTTCCATGTGGCAGAAGGGCTGGATGAAGCCTGGATATGATACTACAGGCTGGGCGCTTCCATATGTGTATCCAGATATGAACCGTGCGTGCAGCCCGGGAAACCTGGAAAAAAGAACAATTCCGTTTCTTTACAGAAAGAACCGGAAGTTTGAAAAGGTGATGCAGCTTGGCGATAATGCACTTTTCGCAAAAGAAGAATGGGAAGATTTTCTTTTCGAAAAAAGAAGCCTTTGCATTCCGGAAAAGTCAACTGTATCGGTGGAAATCAGTGCCGGTGAGGAGATGACTGGCTATCTTCACCTTCTTATGGAAAAAGGAAGCGGTGCCCGGATAAAGATTTTGCAGTCCGAGGCCTATGTGCTGGGCGGGGAGATTGGTGACCTGAAGGTTCCCTTAAAGGGTGACAGAGAAGATATGGAGCATGGATACCTGGATGGTTTTACCGATCAATACAAATGTGCGGGATATGGAACCGTAGATGAACCGGAAATCTACGAGCCATTCTGGTTCCGGACGTTCCGGTTTATCCGCCTGGAAATTATTACCCAGGAAGAGCCGCTGATACTGCAGAAATTCGACTATACAGAGACCGGATATCCGCTGGAAGTAAAGACAAAGGCAGCAGCCTCTGATGAGCGTTTCGGGAAGATATGGGAAATCAGCGAGCGAACCCTGCGACGTTGTATGCATGAAACTTATGAAGATTGTCCGTTCTATGAACAGTTACAATATGCAATGGATGCAAGAACTCAGATTCTGTACACCTATGCAGTTGCGGCGGATGACCGTCTGGCAAAGCGCTGCATGGAAGATTTTCGGCGTTCCCAGAGATATGACGGACTGTTAAACTGTGCGGCACCCAGATATGATACCAGTGTGATACCAGGATTTTCGATCTATTATATTCTCATGCTGTACGACCACATGATGTATTTTGGGGATAAAGAATTGCTGGAAAAACATTTGCCGACAGTAGAGGGAATTCTGAATTTTTTCCATTTTCACCGGAGCAAAGATGGGTACGTGGACAAGATCGGAGGATTAAACGGAAAGGCCCGCTTCTGGTCTTTTATTGACTGGGCTGTGGAATGGGCAGACACTACAGGAATTTCGCTAGCAACCTTGAAAGGTCCTGTAACTATGGAAAGCCTTCTATACATATTAGGACTTCAAAAAGCTGCAAAAATAGCGGAGTATCTTGGAAGAAAGGAATTAAAGCAGATTTTGGAGCAGCGGGCAACTGCTGTGCAGATTGCGGTAAGAACATTTTGTACCGGGCCAAACGGAATGCTGCAGGACGGTCCTGGAATCGATGAGTACAGCCAGCATACTCAGGTCTTTGCGGTTCTCACTGACACGGTAACCGGGGAGCAGGGAAAGAGTAATCTCAGAGAAACTATTTTGCACAAGGAACAGTATCCCCAGTGTTCCGTTGCTATGGCATATTATCTTTTCCGCGCTCTGGAAAAAACAGGAATGTATGAGCTCACAGAATCCTACTGGGATATCTGGAAGAAGATGATTGAAAAGCATGCTACAACCTGTGTGGAGGACGACGTGCAGGAGCGAAGCGACTGCCACGCCTGGGGAGCATTGCTTCTCTATGAACTGCCATCCGTGATTCTTGGCGTACGTCCTTCGAAACCAGGGTACGAAGATATGGAGGTAAAGCCAGTACTGGGTTATCTTACATGGGCAAAGGGTGAGGTAATTACGCCGAAAGGGACGATTCAGGTGGAGTGGAATAAAGATGGAGAGGAAGTTCACATTTTTTGATTTCAGATTTACTCTCTAGAGTAACATCACTTGCTGTATGAGTATCAAAACAAATAACGAATCTATTAACACTACAATGATAATTAATCGTCGAAAGAAGATGGGAATCACAAGTTGTAGAAGAGTTTAGACCGGGAATATTATCTGATCTGCAGTATGGGGATAAAATTATTGTTGATTCATTGGAAACAATCGCGGATACTACAGCTGGATTTGAAGAGCGTATTTTTACAGCAGTAACAAATGGTGTGGATATCGTCAGTCAGAATAGTGATGTATTAATCCTATTGACATACTAGGGTACTTTATAGTAACATAAATCAAAATCGGCCGAGCTCTTTGCGCGAAGGATATTTTTTGTCTGAAAGGGAAAGATGGAGCTGGGGAGAGACTAAATTTACTGCCACAGGAGGCTAATCATATGAGCGAAATCACTGCAACCAAAGAGCAGCAGAATAAATACGAAGCTTTAAAAGAATACTTACGCAGTCTGGGAAGTGTGGCTGTGGCTTTTTCAAGCGGGGTGGACTCTACGTTTCTTTTGAAAACAGCACACGATGTGCTGGGGGATAAATGTATCGCGATTACTGCCATGTCCTGTTCTTTCCCGAAGAGAGAACTGGAAGAGGCGAAGACCTTCTGTGAGAAGGAAGGAATCCGCCACATTACAGTAGAGTCTGAAGAACTGGAAATTGAGGGCTTCTGCCAGAACCCGACTAACCGTTGCTATATCTGCAAGAAAGAATTATTTGAGAAAATCTGGGACATTGCCACAAAAGAGGGGCTGAATGCAGTGGCAGAGGGTTCCAACATGGACGACAATGGTGATTACAGACCTGGTTTACAGGCTGTTGCAGAGCTGGGGGTGAAGAGCCCGCTGCGCCACAGCGAATTGTATAAAGCAGACATCCGTGCCCTGTCTAAAGATCTTGGCCTTCCCACCTGGGAGAAACAATCCTTCGCCTGTCTTTCTTCCCGTTTTGTATACGGTGAGACTATCACGAAGGAGAAACTTGGCATGGTAGACAAGGCAGAACAGCTGCTTCTGGATCTGGGATTTCATCAGCTTCGTGTGCGTATTCATGGTACATTGGCACGAATTGAAGTATTGCCAGATGAACTCCAGAAAGTCCTGGAGAACCGCAACCAGATCGTGAAAGCATTCAAAGAATACGGCTTCACATACGTGACCATGGATCTTCAGGGATACCGAATGGGAAGCATGAATGAGACGTTGAAGAAATAACTCAAATTTTGCACTTGAATAAGTGCCCATGTACCTTGAAAATTCAATAATGACTGGCTTTTTGATTGGGTGATCACGATATGATAAAAATTTATTAGTGGTTTTTCAAAAACAGTACTGCTATACTAACTATATGAGGAAGTTGCGATTTGTGTAGTAAATCAGTGGATCCCGAATCCTGTATAAGAGGAGCAGAAGTGCCATGATAAAGTATTTTGTAAAAAAACTGCAAAATGAAAAAATAGAGAAACGATTTTCTATTATGTTTGTGCTGGTTATCACTATATTTATTACGGTGATCTTGATTATTTCTGATGTTGTACTCTACTGGTCTGAAATCAATAAAACGGAAAAAGAGATCCAGACAAACTGTGAAATGATCGCTATGCAGATTGAGAAAACATCAGATAATGCCAAGACTTGCCTGAAAATTATTACGAAAGATATTAATAGGATATACAGCGGGGATACTGTTTTTGGGACAGATGCAGTAGGTGCGGTGACAACAGTAAATGAAATTTATACATCACTTGACTATAGCCGGAATTGTTTTGATGATATCTCCGGACTGATTTATGCAGGAAATGACGGAACAGTGGTGGTTGCTGGAAAAAGCAAAGAAATAGCCAGTCCATCAGTAGAAGAATTGGAAGAATTGATTTGCAATATTCCGGAAAAAGGGTTGGCAGATGCCAAGGATCTGGGAATTGGAAAATATTCATTTGTAGGAAAAGATACACCCGCATGGATTCTGGGACACCGTATCATTGATATGAATACAGGTAAAAATCTTGGTTACGTGTTTGCTGTGATTCTTACAGAAAAACTTAGCAGCCATTTTCCTGAAATAGAAAAAGAAGGCTTCACAGGAGAATACCAGCTTTTAAATAAAGCTGGGAAAATCATTGCATCCCAAGATCCTTCAGACCTGCTGGAGCCTGTTGGAAATGAAGAAATGATCGGGAAAATTCAGGAAGGAAAAAGTTTTCGCATCAGAGAAAATACAAAGAGTTATCTGATCACAAATTGTGTGTTGAAAAATCATAACTGGTATCTGATTAATCGCATCGGAATCCGGGAACTGACCAGTGGAATCCGTCTTCTTTTAAGTGCGATTATTTTGGCAGGTATTTTATGCATTTTATTAAGTGTTGCAATTATTCGTAAAATTGTAAAATGGATTACCAGACCTCTTGAAGAACTTGCAGAGACAGCCGGACAATTCCGCAAAGAAAATCTGAAAGTACGTTGCCCTGTTACCACAAAAGATGAAATCGGAGAATTGGCAGGTGTGTTTAATGAAATGCTTCAGCGTATTGAATATCAGATGGAAAATATCCGGCAGGTACAAAAAGAAAAACGAAAATATGAGCTTGCTTTGATTCAGGCACAGATTAAACCTCATTTTTTGTATAATACTCTGGATTTGATCTATATTTTTTGCCAGATGAAAAACACACAAGGTGCTGCAAAAGTCACAAAAGCCATGGCAGATTATTACCGTACCAGTTTATCAAGTGGCCGGGAAATTATAAACATAGGGGAAGAAGTGAAAAATATTTCCAGTTATCTTCTGATTCAAAAAGAACGTTACAGTAATAAAATTGACTTTCAGATCGAGGTAGATCCTTCGATTTATCATTATGCAATTCCTAAAATGACGTTGCAGCCACTGGTGGAAAATGCAATTTATCATGGACTGAAAACAAGAAAAGAAAAAGGAAATATTTATGTAAAAGGGTGGAGTGAAAATGAGCTGATTCATCTTTTGATCGAAGATGATGGAGTTGGAATGTCCGAAGAAAAAATAAAAGAAGTCATGGAAAATGAAGATGATATGAAGAAAGGACATTTTGGTTTATCTAGTGTACACCGGCGGATTCAGATCTATTATGGAGCAGAATATGGAATTCGTATTGAAAGTAAAGAACAGGTGGGAACCAAAATTTTAATTCGGCTTCCACAGAAGGAGGAAGAGGAATGTTAAAACTTCTGATCGCAGATGATGAACTTTATGTAAGAGAATATATGAAAACAATTTTGGATTGGAATTCTCTTGGAATCTGTGTTTGCGGATGTGCGGAAGATGGACCGGAAGCTATAGAAGTAGCAGAAAATACAAAGCCGGATATGGCATTTCTGGATATTAATATGCCAGGGATGGATGGACTGACTCTGACAGAAACTTTGAAAGAAAAATTCCCTGATCTGGTAATTGCGTTTGTAACGGGATATTCTGAATTTGAATATGCCAGAAAAGCATTGCAGCTTGGTGCTGAAGAATATTTATTGAAACCTTTTTCTCCAGAGGAGCTGGGAACAGCAGTGCAAAGAATGTTGCTGAAGATAAAAAAGAGAAGAGAAGAACGTCATGAGTCCAGGTCAGACAGGCTGGTATTAAGAGAAAACGTAATTCACCAGCTCTTGAATTCTGGGGATATGAACTTGTATGAAAGCAGAAAAAAACATATGGAAACATTGGGAATTCAGTTTCCTTATTCTGATTTTCTGGCAGTTCAGATGGAAATCCAGATGAGAGAAAATGTTAGTGAAGAGGATTGGGGATTGTGGAAATTTTCTATTCGAAATATTATGGAGGAATATCCGTCAATTCCTAAAACCTGTTTTTATATGGTAAACGAAGAGGGGAAAAAACTTGGAATAGTGCTTAATGGAGAAGAGAAAAGCCTGGAAAAAGAGACTCTTCAGGATTATTTTTCGGAGATTAAGGAGATAATCTGGAACTATTTGAATCTTCTTGTGACCATTGGAATCGGAGAGAGAAGGACAGAACCAGAAAGGCTTTCTAACTCTTACAACGAAGCAAAAAGTGCATGCCAGGAACAGCAGTTAGGCGGTTATGGTAAAATATATTTTTATGGGGAAAGTCAAAAGTTTCGTTCAAGAAGGGCAGATGAGATTATTGACGCTGTAGAGAAAGAAATTCAGAAACATTATCAAGAATATGATCTTACTGTTGAAAAAATCGCAGAAAATGTATATCTGGATTCCAGTTATATCAGGAGGATTTTTTCAAAATATAAAGGCCGTACCATTGTAGATTATCTCACTGATTATCGCATGAAAGAAGCCAGGAAACTTCTTGAGAAAGGGGGAATTCCAGTAGGAAGAGTGGCAGAAATGGTAGGTTATACAGATCAGGGATATTTTTCCAAGTGCTTCAAAAAGTATTATGGAATGACTCCTTCACGTTGTCCTGTTTTGTCCAAATCTTGACCTGTTTTCTTCTAACTGTTAGAAAAAAGAAGCTGTTATACTAAGTCTATCAAATGAAACGACAAACGGAGGGTCACAAAATGAAAAGGACGAAAAAGATGACAGGCGTAGTACTGACAGCTGCTATGATCGCTGGAATGACTATGAGCACTGGTGTTTATGCACAGGACACAGAAACGGATTCAGAAAATACTGTAATCTCTGAAGAAGAAGCAAATCTTACTATGATGAGCTACTATGATGGAGAAAATGATGAGCTGAACAATTATGCATATGAAAAAGTAAAAGAGGCTTTTCCTAATGTAACAATTGAGTTTGAGTCAGAGCCACAGGACGGAGGCCAGACCATCAAAACAAGAGCTGCAACAGGCGATCTTCCAGACATCATGCTTGCTGATTCCGGTACGATTTCTATTCTTGCAGAAAGCGGAAGTATTCTTCAGCTTGACGATTATATCGAAGAATTAAACTATGAAGACAAATTGGTTCAGGGTGCAATTCAGACTTGCCTGACTTCCCCTGACGGACATATTTATGAGTTCCCAATCGGTGGGGTATCCCCGATTCTGTGGTATTACAATAAAGCTATTTTTGAAGAAAATAATATTAAGGTACCAGAGAATTACGATGAACTCCTTGAGGCAGTAAAAGAACTTAAAGCTGCTGGAATTACACCTCTTGCAACATTTGCAAAAGAGCCATGGCCTCTTGGAGCAATCTTTGACAGCTTTGCTTTAAAAGAAAATCCTACAGGTGTTTACGGACTTTCTCTTGGAGAGGGAAAGGCATCTGACGATGATTATATGAAAGCAATCGAGAAAATGAAAACACTCATTGATAAAGGTATTTTCCAGGATGGATGTACTAATGCAGACTTTGATACTGCTTCTGCAATGTTTACAGAAGGACAGTGTGCAATGTTTATTAACGGAAGCTGGTATATTACAGACGCAGATGCAGCTTTAGGAGATGATGTTGGTGTATTTGAATCTTATCCAACAGCAGATGCAGGCAGTGAAGATGTAAATAAATATGCTATGACAGGCGGCGGAGATACATGCGGACTTACGATTACAACAAATGCGGAAAATCCGGAGCTGTGTGCAAAGGTTGCTTCTGTTTATGCCTATAATCGTGAAATTGCAGAGTATAAAATCGATAATTCTGTTACTGTACCTGTAAAAATAGAAGGTATTGAAACCGACAAGCCTCTTTCAGCAGCATCCGAACAGCTTCTGGAAATGATCCCGAACCTGACTTATGAATCTAAATTCCTTCATACTTTACCAAACACAGAGTTTGCTACTTCCTTTACAGAAGAGATGCAGAAATTCCTAGTTGGTGAGTCTGTAGATGATTTTGTAAAAAATGTAGACAAATCTATTGAATCTACAACAAAATAAAAAGGATCATTGTTGATGGAATGATCGCATGAAACGAGGCATATAAAAACTGGAAATCCGGATTTATATGCCTTGTTTTGTCTAAAATTCTAGGAGGAATGATAGAAAATGAATAAAATGATGGGAAATAAAAAAGTCATTGCACTTTTTACTCTTCCAACCCTGGCTTTGTTTACGTTAATTGTATTTTATCCGATTCTTCAGACAGTGTATCGAAGCTTTTTCGATTGGAATGGACTTACTACTCCTATTTTTACAGGGCTTGAGAATTATAAAAAACTGTTTACAGATGATCTATTTTACGAATCTATGAAAAATGGTTTAATTTTTGCAGCAATCCTGGTGGTATTTCAGGTGGGACTTGCAACAATTTTTACCATGATCCTTATGAATCCAAGAGTCAGAGGAAAACGTTTCTTTCGCTCTGCTTATTTCATTCCGGCCGTACTTTCTGTTACAGTTGTATGTCAGTTATGGGGAGCTCTTTACAATCCGGAATGGGGACTATTCAATAAGATTTTTGAATTATTGGGAATGTCTTACAGGCAGAATTGGCTTAGCGATATGAAGTTTGCCATTGTTGCAGTTGCTTTTGTGAATGTATGGCAGTATGCAGGCTATCAACTTTGTATCATTTATTCCAGTGCAAAATCAATTCCGGAAGAATATATGGAAGCAGCAAAAATTGATGGTGCAAACCAATTGCAGCTTAATCGTTATATTTTGATTCCGTTGTTAAAAGATACTTATAAAATGAGCTTTATTTTTGCAATCACAGGTGGTCTGAATGCATTTGCACATATGAATATCCTTACCAAAGGAGGTCCGGGAACTTCTACTTATACGTTGACTTATATGACATTTAGAAATGCATTTACAGTAGGAAAATATGGATATGGATGTACTTCCGCTGTTCTTCTGGTGGTACAGTGTCTGGTGGCAACCATACTGATTAACTGGTTATTCCGCAATAAAGATGGACAGGTCTTTGAGGGAGGAACAAAATGAAAAAATTAAGAAGAAAACCTAAAATATCTACTGTAATATCTATGATTTTTCTGATTTTATGCAGTGTGATTTTTATATATCCATTGTTCTATTTATTGTTCTATTCATTGAAAACAAATAACGAAATTTTTCTTACCAATCCATTTGGGTTCCCTCATGATATTCAGTGGGTAAATTACTCAAATGCAATTAAAGCCTTTGATATTCTTGCATATTTTAAGAACAGTATTATTGTATCCATTGTATCTATTGTGGGAATTTTATTCTTTGTACTGCCTTTTTCCTATGCCACAACGAGAATGATTTGGAAAGGAAAAAACGTTATAACAAACTATCTGGCATTAGGACTTTTTATTCCCATCCAGGTTATTATCATTCCTTTATCTATTCTGGTAAGAAATATGCATTTAAGTAATACATATTTTGCATTGATTGTACCATATGTAGCCTTTAACCTGGCATTTTCCAGCATGATCCTTTCTACTTCTTTGGCTGGAATTCCAAAGGAAATGGAGGAGTCCGCATTTATTGATGGAGGCGGTGTGAGCCGTACTTTTGTATCTATTATTGTGCCTCTGATAAAACCGGCCATTGCTACAACTGTTATTTTTGCATTCTTAAATGTATGGAATGAATATACAGTGGCATCCATTTTGATTTCTAAAAACTCCATTAAAACATTGCCAATCGGACTTTCCAATTTTGTAGGCCAGCACTCCACAGACTGGGGAGCAATGGGAGCATGCCTGGTCATGGCTAGTATTCCTACAATTGTTATTTATCTAATCTTCAGTGAACAGGTAGAAAAGGCGCTTACAATCGGAGGAGCAGTAAAAGGCTGATGAAAAATATCATGTATTATGAAAAACCGGCAGCTTCCTGGGAAGAAGGAAATCCGATAGGAAATGGACGGATTGGGGCTATGGTCATTGGAAACTGTCAGAAAGAAGTGCTGGCGTTAAATGAAGATACCTTATGGTCTGGATATCCTACAGATTATACAGATGAAAGAGTGTATTCTTATCTTGAAAAAGTAAGAAGAGCTGTTTTTGCCAAAGAATATAAAAAAGCAGAAGAGATTCTAAATTGTCATATGACAGGAGTTTGGACAGAATCTTACCTGCCAATGGCAGATCTTGGAATTGAGATAAAGCCGGCAGATAGAAGAAATGAAAGTGATAGAGCAGAAGATAAAACAACAGAAAATACGGAAGAAAATGCAGCAAAAATTGCAGATTATAAACGTATTTTAGATTTGTCAACGGCAGTCAGTACAGTGGAGTGTAGGTGGAATGGAAGCAGATTTTTCCGGGAAATATTTGCTTCTTTTCCAGATCAGGTAATGGTGATCCGACAGGATACGGAAGCCCTCCAGACTGTAGAAATTACGTTAAACAGTAAATTAAAAGGATGGAATGAAGTGGAAAATTCTACTTTATTTTATCATGGTTGGTGTCCGGAAGTAGTAGAACCTTCCTATTACGAGTGTGTAGATCCAGTGAGATATTCTGATTTTGAAACGACTCGCTCCATAAAATTTGAGGCAGGTGTAAAGGTCTGGAAAACGGATGGAGATATTGTGGAAAAAGAAGGAAAACTGGTGATCGAAAAGTGTAAAACTCTGGTACTTCTTGTAAGCAGTGCCAATAGTTTTGCGGGATATGATAAAGCCCCCAAAAAAGAATATGAAAGTGTAGTCAGAGGGTATCTTGAAGAAGCTGGAAAGAAAACTTATGAAGAACTTCTGGCACGTCATGATGAAGATTATAAAAATTTGTTTAATCGGACAGAACTGGAACTTGGGCATACCAAACAAGAAGAAATGCCTTTAAATAAACGGTTAAAAGAGTTCAAAAAGCTGGAAGATGATCCGGAACTGGTAGCAACTGCTTTTCAGTATGGCCGCTATCTTACCATTGCTTCATCAAGAGAAGGGACACAGCCAGCTAATCTTCAGGGAATCTGGAATGATAAATTGCGGGCACCCTGGAGTTCTAATTATACAGTAAATATCAATACAGAAATGAATTACTGGCCTACAGAACGGTGTAATCTGGGAGAATGTGCAGAGCCTTTGATTAAGTTTATAGAGGAATGTGCACAGACCGGAGAAAAAACCGCCAGAGTAAATTATCACTGCAAAGGCTGGTGCCTGCATCATAATGTAGATCTTTGGAGAAAAACAACAGCAGTTGGTCCAAGAAATACAGGAGAATTAAATGTACAGCCCTGGTCTTTCTGGCTTGCCGGAGGAGGCTGGCTTTGCAGGCATTTATGGGATCATTACCTATTTCACGATGACATTGGATTTCTGGAAAAAACAGCATATCCACTGATGAAAAAATGTGCACAGTTTTATCTGGATTGGATGGTTGAAAAGGATGGAATGCTTGTAACATGTCCTTCTACTGCACCGGAAAACATGTTTATTGATCAGGGAATTACCACTGGAATTTCTTATGGTACGGCAATGGATATGGAAGTGATCCAGGAGCTTTTCCAATCTTGTAAAAGTGCTATGGAAAAATTAAAGAAAGAACATGATCCTTTTTACAAGCAATTGACGGAAGCCTTGAATAGACTGCCCAAAATAGCCATAGGAAAGTATGGACAGGTTCAGGAATGGATAGAAGATTTTGAGGAAAATGAAGTGACACACCGGCATTTATCTCATTTGTATGGACTGTATCCTTCAGATGATTTTACAGTAGACGGATTAACTCCTGAAATGAAAAAAGCCTGTGAGACAACGCTTATCCGGCGTGGAAATGATGGGGTGGCATGGAGCAGGGCATGGAAAATCGCACTGTGGGGCAGACTTGGAAATTCAGAAAAAGCAGGAGAAGAAATTCTTCGTTATCTTCAGCTTGCAGATTCCGAAGATGCCAAAGAGATTTCCTATACCAATGGAGGAATTTACGAAAATATGTTTGCAGCCAGACCGCTTCAGATTGATGGATGTCTGGGCTTTACCGCCGGAATTGTGGAAATGTTGATCCAGGATGAAGGGAAAGAACTAAAAGTGTTGCCTGCATTGCCAAAAGCATGGAAAAAAGGGTATGTGAAAGGCCTTAGACTGCGAAATGGAGAGTATATAAACATTGAGTGGGATGGAGAAAACGTTAAAAGTAGTATGTATCGGTGACAGTATTACAGAAGGTTTTGGAATTGCTGAGGATCCTCTTGGACCTTATCCGGCACAGCTTCAAAAGCTACTGGGAAAAGAATGCCAGGTATTTAATCAGGGAGTATCCTGTACCTGTACAGTGAACCGGATAAAAGACGGAAAATGTGTAGGAATGCCCTATGTCCAAGAAGAAAAGTGGAAAACTGCCCTGGAAATTGCTGGTGATATTTATGTAGTCATGCTTGGAACCAATGATGCTCAGGATGGTTATAACGAAGAAGAAAACAGGGAAGATCCTCAGAATAATGTATTTGCTTTTCGAGAATATTTTGAGGAAGATTACATGAAAATAGTCCATGAAATTCATGAAAAAGTACCAGATACAGTTATCTTCTCCGTAAAACCAGTACCAGTTATGGAGTCTATCTGGAGAAAACATCAGCAATCTTTTCTGGAAAAGATTTTAAAAAAAATAGATGAAATCTGGGAAAAAAATCCATGGCTTATGCCTGTTGATATGCAAGAGATTTTCATGAAATATCCATGGGAAGAACGGAAAAAACTATATCAGAAAGATGGACTGCATCCCAATAAACTGGGAGCAGAACTGATAGCAGAAACTGTTGGAAAAAGTATTATACAATGGAGTCAAAATGTTAAAAGATGAAATAGAAAAATATGAAAAACTGGGATATCAGTGTGAAAAATTTTCTTTTGAAAACAGAGAAGGAGTTGTTGTTTTTCCTTTTGTAGCAAGAAAAGAAAATCCCTGGATATGGAGACCAGAATTTTTTGGAGCTTTTGAACAGGCAGATCAGGAATTGCTGAAGCAGGGATGGAAATTAGTGTATATTACCATGAGCGATCAGTATGGCTGTCCTGATATTATTCATTTTATGGAACGCTTTTATACTTGGATCACAAAAACATATTGTCTGTCTTATAAAGCGGATTTGTTTGGCTTTAGCAGAGGCGGATTGTATGCCTTAAATTTTGCTGCCCAAAATCCAGAAAAAGTACAGACTCTTTATCTGGATGCTCCTGTGATAGATCTTGCAAGCTGGCCTGGAGGCTATTATGGTACAGCCCCTCATCTGGAAAAAGAATGGACAGAAGCATGTGAAGCATACAAGTGCACCAGCGAAGAGCTGAAAAACTATAAACAAAAAATGGAAAAGAAATTCCAGATTTTATTGGAAAAACAGATTCCGGTTATTCTTGTAGCGGGGCTGGCAGATCAGGTGGTACCTTACGAAGAAAATGGAAAATTCCTGGAAAACTACATGCTCCAAAAGCACATGAAAAATTTCAAATGTATTAAAAAAAATGGGTGCGATCATCATCCACATAGTATGGAAAACCCAGAAGAGATTGTGAAATTTATTAGTGAGTCCCTATTAGAAAAGTAGGCACAAAATAATATTGAAAATTATCAACTCAAGCTTCGTACATAAATTCTAGCTATGCAGGTATTTAGTTGCCAATGTACATGCTTCTATCAGAAAAATCAACAGGAACAGATGGCAGAAAAAGAAATTTTTCAGTTACTGGGAGTGAAATGAACAGTAACATTTCTAATCTGTCATCTGCTTTTTCTTTTTTATAAAATTTTATTGATTCTTTTTATCAGATTTTCTATAATAAATCTACATGTTGAAAATGCTCCTTGTAGGGCTTTCTATTGTAAAGGGAGAAAAAGAATATGAAAAAGAAATGTGTAGCGATGATGCTGACAGCTATGCTGACCTTGTCACTGGCTGGCTGTGGCGGCTCTGGAAGCGGTGACGGCAAGTCTGTGAAGCTGGATCCGGATCACCCGATATCCCTGACAATCTGGCATTATTACAACGGTGCCCAACAGGCAATGTTTGACACCCTTGTAAAGGAATTTAACGCCTCCGTTGGAAAAGAGGAGGGTATCTACGTGGAGAGCTACAGTCAGGGTTCCGTATCCGACCTTGAGGAAGCAGTCAACAGCTCTTTGAACGGAGAAGTAGGAGCAGAAGAACTGCCGGATATTTTTTCTTCCTATTCTGATACTGCTTACGCAGTACAGCAGCAGGATAAGCTGGCAGACCTTTCCGTGTATTTTACAGAAGATGAGCTGTCCAGGTATGTAGATTCCTACATCCAGGAGGGCTATTTTAACCAGGATGGCGCTTTATATCTTTTCCCGGTTGCCAAATCCACAGAGATCACCATGATCAATAAGACTGACTGGGAGCCTTTTGCAGAAGCCACTGGAACTACAGTGGAGGAACTTGCCACTACAGAAGGTATTACAGAGGTTGCACAGCGCTACTATGAGTGGACGGATGAGCAGACCCCGGATGTGCCGGACGATGGAAAAGCATTCTACGGCAGAGACTCCATGTCCAACTATTTTATCATTGGCATGAAGCAGATGGGAAAGGAAATTTTCCAGGTGAAAGATGGAAAAATGACCTTAAACACAGATGAAGATTTGATCCGCCGCCTTTGGGATAATTACTATGTACCATATATGAAGGGCTATTTCGCATCTCTTGGAAAATTCCGTTCCGATGATGTGAAGACAGGAGATATTCTTGCATACACGGGCTCCACATCTTCTGCCGTATACTTTCCGGATACCGTGGAAATAGGGAATAAAAGCTATCCGATCGATTATATCGTATGTGATTCTCCGGTTATGGAGGGCGGCGAGAACATAAAAGTTCAGCAAGGTGCCGGAATGGCAGTGACCAAGTCTGATGAGGAACATGAGTATGCTGCAAGTGTATTCCTGAAATGGTTCACACAGAAGAACCAGAACCTGCGCTTTGTATGCGAATCCTCCTATATGCCGGTTCTGAAAGAAGCCAACAGCGTAGACGCACTGGATTCCGTTATTAAAGAGAATAATATAGAAGTCAACCAGAAGGTTTACGATTGTTTTACAACGGAAATGGAAGACTTTGATAAAACAAGTTTCTATACAATTGGAGCCTTTGACAATAGCTACAGTGCCCGTAAGATCCTGGATTATTCTCTGGCTGATAAGGCAAAGGCTGATAAAGATGCCATGGACGCTGCAATCGCAGACGGAGAGAGCCGGGAAGAGGCTCTTGCACAGTATCTGACAGATGAGAATTTCCAGAGCTGGTATACAGAATTCTGCCATAGCCTGGAGTGTATTTGAAAAAACATTCAAAGTGTTTTTTTAGACAGATTCTGGACATAAGGAGGTGCGGAGGACTGTGAAGAAAAAGAAATCTCTTTGGAACATATTTTTGATTCCTATACTGATCATTGTGTTTGTACAGGGTGCAGTCCCATTCCTGACATTGATTTTCAGCGGAATCCGCTCAAACATGGAGAATGCGGTTATCGGTCTGGACAGTCATACGGTGGAGAACCGTAAGGTGGTTCTGGAGAACGATATGATCGAGCAGTGGAGCAGCGTGTACAAGGAAAGTGACAGTCTGTCCTCTGCGCTGACAAAGGTATTGAGCAATCATCAGATGGATATGCAGGGCTTCATGGGCTCAGGGAAAGTTCAGGAGGAATATCTGGAAACGGTTTTTTATGATATGGTGGAGGTTTTGCAGTACAATTCCACTTCTGGAATTTTTCTGGTTCTGGGAAATGACGGTGATACAGATTCGGAAGGGGAATACAAAGGTTTCTGGGTGAGAGACTCAGATCCCCAGACTAAAACGGCTTCCCGCACGGATCTGCTGATGGAGCGTGGAAGTAAGGTACTGTCGCAGAATATGTCCATTTCACTGGATACTTCCTGGCATACAGATTTCCACTTCCAGGGCAATGGGAAAAGAGATGCCGATGACTTTTTTTACCAGCCATATATAACAGCAGAAAATTACGTTGATTCCCGCACCAGTATGAAAAATCTGGGCTATTGGTCGAAGCCGTTTATTCTGGAAGATTTCTATAAGGATAACCATAAGATGATCACATATTCGGCACCTCTTGTTTATGATAAAACCGTTTACGGTGTGCTTGGAATTGAAGTGGGAGTGAATGATCTGACCCAATTTTTTCCGGTAAAAGATCTGGATTCTAATCTGAATGCAGGATTTGCCCTTGTGGTAGACCATGGAAATGGAAATTATGAGGGAATTGCCGGTGAGGGTGCGCTGTATGATGCGGTCTCCCGGGATGGAAGAGACTTTGTTCTGGAGGAGCCGGAGCAGGGTGCTCTGCGGCTGGCACAAGGAGCCACTGTTGGGAAACAGAAGATTTACGGATTTGTGAGCAATCTGGAGCTGTACAGCAGAAATGTGCCGTATGAAGATACCCAGTGGGCATTGTGCGGTTTTGTTACAGAGGATTCTGTGTATGGATTGATTTCCGATGTTTATGAGAGAATTCTGGGAGCGATTCTGGGAAGTGCCCTGATGGCAGTTATCCTGGTTTATTTCCTTGTCCAGTATACGACGGAACCGGTTTATCACCTGGTGGAGAGTGTACGAGGCGGAGTGAAGGGAATTCACGGTTTTCAGAAGTCAGGTATTCAGGAGCTTGATGAGCTCCATAAAGTGATAGAGAATCTGACGGATACCCAGATGCAGACAGAGAATCAGCTTCTGGAGGAAAAGGAGCGCTATCGGATTGCAGTAGAAAGTTCCCAGGATGCCTTTTTTACCTACAAATGTAAGGAAAAACTGCTGGAAATAGTTAACAGTAAAGGCAATGACGGTGTATGGGACTGCGGAAAGCATCCGGAATTTCTTGATAATGACAGTATCCATCCGGCAGATAAGGCAAAGCTGGTGAACGCAGTAAAAAGCTCAGACGGCGTTCTGGATGTTGACTTTCGTCTGCAGCATGCCAATGGAGAATTTCAGTGGGTAAATCTATCCGGAAGCATTACTTTTGATGAGAATAAAGAGCGCAGCAGGGTCGTTGGCTGTATTCACAATGTGCATCAGCACAAGCTTCTGGAGCAGGCGCAGAAAAGAAAGCAGATTTATGACTCCATTACCTCTTTTTACCGCCTTGGAAGCGGACTGGAAGTTGTGGAAACACTGTGTCGGGATGACCCGGAAGGAGTACTGGTACTTCTGGAAATCCAGCAGTTTTCCAAAATCGATGAGCGCTATGGCCTGATCTTCGGAGATATTATCCTGGAGCAGTTTGCCGGTCTGCTGGCGAAGCGCTTCCAGGAGGACGGTTTAAACGGTGGTATTTATATCAGGGCTGGTGCAGACCAGATGCTGGTATGGCTGCCGGTATGTACGACCGGACCGATCGTGAGAAGTGTGCAGGGACTGGAAAAGGAGTTTGGGGCGCTTACAGATGAGAAGCATCTGTCCCTTTCCCTGAAATGTGGAATCGCAGTTACAGGCAGCAGAAATTCGCTGTCTGAGGCACTTGAACAGACGAAGACTGCTCTTACAGCTGCACGTCATGGAAAGCAGGAAATCATGTTCTATGAGGAGCTTTCAACGGTGGAAAAAGCCTGTGCGGTTGATGTGGCATTTGCGGAGGTGGCTTCTCTGGAACGTCTGAAGGAAATGACACTTTCCTCTATAGCTCTGAACCTGTTTGACAGAGATGGTGATACTTCTGTGGTTCTGGATATTCTGGCGTTGAAGCTGCAGGAGAAATACCATCTGACAGACATTGTGATCACCCATTTCAACGGGGAATATATGGTAAATAACCTGCTGTACTGCTGGAAAACCTGGGAGAAAAAGGATGGCTGGGACGGTATGGTCCACTGTTCTGAGAAGCAATACCAGCACTTTGTGGAGACACAGGAAATGCAGCAGCTTCTGACTTCCGGGGAAAGCATATGGAAAGAGCCGCTGATTCAGCCTTTTGCTTCAGGCAGAAACGATATTGTATTCCATATGACAGATAACGGACAGTATTCCGGAAGTATTGTATTCCGGGACATTGACCAGGATGTTCTGGAGAAAAAAGAAGAGTGTAAGTGTCTGGAAGAAATCAGCGCAATTATTCAAAACCGGTTGAATCTGGAGCGTCACGATCTTTCTGCCAAGGCGAAATCGGATTTCCTGGCCCGTATGTCTCATGAGATCCGTACTCCTATGAACGGTATTATAGGTATGACGGAGATTGCATTGAAAGATGGACAGACTGAGGAGCGGCGAATCGATTGTCTGAGAAAAATCGAGTACTCCTCGGAATATCTGCTTGGACTTATCAACGATATTCTGGATATGTCCAAGATTGAGAGCGGAAAGATGAGGCTGATCGAAGAAAAATGCAATCTCATGGAGATGATACAGGGACTTCGTCCTTTGCTGGAAGCGAAGCTGAACGAAAATAACATTCAGTATATAGCAGATATCCAGCTGAAAAACCATTGGTTTATGGCAGATTCCCTGCGGCTGAACCAGGTTCTGGTAAATCTTCTGGGAAATGCGCTGAAGTATTCCAGACCAGATGGACATGTGTGGCTGACCGTTCGCGAGACAGAAGAAGAGAAAGGCTTTTCCAATCTGTATTTTCAGGTCAGGGATGATGGAATTGGAATTGCACCTGAGAAACAGCAGCTTATTTTCCGGCAGTTTGAGCAGGCGGATAATTCTGAAAATGCAAGAAAACAGGGCACTGGTCTTGGTCTTGCCATCAGCAGAAGAATTGTGCGGATGATGGATTCCGATATTAAGTTGGAAAGTGAGCCTGGTAAGGGAAGCAGCTTCAGCTTTAACGTGAAGCTTCAGCCGGTAAGCGGAGAGAAGACTACGGTCACCAGCCAGCCGGAGGAGATCAGCTTCCCGGGAAAAAGAATCCTGGTGGTTGAGGATAATGAGCTGAATATGGAAATTATCTGTACGATTCTTGAAAATTACGGAATTAAAACCGAGCAGGCAGTTAACGGAAAAGAAGCTGTGCGGCGCATGGAAGAATCCGTTCCCGGATATTACGATATGATCTTTATGGATATTATGATGCCGGAAATGGACGGACTGGAAGCAACCCGGACCATCCGGAATCTGGATCGTGAGGATTGCAAAAAGATTCCGATTTACGCAATGAGCGCCAACGCTTTTGACGAGGATGTGAAACGTTCCCTGGCAAGCGGTATGAACGGACATCTTTCCAAGCCTGTGAATCTGCAGGTGCTGGAGAAAACGCTGCAGAAAGTGCTGGGATAAAAATAAATGGTTTTTTAATGCATCTTGTGCAATATATTGACAGTTTGTGATAACCCCGTCTTTTACAGACGGGGTTATGTTATATTTATGGCAATATAGAAGGGAGCGATCACAAGCATGAAATATCAGAATATCATAGATAACATGACCCTGAAGGAAAAAGCCGCATTCCTCAGCGGAAAAAGCGAGTGGCAGACAAGAGATTTCCCGCGTCTGGATATCCCGGCGATTTTCTGTTCAGACGGACCGAATGGTGTGCGTAAACAGGCAGGAGCAGGAGATCATCTGGGAATCAATCCAGCAGTACCGGCAACCTGTTTTCCTACAGCGGCAGCTATGGCAAACAGCTGGGATGAAGAGCTGGAGCAGAGGGTAGGCGTTGCCCTTGGTGAAGAATCCATGGAAGAAGACGTAAACGTTCTTCTTGGACCTGGACTGAACATTAAGAGAAATCCTCTCTGTGGACGTAACTTTGAATATTTTTCCGAGGATCCTTATCTTTCCGGAAAAATGGCAGCTGCTTTTATCCGCGGTGTGCAGAGCACAGGAGCAGCAGCCTGCGCAAAACATTTCGCTGTAAACAGCCAGGAACTTCGCCGTATGGCAATGAATGCGGTGGTAGATGAGAGAACTCTCCGTGAAATCTACCTCACCGGTTTTGAGATTGCCATCAAAGAGGGTGGCGCGAAAACGGTTATGAGCAGCTACAACGAGGTAAACGGTGTTTACGCCAACGAAAACGAGCATCTGCTGAAAGACATTCTCCGCGATGAGTGGGGCTTCGAAGGCTCTGTTATCACTGACTGGGGCGCTTCTAACGACCATTCTCTCGGTGTAAAGAACGGTTCCACTCTGGAAATGCCGACTCCGGGACTTGATGCGGCAAGAGAGCTTCTTGCCAGCGTAGAAAGCGGCAAGATCAGTGAGAAGGACATCGACGAGCGCGTAGACGAGCTTCTTGATCTGGTACTTACTACCACCGAGAATGCAAAGCATTATAAAAAAGTGGCGGACAAGAAAGCCCTTCATGAGGAGCACCACAAGCTGGCACGTCTTGCCTGCGAGAACAGTGCAGTTCTTCTGAAAAATGAGGACGGAATCCTTCCGGTTGGAGCGAAGGTTCAGGCAGCCATAATCGGTAACTTCGCTTTTGACCCAAGATACCAGGGCGCAGGTTCTTCCATGGTAAATTCCACAAAAGTAGATTCCATCAAGGACATGCTGGAGACCAGCGGAATCTCTGTGACTGGAATTGTACGCGGTTATCAGCGCGATGGCAAGGAAGACGAAGCTATGAAAAAAGAGGCCGTAGATCTTGCCCGCCGTTCTGATGTGGTTCTGTTTTTCTTCGGATTGAACGAGAAAAGCGAGACAGAAGGTCTTGACCGCAAGCATTTCCGCATTCCGCAGAACCAGATCAACCTGATCCAGGAGCTGGCAAAAGCCAACGCAAACATGATTGGTATCATCAGTGCAGGTTCTGTTATTGAAATGCCATGGCACCATCATTTCAAAGCCCTGCTTCACACCGCTCTCATGGGTCAGGCAGGTGCAGGTGCAGTGCTTGATATTCTTTCCGGTAAAGTCAACCCATCCGGAAAGCTTGCTGAAACTTACATTAAGAAATATGAGGATACTCCTTCTTACAATTACTATCCGTCACAGGAGCGGAACTCTGAGTACAGAGAGGGAATTTACGTAGGATACCGCTACTTCGACACCGCAGGTGTGCCGGTAAACTATCCATTTGGATATGGTCTTTCCTACACTACATTTGAATATGACAATCTTCAGGTGAAGCCGGATGGGGCGACGTTTACCCTTCGCAACACCGGAAAGTATGATGGTGCAGAGATTGCCCAGCTTTATGTAGGACTTCCGGGAGCAAAAGTTTTCCGCCCGGTCAAGGAACTGAAAGGTTTTTCCAAGGTGTTCTTAAAGGCAGGCGAGGAGAAAACCGTTACCATTAAGTTCGACGACAAGACATTCCGTTACTGGAATATGAAGACAAATAAATGGGAAGTAGAAGGCGGCGTTTACAGCATTATGATCGGTGCAAGCTGTGCGGATATCCGTCTTCAGGATTCTCTTGCCATTATCGGAACCACTGAGGTAATGCCATACTATACTAACCGCGTTTCTTCTTACGTGGAGGGAAAAATCCAGCAGATCGGAAATGAGGAGTACGAGACGATCCTGGGACATTCCATTCCGGACGGAAGCTGGAGCGGCGAGCTTGGCATGAACGATGCCCTTTGCCAGATGTATTACGCGAAGAGCGGAATTGCCCGCTTCATCTGTAAGAAGCTGGGTGAAAAGTTGAAAAAGAGCGAGGCAGCGGGAATTCCGGATCTGAACACCCTGTTCCAGTACAACATGCCATTCCGTGCAATCGCCAAGATGACAGGCGGTATGGTTTCCATGGAAATGGTAGAGGGACTTCTAAAGGTTGTAAACGGTCATTTCAGCGGACTTGGAAAAGTAATCAGCGGATTTTTCAGAAACCAGAAGCTGAACAAGCAGTATGAGAAAGATCTGGAAGAGCAGAAATAGGAGGAGTATCATTATGGGAAAAATCAAACAGTTAATCGAAGATCACCCAAACATCTGGGAGTTTATTAAATTTAACGTATTATCCAACTGCGCAACTATTACAAACTTCATTATCATGTGGCTGTGCACCGGTTTTATTTTCAAAAGCTTTGCAAATACACCATTTAAGTTTCTGGTGTTCAATTACGCAGATAATATCGAGTCCAATCTTGGTTTATGTGGATTTTTAAGCTTTTTGGTTGCAACTGCAGCAGCTCAGACCGTAAACTTCTTTGTACAGAAGAATCTGGTTTTCAAATCCAATGCAGCGTTTGAGAAGGCTGTACCGAAATACATTGTACTTGCAGTTGTGCTGGTGCTTGTATCCGCAGCACTTCCGGCTTACAGCCAGAGCTTTTTCGTAAACATCGGTATTTCCGAAGCACTTGCACCTACACTCGCAAATGTTCTGAACATTCTGGTTCAGGTAGTTCTCAGCTACCCGACCATGAAATTCTGGATCATGCCGAACAAATAAAGATGATTGTCCTTTACCCGGATTGCCTTGCAGTCCGGGTTTTTTAATGCTAGAGCGTGTTTGAAAAAGGCTTTCTGCAAGATGTGCGTCACAATTTGTGGGAGATTTCGCTCGGATGAGGGCGCCGTAGCGGGCTACGGCAACCGAATTCGGGTGAAATCTCCCGCAAAGTGGGGCGTGCAGATTGCGGGAATGATTTTTC
>ENA-OQLI01000285-OQLI01000285.1-human-gut-metagenome-genome-assembly--contig:-NODE-285-length-69787-cov-5.444258_pt1 | contig 69787 bp, 48 predicted proteins | sample MGYA00242805_ERZ504812 | MGnify/ENA primary metagenome ERZ504812 (study PRJEB26092, sample SAMD00036430) | human gut metagenome | host: Homo sapiens | study: EMG produced TPA metagenomics assembly of... | reverse complement strand
AACACCACCAGAATGATCAAGATACAAAAATTGCCTGAGGAATGAAGCACATCAATATAACAAGCCCCAGCAAAAAGCCGGGGCTAATACTTCAATTATTTTAGGACATTTTCAAAAACGCTTGACACACATTTTTTGAAAAAAATTAAAAATTTTCAAGTTTTTTTTGAAAAAAAGAGGAATTTGAAATTTTGTGTAGAATATAATTAATAGGAGGAAGATTATCGGCGTACCTGTCAGTCTTTGGAGGATAGAAGATATATGAATATCAGAGAGAGCATGGAAGAAAGAGAACTGGAACTGCTGAGTCCTTATGCCGCATACAGTGGACGTTCCAGAGGAAGAGACCGGGAGGAAGAAGAGTGTGACGTCCGGACGGTTTACCAGAGAGACCGGGACAGGATCCTGCATAGCAAAGCTTTTCGCAGGATGAAGGATAAGACTCAGGTTTTTCTGGCTCCGGAAGGAGATCATTACAGGAACCGGCTGACGCACACTCTGGAGGTATCCCAGATCGCACGTACTATAGCCAAGGCACTTCGCCTGAATGAGGATCTTGTGGAGGCGATTGCACTGGGACACGACCTTGGTCACACGCCTTTCGGACATTCAGGAGAGACCGCACTTAATACCGTTCATCCTGAGGGCTTTGCCCACTACCGTCAGAGCGTCCGCGTGGTGGAAGTACTGGAGAAGAACGGTGACGGACTGAATCTTACCTGGGAGACAAGAGACGGAATCCTGAATCACCGTACCAGCGGTCATCCGTCCACTTTGGAGGGACAGGTAGTCCGCTTTTCTGATAAGATTGCCTATGTTCATCATGATATGGACGATGCCCAGAGAGCTGGGATCATTACAGAGAATGATATTTCTGCCAGTCTCAGGGAGTTTCTTGGACAGACCACAAGAGAAAGGCTGAATACCTTTGTACATGATGTGATTGAGCACAGCATTGACCAGCCTTCCATTCAGATGTCTGCTCCTGTAGAGCAGGCACTCATGGATCTTCGATCAGAGATGTTCCAGAAAGTATATCTGAATCCCATTGCGAAGCGTGAGGAATCCAAGGCAATCAAAATGCTGACAGAATTATACGCCTATTACATAGATCACCCGGAAGCAATGTCCAGGGAGTACGTTGCTCTTATTGAGAAAAAGGGAGTTCCCAAAGACCGGGCGGTATGTGACTGGCTGTCAGGAATGACGGATCAGTATTCCATGAAGAAATTCAAGGAGATTTTCATACCAAGAGCCTGGGAGGTTTATTAGAACGTGGACAAAACTCTTGCAATGAGATATAATATTTATTTACGCGAAAGATGTCGCATTTTCTTGGATATGCGGCATATCAAATCAAAGGAGGATAAGCATGCGCTATTCCGACGATATCATTGAAGAAGTGCGAATGAAAAATGATATTGTAGACGTGATATCCCAGTATGTAAGACTGACCAGAAGAGGAAGCTCCTATTTTGGTCTGTGTCCTTTTCATAATGAGAAGACCCCTTCCTTTTCCGTAACGCCGTCCAAGCAGATGTATTACTGCTTCGGCTGCGGAGCTGGAGGAAATGTATACAATTTTGTAATGCAATATGAGAATTATTCATTTGGAGAAGCACTTTCCCATCTGGCAGAGCGTGCCGGTGTGGAACTTCCCAAGATCGAATATTCCAAGGAGGCAAGGGCGAAAGCGGAGAAGCGCGCAGCCTTGCTTGAGATCAATAAGAAAGCGGCTCAGTATTTTTATTACCAGCTGCGCCGTGAAGGTGGAAAAAATGCCCACGATTATCTTACAGGCAGAGGTCTCAGCGAAGAGACGATCAGGAAATTCGGTCTGGGGTATTCAGACAAGTACAGTGATGACCTGTATAAATATCTGAAATCCCAGAATTACAGTGATGAACTTCTTCGGGAATCCGGCCTTTTCAATGTGGATGAACGCCAGGGCATGTATGACAAATTCTGGAATCGTGTTATTTTTCCAATCATGGATGTCAATAACAGGGTGATTGGATTTGGCGGGCGAGTGATGGGAGACGGCAAGCCCAAGTACCTGAATTCGCCAGAGACCCGTATTTTTGACAAGAGCCGTAATCTGTACGGATTGAATATAGCCAGAACCACCAGGAAAAATTACCTGATCCTGTGCGAGGGCTACATGGATGTAATCTCCATGCACCAGGCAGGATTTACCAATGCAGTGGCTTCTCTGGGAACGGCGCTTACATCCGGACATGCCAGTCTGGTGAAGCGGTATACACAGGAAGTGCTTCTTCTTTACGATAGTGATGAAGCTGGTGTAAAAGCCGCCTTGCGAGCCATTCCCATTCTACGGGAAGCCGGCGTGAATTCCAGAGTGGTGAATTTACGGCCTCACAAGGATCCTGATGAATTTATCAAAGCAGAAGGTGCAGAGGCTTTTGAGAAAAGGCTGGAGGCAGCTACGGACAGCTTTATGTTCCGGGTAAGTATTGCTTCCGGTGATTTTCCTATGGATGAGCCACAGGGACAAAACCGGTTTTTTGAGCGGTGTGCCCAGTATCTTCTGGAACTTTCTGATGAACTGGAGCGGAATCTGTATATTGAAGCAATTGTAAAAGAATACCGCAGATATGGAATCAGTGTGGAAGACCTTCGGAAGCGTGTAAACACCCTTGCTCTGAAGGGTACGCCTGCAGAGAAGCGTATCCAGCCAAAATCCGGCGGCTCTCCAATGAGAAAAAAGGAGAGCGCGGCAGATAAATCCCAGAAGCTGATGCTTACCTGGCTGGTTACCTATCCGGCAATTTTTGATACTGTGGAGAAATATCTTTCCCCTTCAGATTTTGTAGTTCCTCTTTATAAAGAGGTGGCAGAAATGCTCTGGAAGCAGCACGAAGAGGGAGATGTGAATCCGGCCAGACTTCTGAATGCTTTTACAGACAGTGAAGAGCAGAAAGAGGTGGCCTCTCTCTTTAATGCCACGATCCACCTTGAGACAAAGGAGGAACAGCAGAGAGCATTTTCCGATGCTTTGATCCGCATTAAGCAGGAGAGTCTGGCGGAGAAAAATAAAAACTGGGATCCTGCAGATATGGGGGCTTTACAGGAGCTTGTAAAGGCCAAGAAGGATCTGGAGGAGCTTGGAAGAAAAAGGCAGCAATTGCATATTTCTTTTGAATAAGGATAAAATATTAACACTATATGGAGGTTAGAGTACCTATGGAAATGAATATGGGCAAATTCAGTGAGAAACTGGTGGGACTTCTGGAGCTTGCAAAAAAGAAGAAAAACGTACTGGAATATCAGGAAATCAGTGATTATTTCAAAGACCAGCCACTGGATGCGGAACAGATGGACAAGATCTTCGATTTCCTTGAGGCAAGTGGGGTAGATGTGCTGCGTATCACAGAGAACAGTGCAGATGACCTTATGCTGGACGATGACATGGATATTGATGGTCTGGACGATGAGGAAGAAGTAGAGCTGGACAAGATTGATCTTTCTGTTCCGGAAGGTGTGAGCATTGAGGATCCGGTTCGTATGTATCTGAAAGAAATCGGTAAAGTTCCGCTTCTTTCAGCAGAAGAAGAAATCGAGCTTGCAAAGAAAATGGAACAGGGCGACGAAAATGCCAAGAAGCGTCTGGCAGAAGCCAACCTTCGTCTTGTTGTCAGCATTGCAAAGCGTTATGTAGGACGTGGAATGCTTTTTCTGGATCTGATTCAGGAAGGTAACCTTGGTCTTATCAAGGCTGTCGAAAAATTTGATTACCGAAAGGGTTACAAGTTCAGTACCTATGCTACCTGGTGGATCCGTCAGGCTATCACAAGAGCCATTGCGGATCAGGCACGTACCATCCGTATTCCGGTGCATATGGTTGAGACGATCAACAAGCTGATCCGCGTTTCCAGACAGTTACTCCAGGAGCTTGGACGTGAACCTACTCCGGAGGAAATCGCGGAAGAGATGGACATGCCGGTTGACCGCGTGCGTGAGATCCTGAAGATTTCCCAGGAGCCGGTTTCTCTGGAGACCCCTATTGGTGAAGAGGAGGACAGCCATCTTGGAGATTTCATCCAGGATGACAATGTTCCGGTTCCGGCTGATGCTGCAGCATTTACTCTTTTGAAGGAGCAGCTGGTAGAGGTCCTTGGAACTCTGACTGAGAGAGAACAGAAGGTTCTCCGTCTTCGTTTCGGGCTTGATGATGGACGTGCAAGAACACTTGAGGAAGTTGGCAAGGAGTTTAATGTTACCAGAGAGCGTATCCGTCAGATTGAGGCAAAGGCTCTTCGTAAGCTCCGTCACCCAAGCCGCAGCCGCAAGCTGAAGGATTACCTGGATTAAGGAGAGGACTATGCAGTTATCCTTACGACTGTCTGCAATCGCAGACCTGGTGACAGAAGGAAACCGGCTGGTAGATGTGGGATGCGATCATGGATATCTGCCGGTATACCTGATACAGCAGAAAAAAATTCCATCCGCCATTGCAATGGATGTGCGAAAAGGACCCCTTTCCAGGGCACAGGAACATATCCGGCAGTATGGACTGGAGGAATACATACAGACCCGGCTCTCAGACGGACTTGAAGGCTTGAAAGCCGGAGAGGGTGACACTCTTGTGATCGCAGGTATGGGCGGTCCCCTTATGGAAAGGATTCTCACAGATGGCAGGTCTGTGAGAAATTCTTTCTCTGAGCTAATTTTACAGCCACAGTCCGACATTCCCCATTTTCGCAGATTTATCCAGTCGGAAGGCTGGGAGATCACAGAAGAGAAAATGGTGGAAGAGGATGGGAAATTTTATCCCATGATGCGGGTGGTGCCTGGGGAAAATGTTCACAGCAGTTTGAAACTTAACGTGGATTCTTTCCCCCAAAATACGTCTGTGAAAGCTGCTTCTTCTGAGAACCTACATGCTGATAAATGGGCAGAAATGCCGGAAAATCCAGCTGCTTACACCTTGGAGGAAGCTTTTGGCAAATATCTTCTTCAGGAAAAGAACCAGGTGCTTTACCATTATCTTCAGCGGGAATCCCGGATCCGCTCCCAGATTCTGGACCAATTGGAAACGGCACCGAAGGCAGAGGCAGTTACTGCCCGCATTTTGGAAGTAAAGGAGGAGGCGCAGCTGATCGCTGCTGCGCTGGCAGAATATGAAGGTTAAAGAACTGACAGAATGGCTGGGAGGAAATTTTCCGGCAGCAGTTGCAGAGGACTGGGATAATGTGGGACTTCTTACAGGAGATGACGAGAGTGAGGTAAAACATGTCTTTCTTGCCCTTGATCTTACCGAAGCGGTGTTAGACGAGGCTATCCAGGCTGGCGCTGACATGATCGTTACCCATCATCCTATGATCTTTTCCGGTATTAAGAAGATTAACAATCATAGCTTTACAGGACGGAAGATTATCCGTCTGGTGCGCCATGGAATATCTTATTATGCGATGCACACCAACTATGATATTCTGGGAATGGCAGATTTAAGTGCCGGATATCTGGAACTGTCAGATACGAAGGTACTTTGTGCCACCGGGGAAAAAGACGGAGAGCCCATTGGCTTTGGGCGTGTGGGAAATCTGCCTTGTGAGATGACATTAAAGGAGTACGCCCTTCTTGTAAAAAAGAACCTGAAGCTTTCAGATGTGAAAGTGTACGGAAATCTGGAACAGACTGTGAAAACGGCTGCCGTATGTACCGGCTCTGGTAAAAGTATGATCCAGGATGTGCTTGCTGCCGGGGCAGATGTATATGTGACAGGTGATATTGACCACCATACCGGAATTGACACCGTAGCCCAGGGGCTTGCAATCATTGACGCAGGTCATTACGGTACGGAATATATTTTTATGGAAGATATGAAGGAAAGACTGGCAAAAGCGTTTCCGGAGCTTACAGTCAGCTGCGCAAAGGTGAGAAGCCCGTATACGATATTATAAGGTTAAGACCTGGTGTGGATGGGCGTGATGGTGTTCGCCCGCCCGGAGATAAAATGAGTTGTCAGAATAATATTGTCTGGTTTTGGAAAATGTGATTTATGTTTAGCCTAATTGGTCTTTTGGATCAGAAAAGGAGATTTTATGGATCATACAGTGAAACTTACGGTCAATGGGGAAACCAGAGAGTTTCCCATGGGAATTACCTATAAAGAAGTTGTAAAAGCGTACGAAAAGACCAGCCCGGCCCCTGTTATTCTTGTAATTGCAGGAGGCAAGATCTGTGAGCTTCATAAAAAAGCAGAACGGGACGGTGAAGTTCAGCTGGTCACCACAAAAGACAGCATTGGAAATAAAACCTATAAGCGAACGGCATGTCTGGTGCTTTTAAAGGCAATTTACGATCTTGCAGGCAAAGAAAAAGTAGATAAAGTGGTGCTTCATTATTCTGTAGGAAGCGGTTTTTACTTTACCATGGAAGGAGAACAGAAGCTGGATCAGGCATTTCTTGACCAGGTAAAGAAGCGGATGACTGAGCTGGTGGAGCAGAAAATCCCGGTGAAGAAACGAAGTGTAGGAACGGATGAAGCAATTGCACTTTTTCATCATCACAGAATGTATGATAAAGAGAAGCTGTTCCGCTATCGCAGGGTTTCCAGGGTGAATATTTACAGCATAGAGAATTTTGAGGACTATTTTTATGGGGCAATGGCTTACGATACCGGCTATGTGCCATATTTTGACCTGAAACTGTATGATGAAGGCTTTGTGCTGATTCTGCCGGAGGCTAAGGCTCCGGATGTGCTTCCGGAATTCCAGCCCCAGGAGAAGATCTTTCAGGTGCAGAAGGATTCTGAAGAGTGGGGCAGAAAGCTGGAAATCTCCACAGTAGGCGAGCTGAATGACCAGATCGTTTCCCAGGGGATACAGAAGATCCTTCTCATGCAGGAGGCAATCCAGGAGTCTGGAATTGCCAGAATTGCAGAGCAAATCGTGGAGGCTGGAAACAAGAAGTTTGTCATGATCGCTGGTCCGTCCTCCTCCGGCAAGACTACCTTTTCCCACAGGCTGTCCATTCAGCTGGCGGCGCACGGAATGAAGCCACATCCCATTGCTGTTGACAATTATTTTGTAAACAGAGAGCATACCCCGCTGGATGAATTCGGGGAAAAGGATTACGAGTGTCTGGAAGCCATTGATGTGGAGCAGTTCAACAAAGATATGCTGGCACTTCTTAATGGAGAGAGAATAGAGCTTCCGGTGTTCAACTTCAAGACCGGGCAGAGAGAATATAAAGGCGATTTTCTCCAGCTGGGGAAGGAAGACATCCTTGTTATTGAGGGAATTCACGGTCTGAATGACAAATTAAGCTATGCGCTTCCGAAGGAGAGCAAGTTCAAAATCTATATCAGTGCCCTCACCCAGCTGAATATTGATGAACACAATCGGATTCCTACCACAGACGGCAGACTGATCCGCAGAATCGTCCGGGATGCAAGAACCAGAGGAACCTCTGCCAAGGATACCATTGCAAGGTGGCCATCTGTAAGAAGAGGGGAAGAGAAGAATACTTTTCCATACCAGGAAGAAGCGGATGTTATGTTTAACTCGGCACTGATCTATGAACTGGCCTGTCTGAAGGTATACGCAGAGCCTCTTCTCTTCGGAATTTCCAAAGAGGAGCCGGAATATCTGGAGGCAAACAGGCTGCTGAAATTTTTTGATTATTTTGTAGCTGTGCCAAGCGAGGAAGTGCCTAATAATTCCCTGTTAAGAGAATTTATAGGGGGAAGCTGTTTTAACACCTGATGATGCAGATGTGCTTGTAAGAAGTTGAGGGTTACTGTTTACTCCGTTTACCGTAACCTTAACAGGTTATACGACAGGGAGAAATGAGAAATAGTGCTTTACATCTTATCACAATAATGTTAAAATAGCACTTGCGCAAGCAGACCAGGTGATCGCGGCTGGACAGACGAAAGGGTTCAGACGAGGAAAGTCCGGGCTTCACAGGGCAGGATGCCGGATAACGTCCGGTGGAGGCGACTCCCAGACCAGTGCAACAGAAATAAACCGCCATGGCTTGCCATGGTAAGGGTGGAAAGGCAGTGTAAGAGACTACCGCCGTCCTGGTAACAGGCCGGGCACATGTAAACTCCATTCGAAGCAAGACCGAGAAGAAAGCCATACGGCGGCCCGTCGTGCTTTCAGGTAGGTCGCTTGAGCCTTTCGGCAACGGAAGGCCTAGACAGATGATCACTCAACGACATAACCCGGCTTATCGGTCTGCTTGCGTATTTAAGAATCGGATTGTATCATACAATGTGATATTTAACCTGAGAAGGTTCAGCACTGCTGGATTTTCCCAGGTTTTTTATATAATAGGAAATTACTCCGTAATGTTCCTATTACATAAAAACGCTCCGATACCAGGACCCAAAGGTCTTTTTCCACTCTCAAACACGCTTTAAGGCAAAAAAGTGGAAGCTGTATTCAGCTTCCACAATAAAATATCAATATTGTTATAAAAAACAATGATTTAGAGAGATAACTTATTTGTTTCTGTGACCAGAGTATTTCTCCTCACAATATTTACATCTGTAAACCTCATTCTCCTCATCAGCCAGAACAAACACCTGATCCAGTCCCTGCTCGATGGAAGTGATACAGCGGGGATTCTTACATCTGATCACGTTTACAACCTGCTTCGGAAGACGAAGGTCTTTTTTCTCAACGATCTTCTCATCCTTAATAATATTTACGGTGATATTGTGATCAATGAAACCAAGGATATCCAGATCCAGATCTTCAATCGGGCACTCAACCTTGATGATGTCCTTTTTGCCCATCTTATTACTCTTTGCATTTTTGATGATCGCTACGGTACAGTCAAGCTTATCCAGCTTCAGGTCATGATAAATAGTCATAGCCTTGCCGGCTTTGATATGGTCTAATACGAAACCTTCACGAAGTGCTCCAACATTTAACATGGCAGTTCCACCTCCAATAATGTAAGAATCAGGGCCATACGAACATATACACCGTACTGGGCCTGTTTAAAGTATGCAGCTCTCGGATCGCTGTCCACTTCAACAGAAATTTCGTTAACACGAGGAAGCGGATGAAGAATGTACATGTCATCCTTTGCAAGGGAAAGCTTCTGCTTGTCCAGTATGTAGAAATCCTTCATACGAACATAATCTTCCTCATTGAAGAAACGCTCCTTCTGAACACGTGTCATGTAAAGAATGTCAAGCTCCGGAATAGCATCCTCCAGACGTTCTACTTCTAGGAACTCGATGTTGTTCTTTTTCAGTACGTCTTCACGGATATAGCTGGGAATACGAAGCTCTTCCGGAGAGATCAGTACGAATTTAACATTGTTGTAACGAACCAGCGCCTCGATCAGAGAGTGAACGGTACGTCCGAATTTCAGATCTCCGCACAGACCGATGGTAATGTTGTCAAGACGCCCCTTTAAGGAACGGATGGTAAGTAAGTCTGTAAGAGTCTGGGTTGGATGCTGATGACCACCGTCACCGGCATTGATAACAGGAATATTAGAAACCATAGAAGCTACCAGCGGAGCACCTTCTTTGGGATGACGCATAGCACAGATATCTGCATAGCAGGAAACAACACGAATGGTATCGGCAACAGTTTCCCCTTTCGCTGCGGAACTGGAATCTGCAGATGAGAAACCAAGAACTTTACCGCCAAGGTTCATCATAGCAGCTTCAAAACTGAGACGGGTGCGGGTACTTGGCTCATAGAAAAGTGTGGCAAGCCGTTTGTCGTCACAGGTATGTGCGTATTTTTTGGGGTTTTTCTCAATATCGCTGGCAAGATCCAGAAGCTTCTCAAGCTCCGGAACACTAAGGTCCAGCGGACTCATTAAGTGTCTCATGATATACCTCCGTTATGAGTGTGTGGTTTTGGGTTAGAGTGTTACATTTCACGAAAACTCTTTCAAAAAGGTTCTTCTGTGAGTGGTAACGCAAAATCTCTTCGACCTATCATATACTACTTGGAATGATTTTTCAAGAAGATTTTGTAAGTATTTTTTCGAAAAACAATCCTGTGAGAAACCAGACCGGGAGATAGTCCAGACGGATGATTCCTTTGTACTGATGGGGCACTCCGGAATAGTCCCAGGGGCACATGTGAAAAGCCTGCAGGATAGAACCGCTGGTAAATTCTGCCAGGTAAAATCCGGCAGTATAAAGGGAGCCTCGCAGAAGTGCCGGAAGGCTTTTCAGCTTTTTGTATACAGGCAGAATCAGGGATGCACAGCCATAAATGGGAAACATAAGAAGAGAGGTAGTCCCTTTCATGGACGCATCTCCCCGGAGCAGGGAATGGAGCCCGGTCCAGAGAATCTCCAGACACAAGCCGGTAAAACCACAGAAGAGAAAAGGGTATTTTTTCATATGCTTGGTCTCCTTGGGTAAAATGATAAAAATAACATTCCCATTCTTGCTAAATTTATGCTGCAAGGTTATAATGGAGAGAAAAAGATATTTGATAAACGAGGAGCTTTTATTATGAACTATCAGGAATGCCGTGCATATATCGATGATTCGGCGAAATACGGTTCCGTGCTGGGACTTGATAATATGCGTGAAATGCTGGACAGGCTTGGAAATCCTCAGGATGCAGTTCCTTATGTCCACGTAGCCGGAACCAATGGAAAGGGTTCCGTGATTGCTTATTTATACACCACCCTTACCCGGGTAGGCTATAAAGTGGGCAGATACATATCCCCAACTCTTTATTCTTACAGAGAACGTCTTGAGATTGCCGGCGAGAAGATCTCACAGGAAGATTTTGCAAAGTATGTGACAGAAATTTCCAGGTCAATTGACCAGATGACAGCGGTTGGCATGAATCATCCTACCCCTTTTGAGATTGAGACCGCGGCAGCGTTTTTATATTTTAAGGAAGAAAATTGTGATCTGGTCCTTCTGGAGACGGGAATGGGCGGTAATCTGGATGCCACCAATATTGTGAAGAATACCAAACTGGCTGTGCTGGTTTCTATCAGCATGGATCATATGTCATTTCTTGGAAATACCCTTGGAGAAATCGCAGAGAAGAAGGCAGGAATTATCAAACCTGGCTGCCGGGTTGTGACCACAAAGCAGAAGCCAGAAGCGTCACGGGTGATTGCAGATACCTGCAAAAAGCTTCATGTACCCTGTGTGGTATCTGACCCTGATGAGGCTGTTTTGGAAAAAGAGAGCGTATTCGGTCAGACCTTTTCTTATAAAGGAGAGGAATTTGCAATTTCCCTTGCCGGTGTTTACCAGAAAGAAAATGCAGTGCTGGCATTAAACGCCCTTGAAGAACTGGACAGTCTTGGCTGGTCTACTACCATGGAACAGCGGAAGGATGGTCTTCTCCACACAAGCTGGAAGGGAAGATTTACGGTTATCCATAAAAAGCCTCTTTTTATCGTAGACGGCGCTCACAATGCCGGAGCAGCCGACAAGATGGCAGAATCTGTCCGACACTATTTTAATGGAAAAAAACTGATCTACATTATGGGTGTTTTTGCAGACAAGGAATATAAGATTGTCCTTGAAAAAACAGCTCATTTTGCGGAAAAAATATATACTATAGAGACACCGGATAATCCCCGCGCACTGCCGGCAGAGGAACTGGCGAAGGCGGCAAGGGTATATAATTCCAGTGCCGAGAGTACAAAGAGCATAAAAGATGCTGTAGAAAAGGCGTTTTCCTGTGCAGGAGATGACGAGAACAGTGTGATTCTGGCATTTGGTTCACTTTCCTTTATTGGAGCGCTTACAAATGCGGTGGAAGAATATGTCGGATAAGTGCCGGGTACTGAAATGGCAGCGTGTTACTGGTCACGGATTGAACGGTAATGGCAGTACATTGTGGAAATTGAAGTGTGCAGCAGCTGAATTTGCATGATTAAATACAAAAACTGGAGAGAAAACAATATGACAGATTTGCAGGAATGCAGACGAAAAATAGATGAAATTGACAATCAGATGGTGGAACTTTTTGAGAAGCGGATGAAGGTCTGCGAGGAGGTTGCAGAGTATAAGATCCATACCGGAAAGAAAGTGCTGGATCCGGAGAGAGAGCATGCCAAACTGGAAGAGATCAGGAAAAAAGCGCACGGTGAGTTCAACGAACTTGGAGCCCAGGAGCTTTTTCAGCAGATCATGGCCATCAGCAGAAAGCGTCAGTATCAGCTTCTCACCGAATATGGTCCGAAAGAAAAGGAAGACTTCCAAATGGTGGAGCAGCTTCCCAGAAATAATGTGACTGTTGTTTTCCAGGGGGTAGAGGGCGCCTACAGCTATGGAGCCATGCGCGCCTACTTTCAGGAAGACATTGAGAGCTATCATGTGAAGCTGTTCCGGGATGCCATGGAAGAAGTTGCAGCAGGAAGAGCAGATTACGCAGTCCTTCCTATTGAAAATTCCACAGCTGGGATTGTGGCAGATATTTATGACCTTTTGACAGAATATAATCTGTTTATCGTGGGAGAGCAGATCCTGAAGGTTGAGCATGTACTGCTTGGCCTGCAGGAGGCTGAGCTTTCCGATATTGCCGGGGTATATTCCCATCCTCAGGGGCTCGCCCAGTGTAAGGAATATCTGGAAGAGCATAGAGATTGGAAAACCACAGCAGTAACCAACACCGCCGCAGCGGCCAAAAAGGTCAGCGCAGATCAGGATAAGACTCACGCCGCAATTGCCAGCAGGGCTGCCGGAGAGATTTATAATCTGAAGGTTCTGGCAGAGAATATCTGCAAAAATGACAGCAATGTGACCAGATTTATTATTCTGGCAAAGAAACCGGTTTATGAGAACAACAGCTCCAGGATTAGTGTATGCTTCGAGGCACGTCATGCAAGCGGAACTCTTTACAATGTACTTTCCCATATGATCTATAATGGTCTGAATATGACCAAGATCGAGTCCCGGCCTATTCCGGGAAAAACCTGGGAATACCGTTTCTTCGTGGACTTCGAGGGAAACCTGCGGGACAGCGCGGTAAAGAATGCACTGCGGGGCATGGAAGCAGAGACCAGCTATTTGAAAATTCTGGGCAATTATTAAGATTATAGCTGCGAAGGCAGAGAGTGGCAGCAATTTCATTTATTGTTAAAATTAACCAAAGAATTTAAGAAGATTTTATCTGTTTTTAATATAAGAAAAGTAGAATGAAAAACGGTGCAAATGCGTGAGCTTGTATATCCGAAAGTGTGCTGCCATGAATTGTGCGGGCGGCAAAAAGGAGAAGAGGCGCGTAAATGCGCTATGGAATTGAGAGGAAACAAAAATGGCAAGAACAGAAGAATGTATCCTTTACCGCAATTTCGACAACGGTGAGGTACTGGACACAATGACATCACTGATGAACAGCTATGAGGCTGGTGAAGAAGGCTTTGAGAATCGTAAAGAGGAATTTTTCCATATGGCAGGAAGCCTGGTGGAAATGGCAGGAATGTATGGGTTTTCCGGGAATTTGTGGCACACTTATCTGACACAGCTTCTGGTCAATCACGAGAATGCATTCAGCACCGCTTCCGAGATCAGAGGGGCAGTGGAGGGAAGCATTAACCATCTGGCTCTTCATGATTTTGGAATTTTCAAAGAACTTTATGACTTTGATCTTGCTGTTTTTGACAGTGCGTTTGGAACAGACTGTGCTGATTTTCTCTGTAATTATGTGAATACAGGATGCAACAGCAAGGTATACAACCAGCGTATCTGCGACAGAATCTGTGATATGAGCAAAACACTGGCAGAGGCTTCTACAGTGGAAGAGTTTATGGCAGATATGGTGCAGTTCTACAAAGATTTCGGCGTAGGTAAGCTGGGATTGAACAAGGCATTTCGTATTGAGCATGGCAAGGATGGCAAGCCGGTGATCACACCGATTACCAGAATCGCCCATGTGAATCTGGATGATCTGGTTGGATATGAAATCCCCAAGCAGAAACTGATCGAGAACACGGAGGCTTTTGTAAGAGGAAGAAAGGCCAACAACTGCCTGCTTTTTGGTGATGCAGGAACTGGTAAATCTTCCAGTATCACAGGTATCCTGAACCGTTATTATGACGAAGGACTTCGTATTATCGAGGTGTACAAGCACCAGTTCCAGGATCTGAATGATGTGATCGCACAGATCAAAAACCGTAATTACAAATTTATTCTTTATATGGATGATCTTTCCTTTGAGGAATTTGAAATCGAATATAAATATCTGAAAGCAGTGATCGAGGGCGGTCTTGAGAAAAAGCCGGACAACATCCTGATCTATGCAACCAGCAACAGACGTCATCTTGTTCGGGAGAAATCCGGGGATAAGCTGGAGGTGGCAGACGATGAAGATCTGCATTCCTCCGATACTGTGCAGGAGAAGCTTTCTCTGGTTTACCGTTTTGGCGTGCGTATTTATTTTGGTGCACCGAATAAGAAGGAATTCCAGAATATTGTTACTACACTTGCAGAGCGCTATGGTGTTACAATGCCTGCAGAGGAGCTTCTGATGAAGGCAAACGCCTGGGAGCTTTCTCACGGCGGTCTCACTGGAAGAACGGCGCAGCAGTTTATTGATCATGTTCTGGGAACAAGTGAGGAACAGTAAAAGAATACCAGAGATTATCTGAAATTTATACCTGTGCAACCGAATTCGGGTGAAATCTCCCGCAAAGTGGGGCGTGCAGATTGCGGGAATGATTTTTTAAACAGGCTCTAGGTTTTGGCGAAAGCGGGCAGTACAATAGAAAAAGCTTTTGCTTGTGTCTGACTTACAGGCACAGATAGAAGAAATAATCCTTGGCAGGAGGGAAAAACGTATGGCAGTGACCACATTTGCGGCAATTGATATCAGTTCCTATGAGATCACCATGAAAATTTTTGAATTTTCCAAAAAGGGTGGTTTCCGGACTGTGGACGATATCCGGTATCGTCTGAATCTTGGAGTAGGGGTATATTCCGGCGGAACCATGGAAGTGGATAAGGTAGATACTATTTGTGAAGTACTTAACGACTTTAAGAGAATCATGGCAGAGTACGGTGTGAAAGAATACCGCGCCTGTACCACAAGTGTTTTCCGTGAGATGAAGAATCCGCTGATTATCATTGAACAGATTTTCAGAAGAACTGGAATTCATGTGGAGGTTTTAAGCAATGCCGAGCAGCATTTTCTGGGCTATAAATCTATTGCGGCCATTGAGAATGGCTTTAAGAAAATGATTCAGAAAGGAACCGCTATTCTGGATGTGGGCGGTGGAAACCTGCAGATTTCCCTGTTTGACAAAGATGCGCTTGTAACCACCCAGAGCCTGAAAATGGGAAGCGTGCGTATCCGTCAGCGACTGAAAGAGCTGGAGAAAACCAATACGAATTATGCACAGCTGGTGGAGGAGTTTATCCGTAATGACCTGACCGGGTTTAAGCGTCTTTATCTGAAAGACCGCGAGATAAAGAATTTGATCCTTATGGGGGATTTTCTTACTGAGACTATTTTCCGTGAGGAGAGACAGGATAACATTATTACACGGGCTGAATTCGAGAAGCGGTATGAGAATACGGTTTATAAGACCGAGACTTCACTGTCAGAGGAAATGGATATTGATCCGGAGTATGCCGCTTTGATCGTGCCAACTATGGTTATCTGTAAAGATTTTATGGATCTTTTCAATGCAGAAGCGCTTTGGATGCCAGGTGTATCTCTTCTTGATGGTATTGCTTATGATTTCGGGGAAAAGAAGAATTTTATTAAGAGTGCGCACAATTTTGAAAATGATATTCTGGTGGCAGCCAGAAACATTGCCAAACGTTATTCTACTGGAAAGGATCATATTAAGGGCACTACTGACCTTGCCCTGGCGATTTTTGACAGCATGAAGAAAGTGCACGGAATGGGAGACAGAGAGCGCCTGCTTCTTCAGATCGCAGTGCAGCTTCATGACTGTGGCAAATATATCAGTATGGGAGATGTGGCAGAGTGCTCCTATCAGATCATTATGGCTACGGAGATCATCGGACTTTCTACAGAAGAACGTCAGATCATAGCAAATGCGGTGCGCTACAATACCACAGAATTTGTTTATTACAGCGAGATCGCAGGAGAGGTCGGAATGGATCGTTCCGTATATCTTCTGATCGCCAAGCTGACTGCAATCCTTCGTATTGCAAATGCTATGGATCGCAGCCATTATCAGAAGGTAAAGAATATGAAGGCTATGCTGAAGGACAGAACTCTGCTTCTTACAGTTGATTCTGAGCAGGATATCTCCCTGGAGCTTGGACTTCTTATGGATAAAGTTGAATTTTTTGAAGAGGTATTTGGTATCCGTCTGGTATTCAGACGTAAGAGAAAAGTGTGAGGAGGGGCACAATGGATCTGAAAAATTTTGAAAAACCGGAGTATTTTGTGAACAGGGAGTTGAGCTGGCTGAAGTTTGACGACCGTGTTCTCTCAGAAGCAAGAGATAAAAGTCTGCCATTGTTTGAAAGACTGAAATTTACCAGCATTGTATCGTCCAATCTGGATGAGTTTTATATGGTTCGTGTGGCTTCCCTGAAGGACCAGGTTCATGCCGGCTATGAGAAAACAGATATTGCAGGAATGGGGCCAAAAGAGCAGTTGAAGGAGATTAGTGTTCAGACACATGAGCTCGTCCGTTCCCAGTACAGCACTCTGAACCGTTCCCTTCTTCCGGCGCTTGAGAAGGTGGGACTTCATCTGGTGATGGAGCACGAGAAATTAAACGAAGAACAGCAGGAGTATGTGGACCGTTATTTCGAGGATAATGTTTATCCGGTTCTTACTCCTATGGCAATGGATTCTTCCAGACCTTTCCCGTTGATTCGAAATAAGACATTGAATATTGGCGCCTTGATTTCCAAGAAGGATAAGAAAAAGGGCAAGGATGTACTAGTATTTGCCACTGTCCAGGTGCCGTCTGTACTGCCGCGTGTGGTTGTCATTCCATCCGGGAATAAAGAGGACACTACTGTGATCCTTCTGGAGGAGATTATCGAGCGCAATATTGACAAGCTTTTCCTTGGATATGATGTGGTTTGTGCACATCCTTACCGTATTATGAGAAATGCGGATCTTTCCATAGATGAGGATGGGGCGGAGGATCTTCTGGTGGAAATCCAGAAGCAGCTGAAGAAGCGCCAGTGGGGTGAGGTGATCCGCTTGGAAGTGGAGGATAAAACGGACTCCAGACTTCTTGGCATTCTGAAAAAGGAATTTGACATTAAAGAAGAGGATATTTTCTATATTAACGGACCACTGGATCTTACCATGCTGATGAAGGTTTATGGACAGGATGGCTTTGAGCAGTACAAAGAGCCGAAATATACCCCTGCTGTGGTGCCTGCATTTGCAGATACCAGCAAGGATATTTTTCAGGTGATCCGTGAGGGCGACGTATTCTTACACCACCCATATATGAGCTTTGACCCGGTTGTAAATTTTGTACGCCAGGCGGCAAAGGATCCGGATGTGCTGGCGATTAAGCAGACGTTGTACCGTGTCAGCGGAAATTCCCCGATCATTGCAGCACTTGCCCAGGCAGCGGAGAATGGCAAACAGGTTTCGGTTCTGGTAGAGCTGAAGGCACGTTTTGATGAGGAACACAATATTGTGTGGGCGAAAATGCTGGAAAAAGCAGGCTGTCATGTTATTTATGGTCTGGTTGGTCTGAAAACACACAGTAAGATTACTTTGGTGGTTCGCCGTGAGGACACCGGAATCCGCCGTTATGTTCATCTGGCAACTGGTAACTATAACGACTCCACTGCAAAGCTTTATACAGACTGCGGCATTTTTACCTGTGACGAGCGCTTCGGCGAGGATGCAACTGCAGTGTTTAACATGCTTTCCGGATATTCTGAGCCGAAGAACTGGAACCGTCTGATTGTGGCACCAATCTGGATGAAGGATCGATTCCTGAAGCTGATCGAGAGAGAGACAGAGCACGCGAAGAAAGGAATGCCGGCTATGATCGTAGCGAAGATGAACTCTCTTTGTGATCCGAAAATCATTGCAGCTCTTTATCATGCATCCTCCTGTGGCGTGCAGATTTACCTGCTGATCCGAGGCATCTGCTGTCTGAGAGTGGGAATCCCGGGTGTGAGCGAGAATATCCATGTACGTTCCATTGTAGGAAACTTCCTGGAGCACAGCCGTATCTTCTATTTCCACAATAATGGCAGCGATGAGATTTATATGGGAAGTGCGGACTGGATGCCTCGTAATCTGGATCGCCGTGTGGAGATCGTTTTCCCGGTTGAGGACGAGCAGATCAAGAATGAGATCAAGCATGTTCTGGATCTGGAATTCCGTGATAATGTGAAAGCCCATATTCTCCAGCCGGATGGAACCTATGAGAAGCAGGACAAGAGGGGCAAGCTTCTGATCAATTCCCAGATGGAATTTTGCAGGGAAGCCACTGAGAAAGCAGAAGCGTTAAAGAAAAAAGAGAAACATGAAAATTCCAGAGTCTTCATCCCGGCAGAACCGGCTGAGGATGTGGAAGTGTAAGAAAGTGAATTAGGAAAAATAAGGAAAGCCGCTGTATTGTGATGTGAGATTGCAATATGGAAAAATGCAGAAGCTGACGCCGATGCACTTGCTTTCGAAGATTTTCAGTAAAAAAATTAAGATTCTGACTTCTAAGGTCTGAATCCAGACGCCGCAAGGTTGACGAAAAAAGTCGCTTTGCGGCGTCTTTTTGCACAAAAAGAGAAGGCATAACCAAGGCAGGAATATATTCAAACAACAAAAAAACTTCCGAATCACTTCGGAAGTTTCTAGCAGCCAGTACGAGAATCGAACTCGTGTTTTCGCCGTGAGAGGGCGACGTCTTAACCCCTTGACCAACTGGCCATGTAAGCGGTATGCTTAACATATATATTCAATTTGTAGAAAACAGAGCAGCCAGTACGAGAATCGAACTCGTGTTTTCGCCGTGAGAGGGCGACGTCTTAACCCCTTGACCAACTGGCCTTGTAAGCGGTTCGCTTAACATATGTATTCAATTTGTCGGAAAATAAAGCAGCCAGTACGAGAATCGAACTCGTGTTTTCGCCGTGAGAGGGCGACGTCTTAACCCCTTGACCAACTGGCCTTGTCAACCGACTCGCTTAGTATATCTTACTTTGCAGGAGAATGCAAGCACTTTTTTTATTTTTTTTGCGAAAAATTGAAAAACTCCGAAAAAAGCCAGGAAATAAGCGGGTTTGCGGTGTCAAAAAAATTTTAAACAAAATAGAAAACCCAAATTTTACTTGCAAAAATACCATAAACTGGGGTATGATATAGAACGAATGTTTGAACAGAAGATAAGAATGGAAAAGAAGCGGACATACTGTCCGCTTTTCACAACCATTGGAATAAATGCTGAAGCCCAGACAGTGCATCATGAAATGTAGAGCTGTAAATGAAATGAGCAGTTATTTCGTGCACTTACAAGTTGATTTCTCGAACAATCCTGTCGGTACACTGGATGCATAAAAGAAGAATTTGGGACAGCAGAGTCTGAAGTTACTGTTCACTGGTAACAGTCTGAATGATAGTAAGAAAGGAATTAACACCATGGCAAAGAAAGACACTTACGACGCGGGTAGTATTTCTGTCCTGGAAGGATTGGAAGCTGTTCGGAAACGTCCGGGAATGTATATCGGAAGCGTATCCAGAAAAGGCCTGAACCACCTGACCTATGAGATCGTGGACAATGCGGTAGATGAACATCTGGACGGTTATTGTTCTGAAATTGAAGTAACACTGGAGAAAGACGGCTCCTGTACGGTCACTGATAATGGACGAGGAATTCCGGTAGATATGCATGCGAAAGGGGTATCTGCAGAGCGTCTTGTATTTACCACCCTCCATGCAGGCGGTAAATTTGACAACTCTGCTTATAAGACAAGCGGTGGACTTCATGGCGTTGGTTCTTCCGTTGTAAATGCCCTGTCCACATATCTGGATATTAAGATCAGCCGTGATGGATTTGTACATCACGATCATTATGAGAGAGGTATCCCCACGATTGAACTGGAAGAGGGACTTCTCCCCAGGCTTGGCAAGACCAGACAGACCGGAACCTGCGTGAATTTTCTTCCGGACCCGGAGATTTTTGAAAAAACAAGATTTTCATCCACAGAAGTAAAGAGCCGTCTCCATGAGACTGCATACCTGAATCCCAACCTTACCATTCATTTCATGGATCTTCGTGGTGATACTCCTGAAGATATCACTTATCATGAGCCAGATGGAATCGTGGGATATATCAAAGACCTGAATCACAATTCCGAAGCCCTCCACGAACCGATTTATCTGAAAGGAGAAGCTGACGGAATCCAGGTAGAAGCAGCATTTCAGTACACCAACGAATTTCGTGAGAACGTACTTGGCTTCTGCAATAATATTTACAATGCAGAAGGCGGCACTCATCTTACCGGATTTAAAACAACCTTTACAACGGTGATGAATACTTACGCTCGTGAGATCGGTATTCTGAAGGAAAAAGATGCTAATTTCACAGGAGCGGATATCCGTAATGGAATGACAGCGGTTGTTTCCATCAAGCACCCGGAGCCACGCTTTGAGGGGCAGACCAAGACCAAACTGGACAATCAGGATGCAGCCCGCGCCACGGGAAAAGTAATGTCTGAGCAGCTGGTACTCTATTTTGACCGAAACCTGGAAACCTTGAAGACCATTTTGTCCTGTGCGGAAAAGGCCGCCAAGATCCGTAAGACAGAGGAGCGTGCCAAGACCAACCTTCTCACCAAGCAGAAATATTCTTTCGATTCCAATGGAAAGCTTGCCAATTGCGAGAAAAAAGATCCTTCACTTTGTGAAATCTTTATCGTAGAGGGAGATTCCGCTGGCGGTTCTGCAAAGACTGCCAGAGATCGTAATTACCAGGCAATTCTTCCGATCCGCGGTAAGATCCTGAATGTGGAGAAAGCCACCATTGACAAGGTGCTTGCAAACGCAGAGATCAAGACTATGATCAATGCATTTGGATGCGGATTTTCCGAAGGCTATGGAAACGACTTTGATATCACCAAACTTCGTTACGACAAGATCGTGATTATGGCCGATGCGGATGTGGATGGTGCTCATATTTCCACACTTTTACTTACTTTATTCTATCGTTTTATGCCGGAACTGATCTATGAGGGACATGTTTATATTGCCATGCCCCCTCTTTACAAAGTAATGCCGAAGAAGGGTGCCGAAGAGTACCTGTATGATGATAAGGCACTGGAAAAATACCGCCGCAGTCACAAGCCGGGAAGCTTTACCCTCCAGAGATACAAAGGTCTTGGAGAGATGGATGCCCAGCAGCTTTGGGAGACAACCTTAAATCCGGAAACCCGGAGAATGAAACGGGTGGAAATTGAGGATGCCCGTATGGCTTCCAGCGTGACGGAAATCCTGATGGGAAGCGATGTGCCGCCAAGAAAGGCATTTATTTACGAGCATGCAACTGATGCAGAACTGGATATTTAAGAAGGCTGAAATCCGAAAGAGCAGAATTTTTCGGACGAAAAAGCAGAATATGGTCTGAACGTAATATAGAAGAGTATTTTGCAAGAGGAGAACCTCAGATTTTAGCTTGGAGTGTGTTTGAAAAATGCTTTCTGCAAGATGTGCGTCACAATTTGTGGGAGATTGCAGGAATGATTTTTTAAACAGGCTCCAGAGTGTGTTTGAAAGGAAAACAGATTATGGAAACAAAGCAGGAGAATGTAATTGCCACGGACTATGCGGACGTGATGCAAAAATCCTATATAGATTATGCCATGAGCGTTATCATTTCCAGGGCACTTCCGGATGTCCGCGATGGCCTGAAGCCGGTACAGCGAAGAACCCTGTATGATATGTACGAGCTTGGGATCCGTTACGACCGTCCATATCGTAAGTGCGCCCGTATCGTTGGAGATACCATGGGTAAATATCACCCTCACGGGGACAGCTCTATTTATGAAGCACTGGTTGTAATGGCGCAGGATTTCAAGAAGGGCAAAATCCTGGTAGACGGTCATGGAAACTTCGGCTCCATTGAGGGAGACGGTGCCGCTGCCATGCGATATACAGAGGCAAGACTGGAGAAACTGACCCAGGAGGTTTTTCTGGCAGACCTTGACAAAAATGTAGTGGACTTTATGCCAAACTTCGACGAGACAGAGAAGGAGCCTCAGGTGCTTCCGGTGAAGATTCCCAACCTTCTGGTAAACGGTGCAGATGGTATCGCCGTAGGTATGGCCACCAGCATTCCGCCTCATAACCTTGGGGAGGTTGTGGATGCAGTGAAGGCTTATATAAAGAACAACGACATCAGTGTGAAAGGCCTGATGCGTTATCTGAAAGGACCGGATTTCCCTACAGGCGGTCTGGTTGTAAATAAAGATGATCTTCTGAATATTTATGAGACCGGAAGCGGCAAGCTCCGTCTCCGCGGTAAAGTGGAAGTGGAAAAAGTAAAAGGCGGTCGCCAGCAGCTGGTGATCACCGAGATTCCGTACACCATGATCGGTGCCAATATTGGAAAATTCCTTAACGACGTAGCCTCCCTTGTAGAAACCAAGAAAACCACAGATATTGTGGATATTTCCAACCAGTCCTCCAAGGAAGGAATCCGTATTGTACTGGAACTGAAAAAGGATGCAGATGTAGAGAATCTTACCAACATGCTCTACAAGAAAACCAGACTGGAAGACACCTTCGGAGTCAATATGCTGGCTGTTGCAGACGGACGTCCGGAAACCTTAAGCCTGAAGCAGGTGATTGAGCACCATGTGGATTTTGTGTTCGAAGTAACTACCCGCAAGTACAAGACTCTTCTGGGAAAAGAGCTTGAGAAAAAGGAAATTCAGGAAGGCCTTATCAAAGCCTGTGATGTAATCGATCTGATCATTGAGATCCTTCGAGGCAGCAAGAGCCGTGACCAGGTTAAAAAGTGTCTGGTAGAGGGTATCACAGAGGGAATCAGATTCAAGTCAAAAGCCAGTGAGAAAGCTGCAAAGAATCTGAAATTTACGGAGAATCAGGCTACAGCCATTCTGGAAATGCGTCTGTATCGTCTGATCGGACTGGAAATTGAGGCACTTCAGGCAGAGTATGACCAGACTATGAAAAATATTGCTTCTTATGAAGATATTCTGAACAACTATGATTCCATGTGTGAAGTAATTATTGAAGAACTTGACGGAATCAAAAAAGAATACAGCACCAAGAGAAGAACTGTGATCGAGAACGCAGAAGAGGCAGTTTACGAAGAAAAGAAGATGGAAGAGACAGAGGTCTGCTTCCTTATGGACCGCTTCGGCTATATGCGCCTTATTGATAAGAATGCTTATGAGAGAAACAAAGAGGCTGCCCATGCAGAGAATAAATTTATTTTTACCTGTATGAATACAGACAAGATCTGCATTTTCACAGATATGGGACGCATGCATTCCATCAAAGTGGCAGACATTCCGCTGGTGCGCTTCCGTGACAAGGGAACTCCGGCTGACAATCTGAGTAACTACGACAGCAGCCAGGAGCAGATCCTTTATGTGGCACCTGCAGGGCAGGTGAAATTATCTACTCTGTTGTTCGTGACTAAGACCTCCATGTGCAAGCTTGTCGCAGGTGAGGAATTCGATGTGGCAAAGAGAACGATTGCATCTACCAAGCTGGGAGAAGAGGATCAGCTGATATTTGTAGGTCCTGCAGATGAAATGGAACAGGTGGTGTTCCAGAGTCAGAATGGCTATTTTCTCCGTATCCTGAAAACGGATGTTTCTACTATGAAGAAGACCTCTGTTGGTGTAAGAGGAATGAAGCTGGGGGACGGGGATGTTCTTGAGCATGCCTATCTGGTGGAACCGAGACAGGAGTACACCATTCAGTATCACGACAAGCCGTATGCATTGAACAAGGTAAAGCTGGCCAAACGTGATACCAAGGGTATGAAGCCCAGAATCTAAGCAGCAGATTATGAAGAAAAGGCTGTTATACAGGTTGTGCAGCGGAAGCTCAAAAGAGCTGAGAGTAAAAGCTGTTGCTGGTGAAACAAGCTTAACAATACTGTCAAAATGGGTTAAAACCTTGTAAAATGGGCATTTATAAGAAAAAGCCCTTGCAATTTGGATTTAAAGGTGTTAGAATAATACAAGAAATCAGAACTTGTTGACAAAGGAGTGGGCGTGAGCCCACTCTTTTTGATGATAAGGACCAGAGCGGCATTCGCAGGTGATAACCGCGAATACCGGATTAGAGCGTGTTTGAAAAAGGCTCTAGAGAGGCAGGTGGGAAAAATGAGCAGAAAAGAAGAGTATGAACAGAAAGCAGAAGCATTGTTATCTCCGATCGTAGAAAGCAATGGATTCGAACTGGTAGATGTAGAATATGTGAAGGAAGCAGGAAACTGGTATCTTCGCGGCTACATTGACAAACCAGGTGGAATCACAGTGAATGACTGCGAGACAGTAAGCAGGGCTTTCAGCGACAGGCTTGACGAAGATGATTTCATCGAGGACAGCTACATCATGGAGATCAGCTCTCCGGGACTTGACAGACCTCTGAAGAAAGAAAAAGATTTTGCCAGAAGCATTGGCAAACTGGTAGAAATCAGAACCTACCGGCCAATCGAGAAACAGAAAGAATTTTGTGGTGAACTGACAGCATATGATAATAACAGTGTGACCATTGATGAGGAGGGAACTCCACGCACTTTCGATAAGAAAGATATCGCACTGGTGCGTCTGGCAATTGATTTTTAAGTTACCATGAAAGTCCGGGCTGGCAGCTGTGGGAGTACCACAGGCGCGGAACAGCTGACTTTCATATAGGAAGATGCTGCCAGTAGGCGACATGTCCGATTTAAGAAATAAGCGATTATGCTGGAAAGCAAAAAGGAGGAAATAAGAAAAATGAACAAGGAGTTAATGGGTGCTCTGGACGAACTGGAACGCGAGAAAAATATCAGCAAGGAAACTTTGCTGGATGCCATTGAGCAGTCCCTGATCCAGGCATACAAGAATCATTTTGGAAAAGCTGACAATGTACATGTTACCATTAACAGAGAAACAGGCGATTTCAGTGTATATGCAGACCGCAAGGTTGTAGAATTCGTAGAAGATCCTGCTGAAGAGGTTTCTCTTGTAGAAGCACAGAAGCAGAACACCAATGCAGAGGTTGGCGATATCCTGAAGGTACCGGTTCACTCTGACAAATTTGGCCGTATTGCAACACAGAATGCAAAGAACGTAATCCTTCAGAAAATCCGTGAGGAAGAGCGTAAAGTTCTGTTTGACCAGTATCACGGCAATGAGAAAGAGGTTGTTACCGGCATTGTACAGCGTGTGGTAGGACATAATGTAAGCGTAAATCTTGGCAAGGCAGATGCAATCCTTGCTGAGAATGAGCAGGTGAAGGGTGAGACCTTCAAGCCTACTGAGAGAATCAAAGTGTATATTCTTGAGGTAAAGGATACACCGAAGGGACCTCGTATCCTTGTTTCCAGAACACATCCTGGCCTTGTAAAACGCCTCTTTGAGTCTGAGGTTGCTGAGGTGAAGGACGGAACTGTTGAGATCAAGAGTATTGCCCGTGAGGCAGGTTCCCGTACCAAGCTGGCAGTATGGAGCAACGATCCTGATGTAGATCCGGTTGGAGCATGTGTTGGTGTAAATGGTGCCCGTGTAAGTGCGATTGTAAATGAGCTCCGCGGTGAGAAGATTGATATCATCAACTGGGATGAGAATCCTGCAATCCTGATCGAGAATGCATTAAGCCCGGCGAAGGTAATCGCTGTTATGGCAGATCCGGATGAGAAGACTGCACTTGTTGTGGTTCCGGATTACCAGCTTTCCCTTGCAATCGGTAAAGAAGGACAGAATGCACGTCTTGCAGCACGTCTGACTGGATTTAAGATTGATATCAAGAGTGAAACCCAGGCAAGAGAGTCCGGCGACTTCTATGATTATGACGAGGATGACGATGAGTACTATGAGGATGACGAGTACGAAGAGTCTGAGGAGTCCGCTACAGAAGAAATTTCTCAGGATAGCGAAGAAACAGCTGCCGGTGAAGAGTCTGAAGAGACTGAGGATGCGGTAGAGAATGAAGACGAAGAATAAAATTCCCATGCGCCAGTGTACTGGCTGCAGAGAAATGAAGAATAAAAAAGAAATGATCAGGGTGTTGAAAACCGCAGAGGATGAGATCGTTCTGGATGCTACAGGCAGGAAAAACGGTCGCGGAGCCTACATCTGCAAGAGCCGTGAGTGCCTGGAGAAAGCCAGAAAAAATCACGGACTGGAGCGTTCTTTGAAAGCAGCTATCCCGGATGAGGTTTATGATAGCCTTGAGAAGGAGTTTGATAGTATTGAAGAATAATAAAGCACTGTCCCTGATCGGACTTGCAACAAAGGCCGGAAAGACAGTCAGCGGAGAGTTTTCCACTGAGAAATCCATTAAGACCGGCAAAGGATATCTGGCAATCGTAGCCGGAGATTCTTCTGATAACACCAAGAAGAAATTCCGGAACATGTGTGAATTTTACGAAGTGCCCTTGTATATCCTTTCAGATAAAGAAACGTTAGGGCATGCCATGGGTAAGGAATTCCGTGCCAGCCTGGCTGTACAGGACTGGAATTTTGCAGAAGCTATTATGAAGGTGCTGCAGGATGAGGGGAAGGAGCTTTAGAGCATACCACTGTTGTCTGAGAAAACGACCTGAACCAAAGAGGAAAAAGCGTTCCAGGGAATGCTTTTAAATGTTCCCGGGAAATGATTTTTGATGATACGAGCTGCGAAAGACTTATGAAAGCGTATCCTGGCTCGTACTGGTGAAGGGAGAATGGCATATGGTGATAAAGTCACATGAGCCTGCCAAAGACAGAAATAAGCAAAACAGAGAGAATAAAAACAGAGTGAAAAAAGTTATAGATACGGGAAAGGAGAAAGGAATAACATTGGAGACTCCTAAGACAGAAGAGCAGAAAGTGTCAGTAAAGAAAGAAGGCGACGGTGCAGAGGCACCGAAGAAGAAAAAAAATATTATCCGCGTATATCATGCACAGAATGCAAGTGACGGCGGGAAGAACAGAAAGAAACCAGCTGGAGAGAGAAAGCCACGTCCACAGGGCACACGTCCTGCAGCACAGGCACAGCCGGCAGCGAAAGCAGAGGCACCTGTAAAGGCAGCACCGAAGCCAGAAGCTCCTAAGACAGAAGCACCGAAGCCGGTAAGTGCACCGAAGGCTGAGGCTCCTAAGACAGAAGCACCAAAAGCTGAGGCACCAAAGGCAGAAGCACCAAAAGCTGAGACAGCACCAAAGAGCGCACCGGTAAGTGCACCGAAGACAGAGCCGGCAAAACCGGTTCAGACTGCACCAAAAGCAGAAGCTCCAAGGACAGAATCCCAGAGACCAGCTGCACAGCAGAACAGAAACGAAGGACAGCAGCGTCAGGGAAATGGCCAGGGCAACCGTAATTTCCGTCAGGGCGAGGGCCGCGACAATAATCGCGGAGACAACAATCGTGGTGACAGAAATGGAGGCAGATTTGGCCAGGGAAGACCACAGGGCGGCAATGGCGGCCAGGGTGGATTCCGCGGAAACAGAAATAATGATGGTCAGGGAAGACCTGTAAGACAGGGAGATTCCCAGAACAGAGGACCGCGCCAGGGTGATGGAAACGGACGTGGATTCCGTCAGGGCGGTGACAACAGAGACAATAGAAATGGAAACGGAAATGGCAGCAGATTTGGCCAGGGAAGACCACAGGGCGGTCAGGGACGTTTCGGAGGAAAAGACGGAGATAACCGTAGTGAAGGACGCTTTGGCGGACAGAACCACCAGGGTGGACAGCGCTCCGGCGGTGCAAGAAGAAGCGGCGGCGGATCTGACGCAATCTTTACACCAGAGCTGACCAAGACATCCAAGGACAGCAAGCGTGAGCGTGACAGAGAGAACAAGAATAAGAAGAAAGATTTCGATAAGACATCAGGTGGCGGACACAGACCAAACCAGGGTGGCAGAAACCAGATGTCCAGAATCCCGAAAGCACTTCAGAAGCCTGCTCCGCAGCAGAAACAGGAAGAGAAGAAACCGGAGATCAAGGAGATCACAATTCCGGAGAAGCTTACCATCCGCGAGCTTGCAGAAGCGATGAAGATGCAGCCATCTGCAATTGTTAAGAAGCTGTTCATGGAAGGTCAGATGGTAACGGTAAACCACGAGATCGATTTCGAGCAGGCAGAAGAGATTGCTCTTGGATTTGACATTATTGCAGAAAAAGAAGAAAAAGTAGATGTAATTGAGGAACTTCTGAAAGAGGAAGAGGAAGACGAATCCACAATGGTTTCAAGACCACCGGTAGTCTGTGTAATGGGACACGTTGACCATGGTAAAACTTCTCTTCTGGATGCAATCCGTAAGACAAACGTAACAAGAGGCGAGGCTGGTGGAATCACACAGCATATCGGTGCTTATGTAGTTGATATCAACGGACAGAAGATCACCTTCCTTGATACACCGGGACATGAGGCATTCACTGCCATGCGTATGCGTGGAGCAAACTCCACAGATATCGCTGTTCTTGTAGTTGCAGCTGACGATGGTGTTATGCCGCAGACAGTAGAAGCTATCAGCCATGCAAAGGCTGCTGGTGTTGAGATCATCGTTGCCATCAACAAGATCGATAAGCCAAGTGCAAACATTGAACGTGTAAAACAGGAGCTTTCCGAGTATGAACTGATTCCTGAGGACTGGGGCGGTACAACTCCGTTCGTTCCGGTATCTGCCAAGACAGGAGAGGGCATTGATGATCTTCTTGAAATGATCCTTTTAACAGCAGAGGTTTCTGAGCTGAAGGCAAACCCGAACCGTGCAGCAAGAGGTCTTGTGATCGAGGCTCAGCTGGATAAAGGCAAAGGACCGGTTGCTACGATCCTTGTACAGAAGGGTACTCTTCATGTTGGAGATTTTATCGCAGCCGGAGCATGCAATGGTAAAGTACGTGCCATGATGGATGATAAGGGACGCCGTGTAAAACAGGCTGGTCCGTCTACTCCTGTAGAGATCCTTGGTCTTGGCGATGTTCCGAATGCCGGAGAGGTTCTTATGTCCTTTGAGAATGATAAAGAGGCTAAGAATTTTGCAGCAGCATTTGTTTCCGAGAATAAGAACCGTCTTCTTGAGGAAACTAAGGGTAAACTTTCCCTGGATAATCTGTTTGACCAGATTCAGGCAAGCGACCTTAAGGAGCTCCCGATTATTGTCAAAGCCGATGTGCAGGGTTCTGTAGAGGCTGTAAAACAGAGTCTTGTAAAACTTTCCAATGATGAGGTTGTTGTAAGAGTGATCCATGGCGGCGTTGGTGCTGTCAATGAGTCTGATGTCAGCCTTGCTGCTACATCAAATGCGATCATCATCGGATTTAACGTTCGTCCTGATACCACAGCGAAACAGCTGGCAGAGCAGGAAGGCGTTGACCTTCGTCTGTACCGTGTTATCTACCAGGCAATTGAGGACGTGGAAGCTGCCATGAAGGGTATGCTGGATCCGGTATTTGAGGAGAAGGTAATCGGTCATGCAGAGGTTCGTCAGCTGTTCAAGGCTTCCGGTATCGGTACTATCGCAGGAAGCTATGTGCTTGACGGTACCTTCCAGAGAGGATGCAAGGTACGAATCACAAGAGACGAGGAGCAGATCTATGAAGGTGAGCTGGCTTCCCTTAAGAGATTTAAAGATGATGTCAAAGAAGTCCGTGCGGGCTATGAGTGTGGTCTTGTATTCCAGGATTTCAATGACGTTAAAGAAGAAGATAAAGTTGAAGCATATATTATGGTTGAGGTGCCGCGCTAGAGCGTAGTAATCGCAGGTGTCAGTTGGGGGCAAGCTCATTGCCCCCAATTTTTCGTTGTCAGAGCCTGCGCTCATATAGGAGACCAAAAAATGAGAAAAAACAGCATTAAAAATACAAGGATCAATGCAGAAGTTCAGAAAGAACTGAGCAACATTATCCGCAGTGAGATCAAGGATCCCCGCATCCATCCCATGACATCTGTCATGGCTGTGGAGGTTGCACCGGATCTTAAGACCTGCAAGGCATTTATCAGTGTCCTTGGCAGCGAGGAATCCAAGCAGTCCACAATTAAAGGGCTGAAAAGTGCAGAAGGCTATATCCGCCGTCAGCTTGCGAAGAACCTGAATCTTCGCAACACTCCGGAAATCCGCTTCATTCTGGATGAGTCTATTGAATATGGCGTAAATATGTCCAGACTTATCGATGATGTGATCGAACACGACCATTCGAAGGGCACTGAGAGTGAGGATGGGGAAAAACAGGATGCAGCAGAAACTGAAGACGAAGAGTAAAAATCGAGGTGAAGGGAATGGAGAGAATCGAAGAAATTCTGGATGGCGTAAAGACCATGGGAATTGGGGGACATGTTCGCCCAGATGGTGACTGTGTAGGTTCCTGCATGGCACTTTATCTGTATATAAAGAAATGGTATCCTGAAATCAAGGCAGATATCTATCTGGAGAAGCCGAAGCCGGTATTCGGACATATTGCATGCATGGACGAGGTGCATTATGAAGCAGGCGAGCCCAGAGAGTATGATCTTTTTGTAACCTGTGATGTAAGCGCTCCTGACCGTCTGGCAGTAGCGTCTGATTATTTCGCTTCTGCGAAAAAGACCGTCTGCATTGACCATCATGTGAGCAATCCGGGATTTGCAGATGTGAACCACGTACATGGTGAGATCAGCTCTGCCAGCGAGGTTCTGTATAAGCTTCTTAACAAAGAAAAAATCGATCTGGATATTGCAACTGCTATTTATACCGGAATGATCCACGATACAGGTGTATTCCAGTATTCCTCCACATCTCCGGACACCATGCGTATTGCCGGTGACCTGATGGAAAAAGGTGTTGATTTTTCCAATATTATTGACGAATCCTTCTATCAGAAGAGCTACATTCAGAATCAGGTCATGGGGCGTGTTCTGGCAGAGAGCATTATGCTTCTGGATGGCAAATGTATCGTTGGCTACATGAAGCTGAGAGACATGGATTTCTATGGTGTAAAGCCGTCAGACCTGGATGGAATCGTAAGCCAGCTCCGTCTTACGAAAGGTGTGGAAGTGGCAATGTTTATTTATGAGCATGAAAGCCAGGTGTTTAAGGTATCACTCCGTTCCAACGGTTCTGTAGATGTAAGCAAGATTGCTTCCTATTTCGGAGGAGGCGGACATGTGAAAGCAGCAGGCTGTGATCTGGCCGGCTCCATGTATGACGTTATCAATAATATTTCAGAACAGATCGAAAAACAGCTTTTAGGACAGGATAAGTAATGGCAGATTTTCAGGGAATCATTGTAATTCACAAGGAAAAGGGCTTTACCTCCCATGATGTGGTAGCCAAGCTTCGGGGAATTCTCCATATGAAAAAGATAGGGCACACAGGTACTCTTGACCCGGATGCTACCGGTGTTTTGCCGGTAGCTCTTGGAAAGGGCACCAAGCTGGTGGATCTTCTTACAGATAAGGAAAAAACGTATGAGGCAGTGCTTCATCTGGGAATCGACACGGATACCCAGGATATGTCCGGAACAGTTCTGGAAGAGCGGCCAGTGAATGTGACTGAGGAGGAAGTGCGAAAAGTACTGAAAAGCTTTGTAGGGGAGCAGCTTCAGGTTCCGCCTATGTATTCTGCTCTGAAGGTAAATGGAAAGAAACTTTATGAGCTGGCAAGAGAGGGCAAAACGGTTGAGCGAAAAGCCCGGCCAGTGTGCTTCTACGAGATAGAGCCTCTGGAATTTCATCTTCCGCTGGTGAAAATAAGAGTGACCTGCAGTAAGGGAACCTATATCCGCACCTTGTGCCATGATATTGGTGAGAAGCTTGGCTGTGGCGGCTGTATGGAAGAACTGCTCCGGTCAAGGGTAGGCCGGTATTCTCTCTCTGAGAGCCATACGCTTGCCCAGGTGGAAGCTGCCGTGGCAGATGGAACCGTCCAGGATATGATCGATCCGGTAGAGGCAGTTCTGGCTGAGTACCCCGCTCTTTATGCGGATTCTTACGGGGACAGGCTTCTGGCAAATGGAAATCCGCTGTCCGACAATCTGGTGAGTCCCCAGCACAAAGAAGGCTGGGTGCGCATGTACGCCAGTGACGGAACTTTTACAGGTATTTTTCAGTGGGATGCAGGGGAGAAGAAATATTATCCGGTGAAAATGTTCTGAATAATAAAGTGACGATTTGGCAGGTGCTGAATAGTCACCAATCAGACATAAACTGGTGTGACAGGAGAGATTATGGAATACCTGAAGATAGAGGGTGAGTTTCCAAAGCTTGCCAACTGTGCAGTAACAATGGGAAAATTTGACGGGATCCACCGTGGCCACAGGAAACTGGTTGAGAAGATCAGGGAGCGGAAGACACTTGGAGAACAGGCTGTCCTTTTTGCCATTGATGCTTCCAGCAACATGATCCTTACCAGCCAGGAGCGCGCTTCCCTTCTTGAAAAGCTTGGCGTGGATGTGCTGGTAGAATGCCAGTTAAATGACAGGATCCGGCATATGAAGGCTGAGAATTTTATAAAAGAGATTCTTATGGGAGATCTTGGGGCATCCTACGTAGTAGTAGGAGAGGACAACCGGTTTGGCTTTGAGCGGAAAGGTACGCCCCGGCTTCTTATGGAATTTGGAGAAAAGTATGGCTTTGATGTGGAAATCCTTTCCAAAGAAATGGATGGACACAGGAAGATCAGCAGTACCTATATCAGAGAAGAACTGAAAAAAGGAAATATGGAGAAAGTTACTTCCCTTATGGGAAGGGATTACTTTGTGGAAGGCCAGGTGGTGCATGGCAGGGGAATGGGACATAAGGTCCTGCTTCCCACCACCAATCTCGTGCCTCCCAGGACCAAGATCCTGCCGCCAAACGGTGTGTATGTGACAAGCTCTTATTTCGGGGATAAGATATACCACGGAATTACCAACATTGGCTGTAAGCCTACGGTTGGTGAGAGCTTTATAGGGGTGGAAACCTATCTTTTTGACTGTAAGGAAGATCTCTACGGAGAGGAATGCCGGGTGGATTTCAAAAAGTTTTTGAGGCCGGAACGGAAATTTCCCTCTCTTGAGGCGCTGAAGAGCAGACTTCTGGCGGATGCAGAGGATGGCCGGAGATTTTTTGAAAAAACTGAGAAATAATATCGGGAAGAAAAACGAAAAAAACAGTTTACAGAATCTGGCGGGTATGCTATACTAGGCAAGGTGTGAGTAGGTTTACTTCCTGCGTTCACATATCAGACAGCCCATATTCAGGGGTTGGACACTCCGACCGTCTCTTAATATGCGGCGATTACGTCCCCACAGGAATACCTGCATGGGAGACCATTAAGAATAATAAGGAGGAAATCAAGATGATTTCAAAAGAAAAGAAAACAGCAATTATGAAAGAGTATGCAAGATGTGAGGGAGATACTGGTTCACCAGAGGTACAGGTAGCTGTTCTTACTGCAAGAATCCAGGAGCTTACTGAGCATTTACAGAACAACCACAAGGATCATCATTCCAGACGTGGTCTGCTGAAAATGGTAGGTCAGAGACGTGGACTGTTAGCTTACTTAAAGAAAACAGACATCGAAAGATACCGTGCACTGATTGAGAAATTAGGTTTAAGAAAATAATTAGTATGCGGAAGGGGCGGATATCCATCCGCCCTATTTTAAGATGTGAGGAAAGTTATGATTGTTCACTGACAAGCTTTCTACCGGAGCTTTTGTGGATAGTGATAAGTGTCACAATAGAGGCACTATTGTCTGTAAGGGCAACCTGACAGATAAAGATTTCCGAGACTTCTGAAAAGGACATTTGAAGAGAACATTTGAAGAGAACTGTTCCCAGCAATATCAAATGTATTTTTCAGTCGTTTCGGACTTCTGTTGTGACAGAGGCAAAGAGAGCTGCAATATACGTCGGTCAGAACTGGTTTTTACAGCTTCTGCAGAAGTGTAAGGTGGCTTCAGATCAATATTTTATATGAAAAAGGAGAGAAGACATGTACAAAAGTTATTCCATGGAATTAGCTGGAAGAACACTTACCGTAGATATCGGACGTGTTGCGAAACAGGCCAATGGCGCAGCACTTATGCATTATGGTGATACCACTGTACTTGCTACAGCAACTGCATCCAAGGAGCCAAGAGAGGGAATCGACTTTTTCCCATTAAGCGTTGAATATGAAGAGAAAATGTACGCCGTAGGAAAGATTCCGGGCGGTTTCAATAAGAGAGAAGGAAAGGCAAGCGAGCACGCAATCCTTACCTCCCGTGTTATCGACAGACCTATGCGTCCTTTGTTCCCGAAGGATTACAGAAACGACGTAACACTGGTAAACATGGTTATGTCTGTAGATCCGGAGTGCAACCCGGAGATCCCGGCTATGCTTGGTTCTTCCCTTGCTACCTGTATTTCTGATATTCCATTTGATGGCCCATGTGCAACGACACAGATCGGCCTGATCAATGGAGAGTATGTTGTGAACCCTACACTGGCTCAGAAGGATATTTCTGACCTTCAGCTGACAGTAGCTTCCACAAGAGATAAGGTTATCATGATCGAGGCCGGTGCCAACGAGGTTCCGGAGGATCAGATGATCGAGGCTATTTATAAAGCACATGAAGTAAACCAGGAGATCATCAGATTCTTCGATCAGATCATCGCTGAGTGCGGGAAAGAGAAACACAGCTATGAGTCCTGTGCAGTTCCTCAGGAGCTGTTTGATGCCATCAAGGAGATCGTTCCTCCGGAAGAAATGGAAGTTGCCGTATTCTCTGATGACAAGCAGACAAGAGAGAACAATATTGCAGAGATCACAGACAAGCTGAAAGAAGCTTTCGCAGAGAAAGAGGAGTGGCTTGCTGTTCTTGGTGAGGCTGTTTACCAGTATCAGAAGAAGACCGTTCGTAAGATGATCCTGAAAGATCACAAACGTCCGGACGGTCGTGCGATCACACAGATCCGTCCTCTGGCTGCAGAAGTTGATATCATCCCGAGAGTACATGGCTCCGCTATGTTCACTCGTGGACAGACTCAGATCTGTACGATCACTACTCTGGCACCTCTTGCAGAGGCACAGAGAATTGACGGACTTGACGAGTTTGAGACAAGCAAGAGATATATGCATCACTACAATTTCCCATCCTATTCTGTAGGTGAGACAAAGCCATCCAGAGGACCGGGACGCCGTGAGATCGGTCATGGAGCACTTGCTGAGAGAGCACTTGTACCGGTGCTTCCAAGCGTAGAAGAATTCCCATATGCAATCCGTACTGTATCCGAGACCTTTGAGTCAAACGGATCTACCTCCCAGGCAAGTATCTGTGCATCCACCATGTCTCTTGAGGCTGCCGGTGTACCGATTAAGAAGCCGGTTGCAGGTATTTCCTGTGGTCTTGTAACAGGTGACACAGATGATGATTATATCGTTCTTACTGATATCCAGGGACTTGAAGACTTCTTTGGCGACATGGACTTCAAGGTAGCCGGAACTCATGACGGTATCACAGCGATTCAGATGGATATTAAGATCCACGGTCTTACAAGACAGATCGTAGAAGAAGCAATCAGACGTACTAAGGAAGCAAGAGAGTACATCCTTAACGAAGTTATTGAGAAATGTATCCCTGCACCTCGTACAACTGTTGGAAAATATGCTCCGAAGATCATCCAGATCCAGATCGATCCTCAGAAGATCGGTGATGTTGTTGGACAGAGAGGTAAGACCATCAACACCATCATCGAGCGCACAGGCGTCAAGATCGACATCACAGATGAGGGTGCTGTATCTATCTGCGGCGTAGATGACAAGAACATGCAGGAAGCAAAGCGTATGGTTGAGATCATTGCTTCTGACTTCGAGCAGGGACAGATCCTTACCGGACAGGTTGTAAGCATCAAGGAGTTTGGCGCATTTGTTGAGTTCGCACCTGGCAAAGAGGGAATGGTTCACATTTCCAAGATCTGCAAGGAGAGAATCAACCGTGTAGAGGATGTTCTTACACTTGGGGATAAAGTGACTGTTGTATGCCTTGGAAAAGACAAGATGGGAAGAATGAGCTTCAGCATCAAGGATGTTCCGGCAGAGGCAAAATAAGAATAAAATGCAAGGTCACTGTGTATGAAAAGCACAGTGACAGCTTGGGGGATGCCGGACAGATGTGCCCGGCATTCTTTATATCCGCTGCAGAGCCGAAGCTTTGGAAAAGGCGTCTGCACGGGACAAACAGGAGGAAACATGAAGAGAATTGCAAAATTTCATAAAGTAAGTAAAGAGCGCTTTGTGGCAGACTGGATGGATGCTTTTGAAGGCGTGTCTGCTGACGAGGCAGAGAAGATTTATGAGGGAATCCGTCTTCCAAGACGGGCTACTGCCGGAAGCGCAGGCTATGATTTCTTTTCCCCAGCTGATTTTACCATCAAGCCAGGCGAGACCATCAAGATTCCGACCGGGATCCGTGTGGAGATGGACCAGGAATGGGTGCTGAAATGCTATCCAAGAAGCGGTCTCGGATTCAAATTCCGTCTGCAGCTGAACAATACGGTGGGGATTATTGACAGCGATTATTTTTATTCTGACAATGAAGGTCATATTTTTGCCAAGCTGACAAATGACACCAATGAGAATAAAGTGGTAGAATTGAAGGCAGATACAGGCTTTATGCAGGGAATCTTCGTTGAGTATGGGATTACCGTAGACGATGATGTGACAGATGTGAGAAATGGCGGGTTTGGAAGTACGACGAAGTAACCCGCTGCGGCATCCTCGCAGTTTTATGGGAAATACAAAAGCAGGTAAATGTGATGAATTTATCAATCACAGATACCTGCTTTTATTGTTCTTAAGCTTTTTTCAAATTTTGCAGAAAGCCTTTTTCAAACAGGCTCCCGCAGGAAATCTCTTTAAAGACCACCGGGAAGATTACTTTGATGCTCCCGCAGGAAATTTCTTTAAAGATCACCGGAGAGATTACTCTAAAGGTGTTCCGGCAGCTTCTGCTTCCCGCGCATTCTGTAAAACAGTGTCAAATGCGATAGCAGCCTTATTGTACTCTTCGTCGCTTTCAATATTGGAAAGCATGGGAGCACCCTCTGCAGTGCGGGTGAAGGAATACAGATAAACTTCACCGTCATGATTCTGGCCCTCTTCGTCAAGAGGAAGAAGCGCAATATACTCCTTTGCATCTACCGGGAAAATGGTAAGGATGGCGCATTCTACCTCAGTATCATCCTCCATGGTAAGAGTAATGGTGCTGTGCTGGTTTGCGTCAGTGCTGCATCCGCCGCATGTGGAACAGTCGGAACCGCCGCAGGATGAGCTGCTTCCACAGCTGCTGCAGGAGTTTGTCATATCTGAATCACTCATTAAAAATACCTCACTTTATAAAAAATTTGTATTTATATGTTACCTGTGAAAAAACATGTTCATGCTGTAAAACAAGGTAACACCGGGACTTCTTTAGCTTCGTTTTCACTGGTAACGGTATGCCCGGACAATATTTAGATTGTACCAGAAAAATAGGGTTTTGTGAATAGGGAAATCTGTGTTATAATGAAGAAAGTGTTAGAATATATTGAATATTCACAGGCAATATCCTATGAGAGGTTTTGGGTGAATGAAGTTCACTGGAAACTTTGAAAAAATGGGCAAAATCATGTACAGAAGGATTTTTGTGCATCATATAAATTTTTACAGATTGGAGAACAACATGAAGCTTGTATCATGGAACGTAAATGGAATCCGTGCCTGTATCACCAAGGGCTTTGAAGAAAGCTTTGCGAAGTTGGATGCAGACATTTTCTGCCTTCAGGAGACCAAATGTCAGGAGAACCAGGTGAAGCTGGAGCTTCCAGGTTATTATCAATATTGGAATTATGCGAACCGCAAGGGATATTCCGGAACAGCTGTTTTTACGAAAAAAGAGCCGTTGTCCGTGACCTACGGACTTGGAATAGAGGAACACGATAAAGAAGGCCGTGTGATCACTGCAGAGATGGACGATTTTTATCTGGTTACCGTATATACGCCCAATTCCCAGTCAGAGCTTCGAAGACTGGAATACCGCATGGAATGGGAGAGAGATTTTCTGGCTTATCTTCTGAAGCTTCAGGAGAAAAAGCCTGTGATCTGCTGTGGAGACATGAATGTGGCACATCAGGAAATTGACCTGAAGAATCCTAAGACCAACCGGATGAACGCAGGCTTCACAGATGAAGAGAGAGCCTGCTTTACCAGAACTCTGGAAGCTGGATTTATTGATACATTTCGTTACTTTTATCCGGAGCTTGAGGGCGCCTACTCCTGGTGGTCTTACCGATTTAAGGCAAGAGAGAAGAATGCCGGATGGAGAATTGATTATTTCATCACCTCTCCGTCCTTGAAAGAGAATCTGGAGGATGCGAAGATTCACAGCAAGATAATGGGGTCCGACCATTGTCCTGTAGAGCTGGATCTGAAATTTTAGACCATAGGGAGTCCTGTATGGCAGGATCTGGGGATAAACAGATATCATCGGATGATTTTATTTCATGAGAAAGATTGCATTGTGCAGATTCCCTTTGGGAAACGTGCTCTGTGTACAAAAATGGCTACAGACGAGACAGCAGACAAAGACAGGAGGGCTTATAAAGTGCCAATACCGGGAAATAAGAGCGTTGTTGTGACATACGGTTATCCTCTTTTACTTGGGGTAACTCAGATGGCAGATGGATATAATTTTGCAGTGGAAGCGGAAGAGGATTCTGAGGTTTACCTGCTCCTTTACAGGAAGAGGGGAAGAGAGCCCTTTTATGAGCTTCTTCTGGATGAAAAATATCGTACAGGACGGATTTTTTCTGTCTTTATGAAAAAATTAAATGTAACCAATCTGGAGTACAATTTTAAGATAAACGGGGAAATCTATCTGGATCCCTGTGCCAGCAGGATCAGCGGAAGAGAGCATTTTGGGGCAGCGTGGGAGGAAGATCCACACAAGGTGCGCTGCGGCTTCTGGTCCGGAAATGGTTATGACTGGGGGGATGAGAAAGCACCGGAAACAGACTTTGGAGATATGATCCTCTATAAAGTACATGTCCGGGGATACACCAGGCAGGCTAAGCTGCCGACAGGTCTCCGGGGAACTTTTTCCGGTCTGGTACAGATGATCCCATACTGGCAGGAGCTTGGCATTAATACAGTAGAGCTTATGCCGGCCTATGAATTTATGGAGGTGGTTCCGCCAAAGGAGCCAGACGGTCTGGTTTCCCAGAAAGGGAAAAAAGACGAGGTAAATTACTGGGGATATGGAAATGGTCTTTATTTTGCGCCAAAGAGTGCTTATTGCGCTACCCGGGATCCCCACAGGGAATTTTGTGACATGATCAGGGCTTTTCACAAAGCAGGGATTGGCTGTATCATGGAAATGTATTTTCCGGCGGAGGTTAATCCTTTAATGGCACTTCGTGCAGTGCAATTCTGGAAACAGAATTATCATGTGGACGGCTTTCATATTCTGGGAGAAGGGGCACCTCTTAATTTGATCATGAAGGACGGCCTGCTTGCAGGAACGAAGATCATGGCAGAAGGAATGGATACGGCTGCTCTTTATAAGAACCGCAGACCAGGAAAGCGATGCTTTGCGGAATATAATCTGGGATTTTTGCAGGATATGCGCAGATTCCTGAAAAGCGATGAGGATATGGTTCCGGCTGTGCAGTACCGCATCCGTCATAATCCAGATGACCATGGAGTGATCAATTATATTACCTGCCAGGACGGTTTTACTTTAAATGACCTTGTTTCCTATAATTATAAGCACAATGAGGCAAATGGGGAAGGCAATAACGACGGCTGCAGCTATAATTATTCCTGGAATTGCGGCATTGAAGGACCAAGCCGGAAGCAGTGGATCCGTCAGATGAGGGAGCGCCAGATGCGTGCTGCTTTTGCCATGATGCTGTTTTCCCAGGGAGTGCCCATGATCTATGGCGGTGATGAGATCGGCAATTCCCAGGAGGGAAACAATAATGCTTACTGCCAGGACAATTCCATTGGCTGGATTGACTGGCGGGGACTGCGAAGAAATGCCAGTATGCTTGCCTTTGTAAAAAAGGCAGTTGCACTTCGGAAGGCTCATCCTGTTCTTCATATGAGTGAGAGCATGAAAGAGGCAGATTACCTTGGCAAGGGATTCCCGGATATGTCTTTTCATGGGGAACGTGCATGGTTCTGCAACATGGAAAATACCAGCCGCATGATCGGCGTGATGCTGTGCGGGGCGTATGCAAAGCTGCCGGACGGAAGTGAGGATGATTTCCTTTATACAGGCTATAATTTTCACTGGGAAACCAGGAATATTGCTCTTCCCAATCTGCCAGAGGGGATGGAGTGGAAGAAAGTGATGGATACCGGAGATCTGACCTGTGACGGATTTTATGGGGAAAATGGCCAGGTCTATGAAAGAGCTGTGGAGGTGGGACCGCGTACAGTGGTTGTACTTCAGGGTGTGAAGAAACCGGAGCCTGAAAGAAAGCATACTGGCAAAGGAAAAAAGAATGAAAAACTGCCAGGCGCAGAAGCGAAGAAAACTGCAGCTTCAGACAATACTGTGACAGAAGCTGAGAATAAGGAAAGGAGGTCCGGCGACAATGCATCCATGGCTTCACTTTAAAACAATCACAAAGCATAAGCTGATGGTTATGCACTATTGCTTCCGAATCGGACTTTACAAGCAGGGGCTTCTCCATGACCTTTCCAAATATACCCCGTCGGAATTTCTTGTGGGCTGCAAATATTATCAGGGAAACAGAAGCCCAAATAACGCAGAACGTGAGGATACGGGCGTGTCTACCGCCTGGCTCCATCATAAAGGGCGCAATAAGCATCATTATGAGCATTGGGTGGATTATTCCATAAATGATCCGGAGCATGTGATCATGGGGGCGAAAATGCCCCGCAGATATGTGGCAGAGATGGTGATGGACAGGATCAGTGCCTCCAGGACGTATCTTGGGGACGCATACGACAATCACAAGCCGCTGGAATATTTTCTGAAAAGCAAGCCGAAGCTGTGGTTTGTACATCCCCAGACGAAAAAAGAGTTAGAGGGGCTGCTTCGGATCCTCAATGACAAGGGGGAAGAAAAGGCTTTGTGGTATATTAAGCATGTTTATCTGAAAGGGAAGGATAAGTAGTTTCATATTCCGTGTTTATCAACCGCAGACTTTCAAAAAATATACAATATCACTTGCACTTTCATACTCTTCTGTGGTAAAGTATGAAATATGTTATTTTGCTGTCCGGATGATTTGGGGACAGCAGATTTTATAACAGAGGAGGAGAAAAAATTGAGTGGTACAACAGTGATAATTCTGATTGCTTTTGTGTTTTACCTTGCCATGATGATCGTCATCGGCGCGGTTTACATGAAAAAGACCTCCAGCTCAGAGGATTATTTCCTTGGAGGACGAGGACTGAACGGATGGGTGGCAGCCCTTTCAGCACAGGCTTCTGATATGAGCGGATGGCTTCTGATGGGTCTTCCCGGAGCTATTTATTCCTTTGGATCCGGACAGATCTGGATCGCGGTAGGACTTTTTATCGGAACTGTTCTCAACTGGGTTTGTATTTCCGGAAGACTTCGTAAATACACCATCGCAGCAAACAATTCCATGACCATCCCGGCATTTTTCGAGAACCGTTACCGTGATAAGAAAAAGATCCTACTTCTGATCTCATCAGTGGTAATCGTAATCTTTTTCCTGGTTTATACAGCTTCTGCACTGGCAGCAGGCGGTAAGCTGTTCAATACCGTATTTGGACTTGATTATCACATAGCACTTGCCATTGGAGCAGCGGTTATTCTTTGCTATACTTTCATGGGCGGCTTTATGGCGGTCTGTGTAACAGACTTTGTACAGGGAACCCTGATGCTTATCGGACTGCTTGTAGTTCCGCTGGTGGCATATTTCCTGCTTCCAGGCAATCTTACAGACCTGATCTCCCAGAGCGGCGTGACCGGCGGTGCAGGTGCTTATCTGAACCCATTTATGAATGGAGACAGACCATATACCTTTATAGAGATCTTTTCCCAGCTGGCATGGGGCTTTGGATACTGTGGAATGCCTCACGTACTGGTAAGATTTATGGCAGTTAAGAACGAGAAGGAACTGAAAAAATCCTGGGCGATTGCCATTGTATGGGATCTTCTTTCCCTGACAGCTGCATTTGCAATCGCTGTGATCGGAAGAGCTTATCTGCTTCCTGTTATTCTTGGGGAGAACGGAGCTGCTTCTTCTGAGAGCGTATTTATTGAGATGATCCGCAAGGTGTTTACCTCAGAGCTTGCGCTTCCCTTTATCGGTGGACTGTTCCTCTGCGGAATCCTTGCAGCGATCATGTCCACAGCGGATTCCCAGCTTCTGGTAACGGCTTCTGCAGTATCAGAGGACTTGTATCACAGCTTTGTCAAGAAGGATGCTGATACAGAGGAAATTCTGAAAGTAAGCCGCATCACGGTTATTGTGATCGCAGTGATTGCATTTGTCATTGCATGGAATCCGGACAGCAGTATTATGGGACTGGTTTCCAATGCATGGGCAGGACTTGGTTCTGCATTTGGACCGATCGTGGTAATGTCCCTGTTCTGGAGAAGAACCAATCTTCCAGGTGCCATTGCAGGTATGGTGACTGGCGGACTTACCGTTATTATCTGGGACTATATTCCATTAGTTGGAGGACAGACACTGGGAACCTATACCGGACTTTATTCCCTGGCAGTTGGTTTCCTGCTCAGTCTGGTGATGATCGTGATCGTCAGCCTTGTGACGAAGGCTCCATCCAAAGAAATCACAGATGAGTTTGACAGAGTTGCTGCGAAATAATGCGGTTGTATGATCGTTGTGCATTGTGATGCGTGTTATAGGTTGCGATGCGACCATTAAGAAAGTTTTATAAAAAAGGTAGTCCTTATATGGAAAGGGCTACCTTTTTTTCTGAAAATTTGTTATAATAATAACATCTTTATCCGGGAATGAAAGACATTGTATATCAGTGTCTGGCAGAAAACGGACGTAATAAATCTGCATTCCCATAACAGAAAGGGGCAACACAAGATGAAAAAATATGATTATTTAATTGTAGGAGCCGGACTTTTTGGAGCTGTATTCGCTCACGAAGCTACTAAGAAGGGCAAGACCTGCCTGGTGATCGACAAGCGTGATCATATCGGCGGTAATATTTACACAGAGGAAGTAGAAGGCATCCAGGTCCACAAGTATGGCGCACATATTTTCCATACCTCTAAGAAGGAAATCTGGGACTATGTGAACCAGTTTACAGAATTTAACCACTTTGTAAATTCACCTATTGCTGTGTATAAGGATGAACTGTATAATCTTCCGTTTAATATGAATACATTCCACCAGCTCTGGGGAGTTCGGACTCCGGCAGAGGCGAAGGCGAAGATTCAGGAGCAGATCAGCCGCATGCACATCACACACCCGAAGAACCTGGAAGAGCAGGCGCTGGCGCTGGTGGGACAGGATGTGTATGAGAAGCTGGTAGAGGGCTATACCCGCAAGCAGTGGGGAAGAGAGTGTAAGGACCTTCCGTCCTTTATTATCAAGAGACTTCCTCTTCGTTATACCTATGATAATAACTATTTTAAGGATCCCTATCAGGGTATTCCGAAGGGCGGCTATACCCGCATTATCAAGAAGCTTCTGGAGGGTGTCCAGGTTTGCCTGAAGACGGATTTCTTTGCAAACAGAGAAGAGCTCACTGCACAGGCAGATAAGATCCTTTTTACCGGTATGATCGATGAATTTTACGATTACTGCTATGGTGAGCTGGAGTACCGTTCCCTGCGTTTTGAGACAGAAGTGCTTGATATGGGGAACTATCAGGGAAATGCGGTTGTGAACTATACCGATTATGAAGTGCCATATACCCGTATTATTGAGCATAAGCACTTCGAATTTGGGACACAGCCGAAGACTGTTATCACAAGAGAATATCCGGCAGCATGGGAGAAGGGAAAAGAGCCGTATTATCCCATTAATGATCCGAAGAATGACGAGCTCTTTGACAAGTATGAGCGCCGTGCATTAGAAGAGAAGAATGTACTCTTCGGCGGACGACTGGGCATGTACCGCTATATGGATATGGATAAAGTAATCGAGGAAGCTCTTAATATGGCTGAGACCGAGCTGACCTACGAAGAAGTATAAAGGAGAATACTATGGATACCCCGACTATTACACAATACTACAGAGAATCGGACCCGGCCAGACGTCTGGCACTTTTGAATATGTCAATTGAGGCAGGAGAGGAGCCGGAGCTGAATCAGATCCGCAGGGAGCTTTGGGACATCCGTTATCAGGATCCGTCTGAGCTTGGCGGTGATACCCGGGCTGACGGTTTGATCGCACTGTGGATGCTGATGGAGTTTAATAAGGACAGCGGCAAGCGCTTTATGGGAGTCCGCGGCGGACGTAAGGAGATCATGAAACAGCTGAATAAAATGAAATTCCAGGAAATCTGCGCCAAGGGTAAGGATTATGAAGAGCTTCTTTACAGGGAGTGCTGCCATATGGTGAAGACGTATATGGAGCTTAGTGAGTCTGATAAGGCTTATAACAGCACGCTGTTTGGAATTATGAAAATGAGCAGTGAGCGTGCCAAGGACAAGCTGAAAGCGGATATTTATGATACTGCCGTGGTGCTTCCGCAGACATTGAAGATGGAAGAAGAGCTTGGAATCGTCACCCGCGCCGCCCGGGAAATGTACGAACTGCATTTTCCAGGAGAGGGAAGCCTGGGAGCAGACAGATAACATGTCAGGCGAAAAAGCCTGACATGTATAAAAAGATATAAAATTATAAAGTCCTTAATACCGCAGCAGTCTCCGAATCTGGAGCTGGCTGCGGTATTTATTATGCAGCTCCAGTTCCAGCGCCTTCTCACATGCATCCAGAATCACATCATAATAGGTAAACTGATAAATATTACCTGCAATCTGTACACAATTATACCGCTGCAAAGAAATCCCAATCTGTTCCATGGAAAACTGGAAATCAAGCTTCGCCTGCAGCATACGCATTAAGGTAAAGGACACAAACCCAATCACAAAATGGGCATTGATCTTATCCGGTGTCCAGATGAAGGTAGCAGAGGAGTCATACTGGCTTTTGGAATCAAGGAAAATTTTCTCCATATGACGAAGTCCGCTGAAAAGACGATAAGGGGCAAGATTATCCACCTCCAGATTATCAGTAGCAATGGCAGTATATCCGTCCAGCTTCAATCCGGTACGCCTTCCGGAAGACTCCCTGGCAAGGCGCTGCTGTCTGGCCTGAAGCTCATGGTAGTATACAAATTGTTTTTCCCTATCCTCAAAAATCCGCTCTTTATAAAGAAGAGGGATAGTCTGATGCTTTTCATTCAGAATTTTCATTTCCTGATAACCATCCTTCAGTACCCAATCCTTAAATTCTGCATTCGCAGTATGTACCGGCAGACCATAAATATATCCGTCTGCTGGAACTCCATTGCAAATAAAAGGCTCCTCCTCCGGACGCACAGGTGCAGTATTATAAAAGCGGGTTCTGGGATTCTCTCTCTTTAATTGCTTTACGGCATTAAAAACAGACTGGTTCAACACAGTACCACTGGTAGACAGGTCATATGCAATGGGAATTCCATTTCTGTCCGTGAGAAGATCCAGGTGAAGGGTGGAATCTGTACGTTTGGCATTGGGCTGCGTGTCAGAGGGCATGCTTCCCGGAATGGAAAAATTATAGCTGGTGTGATCCAAAAAAGCAGAAGTGGTATCTCTGGAAAGGATGCTGCCGGAATGCTCATAAATCCACTTCTGCAGATCTTTTTGCAGTTTCACGATAACATGAAAGGCAGAATCCAGGTCTTCGTCTGAGATGCTTCCGGATTCTTCGAAGTAGATTCCTTTTTCAATAGCTTCATTCCAGGTGCAATTTGGGTAAAGCGCACGGGAAATGACCATATATCGGAAAAGTTCTTCTATATTATAGGAGAGAGATAGATTCCAGGTCCTGGTACGCCAGAAAATGTCCAGCTGAAGCTCCTTATAAAGGTATTTCAGAATGCCGTAGCCTACATTTTTCAGAGAGTGTTCTCCCGGTGAGAGAGCAGTAGTAAGGTCAACATATACCACAGAGTTCTTTTTGGCTTCTCGTTCCTGGTTCATATCAGCGACAACCTTCTCGAAATGGCTGATGGGATCCGGGTAATCCTTCTTTAAATCTTCCAGATATCCCAACCCCATAATGGTTTTCTGACGAGTGGCTTTCTTCTCTTTATCATAGTAGGATTCGGTGATGGCAAGGTAAGTTCCCTTTGCCTTAGGGGTCTTTTTGAGAAACATAGGGGTCCTCCTGTATGCTTTATCATTTGAAAATGAAGATGGTGCGTAATCCTTGTTTGCCAATTGTATAAGTGCATTGGTTTTCTGGCAGTTATTATACCACACGAAAGAATGTACATCAAGATACACCATGAGTAAATACGAAAATCGGAGCGAATATAGTTTAGAAAACAGGGCGTGAAATTGTGCAATATGCTGAAATTCAGACAGGGGAAAATGGAGTAAACATGTAGCTTTTTTGCCCTGTGAAAGCAGAAAAAATAAGAATTTGTGTGCTTTTTTCAATTAAAAGTCGAAAATAACTACAGTACACCAAAATACACATTATAAAAATACGAAAATGAAGACCGAATCGTGCCAGATTTCTTAGTGAAACGGCAGAAAACAGGGATTTTTCAGGTGATTATAAATTATTGCTCCTTTAAAATCAGTGTGATATGATGATGAAAATGGATTTTGGGCTACTTCTGCCTGCAAAACCACACTGAAAAAAGGAAAACCCGATCTTAAAAAGGAGGTTGTAACATGAAAAAGAATTCAAGGCTGAAATCGTTTTTTGCCATACTTTTGGCGGTATCTATGATATTCCAGCAGTCCAGTCTGACTGTTCTGGCAACAGACGATACCTACGTTGAGGACGCGACGGCAACACCGACTCCGTCTGAAAGCGAAGCAGAAGCATACGCAACAGAGGGAACGGAACCGGTTGCTGAGAAACAGGAAGAACCTCAGCAAATGCAGGAAACTCCTGCTGCGGAACAAGCTCAGGAGCCAACGGAAGCACCTGCCGAGCAGCCAACAGAAGCGCCAACAGAGCAGCCGACGGAAGCACCAGCAGAGCAGCCGACAGAAGCACCAGCAGAGCAGCCAACAGAGGCGCCTGCAGCAGCTCCGACAGAAACACCTGCAACAGAGCCTACAGCGGCACCAGCAGCAGAAGTGACGGAAGCTCCTGCAGCACCGGAAGCTACAGCAACACCAGCTGCCGAGGCAACTGCAACTCCGACACCGGAAGTCAGCGCGTCCCCAAGTGAGACACCGACTCCGACAGAAGCACCGAAGACTTCTTTCAGATACGAAGACAGTCGTGTAGTGATTACAGCAACAGCTCCGGAAGATGCAAACCTTCAACAGGATGCAGAAATCAAAGCTGACTACATCGCACCTGGCACCGATCGCTACAATGCAGCAGTAGCAGCATTCAACAGCCAGCTGAGCAGCCAGTTGGGACTGGACGCTGAGAATACGGAAGCTGAGTACGTACTTTACGATGTATATTTCCTGACCGCCGACGGAAGCAGAATTGAACCTGAAAGCGGAAATGTAAAAGTAGATATGAGCTTCAAGAAAATTCAGGAAAGCACCGTTGACGGCGACGTCGTAAATAAAAATGTTGTCCACCTGGACAATGATGGACAGGCCGAAGTTGTAACCGAATACGTAAACACAAACGCAGACGGCGAGATCACCTCTATGGGTTTTACGCAGGATAGTTTTTCAATTGTGGGTGGCGTGACGACTTATGATGTTGAAACATCTGGAGGCGAAGGAAACAGTGAAAATGCATTAAAGTTAGATGCTTATATTACTAATGTAATAATACAGGATGCTAACCAGCAGACTATTACATCTCTTACAGAGACGACTACAGAAAGTAAAAGAACTGAATCATTTAATTTAGTTGGATATTTTGGAAATATTCCAGTAGATGAACTTGAAAAGCATGGCTGGAAAGTGGAATATCAGATTCCTGAACAGGACAAAATTAAACTTGAAGAACCGACGTCTGGTACGATAAAAAATGGTAGTAACGAAGTTATTGGAAATTATAGAATAACAACCGACGGATTTGTCAGTATGGAATTTGATAAGGACAAATTAGGTCATGGAACAGCAGTTGGAGGCAATTTTACCTGTTGGGCATATTTAGATTGCACAGACATAACTACTACTGGAGATGTAACATTAAAGTTTAATGATAAGGTTGAAAATAATGTTACAATTCGCGTAATTAAAAAAGAACAGTTGGAAATAAAGAAAGTTGCTGAAGTACCTGTAGTAAATTATGAGAATAATGAGATTACGTATACATACACAGTTAAAGTGTCATCTCCTACAGGAACGGTAAAATCAATTGATTTTGTAGATAAACTGGAAAAATGGTCTTCAGACGCGAATCTTAGTTGGAGCAGTTTAACTATAGAATGTAATGATCCACTTGTTAGTGTAGCATCGGATTGTTTAACTATATCTACGGAAAATAAAACTATATCAGGAACATTGCCTTGTTTATCAGTAGGTGAATTTTATACTATTACGTATAAAATTACGGAAAAATTCAATGAACCAGTAAATGGCAAGTTTTCAGAGAATAATACTGCAAAAGCAAAGACGAATCCATCAGGAAAACTGGAGGATTTAATAGAAGTAGAAGCCAAAAGCAATCCGGAGGTTAATTATACAAGCAAAGATTATAAAGATGTTGTAGTTGATAAAAAAGGAACTGGAGTTCAAGGCGATGATGGAAAGATTACATGGACTTATACAGTAACAGTTTCTTCACCACATGGCACTGGGGATGAAATTGACTTTAAAGATCAATTAAAGAGTGATGCAAAAGGTACAAGTCGTAAGGTTAAATCAGATTCCTTGTCTGTTAAGAAAAAAACAAATACAGCACCTGATGGTATAAATGTTACGTCGGAAAATTATCTGAAGGTTTCAGGTGATGAATTGCTTAAAGCGGATTCCATTGCAGTGTCTGGAAAATTGCCAGCGCTTAATGCTGGTGAATCTTATGAAATTACGTATCAGGTAGAAGAAAGTGGATTTACCGAAAGCAATTTTACAGCAAATGGAAAAAATACAGCGTATGCCAAGGTAACTGAAAAAGTTAAAGATGAGCACTCATCAGAGCCGACAATTTATTATGGTATTCCTAATTTAAATAAAAATGGAAATTATGATGCTGAAAACAATAAGGTAAATTGGACTATTGAGGTAAATAATAATTTTGCTAGCCTTGAAGGATATGAAGTTAGTGATATATTATTACAAAATGACATTCAGCAGAATGCTGATATTATAGCAAAGGTTACGATTCAGAAAACTGGATGGCTGGATGTTAAGCTGGTAGATGATGTAAAGTTACCTATAAAATTTTATACTGATAGTAATGGAAAACCATGTATGGAAGATGCTGCCGGTAAGGTGACTGAATTATATACAATTAGAGATTTTATAAAAATTGAATATTCTACCATGGTACCAGATGATAATAATTATTATGTTAAATATAATAATACGGCTAATATTGAAAAAGGAGGGGAAAATAAAGGAGAATCCAAAAAAGATGTTGATGCCATTAAACCAATAGTAACAAAGGATGATGCTATTGTAACTGAGAATAAGGATTCTGATGCAGTTAATCTGGCATGGACAACTTCTATAACAATTCCTGCTGATGGAATAAAAGTGGGTTCTTATTTTGAAGATTATCTGGAAAACCCATGGAGCGGTTCTGAACCTAAATTAGGCAGTTGGTTTACAAAAGAACAATTAGATAGCATGACGGTAACAGGAATAAATAAGAGCGATTATATAATTACTTATATTCAAACTGAAAATAATGCGAATTATTTCAAGGGATTTAAAATTACATTTAATAAAGCAATTTCTTATTCTGAGGTGAAACAGATTAGTCTTAGTTATTCTTCAACTGGTTATGTAGGAAATTTAAAAGCTGGAGAGAAGAAAGAGTTTGTTAATGAGGCTAAATTTACGCAGGACGGAAAGCAAACGACAGATAAAGGAAAAGGATTATATTCTAAAGAGTCAACCGGTCCAAAAGTTGACAAGGAAAATTTAACAGAGGATGGTTCTGTAAAGGATGCATTTTATAGCTGTGATAATAGTAAAAAGATAAGAATATATTATCGTGTTGTAATTGATACAGAAAGTTTAACTGAGAATATTGTTTATGAGGATGTGTTTCCGAATTATGGTACATTAGTTACTTCAGACTGGAAATACGATGGGAAAGAATGCGACTCAAATAACTCAAGGAAGGGCATTATTGTTCGGTATCTATCGGATACTACAGAAGCTGATAATTTGCGAGGAGTATTTGGTAATTTAGGCTTTGATTATTATGCAGCGAGTAGAATGGATGTCACCGAATCAAAAACAGGATCTTTTACAATAACCGTTGATAAGGATGCTATTGGTATTCATAGTAATGGCAATTGGTTTGCTCCGTATGGCGAGAGACCTAAACTTGTACTTTATTATGCAATTGATTATGATCTGAACAGTGTGGGTCTTACTGATCGAAATGATTGTGTTATAACCAATAATGGTACCGTATCATCAGGCGGAAAAAGTGATTCTTCTTCTGCAACAGCGACTGTAGAAATGAGTAAAGTAAGTAAATCTTCTGCAGGCTATCATGATGATACTAATACAATTAGTTATGCTGTTACAATTAACCCTGCTGGTGAAGAGGTGCTGGACGGAAATAATTTGACTGTTACAGATACGTTAAATTATACAGATCATGTAAATGACATAAAGGGAATTTCTTTAATTCCAGGTTCTGCAAAACTTTATCGAAGAAATGCGGATGGATCTAAAGGAGAGGATATAACTCCTAATGGAGGATGGATTTCAGTAACAGATGCAAATGGAATTTGTACTTTAGTAGCAAGTGTTCCAGATAAAACTGCATGTATTTTGGAATATAAATATTTGTTTGAGTACAAAAATATTAGTCGAAAGGACTATTTGATTTCTAATACAGCAGTTGTTTCAGGAGAAGCAAATAAGAAATGGACATCCACAGTGTCTACTCAGCTGAAAGATCAGGGAAGCGATGTAATTGCAAACACAGAGAGTACAATGCTTACATTAGTAAAACGAGATTCTCAAAATGCTGCGCTTTTCTTAGAGGGAGCAGTTTACAAGCTGGAAAAATATAATGGAACTAAATGGGTAACAGTCGGTGAAAATTATACAACTGATAAAAATGGTGTTGTCCAGCTTGGGGAAGAGATTAACGGTAAAATTGTTATGAAATATAACTATGCATACCGTTTAACAGAAATTAAAGCGCCAAATAATTATAAATGTGCATCTGAACCAATTTATATTTACTTGAAAGAGGCAAGCAGTAGTGTATCATACAAACCAACAGGTTTTGATGAATCAAAAGCATTGGGAAGCAATGGTGGATATATTTATGTTTCAGACGAAAAGGATCTTACTGAAAAAATAAGTATTCCAGTAGAAAAGCGTTGGGATGATGCTAATAATAAAGAAGGATTCAGACCATCTAAAATTACAGTAGTATTAATAAAAAATGGAACGGAAACAAAGACGACGTTAGAACTTACTGCTGATAATGATTGGAAGGGTGAATTTAGTAAACTTGACAAATTTGATAGTGCCGGTGATTTAATTTCCTATGGAATTAAGGAAATTGAAGTGAATTATTATCCGAAACCTGATGTTACAGGAGATGCAACTAAGGGATTTGTAGTTACGAATAAACGTACACCAGAGATGGTAGACATTTCGGTAAGCAAGAGCTGGGACGACAGCAACAACCAGGACGGAAAACGAGTGGGAGAAGTAGAAGTCCAGCTGTATGCAGATGGAAGCGCAGTAGCAGGAAAAGTCCTGAAGCTGAATGAAGGCAATGGCTGGAAGGGAACCTTCCAAGATCTGGATAAATATAAGAAGGGACAGGAGATCAAGTATACCGTAGTTGAAACCACAAATGTGAACGGTTATACAGCAAACGTAAGTGGAAGCGCCAAAGACGGTTATGTGATAACCAATATCCACACTCCAGAAAGTGTGAACATTGAAGGAACCAAGACCTGGAATGACAATGGCAATGCAGACATCAGACCAGAAACTATCACTATTAATCTTTATGCAAATAAAAAATTGGTTGCTTCCAAGACTGTAACAAAGACAGATGACTGGAAATGGAAATTTGCAGATCAGCCGAAATACGAAAAAGGGCAGGAAATTGAATACACCATAACAGAGGATAAAGTAGATGGATATATTACTGCACAGGGAATTGGCAATTATGATGTAGTCAATACTCCAACTACAGTAACTGTCGACAAAGTCGATGATGAAGGAAATCCAGTAAAGAATGCAAAGCTTCAGATTTCTGTAAAAGATGATAATGGAAATGTAGTAGCAAGCTGGAAAACAGATGATACCAGCTATGATATTATTGGTAAGCTGATTGCAGGAAACACTTATACACTGGAGGAAATTAATGTTCCGACAGGCTATGTTGCAGCTGATCCAATTACCTTTAAAGTAGAAGCTGATGGAACTATTACAGTGGACAACAAAACAATAGTTGGCAATAAACTGACTCTGGTAGATGCCAAACTACATTTCAATGTCAACAAAGTAGAACTTGGAAATGGTAAAGAAGTAGAAGGTGCTCATCTTGTAGTAATTGATAAGGAAACAGGTAAGACTGTAGATGAGTGGGTTTCTGAAAAAGGTAAAACTCACGACTTTGGTCCTAAACTTGAAGCTGGAAAGAGCTATATTCTTAGAGAAACAGTAGCTCCTGCTGGTTATAAGTATGCAACAGATATTGAGTTTACTGTTAAAAAAGATGGAACTATTGAAACCAATGCAAAAACTACAACAGATACAGATGGTAACAAGGTATACCTGGTAGAAGATGACACCACCAAGGTAACCATCACCAAAGTAGACGCCCTTGGCAATCAGCTTTCAGGCGTAGTACTCGAAATCCAGGACAAGGACGGCGTGGTAATCGATAGTTGGACAACTTCAACTAAGGACAACCCACGCGTAATCACTGGCAAACTGATCCTCGGCGAAACCTACAAGTTAGTCGAGAAATCCGCTCCAGCTGGTTATACCCTGGCAGATCCTGTTGAGTTTACGGTAAGTGAGAATGACATCGACAACAAAGTTGAGATGAAGAACACCTACTCCGCATCCGGAAGTCTGAACCTGACAGCTAAGAAGACTCTGACAACCACAGAGACACCACTTACAGAAGGTCAGTTTACATTCGAACTTCGCGACAAAGATGGCACTGTTCTTCAGACCAAGACCAACGATGCTGACGGAAACGTAACCTTTGACGAAATCAAGTACAGCCTTGTAAAAGACAACACAGATAAGAAAGTAGATGATACCGGCGAATACCAGTACACCGTAAATGAGGTGAAAGGTGACGCAGCAGGTTACACCTACGACGACACCATCTACACCATCAACGCAACCGTAACAGATGCAGGCAACGGTACCTTAACCGTAACCCCAGTCATCCATTCCTCCAAGGCAACCTCTGAGGATGCCACTGTAACAGGTATGGAATTTACCAACACCTACACCACATCTGGTCAGATCGCTCTTGGTGCAACCAAGACTCTGGAAGGCCAGACACTGGAAGCAGAGCAGTTCAGCTTCCAGGCAACAGAAATGGATGCAGATGGAAAGGCAGTAGAAAATGGTTACAACGAAACTGTGAAGAATGCTGACGGCGGCACCATCACATTCCCAATCATCACATACAAGGAATCCGGAACCCATTATTACCAGATCACAGAAGTAAAAGATGAGAAACCGGCATACCAGTATGATGAAAGAAAATACGTTGTAAAAGTAGACGTAACAGACGACAATGCAGGCAAGTTAACAGCGAAAGTTACTTCTGTCACAAAGAACGGCGAACCTGTAAAGAGTGAAGACCTCACTGGAGCAGTTACCTTCACGAATACCTACAGCGCTTCCGCTGACCTTGAACTGAAAGCCCAGAAGTCCATGAAGGTAGAAGCTGAGCAGCTTGGAACCTTCGAATTCGAACTGAAAGATGCAGATGGCAAGGTAATTGAGACAGTTAAGAACGACGAGAAAGGTGCGATCAGCTTCAGCAAGCTTTCCTATACAGAGAAAGATGCTGGCAAGACCTTTACCTACACCGTAAACGAAAAGCTCCCATCAGAGGCAGACACCTACGTATACGACAAAACTGTTTATACAGTAACTGTAAATGTAGAAGACAACCGTGACGGAACTCTGAAGCTTACCACCAAGGTAAATGGAGAAGATTACACTGAGACAGCCATGAAATTTGTCAACGATACTACCAAGGTTACCATTTCCAAGGTAGACGACACCACCCTGAAAGCTCTTGCAGGAGCAAAACTTCAGGTAGTAGATGACCAGGATAAGGTTGTGGAAGAGTGGACCTCAGATGGTACACCACATGTGATCACAGCGAAACTTGTTCTTGGCAAGACCTACAAACTGGTTGAGGCAGAAGCACCATCAGGATATGAGATCGCAGAGCCGATCACCTTCACTGTTGATGCAGATGACACCAAAAATGCAGTTGAGATGAAGGATGCCATGACAAAGAGCAAGACCGCTGCTATTGAGATCACCAAGGAACTGAAGCTGAACGATGCACTTGCAGGCGCTAAGGATATGACCTTCTACGCAGCACTTTTCGCAGATGCAGAATGCACAATTCCTGCTTCTGATGTAAAAGCACTTGAGTTTAAGAATGCATCTTCTTCCACAGTTACCTTTACCAATCTGGATCTTGGAAGAACCTACTATGTAAGTGAGACAGATGTAACCGGAAAAGCAATTGATTCAGGCATGACGCCGGATGAAAAGGTTTATGTACCGGTTTATCCACAGGGACAGGCAATCACCGTAACTGAGGATGGCGCAAAGAGCAGCATCACATTCGAGAACCAGTTCAGCGAATGGCCGGATGGATTCTACAAGATCGCGACTCTGAATGTAACCAAGAAGCTTCTTGGTGCAGATGGAAATGCCCTGGAAAGTGATGAGATTTTCTATGCAGGTATCTTTGATGACAAAGAGTGCACAACTCTTTCCACAAGAACAGAGAAGAACATCCTGACACTTGATCTTGCAGGCGGCTCCACAGTATCTGAGAGTACACAGGCAGTTGTAATACCGGATGAAGCCTTTACGCTCTATGTTGCAGAGACAGATGCAGAAGGAAATCTGGTAGATGGTACAGACGGATTCAGATACGCAGTAACTGTTGAAAATGGAAATGTACTGTTTGATGAAAATAATCTCAATGCAGAGGTAACCATCATTAACCAGAAACAACCGGAAGCAACACCTACTGTAACTCCTGAGGAGACCATAACTCCTACACCAACCCCAGGCACCTCCACAGGTGTTAAGACAGGTGATGACACACCAATCGGCTTCTATATGGCATTGTTCTTTGTTGCAGCTCTCGCAATCGAAGAAACAACCAGAAGACGCCGCAAAAAAGAACAGGATTAACAAATCACAATTAAATAATCAGAACCGCCCCTGCAGGAAGAATCCTACCAGATTCGCCCGCAGGGGCGGTTCTTTTTAAAAGAATTTTGTTGTAGTAAGATACTTTTTTGTGTGTTATACTAATGCAAGAAGTTGAAGATGCTCCGGAATTATCAGCTGCATTGTATAAAGCTTTTAAGTGCAGTGTAATTCAGCATAATCGAAGAAATGAATTAAATACATCCCAATACCGGTTGTTTAAACAAACTGATTGGGCACTATTTGGAGGAAAAAATGAAAAAAGAGAACATTCCTGCATACGAGGTTTTGAAACAGGAGAATCTGACCGATATCCATTCCGCCGGATATCTGGTTCGCCATAAGAAAACAGGAGCCAGACTGGTTCTGATCGAGAATGATGATGAGAATAAGGTATTTTCCATTGCCTTTCGTACTACGCCGAAGAACAGCACCGGTGTTCCCCACATTCTGGAACACAGCGTTCTGTGCGGCTCCCGCGAGTTTCCGCTGAAGGATCCATTTGTAGAGCTGGTAAAGGGCTCTCTGAATACCTTCCTGAATGCCATGACCTACCCGGACAAGACCTGTTATCCGGTGGCAAGCTGCAATGACCAGGATTTCCAGAACCTGATGCATGTGTATCTGGACGCTGTTTTTTACCCGAATATTTATAAGAAAGAGGAGATTTTCCGCCAGGAAGGATGGAATTACCATCTGGAGAAGAAGGAAGGCCCGCTCACATACAATGGTGTTGTATACAATGAGATGAAGGGCGCATTTTCTTCCCCGGACGAGGTGCTGGAAAGAGAAATTATGAACCATCTTTTCCCGGACAATACCTACGGCGTGGAATCCGGCGGCAATCCGGAGAATATTCCGGAGCTTTCCTATGAAGAGTTTCTGGATTTCCACCGCACCTACTATCATCCGTCCAACAGCTATATTTACCTTTACGGAAATATGGACATGGAAGAGAAGTTGCGATTTATTGATGAGAAATATCTGTCCGCATTTGAGGCTTTGGACGTTGATTCCAGTATTAAGGAGCAGGCAGCTTTTTCCCAGGTGAAAGACCTGCAGATCGAGTATCCCATTGCGGAGAACGAGGAAGAAGAGGATAACACCTATCTCTCCTATAACATGGTTGTAGGAAATGCCATGGACAGTACCCTGGGTGTGGCATTTGATGTGTTGGATTATGCACTTTTAAGTGCGCCGGGAGCACCGCTGAAGCAGGCTCTTCTGGACGCCGGAATCGGTAAGGATATTTATGGCGATTACAGCGACGGTGTTTTGCAGCCGTATTTCTCCGTGATTGCAAAAGGTGCCAGAGCTGCCCGGAAGGAGGAATTTGTTTCCATTATCCGAAATTGCCTTCAGGACATTGTGAAAAATGGAATTGATAAGAAGGCGGTTCTTTCCGGAATCAATTACATGGAGTTCCGTTACCGCGAAGCAGATTTTGGACAGTTTCCAAAAGGTCTGATGTATGGACTGGATATTATGGGAAGCTGGCTTTATGATGATGAGAATGCTTTTTCCCAGGTAAAGCTTCTGGAGATTTATGATCAGCTGAAAATTGCAGTAAATGAAGGCTATTTCGAGAATCTGATCCAGAAATGGCTTCTGGACAATACACATGGTGCGATCCTGACTCTTGTGCCGAAGCGCGGTCTTGCAGCCCAGCGTGAGAAAGAGCTGGCAGACAGGCTGGAAGCATACAGAAGCAGCCTTTCCGATGAACAGCTGGAAGAAATGGTAAGAAAGACAAAAGCCCTTGAGGCTTACCAGGAGTCTGAGGAGAGACCGGAGGACCTGGAATGCATTCCTATGCTGAAGCGTTCCGATATCCGCAAAGAAGTGAATGGTTTTTCCAATGAAGAGCTTCAGGTGGAGGACAGTCTGTTCCTGTATCAGGATGTATGCACCAATGGAATCGGTTATGTAAATATTATGTTCGAGATTAAGGATATGGCTGTTGAGAAGGTCCATTATCTTGGACTTTTGAAGTCTGTTCTCGGATATGTGGATACAAAGAATTACACTTACGGTCAGCTGTTTAATGAGACCAATGCCAGAACCGGCGGTATCCAGTGCGGCATAGATGTTTTTGACAAGGCGAACGACCCGGAAGCATTCCGTACCATGTTTACCATCCGTGGCAAAGCACTGTATTCCCAGATGGATTTCCTGTTCCAGATGATGGAAGAAATCCTGAATACTTCTAAGCTTTCAGATACCAGACGTCTTGGTGAGATTATCGGGGAGATCAGGTCCAGAGGACAGGCTTCCCTGATTGGCGCAGGCCATCAGACAGCAGTACTCCGCAGCGCTGCCTACGGTTCTCCAATGGCAGAATATCAGGATGAGATGGCAGGCGTTGGCTATTACAAATTTATCGAAGACCTTGAGAAGAATTTTCAGGAGAAAAAGGACGAGATCGTAGCCGGACTTCAGAATGCCATGGCAGAGATCATCCGAAAGGATTCCTTCATGGTAAGCTATACCGGAGAAAGAGAGTCTGTGGAACAGGTGAAGGCCTTAAGCGGTGCCCTGAAGAAGAGTCTGCCGGAGAGTACCTGTGAGGTTCCGGAAACTGCCATTACCTGCAGGAAAAAGAACGAGGGCTTTAAGACCTCCGGACAGGTTCAGTATGTGGCAAGAACCGGTAACTTTGTAAAAAAAGGCTTTACCTATACCGGTGCCCTGGAAATTCTGAAGGTTGCCTTAAGCTATGATTATCTGTGGATCAATCTTCGTGTAAAGGGGGGCGCATACGGCTGTATGAGCGGCTTTAAGAGAAGCGGGGAGAGTTATTTCGTTTCCTACAGAGATCCCCATCTTCGCAGAACTCTTGAAATATATGAGGGTGTGCCGGAATATGTGCGTACCTTTGCAGCGGATGAACGTGAGATGACCAAATACATTATCGGTACCATCAGCGGAAAGGATGTTCCAAGAACACCGCAGACACAGGGCGCCCTTGGCAGAATGGCTTATTTCCGCGGTCTCACTGTGGAGATGTTGCAAAAAGAGCGTGACCAGATCCTGAATGCTACAGTAGAGGATATCCATGCACTGGCTCCTCTGATCCAGGCAGTTCTCTCCGATGACCAGCTCTGTGTGGTTGGAAGCGAGAATGCAATCGAGAAGGCGAAGGATGTATTTATGGAGACCAAGCCGCTGGTAAGCTGCTGATAAAAGTTAAGAAAGATGAGGATATATTTTAATGACACCAGATTTTAAATCCGGATTTGTTGCAATTATTGGCCGCCCGAACGTTGGGAAATCTACCCTGATGAACCATCTGATCGGCCAGAAGATCGCGATCACATCCAAGAAGCCCCAGACCACCAGAAACCGCATCCAGACAGTCTATACCTGTGAGAAGGGACAGATCGTTTTTCTGGATACGCCTGGTATCCATAAGGCGAAGAATAAGCTTGGAGAGTATATGGTAGCCGTTGCAGAGCGTACCCTGAAAGAGGTGGATGCAATTATGTGGCTGGTTGAGCCGTCTACCTTCATTGGAGCCGGTGAGCGCCACATTGCAGAGCAGCTCCAGGGCGTTGGCGTGCCGGTCATTTTGATCATTAATAAGATCGATACAGTGAAAAAAGAGGAGATCCTTCCGGCAATCGATACGTACCGCAAGATCTGTGATTTTGCAGAGATTATCCCTTGCTCTGCACTCCGCGGACAGAACACAGAGGATATTATTGACAGTATTTTGAAATATCTGCCTTATGGACCCATGTTCTATGATGAGGATACCGTAACGGACCAGCCTCAGCGCCAGATCGTGGCAGAGGTGATCCGTGAGAAGGCGCTTCACGCACTGGATGCGGAGATTCCACATGGAATCGCAGTGGCAATTGACAAAATGAAGGAGCGTCCGGGCAAAAATCCTATGGTGGATATTGAGGCGACCATTATTTGCGAGAGGGATTCCCACAAGGGCATTATCATTGGAAAAGGCGGTGCCATGCTGAAGAAGATCGGCAGCAACGCCAGATTTGAGCTGGAACGTATGCTGGACTCCAAGGTAAACCTGAAGCTTTGGGTAAAGGTGAAAAAAGACTGGCGTGACAGTGATTTTATGATCAAAAACTTTGGATATGATAAGAAGGAAATCTGAATATGAGTGATCTGATCACGGTACAGGGAATTGTACTTTCTGCGCAGCCTGTGGGAGAGTATGACAAGCGGATCGTGCTTCTTACCAGGGAGAGGGGGAAGATTTCCGCTTTCGCCAAGGGCGCCAGACGGCAGAACAGCCCGTTTATGGCAGCTGCCAATCCTTTTGTGTTCGGGAACTTCACCCTGTATGAAGGGCGCAGCAGCTACAATCTGAACCAGGTGACCGTGACCCATCATTTTGTGGAGCTGGCCGCCAGACAGCCGGGAGTTTATTATGGTTATTACTTTCTGGAACTGGCAGATTATTTCGGAAGAGAGGGCACAGATGAGAAGAATATGATGAATCTTCTTTATCTTACTGTGAAGGCTCTCCTGAATCCGGAGATCGATGACCGGCTGGTAAGGTGCATTTTTGAACTGCGAACTATGACAGAGCAGGGGCTGATGCCGGAGCTTTTCCGGTGTGTGAACTGTGGGGAGGAGATCACCGGAAAAGAGAATCTGTTCTTTTCCCAGGAGGCACATGGAATCCTGGATGGGGACTGCCTGAAGAAAGCAAGCCCCGGAGAAGCCAGAACCGCCCGCCGGATTTCCCCGGCAGCACTTTATACCATGCAGTACATTGTAAGCTCGCCCATGACGAAGCTATACAGCTTTACAGTGACCGATGAGGTGCTGTGGGAGCTGGAACGGCATATTCAGCCTTATGTGGCAGGGAATACGGATAAGAAATTTAAGAGTTTGCAGATATTAGAAGTTATGATGTAAGTGGATTGGATGTTGCACATAACAGGAAAGCTGATTAACGTGCTTTGCTCTATACTTCGATAGCAGCACATGATTTGCTGTTCAAAAGTGCGGAAATTGTGTTTTTGCGGCAGAATGTACGGAATTGAGTACGCGGTATAACTTTACAAAAAGAAAAGTTGCGAGTATAATATTAGAAAATCATCTATCAAACAATGAGGAGAGATATCATGGAAAAAACAATGGACAAGATTATTGCTCTGGCAAAAGCAAGAGGATTTGTTTACCCGGGTTCTGAGATCTATGGAGGTCTTGCGAATACATGGGATTACGGCAACCTTGGCGTAGAGCTTAAGAATAACGTAAAGCGCGCATGGTGGCAGAAATTCATTCAGGAGTCTCCGTACAACGTAGGTGTTGACTGTGCCATCCTGATGAACCCGCAGACCTGGGTCGCATCCGGACATCTGGGAAGCTTCTCTGATCCGCTTATGGATTGTAAAGAGTGCCATGAGCGTTTCCGCGCAGACAAGATCATCGAGGACTACAGCCAGGAGCACGGCATTGAGCTTGAGAGCTCTGTAGACGGATGGTCTCAGGAAGAGATGAAGAATTTCATCGAAGAGCATAATGTTCCATGTCCTTCCTGTGGCAAACACAATTTCACAGATATCCGTCAGTTCAACCTGATGTTCAAGACCTTCCAGGGCGTAACTGAGGATGCTAAGAATACTGTATATTTAAGACCTGAGACAGCACAGGGTATTTTTGTAAACTTCAAGAACTTACAGAGAACATCCCGTAAGAAGATTCCATTTGGTATCGGTCAGATCGGTAAATCCTTCCGTAACGAGATCACACCGGGTAACTTCACATTCCGTACCCGTGAGTTCGAGCAGATGGAGCTTGAGTTCTTCTGCGAGCCGGACACAGACCTTGAGTGGTTTGCATACTGGAAGAGCTTCTGCCTGAACTGGCTGCATTCTCTTGGACTGAAGGATGAGGAAGTACGTTACCGTGACCATGACAAGGAAGAGCTGAGCTTCTACAGCAAGGCTACTACAGACGTTGAGTTCCTTTTCCCATTTGGATGGGGCGAGCTTTGGGGAATCGCAGACAGAACAGACTACGACCTTACCCAGCACCAGAATGTATCCGGACAGGATCTTACTTACTTCGATGATGAGAAGAAGCAGAAATATATCCCATATGTAATCGAGCCGTCACTTGGTGCTGACCGTGTGGTTCTTGCATTCCTTTGCAGTGCATATGATGAGGAGGTTCTGGATGCAGAGAAGAACGACGTTCGTACAGTCCTTCACTTCCATCCGGCACTTGCACCGGTTAAGATCGGTGTGCTTCCGCTTTCCAAGAAGCTGAACGAGGGCGCTGAGAAAATCTACGCTCAGTTATCCAAGAAATACAACTGCGAATTTGATGATCGTGGAAATATCGGTAAACGTTACAGAAGACAGGACGAAATCGGTACTCCGTTCTGCGTAACCTACGATTTCGATTCCGAGACAGATGGTATGGTAACTGTTCGTGACCGTGATTCCATGGAGCAGGTTCGTATTAAGATTGACGAGCTGGATGCTTATTTTGCTGATAAATTTACTTTCTAAGATGTGGGAACGCATTTAGGTAAGTTATGCGACTGGTGTTTTTGGAAATAATAGAGCGAATAAAGTGAATAAAAGGGGGCTGACTTTCTATCTGTATGGGAAGTTAGTCCCTTTCAACTGTTAAGAAATACCATGGATGGATTGTTAGGGGATACTATTTATGGTGCTGCCCGCGGGGCAGTTAAGTTCTTTGGATTTTGGGAGTTATGAGGAAATGAAGAAACAACGTTGGACGTGTATTGATATTTTGAAATGTCTTGCTGCTCTTGCTGTTGTGGAGATTCATAAGCCACTGAAGGTGCAAAGCGGAGCGGAACTTTTGATTCTGTGTCGGTTTGCAGTGCCGGTTTTCTTTATGATCACTGGTTTCTTTTACTCAGAAACAGTGGCACACAGGCGGGAGCTTAAGCAGATTGGAAAAATCCTTACGATTACCATAGGAGCTAATCTGTTTTACTTGATCTGGAAGGTTCTGTTGGCTCTGGAAGATGAAAATAATATAAAAGATGCACTGCTGGCCAGGTTTGAAGAAAGAATGCCAGAAGATTTCATTTTATGGAATTTTTCCCCACTGTCCCCACATTTGTGGTATTTACAGGCGCTTGTGTATGTGCTGGTGATCGCATTTATTGTAGAACATTTAGGCTTAAGGAAGCTTGCATATCTGGCAATTCCGGTACTGTTGGCAGGAAACCTGATAAAGGGAAATTATTCTCTGCTCCTTCTGGGAAAAGATTATTGCCATGTTTATTATGCGAGAAATTTTCTGTATTGTGGCCTGCCCTTTTTCTGGCTGGGCTGCCTGTTTGGAGAGAGAAAAGAAGCTTTGGAGGGCTGTCTCGACAAAAAGAAAATGACATTGCTTTTGGGCGGTATTCTGGTTTTCTGGAACATGGCACTTATGGAGCAAAGATGGCTTACGAAAATGAATGCTCTTGGAACAGAAGAAGAGTATGGTGGAACCATTTTTCTGGCAGTCTGTATCTTCCTTCTTTTTATAGGATGGCAGAATTTTTATAAGGAAAATGTGGTAACCCGGATAATGGCAAAAATCGGGAAAGATTATTCTATGCTGATCTATGTTTTGCATTATGCGGTGCTGCAGGCGCTATCAAAGTGCTTTAAAGGCAGGCATACTATGCTGGCAAGAGGATACAGACAGTATGGGATGATGTTTGTTTTTGCGGCTACCGTGGTATTGGTGGCGGCTTATGGAGCTGCGAAGAGAAAATTGAGGGAGAATTCTACTGTTAAAGTAGGGAATGCTGTACTGGAGCGTGTTTGAAAAAACATTCCTGTAAGTAGACAATAAAAATATCCTGAACAAGTGATAAAATCTGTGTAATGGGCAGTGCACTTGTCAGGATATTTTGTATTTTTATATTGTTTGCAGGCTGCTTTGAACAACAGTATTTGCAGTTTGTGTGCAGAAGGCCTTTTTAAAACGGGTTTTAGAACACCTCAATGGTATACGCAGTCTCAAACATCTCGTCCATTTTCAGATGGTTGATAAATGGTTTTTCAGAAAGATCCCCTGTAAATCCACAGTCATCACAGCGGCCCATCCATGGCTCCAGGCATACAAAGGGTGCGTCCTGGGAAGCGGACCAGATGCCGAAGTTCGGGAAGCCCACGCAGCGCATTTCCAGATAAGGAGTGCCGTCCGGAAGTGCAATTCCGGCCTTGGTGATCTGGTTGTCAAATACCAGCGCATCATGGTCAAACATATGGTCATCAATCTGACAGGTACCATTCTCCAGTTTGAGAGTGGCTTCTTCATCTGCCTTGGCTGTGCCGGTCTCAGGATCCAGAAGAAGGTAGGTAAGGCTGTCCTGTCCGTCAAAGGTCAGGCGGTAATCGCTTCTCTTGGTGTCTGGCAGAACCGGGACATTAAACGCCGGATGTCCGCCGATGGCGAAATACATGTCCCCTTCGCTGTTGTTTGCCACCTTCCAGCTGACGGTAAGAGTGCGGCCCTTCAGAATGTGGCGGATGCGCAGCACGAAGTCAAAAGGATAAACCTTACGGGTGTCTTCGGTAGAACGGATCTGATGGGTCACGGAATCCGGTGTGGAATCAATGCAGGTGAAATCCGTATCCCTGGCAAATCCGTGCTGCTTGGAAGCATATTCCTGTCCGTGAATGCGATAATGGTTGTTGTAATGCTTTCCTACATTAGGGAATAGAACCGGCGCATGACGTCCCCAGAATTTGGGATCTCCCTGCCAGATCACTTCCCTGTCTTTTTCTTTATCATAGATACTTACAAGCTCAGCGCCATGGTCGTCGATGGTCACTTTCAGAAAATCATTTTCGATAATTCGTTTCATGATGAAAAACCTCCGTGTGTGATGTTGGGTATATTATACTACGGCGGGTGGCAATTGTGTATCTTAATTTGGAATTAGGAGCTTTGGGGCTACCATTTAGGACAGAAAAAGCACCATTTGGAAAAAAATCTCTCACAGAGATGCGAGATGTGCTATAAAAAACGTATTAACAGCATCCGTTATGGATATACAGAAATAAAATAGTTGAAGGAGTTTAGCTTATGTTACGCATTAACGAATTTAAAGTCGAAAATCTGTCCTCCGGTTGTGTTACAGACAATCCGGCACCTGTATTTTCTTTTTCCATGATAAGTTCAGAGAAAAATGTTCTGCTGAAAAAAGCAGTGTTGTCTGTGAATAACTGGATGGAGGAATTCAGACAGCAGACAGGAATTGTGTATAATGGACCTAAATTGACTCCTTTTACCAGATATCTGGCAACTCTGGAAATTACAGATAATTATGGGGAAACGGCAAGCACTTCCCTGGAGTTTGAAACTGGTTTTGTGGGAAAAGAATGGAACGCTTCCTGGATAACAGACGGTGCTTATCAGTTTAAAGAGCGCAAAAAATCCCCTAGACCAATGACATTTAAGAAGGATTTTTTCATAAAAGGGGAAATCAGACAGGCAAGAATTTATTCTACAGCTTTTGGAATCTATGAGCTTGAACTGAATGGCAAAAAGATGGGAAATGATTATTTTGCTCCAGGCTACACCTCCTATAAACATCAGCTTCAGTATCAGATGTACGATATTACAGAAGAATTAAGGAAACAGAATCAGCTTGTGGCAGTTGTGGGCGGAGGCTGGGCAGCAGGCTCCTATACCTACAAAAGAATGAACCGGATCTATGCAAAACGCCAGGCATTTCTTGGAGAAATCCACATACTCTATAAGGATGGTACACAGGAAATCATAAGCACAGATGAAACCTGGCAGGTGACGGAAAATGGAAATTTCCGGGAGGCGGAATTTTATGATGGTGAAGTCTATGATGCGACTGTGAATCTGGAAAAAGCTTCTTTTCACAATGCCAGTATTGAAAAGGTGAAAATTAGGCCCCAGCTGCTGGCCCAGTATGGAAGCCTGGTAAAAGCACATGAACAGTTTGAACCAATATCCTGCCAGATATCTCCGTCGGGTATGCTGATCTATGATTTCGGCCAGAATATGGCAGGTGTGATACAGGCAGACATACAGGGAAGAGCCGGAGAAAGAATTGTTTTTCATCATGCGGAAGTCCTTCTGGACGGAGAATTATATACAAAACCATTGCGAAGTGCCAGACAGCAGGCTGTTTATATCTGCAAAGAAGGCGAACAGAAATATTCGCCAAGGATGACCTATATGGGATTTCGGTATGTTGGGGTAAGCGGAATCCCTGTGGATAGAATAAAATTAAAGGCGGTCGCGCTGTATTCAGATCTTCCGGAAAATGGAGAATTTTCCTGTTCAGAGCCTATGCTGGATAAGCTTCAATCCTGCATTGAATGGAGTGCCAAATCCAATTTCGTAGATATCCCTACGGATTGTCCACAGAGGGATGAACGTCTGGGCTGGACAGGAGATATTGCGCTTTTTGCGCCTACAGCTGCCTATAATTTTGATATGAGCCGCTTTTTTGACAAATGGCTGAAGGACATGCGGGCAGAGCAGAACCAAGGTGGAGGGATTCCCATGATCGTTCCCATGGTAAAGATTCCGGGGCAATTTGAGATGATGTTCCCATTGGCCGCAGATCACTGGGGAGATGCCTGTATTCTTGTTCCATGGGCAGAATATAAGGCAAGAGGTGATATAGAACTTCTTCGAAAAATGTACCCTTCCATGAAAAAATATATAAAAGCATGTAAATTCTGGGCGGGACTTTTCTCTGCTCCCAAAAACAAACGGATCTGGAAGCTTTTGTTTCATTATGGTGACTGGTGTGCGCCGGATATGGGCTACAAAGACTGGATGAAGCGTGGAAAATGGACCGGAACTGCCTGTCTTGCACATTCATCTGGAATTGTTTCGGAAATTGCCGGAGTTCTGGGAGAAACAGAAGAAGCAGAGGAATATATGAAACTAAGCCAGGAAACAGCCCGGGCTTACCGCAATATTCTGATGGATGAAAACTGCCATATTAAAGGTGGAGATTTTCAGACCGCTTTTGTTTTGCCCCTGTATTACAATATGCTGTCTGGAAATGACAAAAAGAAAACGGCTGCAAATCTGGTAAATTTGATTCGTGATAACAATTACAATATAAAAACAGGATTTCCGGGAACGCCATATGTGCTTTTCGCCCTGGCAGATAACGGTTATCTGGAGGATGCGTACAAAATGCTTCTCGCAGATACCTGCCCTTCCTGGCTCTATGAGGTAAAAGCTGGTGCGACGACCATGTGGGAGCGCTGGGATGCCCTCCGGGAGGATGGCAGCTGCAATCTGGGGGAGGACAACGGAAGCGGTGGAATGGTATCCTTCAACCATTATGCAAATGGTGCAGTGGGGGATTTCTTTTACAGACGTATTCTGGGGATTGAAGCCACAGAGGGAGGATATAAGACATTTCGCATTGCACCGCAGCCTGGCGGCGGCCTTTCCTGGGCAAAAGGAAATGTAAATACTCCATATGGCCGGATCCGGGTTTCATGGACCATAGAGAACGACCGTTTTAAGCTGAAAATAGAAGTTCCTGCCGGAACCAGATGCGAAATCATACTTCCATCAGGACGAAAGGTTACAGAAGGAAGCGGCAGTTATTCCTATGAAGAGCTGCTTGGCTGAGATTTCCTGGAAAAGTATAAACACGCTCCAGAAGGTGCTTTGATAATTGGGAAAGAGAAAATGCCATACAATATGCACAAAATGACTAACGATACGCACTCGCATCTACAAAAAAAGCAAAAGTATATATAAAAAAACAAAAAGACAACGAAAAAATATACATAATACACAATATCACATTGACTTTGCTATAGACGTTTGGTAAACTATACAATTATAGGGCGAAAAAGTATCCGCCGCCCCAAATTATCCAGAATAGAGGAGGAATACCACGATGGCAAAGAAAAGAAATATTATTGTAGGACAGTCCGGAGGCCCAACATCTGTAATTAATTCTAGTCTTGCAGGTGTATATAAGAATGCAGTAGAGCGTGGCTTTGACAAGGTATATGGAATGCTTCACGGAATCCAGGGTCTGCTTGACGAGCAGTATATCGACCTTTCTACCCAGATTCATTCCGAGCTTGACATTGAGCTTCTGAAAAGGACCCCGTCTGCATTTCTTGGTTCCTGCCGTTATAAGCTTCCGGAAATCCACGAAGACAGAGCTATCTATGAGAAAATCTTTGATATTCTGAACAAACTGGAAATCTATGCATTTATCTACATCGGCGGAAATGATTCCATGGATACCATCAAGAAGCTGTCTGATTATGCCATCATTACCGGACAGACCCAGAAATTCCTTGGTGTTCCGAAGACCATTGACAATGACCTTGCACTTACCGATCATACCCCAGGCTTCGGAAGCGCAGCCAAGTATATTGCAGCTTCCACCAAGGAAGTGATCCGTGACGCAGAAGGCCTCACCTATAAGAAAAATATGATCACCATTATGGAGATCATGGGAAGAAATGCGGGCTGGCTTACAGGCGCCACTGCACTTTCCAAATCAGAAGACTGCGAGGGACCAGACCTCATTTACCTTCCGGAGGTTCCCTTTGACATTGAGAAATTCCTCGCAAAAGTGAAAGACCTTCTGAAAAAGAAATCCTCCGTTGTCATTGCTGTATCAGAAGGAATCAAGCTGGCTGACGGACGATATGTCTGCGAGCTTGGAAGCGTAGGAGATTATGTGGACGCATTTGGACACAAGCAGCTGCAGGGAACTGCCACCTATCTGGCGAATTTCCTGGCAGCAGAGTGCGGCTGCAAAACCCGTGCCGTAGAGCTTTCCACTCTTCAGAGAAGCGCTTCCCATATGGCATCCCGCGTGGATATTGATGAGGCTATGATGGTTGGCGGTGCAGCCGTAAAGGCAGCAGATGAAGGAGACACCGGCAAGATGGTAGTCATCGACCGTGTATCTGACGATCCATATATGGCAGCTACCGGAATTTACGATGTACACCGAATCGCCAATGAAGAGAAGCTGGTTCCGAGAAGCTGGATGAACAAGGATGCAAATAATGTGACCAAAGATTTTATCGACTATATTAAACCACTGATTCAGGGCGATTATCAGCCGATCATGGTAAATGGTGTTCCCCGTCATCTGGTGCTGAATACTGGAAGAAAAAAGAAAAATTGAGAAAATGATAAAAATTTGACTGTTTTTTGCCAGAATTACCTTGACGAATGACGAATAAGCCTATAAAATAACTATGTGCGTATAAAACATAGTTTATGTTTATGAAAGTAACTGTGAAGATACTGAACAGTTACCAATGAACAAATTTTTAGGAGGAAAATGTAAAATGGCAAAATGGGTTTACATGTTTACAGAAGGTAACGCTGATATGAGAAACCTTCTGGGTGGTAAAGGTGCTAACCTTGCTGAGATGACAAACCTTGGACTTCCTGTACCTCAGGGATTTACAATCACTACTGAAGCTTGTACTCAGTACTATGAGGATGGAAGACAGATCAACGACGAGATCATGGGTCAGATCATGGAAGCAATCACCAAGATGGAAGGAGTTACCGGAAAGAAATTCGGTGACATCGAGAATCCTCTGCTTGTTTCCGTTCGTTCAGGCGCAAGAGCTTCTATGCCAGGTATGATGGATACTATCCTGAACCTTGGTTTAAATGAAGACGTTGTAGCTGTATTATCTGAGAAATCCGGCAACCCACGTTGGGCTTGGGACTGCTACAGAAGATTTATCCAGATGTACTCTGACGTAGTTATGGAAGTTGGTAAGAAATATTTCGAAGAGCTTATCGACAAAATGAAAGCTGAAAGAGGCGTTAAACTTGACGTTGAGCTTACAGCTGACGACCTTAAAGAACTTGCTATGCAGTTCAAGGCTGAATATAAAGAAAAAATCGGTTCCGATTTCCCGGCTGACCCGAAAGAGCAGTTAGTTGGTGCAATCAAAGCCGTATTCCGTTCCTGGGACAACCCACGTGCGAACGTATATCGTCGTGACAACGATATCCCATATTCCTGGGGTACAGCTGTTAACGTACAGATGATGGCATTCGGTAACATGGGTG